>Ga0123341_1000082_pt1 | contig 40371 bp, 43 predicted proteins | sample Turbeapinknodule_FD_89959 | JGI IMG/M metagenome (GOLD analysis project Ga0123341, IMG submission 89959) | Root nodule microbial communities of legume samples collected from Mexico - Turtle bean Mexico pink nodule | ecosystem: Host-associated > Plants > Roots > Nodule | place: Mexico: Nepantla...
CCATGTGGAATTCCTTGTTGGCCTCCGACATGGCGAGATGATTGCCGGTTCTAACCGCCGCCTCGAACGACTTCAGCCGCTTGGCGATGATCTTCAGGTCGGTCTCCGTCCGCAGCGCTGCGGCAAGCCGGGTATTCATGCGCTGCGCAATATCGAGCGCCTCGACATATTTGGGAAAAGTCGCCACTTCGATCGGCGCGACGATCGTGCTGCGGTTGGAAAGCGTCACCACCAGCTCGTCGGCGCCGAGCCGGATCAAGGCTTCGCGCACCGGCGATCGCGACATGTCGAAGCGTTCGGCGAGCGTCATCTCGTCGAGCAATTGACCGGGCGGTAAAGCGAGCGACAGGATCTCGTTGCGGAGCGTTTCATAGACGTTCTTCCAGCCGGTGCCGCGGATGCGTTTCACTTCCGATTCTTCAGACACTTAAGTCCCTTTCTGTCGACGCCAGTCCATTGGGCCAGAAAAACAGCGTGTCGGCAATGTAATTTTTCCGCTTGACTTTGTCGACACGCTGTTGACATATTTTGGCCAGTCGACACGCAGCCGACATAAAAACAACGGAAACGGTTAGAGCCGACGAGTGGAACCGCGCGCTTTCCGCGCACAACAAAAGAGGAATGCCCGATGCTTTCTTTGATAACGTCCGCCTTGCGGGCGCTCCTGCGCTCGCCCTGATGGGGGCTCTTTCCGCAACCGCCGCACAGGCTCAGACCACAGAGGGATATTGGCAGGGCGTGCAGAAGGCGGGTACCTTACGCTGCGGCGCGGCCGTCGCGCCGCCCTATGTCATGCGCGACCCGGCGACGGGCGAATATTCCGGCTTCTTTGCCGATCTCTGCAAGGAATTTGCCGAAGTCCTTAAGGTGAAGCCCGAATTCGTCGATACGACCTGGGACAATATCGTCGCCGGCCTGCAGGCCGGTAAATGGGACGTGTCGCTTGCGCTCAACCGCACGCCGGCGCGCGCCATGGCGGTGCAGTTCTCGGTTCCGGCGATGGAGTACCAGATCTCGCTCGCCTATAACAAAAACAATCCGAAAATTGCGGCCGGTGCCGCCTCGGTTGCCGATATCGACAAGGCAGGCGTGACGCTCGCCGTCATGTCCGGCACGGCGCAGGACAAGGCCATTTCCGCGGTCGTGAAGAACGCCACGATCATGCGGCTGCCTGGCAATGACGAGACCCGGCTGGCCGTCACCTCGAAGCGCGCCGACATCCTGGTTGACGCTTCCGACACCAACCAGCTCTTCACCCAATCGAACCCGGACTGGGCGGTGGCGCTCAACCCGACGCCGGCGCTCGCCAAGCAGGGCGTCGCCTTCGGCCTGCCGCATCAGCTTTCGGCCGCCGACGTCGAAGTGGTCGATATCTTCCTCGAAGAGAAGGTCGCGACCGGTCACGTCGATGATCTGATCAAGAAGGCGGTCGACGAAGTGCTCAAGGGCGCAAAGTAACCTCGCCGGGCCGGTGCGGGGATCGCGCCGGCCCTCCCAGCTTCGATCATCGGAGATTGGCATGACCACGTCCTTCAGCCTTCCCCTCGTTAAAATGCAGGCGCTCCACAAAAGCTATGGCAACGGCGCAATCCAGGTGCTGAAAGGCATCGACATTGAAATGAAACCCGGCGAACGCGTCGTCGTCATCGGACCCAGCGGCGGCGGCAAAAGCACGCTGCTCAGGGTGATGATGGGGCTGGAGCAGGTCGACAGCGGCTCGGTCAGTTTCGATGGCAAGCCCTATATTTCTTCCGATGGTGCAGCGGGGAAAACTCAGATCGACACCCATGTCCGCCGGTCGATCGGCATGGTCTTTCAGCACTACACCCTGTTTCCGCATCTGAATGTCACCCAGAACCTGATCCTCGCCCCCTGCAAGGTGCGTGGAGATGCCAAGGCGAAGGCGACGGATCGCGCTCAGGCGCTACTCGAGCGCTTCGGGCTCGGCGCCAAGGCCAAGGCCTATCCGGCTCAGCTTTCCGGCGGCCAGAAGCAGCGCGTCGCCATCGCCCGCGCGCTGATGCTCGATCCGAAGCTGATGATGTTCGACGAAGTCACCTCGGCTCTGGATCCGGAGCTCGTCAGTGAGGTGGAGCAGGTCATTCTGCAGCTCGCCGCCCAGGACATGCCGATGATGATCGTCACCCACGACATGTGGTTCGCCAAGAACATCGCGTCGCGCGTCATCTTCTGCGCCGGCGGCGTGGTCGTCGAGGACGGCCCTCCCGAGCAGGTGCTCGGCGCCCCGCGCGAGGAGCGCACCAAGGAATTCATCGACCGGGTCTTCCACATCAAGCAGTAGGGAGGGCATTCCGTGAACTACACGTTCGACTTCAATTCAGTCTCTATCGCTCCGCTTCTCCAGGGGCTGTGGGTTTCTCTGCAGCTGACGGCGGCTGCGAACGTCATCGGCATCATCCTGGGCTTCGGATTGGCCCTCCTCATCATGAGCCCGATCAAGATTGTGCGGCTGCCGTTCATGCTGTTCGTCGAATTCTTCCGCTGCACGCCGGCGATCGTCCAGATCGTCTGGATATTCTACTGCGTGCCGATGCTGTTCGACGTCTTTCTCGACCCGATGACGATGGGCATCATGGCGCTCGGGCTCAATCTGATGGCGTTCAACCAAAGCCTACAGAGCATCCATCCAGGCGGTTCCGCGCGAGCAGCTCGACGCCGGCATCGCACTCGGTCTCAATCCGCTGCAGCGGGTGCTCTATATCGTGTTTCCGACGGCGTTCCGCGCTTCGATCCCGGTGCTACTAACCAACGGCATCGTCATCTTCCAGCAGAGCGCGCTGGTTGCGATCGTGGCGATCCAGGACCTGATGTACCAGGGCAAGACGCTGGCGACAGAGACCTACCGCCCGATCGAGACCTTCACCGTCGTGGCGCTCATCTATTTTGCCGTGTCCTTCCCGATAACCCAGATCGTCGGCCTGCTCGAACGCCGCCGCCAGATCCTCGTCAGCTAGGAGGCCAGAATGACACTCGACTTCTCGATCCTGCTGCGCTTCGAGCATGCACTGCTGCTCGGTCTGTGGATGACGATCAAGCTTACGGTCATCTGCATCGTGCTCGGATGCTCTCTCGGCTTCCTCGTCGGTCTCGCCCGCGCGTCTGGCAATCTGGCGCTTCGCGCGGTCTCCGGCGCCTATGTCGAATTCTTCCGCGGCACGCCGGTCCTGATCCAGCTGTTCTGGATATTCTTCTGCCTGCCGCTCATCCTCGGCGTCGAGCTTTCGAACCTGGCGTCCGGCGTCATTGCGCTGACGCTCTACATGGGAGCGATCACCAGCGAGACTTTCCGGGCGAGCCTCAAATCCATCGGCCGCGAGCAGTTGGATGCCTGCGTGGCGCTCGGCTTGCCGCGCAGCGCCCAAGTCGTCAACGTCGTGCTGCCGCAGGCGGTGCTGCGGGCGATCCCGACACTGCTGTCGAACTGCGTCAGCCTCTTCAAGGAGAGCGCGCTCGTCTCCGCCGTCGGCATGGCTGACCTGATGTTCGTCGGCCAGAACATCTCCAACAATACGGCCCGTCCCGTCGAAGTGCTGACGGTCGTCGCCCTGATCTACTTCGTCATCGCTTTCCCTCTGACGCGGGCCGTCTCCCTCATCGAGGGACGCATCCTCAAGAAACTCGCAATCTAGAAACAGCCGTTCCCAGGACAGGAGAAATCCCATGAAACTTTCCGGCGTCATGCCCGCGCTCATCACCCCCTTCGATGCCAACAACAAGATCGATTTCAAGGCGTTCGAGAGACTTCTGATCCATCTCCGCGAGGCAGGCGTGACCGGCTGGGTCCCGAACGGATCGACGGGAGAGTATTTTAGCCAGTCCCGAGAAGAGCGCCGTGACGTGCTGCAATTCGTCAAGGATTTTGCCAGGCCGAGCGAAATTTTGATTGCCGGCACCAATGCGCCCGCCACCCGCGAGGTGATCGAGCAGACGGCGCTGGCGAAAGACATCGGCTATGACACGGTCCTGCTGGCGCCACCATTTTATACCCGTCCGACCCAGGCGGAGCTCATCAAACACTATGAAGCCGTCCTCGGCGCCGTCGATGTGAGCCTCGTGCTCTATTCCTATCCGGCCAAGGATGGTTCGGATATCAGTTTCGAGCTGATGGATCATTTTGCCGACAATCGGCGCGTCATCGGCATCAAGGAGAGCTCGGGCGTGCTGCAGCGGGCGATCGACATCGCCAGCCGCTATGAAGGCAAGATCCAGCTCGTCAGCGGTTCCGACGACATCGCGCTCGACTTCATGTTCTGGGGTGCGGAAAGCTGGATCTGCGGGCCATCGAACTGCATGGCCAAGGCCTGCTGTGCTCTGGACCGCACATTCAGGTCCGGCGATCTGAACAAGGCGCGCGAGCAGATGAAAACGCTCTACCGGGCGATGAACATCCTGGAGAGCGGTAAGTTCGTGCAGAAGATCAAATATGGCTGCGAGCTTCAGGGGCTGCCCGTGGGGCAGTGCCGGGCGCCGCTCGGCGAACTGACCTCGGAGGAAAAGGCCGAGTTCAGGGCAGCAATGCAGCCCATCCTCAACTGGTAACGGATCCGGAGCGGGCAAGCCGCCCCTCTAAATTGCGAGGTTCGCCGTGTCATCCATCGTGGTCGTCGGCGCCGGCATCATCGGCGTCACCATCGCCTATGAACTCCAGCGCCGCGGCCTTGCCGTGACGCTCGTCGATCGCGATGCGCCGGGCAAGGGGGCTTCTTACGGCAATATGGCGAGCGTCGCCGTCACCGAGTTCATGCCGGCCTCGCGGCCGGGCATCTGGGCACAGATGCCGAAATGGCTGCTCGATCCGGAAGGGCCGGTGCGCATCCGGCCCGCTTACATGCCGAAACTGGTGCCATGGTTTCTGCGGTTCCTCGCCGCCAGCCGCCCCTCGAAGCTGCGGGAGCTGGAGGCCGCCGGCGCCGTGCTCTGCCAGCGCGTTTATGAAGACTTCGATGCGTTGCTGAAGCAGACCGGCCTGACGCAGATGCTGACGGCCGAGGGATGCCTTAGCCTCTATACCGATGAGGCCGAGTTCAAGGCCGATCGCGAGCATATCGACATCCTGGAGCGCTTCGGCTTCCGGCACGAAATTATCGGCGGCAATGCTATCCGCGACCTGGAGCCCGCATTGACGACGAAGATTGGTAAGGCGGTGCTCTTTCCCGACAACCGGTCGATATCAGATCCCTACAAGCTCGTCACAGCCCTCTTCGAACGCTTCGAGGCGCTCGGCGGCAGGATCGTCCAGGGCGATGTCGCCGGCTTCGAGCAAAGCGAGGCCGGTGTCTCCGCCATTCGCCTGGCTGACGGGCGAAGGGTCGTGGCGGAGAAGATGGTGCTTGCGGCCGGCGCCTTCACCGCCCGGCTTTCTGCCCTGCTGCGCGAACATATCCCGCTCGAAACCGAGCGAGGGTACCACACCCAAATCATGGAACCCGGTATTTCGATGCGCCATTCAATCATCTGGCCGGCGCGCGCCTTCATGGTCACGCCGACGGCCGGCGGCATCCGCGTCGGCGGCACGGTCGAGATGGCTGGCCTCGAGGCGCCACCGGATTATCGGCGCGCGAAGATCTTGGTGAAACGGGCTCGGGAGGCATTGCCCGAGCTGAACGCCGAACGAGCGACGGAGTGGATGGGGCATCGCCCGGCGCTGCCTGACACCGTGCCGGTCATGGGGCCGTCCGCCAAACGCCGCAACGTCTGGTACGCGACGGGTCACGGACATCTCGGCCTCACCTATGCGGCCACGACAGGCCGGTTGATGGCTGATCTCATTACGGGCATCAAACCGCCCGTGGACATGAAACCTTATCGCGTCGACCGCTTTTGAGCGGTGCCGGCGCAAGGCGAAAGGGAGTGAACATGCGCAGCGAACTTTATATCGACGGGCAATGGGTGAAGCCCGTCAAGGGCGGCACCTGCACGGTGACGAACCCTGCAACGGAAGAGGTGATCCAGACGATCGGCGCTGCGACCGCCGAGGATGTCGATCTCGCGGTCAAGGCGGCGCGCCGCGCCTTCGACAAGGACGGCTGGCCGAAACTAACGGGCGCTCAGCGCGCCCGATATCTCCGGGCGATCGCCGAGGGTATCCGTGCCCGCCAGGCCGAGATCGCCCGCCTTGAAGTCCTCGACAACGGCAAGCCGTTCCCCGAGGCCGATTGGGACGTGGCCGACGCGGCGGGCTGCTTCGATTTCTATGCGGGCCTTGCCGAACAGCTCGACAACAATCCCGAGGAGACGATCGAACTGCCCGATCAGCGCTTCAGCTCCAAGGCGGTGCGCGAGCCGCTTGGCGTCGCCGGCGCGATCATCCCCTGGAACTACCCGCTGCTGATGGCCGCCTGGAAGGTCGCCCCGGCGCTTGCCGCCGGCTGCACCATGGTGCTGAAGCCTGCCGAACTGACGTCGCTGACGGCGCTCGAACTGGCGGCGGTCGCGGACGAAGCCGGCCTGCAGCCCGGCGTGCTCAATATCGTCACGGGAGCGGGGTCGGTTGCCGGGCAGGCAATCATCGATCACAAGCAAGTGGACAAGCTTGCCTTTACCGGTTCGGGACCGGTCGGCTCGAAAATCATGGCGGCGGCCGCCCGCGACATCAAGCGCGTCAGCCTGGAGCTCGGCGGCAAGTCGCCGTTCGTCGTCTTCGAAGACGCCGATATCGACAAGGCCGTCGAATGGATCATGTTCGGCATCTTCTGGAACCAGGGCCAGGTTTGCTCGGCGACGTCTAGAGTTCTCGTGCAGGAGAGCATCTACGAACGGTTGCTCGCCCGTCTCGTCGAGGAAACGAACAAGATCAAAATAGGCAACGGTCTGGACGAAGGCGTCCTCCTGGGGCCGCTGGTTTCCAAGCGCCAGCACGAGCAGGTCGTCGCGGCGATCGAGGCGGCGCGGCAGGCCGGCGTAACGGTCGCCTGCGGCGGAGCGCGCCCTGAAGGCTTCGACAAGGGCTATTACCTCCAGCCGACCATTCTGACGGATGTTCCGCTCGACAGCGCCGCCTGGGTAGAGGAGATCTTCGGGCCTGTCGTCTGCATCCGGCCTTTCAAGAGCGAAGCGGAGGCGATCGAACTCGCCAATCACTCCCGCTTCGGCCTTGCCGCGGCCGTCATGTCGAAGGACGATATCAGGGCCGAGCGTGTGGCGGCCGCTTTCCGCGCCGGCATCGTCTGGATCAACTGCTCGCAGCCGACCTTCACCGAGGCGCCCTGGGGCGGCTACAAGGAATCCGGTATTGGCCGCGAACTTGGGCGCTGGGGTCTCGATAATTATCTTGAGACCAAGCAGATCACCCGCTTCGCCAGCGAGGATCCCTGGGGCTGGTACATCAAGCCGGAGGCGGCCGAATGAACTGGGACCGCAGCCTCGACCTGCTGCAGGTCCACTGCCAGGGTGAGATCGGCAAGGTCATCGTCTCGGGCGCGCCCGAGATACCGGGCGCGACCATGCTCGACAAGATGAACCACATCAACTCGGTCGATGACAGCCTGCGCCGTTTCGTCACCTTCGAACCGCGGGCCAGCGTCGCCATGTCGGTTAACCTGCTGGTGGCGCCGACGCGCGCCGATGCAGATGCCGGCTTTATCGTGCTGCAGGCCGACCGCGCTCATCCGATGTCCGGCAGTAACTGCATCTGCGTGGTCACCGCTCTTCTCGAGAGCGGGCAGGTGCCGATGTCGGCGCCGGAGACGATCGTCCGCTTGGACACGCCGGCCGGCCTTATCGTCGCGCGCGCCACCTGCCGCGACAGCAGATGTCTGTCCATCAGCCTCGACAACGTGCCGAGTTTCGCCGAAGCGCTGGACCGGGTGGTGGAAACGCCGAAATGGGGGCGCATCAAGATCGACGTCGCCTTCGGCGGCGTCTATTATGCGCTCGTCGACGTCGATCAACTCGGACTCGATATCGCGCCTGCCAATGCGAGGCTGCTGGCGGAATCCGGCATCGAGCTCAAGTCGCTGCTGGCTGGCCAGGTCTCGGTCACCCATCCCGTTTTGAGGGGCGTGAATGAGATCGCTTACGTGATGTTTCGCGGCCGCGAGGCCGATGGCGCGGTGAGGACCTGCACGACGCTGCAGCCCGGCCGCGTCGACCGCTCGCCTTGCGGAACCGGCAGCTCGGCGAACCTGGCGACACTCTATGCCCGTGGTGAAGTTTCAGTGGGAGACCGAAGAACGTCGCGATCGATTATCGGCGGCGAGTTTCTCGCGGAGGCGATCGGCGAAACGGATGTCGGCGGCCGCCGTGCCGTGCTGCCGAGAATAACCGGCCGTGCCTTCGTCTATGGCCGCGAACAGTTGCGCCTGTCCGACGACGATCCGTTCGCCGCCGGTTTTGCGCTGTCCGACACCTGGGGTCCCCAAGTCGATCTCCTCGGTTAGGAGTCTCTATGTCCCACGTTCAATCCCTTGCCGGCCAGACGGTCCTCGTCACAGGAGCATCGGGTGGGATCGGCGCCGCCATCGTCGAGCGCCTGTCTGCCGAAGGCGCGCAGCCCGTCATCCATTACGGGCGCGACAAGGAGAGGGCGCAAGCCCTGCTTCGCAAGCTCGGTGGGAACAGCCAGATGGTCCAGGCCGACCTCTCGAACCCGGACGGCGCCTTCACGCTATGGCGCGACGCGCTCGCGGCGGCGGGACGGATCCATGCCGTCGTCAACAATGCCGGCATCCGCAGCGAGATTTCGATCGATGCCTATGCCGCCGAGTGGCGGGCCGCCTGGCAGAAAGAGTTCCAAGTGAACTTCTTTGCGGCAGCGGACCTCTGCAAGGAAGCTCTCGTCCATTTCAAGCAACAGGGCGGCGGGCGGATACAAGCTCGTTCCCTTTGGCCGCATCGGCAGACCTGAGGAGGTGGCGGCCCTCGTTGCCTTCCTCGCATCGGATGAGGCGGCCTTCATGTGCGGTTCGCTGGTGGAAATCACTGGCGCGCAAGCGGTGGCTTGAAAAAGCCGATCGTCCTTGAGCAATGAGATTGTCTACGATATCCCAATTGGGATATTCGTCAGGCACGAAACAAGGAGCTCGGGATGCCTTTCAACACCGCTCAGGTGACCAATCTCGGAAAGGCGCCAACTGCCTCTGACGTGATCTTGAAATTCATCCGGGATTCGATTGCCGACGGCTCGCTTGATGAAGGCGAGCCGATCCGTCAGGACGATGTCGCCCGGCTGTTCAACGTCAGCAAAATTCCGGTGCGGGAGGCGCTCAAGCGGCTTGAGGCCGAAGGTCTGGTGGAATTCCACCGCAACAAGGGCGCGATCGTCACGAGGGTCTCGGAGCCCGAGATCGCGCAGATTTTCGAGGTGCGCGCGATCCTGGAATCGAACGCCATCAAGCTATCGATCCCTCACATGACGGAAGAGACCTTTGAAAAGGCGCTTGCCTATTGCGATGCCTTCGCGCGGGAAACGGATGTCGCCCGGTGGTCAGAATTGAACTGGCGGTTCCACAGCTGCCTTTACGAGGATGCGCAGCGGCCATTTCTCGTCACCACCATCCGTTCGGTGAACGGCCGGCTGGAACGATATCTCCGGGTGCAGTTGACCCTGTCGCATGGCAAGCAGATCGCCGATCGCGAACATCGTCAGATCCTCGAAGCGTGCCGCGAGCGCGATGAGGAAAAGGCAGTGGGTCTGCTCTACGCCCACATCATGAGCGCCTGCCAATCGCTTCTCGAACATCTTCCCGCAAAAAAGGGCCGCTGAGCGTCATCCGAGCGGCGGGGACCGTCAGGCGCCGGCGATTTTCACGACAGCCTCGAAGACGGCGCGCGGCACTTTCAGGCCTTCCGTCGCCGGCCTTGGATATTCGATGCCGCTAACGCCAGGCACGAACACGCCATGTTGCTGAAGGCGGTCGGCCTGGCGGCGGGCATGCTCGACCAGTCCAACGTCGATGCGCGCCCGGCATCATGGCGACGACGGTCAATCCCACGGCGGGGCTGGCGCTTCCCTTCCTGAAAGACGGTGTGTCCAACGACCAGGGGCCGCCGGAGAGGCCGGCCGACAGCATTTCCACCATCAGCGCCACGTTGGCGCCCTTGCGCCAGCCGAAAGGAAGCAGCGCTCCACCAAGCGCTCTTGCCGCATCCTGGGTAATTCGTTCTCTAGACGCCTTGCAGTTGACGCAGGCGCAGATCCAGAAAGTGGGGCCGCTGGTCAGAGAGGCCGGCGCTTGCGAATTTGCAACGGGTTAGGCCGGCGACAACTGACCCCAAAGGTCCGGCCGACAGAGCCTGCGGCTCAGTTGTATTTGATCGTGTCGCTGACCCTCGGGCGATTGAAGAAATAGCGATCGAAGCTATAGCCGTTCTGTCCGGTGAAATTTGAGAAAAACGCCGAGACTGGTGTCGTCAACGTATATTGCACCCGGGTCAGCACGATCTGCACGCCTGTTTCCTGGATGTTGGAGGGGACCGCGACCGCGCTCGCCGTCCCGGAATTCACCGCCGAGGTGTTGAGTGCGGCAGACCAGTTGACGGTAGCGCTGCCGCTGGCGTTGACATCGTTAACCGCAACCGTGAGCGTCAGCTTGCTGGTGTCATAGGGCTGCAGGATGAAACTGGCGCCGGAAAGAAGCTTGGTGACATCGGTTTTCGTCCATGAACTCTGCTGGGCAATCATGTCACCTGTGGAAGAGGCGATCTCGTCTATTTTTCGACTGACAGTCAGCGCATGGCCGAGCTCGACGGTGCCGAACAGCAGCATCACCAGGATCGGCAGCACGAGCGCAAATTCGACGCCTGATGCAGCCGATCGATCGCGGGCGATACCACGGATGCGGCATTGCGCGAACCGGAAAAAGGACAGGCTCCGTTTCATGGTCATGTCAGAATGGCTCGTTGCGGAACAGAGCGGAAGATCCGAGCAGATAGCGGCCATCGGAAAGCTTGGCGCTCGACAGGCTGAAGAAATTGGCGACGGCCGTCCATGGCAGAAACGCCTGGACGAGGATGTAGTCGCTGCCCTTGCCGATATCATAAGTCTCGGTGACGGCGAGTTTGCCGCTGCTGTCGATGGGATTGGTTCTGGCCGCGGACGACATGTCGGAAAGCACGTTCACCTTGACCACGAGACCGCTGGAGCATTCGAAGGTTAGAAGCATGTCGTCGCATATCTTGGCCTTGAAGCCGGCCAGCGTGATCTTGGACGACGCCACCTCGCCGGTGCGGATCATCCGGGAAATCTTATGGACCGAGGCGTCAAGTGCCGAGTTGACGAAAAACATCAGCGACACTTCGATAATGCCGAAAAGAATGATGAAGAGCGGCAGGGCCAGGATCGCAAATTCGATCGCGGCAGCCCCCTTGTGGTCGCCGACCAGACGGCGCAGCAGCGCGAAGGTTTTTTTCCGCGTCATTGGGTCAACCGAACAGCAGAGAGATATTGGGTGAAAAGCGTCGACAGGCCCGCCGTGATCTCGGTCGACGAGGATGCCGACAGGAACAGGCTCTTGGACGATGCACAGTCGGCAAGCGCATAGGGGATGTAGTCCCGCCGCGTAATGCTGGTCGACACGCCGCTGTTCATCGTGCCGCCCCAGGTGTTCTTCCAGTTGGCGCTCGCCATGGTTGAGCCGACGGTCGCGTTGTATCCCCAGTCCGTGGTGATCGGCAGATATTCGGTATATAGCACAGCCATCGTATTCGATTGGCTTTTCAGATAGTTGCACCAGGCCGGATTAAGGGGTGCAACCTTGGGCCAGTAACTCGAGCCATTCGTTACCCATTCGCGCTGCGACTGGACGCCGTCGGTCAACAGGAGAACCAGCTTGAGCGGCGAGGCTGAGGAGGTCCCGTCCCCTCCGGCACCGACCTTCTGCTTGAGTGTGGTGAGCGAAACGTCGAAATAGGTGGCTGCCTTCGAGGTCGCGCTGGTGAGGCCATAGCTCGACGTCGAGAGGCGGGTGCGGGCCGTGTCTGTGCTCAGCGTCGGGGCGAGAACCTCCGTCAGCGTATCGCCCAGGCTATAGAGTCCGACCTTGATCCGTTCGTGGTTCTTGTCGGATGTGTCGATCAGGCTGAGCACGTCCTTAACGGCGTCGCCGGCGACATCGGCCCGCAGCTTTATGTTCTTTGCTGTGCTGTATTCATAGTTGTTGGCATATGTCTTATTGCCGACCTTGTGCGAATCGCCGGTGTGGCAGGCGAACTGACAGCCAATGCCGGAATACATGGTCGATTGACCCGTTGTCGTTGCCGCCAGAAGCATCGACGGAGATGTGTCGATGACGATATAGACATTGAGATAAGAGGTCGCCGGCCCCTTGACGGCACTTCCCACGCTGACCGGAACGGTGTCGATGTTGGCGATCTTCATGAACGTCGTCGGCACGGTGCCGCTTGCCGTCGCCGTAATGTTGTGGTTGGCGGTATCGATGTCGATTTCGCCGAGCGTGTAGCTGTTTTCCACCTGCGCGTGGAACCAGTCGGAGACCTTCTGTTTGAGGGCGTCGGTGTCCCCGGTGTTGTTGATTTGCTTGACGGCGGCGATCAAGGCCGCATCAAGATCGCTCTGCATCTTCTGCCGCACATTGTAGCTGCGAATATAGTCGAAACTCGCGCCGACCGCGACGAGCATCGGCACCAGACTAAGAGCAACGACGATCGCGACGTTGCCGGCTCTGTCCCTTCCGAGACCGCGAAGGGTGTGGAAGCATCGACCCAATAAAAATGAAAGAGCTGACTTCAAAAAAACCACCGTCGCGCAGCACATGAAAAAATACTAATGCGAGATGTATCCGGGAAGCTTAAGCCTTTGTTAAAACTTGCAAGTTCCAGCGGAAAATGCGTCGCCGGCGCGTCGTTTGCTGCGTGTTTTGGATATGTCTGCGAATTATGGATATTCGCGCAACGCCACCCATTGTCTTCGTCGGCGCTAATCACTCGTCGAGCGCATCAGCAAGTCATGCAGGCGTTTTTGAACCTCTTGCGGTGACATGTTCCTGCTATTGAAAAAGTCGCCTACCACAGCATTCCAGCCTTCTGACATCTGGGTGGGCATGGCCTGGGATCGAGCACTGCCTTCGCCTTTCCTTGCCTTCTCGGCGTTCGCGCCGTGCTGGCGCGAACTTTCGAACGGATTCATCGCTCCAACCTCATCGGCATGGGAATATTGCCGCTGCGCCTGCCCTGCGAATATGGACCTCAGCATTGAAACTGACGGCGGGCGATGTCCTGGAGATACGGGTGGATGATCAGTTATTCGCCCCTCGTTGCCCCGTCGGCGTAAACGTCAGACGGACCGCCGGCGATCATATCTCGTTCTCCGCTACGGCCGCCATCGAGACGATGACCGAGGTCGAAACACTTAAGGCCGGCGGGATTCACTTACTGATATTGCGTGATATCATGGCGTCTTGACGCGCAGGGCGGCGATGACACGGTCGCCCATGGAGGCGCAGCGGGCGCCGTCGAAGGGGAACAGGGCCGAGAACGCGCCGGAGAGCTGTTTTTCAATCGATTGGCGCATCATCTTTCGCGCCCGATGCAACCGGGTTTTGGCAGTTTCGGGCCTGATGCCGAGATAGGATGCAGCCTCGTCGGTGCTCATGCCTTCGACATCCCGCAGCACGAAGATGGCGCGAAAATCATCCGGCAGTTCGTCGACCGCATGTTCGAGAAGCTGACGCGCCTGGCTCCGCGAGAGCTCGGTTTCCGGGTCACCTGCGCAGAGCAAGGACGGAAACTGGAGGACTTCGCCGCCCCGCGATCTCGTCTGCATGTCGATTTCCTCGATCCCGGTGGTGTTTTTGCGGCTGCGCACACGGCCGAGCGCTTCGTTGAGCGTAATCCGGGTCAGCCATGTCGAAAGCTCGGCCTCACCGCGGAATGTTCCCAGATTGGTGAAGGCCCTGACATAGGCGGCCTGAACGACGTCTTCGGCTTCCCAATCGCTGCGGATGACAGCGCGCGCAGTGCGGAACAGACGCTGATTGTGACGCTGGACGATGGCACGGATGGCGGGCTCGTCGCCCTGCATTGCAAGGGGCACGAGCTCGGCGTCTGATAGCGTCGACAGGTACTGCCGGTGTCGCGCGACCGGAACCGGAATGGCTGCCATGGGAAATCTCCGCCTGCTTGCCTCGTTTTTTCAGAAGTCCGGCCCTAGGGCCGGACGTCCAGTTTGCCGGTCATGGCTGGATGAAAACGGCAATAGAAATCGACTGCTCCCGTTCGGTCGATCGTCATCCTGCCTTCCGCTTTCGGTGGCAGGTCGATATCGAAGCTTTTGTCGCGAGCCGTGGCCGTATGCCGGAATATATCATCATTTCGCCAGACGATCACATCGCCGACATGCAGTTGGGCAGGCGGCGCACTGAATTTCATGCCGGCGATGGTAACTTGATATTCCGCTGCCGAAGCGGCCCCGACGCTCGCCCACAGCAGCGCAAGCAGCAAGGGAAGCCGCAGCGCCTTGATAAGACTGCCCATCGCTGACCTACTTGATCATCGAAGCAAGATGCTCGGCATGCATCTGGTGCTGCTTGAACAGGGTGAGGCCCGTTTCCAGGAGTGACTTGAGCTCCTTATTCTTAGCCGAAGGGATCAGCACCTTGGCGAGCGCATCGTTGACCGACTTGTGATAGGCGACCTCGTTTTCGACATAGGCCTTGTCGAAGGCGGCGCCGTCGAGGCCGTCAAGCGTCTTTAGTTCCTTGCTCGCCTCGGTCGAGAGCGATTGGCTGATCTTGTTGTCCTCAGGCGTCACATTCAGCTTCTTGACGAGGGCAAGCGCCTGATCGTTGACGGCCTTGTGGTCGCGTTCCATGGTCTTGGCGAATTCGATGACTTCGGCATTTTTGCTCTTCTTCAGCGCCTGCTCGGCAGCGGCGACGTCAATCTGCCCCGCCGTATAGGCGATGTGGGCGATTTGAGGGTCGGTCGGCCTGGCATCGGCAGCGATCGAAGCCGTGCCGAGCGAAGCTGCTATGACGGCTGCGCCGAAAATTTGTTTCAACATGATCTGTCTCCCTTGTGTCGTGTGACATGCCTTCCGCAGCGCTCGCGCGCCTTTGGAAGTGAGCATTGGATGCAGATCGATCGAAAAGGTTCCCGGAAATTTTTACTGAGGGCGACGGGCGTTCATCGGCGTTGGCCGCGGGTGCTTCAGTCTTTGCCGAGGAAGCGTTGAAGGACGATCGCGTGATTGTGGTGCAGGTCTTTCGTCGCGTAGAGAAGCGTTACCGTGAATTTCCCGATATGGCGTTCGAGGTCCTCGACCGCGGACACGTTCTTCTTGAGCTCCTCCCGGTAGCGGCGCTGAAATTCGCTCCATTTGGCGGGATCGTGGCCGAACCATCGGCGCAGCTCCGGGCTCGGCGCGATATCCTTCAGCCAGACATCGACGGCCGCCTCCCGCTTGCTCAGCCCGCGCGGCCACAGCCTGTCGACCAGAATACGCGTGCCGTCCTTATCCTCTTTCGGCTCGTAGATTCGCTTGATGTGCAAGGCCATTTGCTCAGCCGCCATGAATGTATTTCTGAACGAATACGCAGATGCAGGATTTGATGAACGATATGTCGTCCGCCGCGGACTTCGTCCAGGCGAACCGTATTCTGAAGATCGTCTCGCCGCTCGGCGAGGACCAGCTTCTGCCCGAGCGGGTAACGATTGAGGAAGGTATTTCCTCGCTCTTCGAGATCAAGCTTTCGGCCCGCGCCAAGAAACCGTCCGTCAAGCCGGAGGAACTGATCGGCAGGCTGATGGATGTCTCCGTCGAGGTGAGCCAGGGCGATGGCGAGGGCGGCGTGCGCCGGCCGTTCAACGGCCTGGTGACCGAACTCAACGAGGGGCCGCCGATCACCCGCGGCCTCCGCTCCTATTCCATGGTGCTCAGGCCGCAGATGTGGCTGCTGTCGCGCCGCTCCGACTGCCGCATCTGGATGGACAAGACCTCGGTCGATATCGTCGAGACGCTGTTTTCCGAGCACGGCATCCCGGCGCCGGACACCTCGGGCGTCATTACGCCACCGCCGCCGCAGCATTATTCGGTGCAATGGAACGAAACCGACCTTGCCTTCCTCACCCGCCGCTTCGAGGAGGACGGCCTGTTTTACTGGTTCTCGCACGAGGACGGCAAACACAAGCTGCATGTCGCCGATAGCGCCCGGTCCTGGCTCGGCCCGTCGCCCTCGGCGCAGGGCGAGGGGCAGGTCCGCCTGGCGCAGGGCTCGGCCGACCGCAACCACATTACCGAGTGGAGCCGGCGCTATTCCTATGTGCCCGGCCAGCGGGCAGGTGCCGACTGGAATTTCGAGACGCCGCGCATGGTGCCGGGCACCATGACCCCGTCGCTGGTGCAGATGCCGGAGGCGACCAAGCGCGAACTCTACGAATATCCGGCCCGCATTTCTTCCGTCGCTGAGGCGGAGCGGGCGGAAAAACTCAGGATGCAGGCGTCGGAAGCCGATCACGACCGCGTCTTCGGCGGCTCGACATCGCGCATCCTGGAGGCAGGACGCCGCTTCACCCCCTATGAAGTCGCCCATCCCGACCATGCCTATGAGGAGCATGTCGTGGTCAAGGCGGCCCACACCGTCGTCGACCGTTCCTACGAGACCAACAGCAACGAGCCGGAATACACCAACACCTTCGAGGCAGCGCCCTCACGGGTGTCGATGACGCCGCATCGCGAGACCAAGCGGCCGCGGATCGAAGGCACCCAGGTAGCGATCGTCGCCGGCCCTTCCGGCGAGGAGATCCATCCCGAGCAGTACGGCCGCATCAAGCTGTGGTTCCCCTGGGACCGCAAGGCGAAGAAGGACGGTTCCGACACCTGCTGGGTGCGTGTCAGTCAGGTCTGGGGCGGTGGCACCTGGGGCGCCCAGGTCATTCCGCGCATCGGCATGGAAGTGATGGTCGCCTTCGTCGACGGCGACCCCGACCGGCCGCTGGTGACAGGCGTGGTGCCGAACCCCGCCAATACGGTCCCCTACGACTTGCCGGCCAACAAGACACGCATGGTCATGCGTTCGAACACCCATAAGGGCACCGGCTTCAACGAAATGACCTTCGAGGACGAGGCCGGCCAGGAGAACATGTTCTTCCACGCCCAGAAGGACCAGACGACGCGGGTGCTGAACGACCGCACCAAACGCGTCGACCGCCACGAAGTCTCGGCCATCGGCGCCAATCGGACGGTCGAAGTCGGCGGCAACCAGAAACACGAAGTCGGCGGCTCGATGAACACCGTCGTCGGCGGCACCGGGCCGATGGCGATGGCGCTGATGGGGGCGGTGCAGGGAATGGCGGGCCAGACAGCGGGCCTTCTTTCGCAGGCCGGGCAGATCGCCGGAGGTGCAGGGCCGGGCCTCGCCGCTTTTGCCGGCACGCTTGCTTCCTCGGCGCTTGGCTTCCTGAGCATCGGTGGCCTCGGCAACCGTGAAGGTGTCGTTTCCGGTCCCAGCCCGCGCTCCGACGCGGGCACGGCTCTTGCCAGCTCTGGTACAGGTGTCGGGGCAGACGCTTCAAGCCTGTTCCCGCTTTCAGGCATCATGAACACGATTGTCGGCTCCTTTCAGTCGACCAGCGTTGGCGTGGCGAAGGCCGAGCAGATTGGCGTAAGCAAGGTAACGAATATCGTCGTCGGCGAGAAGATCACCGTCAATGTCGGCAAGCTTTACGGCCTTGTGGCGGGTGAAAAATATCGCGGAGAATCGAAAGTCTGGGAAGTCTTCGCGGAAGACAAGATCTTCTTGTCCGCTCCCGGCGGCTACATCGAAATCAATAAGACCGGCATCCGCCTCTATGCATTGAAGATCGATATCGAAGGCAATCAAATCAACTTCAAGAAAGGCGGTCCCGGGCAGGAGCCGTCTTGCCTGCGGCAGATGTCGAAGTCGTCCACCCCGTTTGTAAGGATGTGATGATGGAAGCAACCCCAGTAATCGATCTACCGGACATCGCCGAATCCACTCGAGTCCTGAGGATGACGACTTCGTGTGGGGAGCCACACTGGCGAGCGAAAGAACGGCCGACGAGCTTGGGATTCGGACCGAGCGAGGACGCGCGCGTTGGGCATATGTAATGGTCGTCTCCGACGGCAAAGCGGCGGATCTTCCGGAAGTGCGAAGCTTCATCCAGGAAAAGGGAGCCTCGCCTGACGCTCGGGTCAAGGAACTTATCGGCCATACGGTTGACGCGTTACGCTCCGGCAACGCCTTCAATGGGGCGGCGTCATGACCTCAGCGGTAGCAGAAACTGTAGGCCAGTACGGTGGTCAAATCGCAGGCGGCGCTTTAGGTGGCGTCATTGGAGGCTTTTTGGGTGGGCCGGTTGGGGCCTGGATCGGTCGCGCGGTCGGATCGAGAGTCGGTGGCATGGCTGGCCGCGCGGCGGCGGGAGCCATCGCGAGCTATATGGAAGGTGCCAACGAAGCAGCCGAGACCGAGACCAAAGAGCAAGAAGCCGCCAAGCCCTGTGTGGATTGCGGAGAGATCGACTGTTTCAACCCGCCGGAAGGTTCGACGCCCGACGAGATCAAGGAATTCAAGCGGCAACTCGATGAACAGCAGAAGGCGATCAACGAGATCCCGCCGGATACACTCCTTAAAAATATGGACAACTACGAGAAAATCGGCCGCGGTGCCAAGGATGCCGTGGATCGCGCGAACGCCCGGGAAGCCTGGATTAAGAACAGAGCTGCAGAAATCTTGAAGCAGGATCCAAGCACGACAGCGAAAGCTGCAAGAGATGCGGCAGCGAAGGATATCAAGACGATGGATGTCATTCACACGCCGGATCTCTCCGCCGGCGGTACAGGACAGCTTTCGACGGAAAACGGCGGCATGGGCCCGCGGTCTCCGAACCGGTCGATCGGTTCGCAGTGGTCCAAAGCGGGCCCCACCTCGGACAAAACCAGATTGCAACAGCTCAATGATCATGCGCAGAAAGCCAGGGACAAAGGCGAAGCCACCAACGTAGACCTCAAGATCTGCGAGGATGGCAAGTCGTCGAAATCAGGCAAGTCGGGATCCAAGGGGTCGGGAGGCTCGGGCAAGGGTCAGGGTGGTGGCCCAGGCAATATTCCCATGTCATAGTTCGTAGCCGCTGGATTATCCGCCTATGTCTGTCTTTGATTGGAGGTCGCGTGAACAACTATCAAGCAAGGCTCGATTCTATCGTCCAGGACTTCGGCTCCCCAGAAAATGGGAGTGTGGAGCCCGATCTCGAACACTATCGGGGCAAGGTTCCGGAGGCTATGATCGACTTCTGGCAGCAGAATGGTATCGGTACCGTTCTCGACGGCTATTTCCAGTTCTGCGATCCTGGCCGATATAGCGGCATCCTGAAGCTCGTGTTCGGTGGTGATCCCGATATCCATGCCGAGCAAACACATGCTCTGGGCTTCGGCGCATTTGGAACGATCGTCGCATGGAATGAAGTTCATCAAGACGTGACCATCGATCTCGTGAAAGGGCAGGTGTCATGTCCGGCGCTTGTCAACGGCAAGAGATACGACCCCAATCTTGCTGTTACCACCCAGTTAATGCTGCTCGACGATCCGACCTTCGACGAATACGACGCCCACGCTAAGAAGCTATTCAAGCCGGCGCGTTCGAAGCTCGGCAAGCTCGGGGTGGGGCAGATCTACGGGTTCAGACCGATCCTTGCGCTCGGCGGGAACAGGGCTTTGGCCAGCCTCGCGATCTATGAAGCGTTGCCGCATATGGCGATCTTGGCGCAGGCGCATGAGATGCAATTGATGGACAATGCTCCTTTCCCGCCGCAACCTGTGCGCGTGATCGGAAGCTGACGCCAGACGCCTGTTTGAGTAGGTCGGAAGACGAAGGCTTGTGTCTCGGAGCCGGTTTGTTGGTCCACAGAGAAGGAGTTCCAGAATGGTCGGGAGTCCGGTCACGCTCAAAGGCCATATGCATGTCTGCCCGATGGTCGATCCCGGCCCGCGGCCGCATGTTGGAGGTCCGGTGTCTTCGACATCCCAATCTTTCGTCTGCGTCGAAGGCGTGCCAATCGCAACGGTGGGAGACAAGTGCACATGCACGGGTGTTCCGACGACAGCCGGCATTACCAGCGGATCGTCGGTTGCCAATATCGGCGGTCAGAAGGTCGCCCGCTTTGGTGATGCCTGCGAGCATGGCGGTCGGCTAACTCAGGGAGTTCCGTGGCTTACATTTGAATAGCTTGCTGCGGTGCTCGTGCAAGCCTGGGCCGCTTTTCGGAGCGTAAAACTTGCCTTCAAACTACAATATCTTCGAGATCAAGTGGTTCGACGAGTTCCTCTCGGCTTATAAGATCGACAATATCACCCGCCCGAGCGGAGCCGAGATAGAGGCCTACCGCGGCAAGTTGCCGGACTTTCTTCTCCGTTTCTGGGCAGATCATGGCTGGTGCAGCTGGTCCAACGGTCAGCATTGGCTTTGCGATCCATCCTTGCCCAAGCCGGTACTGGACTATGTCTCTTGTGGCGATCCGGAGCTTGATCCCGCAAAGATGTATGCCTTCGGCTACACCGCCTTCGGGGAAATCGATATCTGGAATGGCGACGCTATGATCAGGTTGCACCTCCTGATGAACAAGGTGAGCGTCGATCCTCGTGGGTATAATGAGGAAAACCAGCGTGAATGGACCGACGAAGTTATGCTGGGCCTGTGTTTTTCAGGGCGCTTCTCACCGGCCACGCCCCCGTGGGAAGATGAAAATCGGAAAAACATGATGCCTCAGGCTTTCGAAACTCTCGGACCTCTGACATGGGGCCAAAATTACGGTTTTGCGCCTGCACTTAATCTAGGCGGCCGCAATATATTGAAGAAGCTTCAGAAGATGCCATTGGTCGAGCATCTGGTCTTTTTGGCTTCCGTGGAACCGCCGACATTGTACGATTACACGCCTCCTGCCGATGGGGAAGGCGGCTTCTGAACGGTGATCCCACGCCGGACGATCGGGTCACGGTAGCGCTACGGCGTCCAGCCAGCGAGCACAAGAACTCGCGCGCAGCGGTTGCTCGATGATGCGTGTTAATCTCGTTGTCAATTAGGAGCCGATATGTCTGCGATACCTCGGTGCCCCCTTACAGGAAATACTGGATGAATTCGGACCGCTCAAAGACGGTATAGCGGCTTCTGCTTCGCAGGCCGCGGGCTATCGCGGGAAGCTGCCTGACGCGATGGTTGATTTCTGGGTTGAGCATGGTCGCGGTCACCGACCTGTCAATCTTTGCCGAGGAAGCGCTGAAGCACGATAGCGTGATTGTGGTGCAGGTCTTTCGCGCCGTAGAGAAGTGTCGCGTCCGATGGTCCGATCTGGCGTTTCAGCTCCTCGACGGCGGACGGGTTCTTTTCCAGCTCGTCCCGATACCGGCGTTGGAACTCGGTCCATTTGGCGGGATCATGGCCAAACCAACGGCGCAGCGCCGGACTTGGCGCTTTATCTTTCATCCAGATATCGACTGCCGCATCCTGATTGCTCAACCCGCGCGGCCATAGCCGGTCGACGAGGATGCGCGTGCCGTCCTTGTCGTCTTTCGGCTCGTAGATTCGTTTGAGGTGCAAGGACATTCGCTCAGCCGACATAAGTTCGAAAGCCAATCTAGACGAATACGCGTGACAGGGTTTTGGTTCCAGGCTCGAGCCGGCAGCTCGATCTGGTGCGTGACACAGGTAGCCATCGCACTCAACTTAGGAATATAGGTTGTCGGTCGGCCACAGATGAACGCCTCCGATTGCTGTAGCATTGTCGCGGCCAACGGATGTTGTTCGGTCCTTGGCCGCTGATATTTTTCGATTCTCCCGATATTGCCAAATGTCACGTTTCGAATATGCCTGTGGCTTTTCGGAGGGAATTGCATTGACGCAGCTTTCCAACGCACGCGCTTCATTCTTCGAACTGATCGTTCTGATCGGACTCGGCGTTGCTGTCAGCGCTCCAGCGGCATCGGCGGGCCAGAACGAATGCGCCGGCCGCGCCTCAGACATCATCCGTCTTGCCTATCCGGGTGCCAACAAGGCCGACGACGCTTTTCTGTTTGGGGGCGCAACCATCACATTGCCGACTGACGACAATGTCGAGGCCCATCCGCGTCGGGTGATTTGCCGGATTTGGCCAGCTCAACCCCAACTGACGCTTGTTGCTGTCCCATTGATGACAGAGCAGTCGGACTCGGAAAACGAGGGTGACATCGAACTGCTCGTGGTCGACAGCACCAATCTTCATGTAAAGCAGCGCCTGCGTCTTCAGGGACTTATGTCCGACGATGCCATTCATGTAGAAAGCGTCGCCTTCGATACCGCACGTTATCAACTCGCCCCTGGGAAAACGGCTTTTGGATTGCGTGTTACGCGGGAAGGTAGTTCGCGCGCCAATCCATTCGGCGAAACGACCTTATGGCTCTTTTCGGCCGACGCTGACGGGCTGAAGCCGGTTCTCGACAATATAGTCGTCAGCGAGAACCACGGAGAATGGGATACCGCCTGTGCCGGTGAGTTCAATGAAACCACGCGCACGCTTTCAATGGGTTCACAAGCAAAAGGCGTGTTTGCCGATATCGTCGTAACCGAAAAAACGACCACTTCCGTCGCCACGGTCGGAAAGGATGGTGGCTGCCAGAGCGAAGACAAAACGACGATTGGCAATCACCGGCTGCGTTACGACGGATCGAAATATGCCGTTCCCAAAGATCTCAAGCGCGATGAGTAAGAGGATGTTGGTCCAGGCTGGTGATGGCCGCAATGATCGGGCTAAAACTGCGATAGAGCGCCGCGTATCCGACAGGACGCTCTATTGCTTGAATTGGCGCGATCTGTCCTTCGTCAGAAGGGATAATGCTGGGCGGAATCCTCGACCGTGATCCAACGCAGGTCGGTAAATTCGGCGATTGCCGCCTTGCCGCCGAAGCGGCCGTAGCCGCTGCCCTTGACGCCGCCGAAGGGCATTTGTGCCTCGTCATGCAGCGTTGGGCCATTGATATGGCAGATGCCGGATTCGATGCGCGCGGCAACCGCCATTGCCCGCTGAATGTTGCGGCTGAAGACGGCCGACGACAGGCCGTATTCGGTGTCGTTGGCGATGCGGATGGCTTCTTCCTCACCGGAGACGCGAATGATCGGCTTGACCGGGCCGAAGGATTCTTCCGCATAGACGCGCATGTCAGGGGTGACGTGATCGAGCAGCGTCGCCTCGACGACGGTGCCGGAGCGCTTGCCGCCGGCCACGAGTTTGGCACCCTTGGCCGTGGCATCGGCAATCAGCTCCTCCATTTTTTTGGCCGCGTCGAGGCTGACCAGCGAGCCGAGAACGACATGGCCACGCGGGTCGCCGGCCGGCAGCTGGCTGGCGCGGGCGGCCAGTTTGGCGACGAACTGATCGGCGATCGCTGTGTCGACGATGATCCGCTCGGTCGACATGCAGATCTGGCCCTGATGCATGAAGGCGCCGAAAATCGCGGCATTGACGGCGCCATCGATATCGGCGTCGTCGAGAATGATGAGCGGCGCCTTGCCGCCGAGCTCGAGCAAAGCGGGCTTGAGATATTTGCCGCAGGTCTCGGCGATGATCTTGCCGACCTTGGTCGAGCCGGTGAAGTTGACGCGCCTGACGGCTGGATGGGCGATGAGTGCTGTGACGATCTCCGGCGCATCCTCCGGCGCATTGGTGAGTACATTGATGACGCCGGCCGGCAAGCCCGCCTCGGTCAGCGCGGTGGCGATCAGCCGGTGCGTGCCCGGGCATTGTTCGGATGCCTTGAGGATAACGCTGTTGCCGCAGGCAATCGGCATGGCGATGGCGCGGGTGGCGAGGATGACGGGCGCATTCCACGGCGCAATTGCCAGGCACACACCGGCCGCCTGGCGAACGCCCATGGAAAGCGAGCCGAGCTTGTCGGAAGGGATGATTTCGCCTGAAATCTGCGTCGTCATCGCGCCCGCCTCGCGCAGGATGTTGGCGGCGAGCATGACATTGAAGCCGGCCCAGGGCGCGGTGGCGCCGGTCTCCTCGATCATCAGCCGGGTAAACTCGGCCACTTTCGAATCCATGATGTCGGCGGCCTTCATCAGGATGGCACGGCGCTGGCCGGGCCCGGTTTTCGACCAGGCGCCGAATGCGGCAGAAGCGGCATCGACCGCGGCGGCGACATCCTCAAGGCTTGCGGCAGCGGCGCGGCTCGCAAGCTTCTCGGTGAAGGGATCGATCCGGTCATAGGTCCGGCCGCTGGAGGCTGCCCGGTCGGCGCCGTTTATAAGCAGGGAAATATTCATCGTGGGTCTCCTGGAAAGAATTAGAAGCCGAGAACGTCGGCGTTGACGGAGGCTTCAAGACCGCCGTCGGCGGCAAGATTGGTGCCGTTGATCCAGCGTGCGCCGTCCGAGCAGAGGAAGAGCACGGCGGGAGCGATATCGGCTGATGTGCCGGCACGGCCGACGCGGGTGATATCACTGTCGACGCGGGCGTCGCCGAGCACGGCGCGGAATTGCTTGAGGATCGGCGTTTCCACTGGCCCCGGGCTCACCGCATTGACGCGGATGCCGCGGTTCATGAACAAGGGCTGGTGGGCTGCGCGCATCGTCCAGAGCAGCAGCAGTTCCTTGGAGAGCGGGTAGCCTTGCTCGTCCTTGAGGTCGTGTTCGGCGACGACGGCCGCCACATCTGGAAAGCCGTCGATCGAGGCCAGCGATTTGGCCCGCTCGAGATTGGCGCGCCAGCCGTAACCGGCGATCGAGGCGACGTTGACGATGGCGCCGCCTTCGCGCAGGCGGGGTGCCACGGCTTCCGACAGCGCGCGCAGCCCGTAGAAATTGACGGCGAGCGTCGAGACGACGCCGGTGCTGCCGGAAAGGCCAGCGACATTGGCAAGTGCGTCGAGGCGCACCGGCAGCTGCGCGACGATTTCGGCAACGCCCGATGGCGTGGAGAGATCGCCCTTGATGAAGGCGGCACTTCCGCCCGCCGGTTCGCGCACATCGACACCGATAACGTCGGCCCCCATCTGGCCGGCCAATTCCGCCGTCCGGGCGCCGATGCCTGAGGCGACGCCAGTCACCAGGATTGTTTTACCAAAAAGCATTGATTTGACCTTTCGCAAGAAAACCGGGAAGCAGGCCGGTTCATTCATTCCATTTGATTTTCGTCGGGCCGGGCAGTTTCAGCCGGTAGCCGACGGGCAGAAGCTGGAGGTTGAAACGGCGCTCGACTTCGCCCCAAAGGCCGCGCGGCAGGTAGAGCGAGAAGATCAGCGCGGTGGCGCCAAGCCCGATCAGATACCAGACGCCGGCGCTGCCGAAGAAGGTTTCGATGACGAAGAACAGGATGGCCCCGAGGATGGCGCCCTCGAATTTGCCGATCCCGCCGACCAGCACCATGAAGATCATGTAGGCCGTCCACTGAACGCTGAAATAGGTCTTCGGCTGGAAGGTAGTGGCGGTCGCCAGCCACAGGCCGCCGGCGATGGCGATGCCGAAGGCGGCGAGCACGAAGAGCAGCCGCTTGGTGGCGGTCACCCGCACGCCGACCGAGGTTGCCGCCTCCTCATTGTCGCGGATCGCCTGCATCGCCGCCCCCGCGCGGCTGCGCATCAGCATGAAGAGCGCGCCGAGCAGCGCGGCCATCGACGCCAGCGCAAGCCAGTAGATCGTCGCCCGCCGCGCGCCGCTGTCATAGACATTGAGCGAAATCAGCGAAGTTCCTGTTTCCCCCTGGATTAGCCGGTCGAGATTGACCAGCAGATGCGCGAGTTCGGCCACGACCCACATGCCGATCGCAAACTCGCCGCCCTTCAGCCGCAGCATGAACAGCGAAAGCGGGATCGACAGCGCGCCGGTCACGATCGCCGCGGCAAAGACCGAGACGAAGGGATCGAGCCCCGCATCGGCGAGCCGAATGGTGAAATAGGCGCCGAGGCCGAAGAATACCTGCTGGCCGACCGAGACCAGCCCGCCGAAACCGGCAAGTGCATTCCACATGGCGGCCAGGATCACATAGATGAACATGGCGGTCATCCTGTCGATCGCGCCGGCGCCGAGCACGGCGGGAGCGAGGATCAGCAGCGCAAGCACCGCGGCCATGGAGGCGAGCGCCACCCGCGAAGAGGTCGTCCAGCGCTCGATCGATATTCCGTTGGAGACGAATGTCATGTCGGGCTCCGAAGGCGTGCGCGAAGGTTGAGCAGGGCGCTGGGTTTCAGAAGCGCTGCGATCTTGTCGAGAACCGGCAGGCGGGATCGCGACAGCCGGATGAAAAGCACCAGCAGGAACACGGCATGGCCGCCGATCAGAAAGCCCTGCGGATGCAATTGCGCTCCGAGCGATTGGGCAAGGCCAAGAATGATGCCGCCGGCAAGCGTGCCCCAGAGCGATCCGGCTCCGCCGATGACCGCGGCCTCGAAGGCAAAGAGCAGCTGCGGGCCGCCCGCATAGGGGCTGAAGGTCGCCCGCATGCCGAGAAAGGCGCCGGCGATCCCGATCGTGACCATGGTGATGGCGGTGGCGACCGCATTCACCCTGCGCGCATCGATGCCGACCAGCCCCGCCGTATCCGGATCTTCGGCCGTGGCGCGGATGGCGCGGCCGAGCGCAAAACGGCCGAGGAAAAATTGCAGCCCGCCGAGAATGAGGATCGCCGTTACCATCATCATCACGGCAAGCTTGCCGACGAAGATGTGGCCCGGCAGCTGCCAGGATGCATAGGAGAGGTTGCCGATGAAGGGCGCGAGCGATCGTGTGTCGGCGCCGAACTGTTCGAACAGCAGGTTGTCGATGACGATCGACAGGCCGAAGGTCGTGAGAATCGGCAGCAGCGTGCCGCCGCGGGCGCTGCGTTCGAGAATGAAGCGCTGCAGCAGCCAGCCGATCACCGCCATGACGGGCAGCACGATCAGCAGGCCGGCGAAGGGCGGAATGCCGGCTTTCGCGGCAAGCAGCCACAGCCCGTAGGCGGCCGCGACCGCCAGGCTGCCATGCGCGAGATTGATGATCCGCATGACAGAAAACATGAAGGACAGGCCGCAAGCGATGACGGCGTAATAACCGCCGAGTAGGAGGCCCTGGATCAGGGTGTTGATCATGATGCGCTCCTTTCGCCGGATGACCGGTGCAATCCGAAATAGGCTTTGGTGACCTCGTCGCGGGTGACGGCGGCTGCCGACCGGTCGAGCACGATGCGGCCTTCCAGCATGCAAACGACACGGCTGGCGACACTCATGGCGCGGCCAAGATCCTGCTCGACCAGCACGATTGTCGTTCCCGAAGTCAGCAGCGCCTGCAGTTGGGCATAGACGCGGTCGACGACCAGAGGCGAAAGGCCGAGCGAGACCTCGTCCAGCAGAAGAATATCGGGATTGCTCATCAGCGCCCGGCCGATGGCGGTCGCCTGCTGTTCCCCGCCGGAAAGGTGCCCGGTCTTGGCGTGTCGGCGAGGTTTCAGGTTCGGAAAGGCGTCGAGCACACGATCGATGCTCCACGCGCCCTTGCGTCCGCAGCTCTTGCCGAGAAGCAGGTTCTCTTCGACAGTCATCTGCGCAAACAGGCGCCGGCCTTCCGGCACCAGGGCGATGCCCTTGGCGATCCGCTTGTGGGAAGGCACGGCCGCCAAGTCTTCATTGCCGAGAAGCACGCGGCCGGCGGCGGGCAGATGGGCGCCGGCGATCGATCTGAGCAGCGTCGTCTTGCCGGCGCCGTTGGCGCCGACCAGCGCCAGCACCTCGCCCTTGGCGATATCGAAGCTGACCCCGCGCACCGCCTGCAGCAGGCCGTGGCGGACGTCGAGATTCTGGATGGAAAGAAGGCTCATGCGGGCGTCCCTCCAAGATAGGCTTTGACCACTTCCGCATCGCTCATGACAGTCTTCGGTTCGCCATCGGCGATGATCCGGCCGGCATCCATGCAGATCAGCCGTTCGGCCGCCTGCAGCAGGATATGGACGATATGCTCGATCCAGACGATGCCGATGCCGCGGCGGCGCAACTCCAGGATGGTTTCCACCAGCTCGCTCGCCTCGCCATCGGTCAGGCCGCCGCCGATCTCGTCGAGCAGCAGCAGCCGCGGCTGAGTGGCAAGCGCCCGGGCAAGCTCCAGCCGTTTGCGATCGAGCAGGCCGAGCGTATCGGCCTGGCGGTTGGCGACGCCGAGCATGCCGCAGAGCGACAGCGAATCCACCACACGCTCATAGGCCTCGTCGCGGCTTGCCGCATTGCCGTGCGAGGCGGCGACGAAGACATTTTCGAAGGTCGTCATGCCGCTGAAGGGCTTGGGAATCTGATGCGTCCGCACGAGACCGGAGCGGCAGCGTTCCGCCGCCGTCCGGCCGGTGACCTCAGTGCCGTCGAAGGTGATGCTGCCCGCACTCGGCGGATAGGCGCCGGCGAGCACGCTGAGCAGCGTCGTCTTGCCCGCGCCGTTCGGCCCGACGATGCCGACCGCCTCGCCGTCGCCCATGGAGAAATCGAGATTCTCCAGCACGACAAGCGCGCCGAACCGCTTGTGGATCCCCTTGGCCGAGAGAAAAGCTTCCCCCGGCCGTCTTTGCACTTCTTGCCTCTGCACTGTTGCTATCCGTTGTAAGCGGTGAGCTTGGCGCCGACCGGGACATTGGGATCGGTAGCGTTTTCGGTGACGACGTAGTCGAGCGCGAATTTCGAGCCCTCCTTTGCCTTCACCCATTGCGTGCCGATGATCGGTCCGGGAGAAACATTGGCGACGGGACCGCTGGTGAAGTCGACCTTGCCGGCGATCGTCGTCGTCTTTAGCGTGGCGAGCGCCTTGGCCACCGCCTCCTTGCTCTTGACGTCGGTGCTCGCCTTCAGCGCATCGAAGCCGGCGTCGAGCAGCGCCAGGCTGGCGCCGAGCTGCTGCGTCCACTGCTTGCCGCTCGCCGTTTCATAACCGTCGGCGAGTTCGGTTCCGGAGACGCCGGTCAGCGTCGATTTGTAAGGGAAGGCCTTGTGCCAGTAGGCGGCGCTGCCGATGTTGAGGCCAAGATCGCCGAGCGCCTCGATGTCGGATGGAAAGAGGCCCGTCTTGGCGACCTGGCAGATCTTGATCTGCTGGGTCAGGCCCTGCTGTGCCGCCTGACGCCAGAAGGCGGCGAAATCGGGCGGGATCGGGAAGGAGTTGAAGATCTCGACGCCTTCCTGCCGGAAGAGAGCGATCTGCGCGGTAAAGTCGGTGGTCCCGGTTTCATATGCGCCGGGATCGACGATCGTGAAGCCCGCCTTGGCAAGTGCCGGCGCCAGATGGGTGCGGATCGCGTTGCCGTCGGCATCGTTGGGATACATGACCCCGACCTTCTTGTTGGTCTCGATCAGGTTCCACTGCGAGACATAGGCCTTGTGGAACTCTTCGACGCCGAAGCCGAAATGATAGGTCCATTTGAACGGCGAGGGCGCGCCGGGCTTGGCGCCGCGGCCGAAATACCAGGCTTCCCAGGGCATGACCGTCGACAGGCAGGGAATGCCCGCCGCCTCGCAGGCATCGGCCACCGGATTGATGGTTTCGGGCGTCGAGACGGCGAGCATCAGGTCGATCGCCTCATTGTTGATCAGGTCCTTCGCCAGCTGCCCGGCGCGCGAGGGGTCGGACTGGGTGTCCCGGTCGAGAATCTCAACCTTCCAGGTCTTGCCGCCCGCCTGCAGGCCGCCCTCCAGCGCCTTGCGTGCCAGTTCCAGCACATAGCCGTCGGTCTCGCCGAAGCCGCCGAGAGGGCCGGTGCGCGGGCTTATAAAGCCGACCTTCAGCGTATCACCGCCTTGGGCGAAAGCCGTGCGGCCGGAAAGCGCCAGCGCCGCACTGCCTGCGGCAGCCGATGCGATGAAAGAGCGGCGAGTGAGAGACGCCGCGTTGAGTTTTCCGTTCTCGAGTTTGCCGTTGCGGAAAATGCCGTTCATGAAATCGTTCCTCCCTCTTGATGCGGGCCTCCCAGCCCGTTTGCCTCGTTCATCCCGATCTGAATTCAGATCGGGTAGTGTCGTTTTCCCCCAGCGATGGTGATCCATCTGAGCTCGGTGAATTCATCGATTGCGGCCTTGCCGCCGAAGCGGCCGTAGCCGCTTGATTTGACCCCCCCGAACGGCATTTGCGGCTCGTCCGAAACCGTCGCCTCGTTGATGTGGCAGATGCCGGATTCAAGCCGCATGGCAACGGCCATCGCTGCACTGACATCGCTGCTGAAAACCGCCGCCGACAGCCCGTATTCATTGTCGTTGGCAACCGTCACCGCCTCGTCGACGCTGCCGACCCGGACGATCGCGGCAACCGGCCCGAAACTCTCCTCGCGGTAGATGCGCATGGCCGGCGTCACGTGATCGATGACGGTCGCATCCATCAGCGTGCCGTTGGGCCGGCCACCGCAGACGAGCACCGCGCCCTTCTGCAGGGCATCGTCGACGAGCGACTTCACGCGCCGCGCCGCTTCGGCGTTGATCAGCGTGCCGAGCGGCGTATTGCCGTCCCCGGGATTACCTGCGACGAGGGTTTCGGCCTTCGTTCGGAACTTGCCGACGAAATTGTCGGCGATCTCGTCCATTAGGATGATCCGCTCGGTCGACATGCAGATCTGGCCCTGGTTCATGAAGGCGCCGAAGGCGGCGGCACCGACCGCCTCGTCGATATCAGCGTCGGCGAGCACGATGAACGGCGCTTTGCCGCCGAGTTCGAGCAGGCAGCGCTTCAGATGCCGTGCCGCGCTTTCGGCGATGATGCGGCCGACACGGGTGGAACCGGTGAAATTGATGCGGCGCACGGCCGGATGGGCGATCAGCGCATCGACGACGGCGGCGGCATCGCTCGGCGCGTTGGAGACGACATTGACGACGCCGCGAGGAAAGCCGGCGTCACGCAGGATGTCGCCGATCAAGCCGTGGGTCTTCGGGCAGAGTTCGGAGGCTTTCAGGATGACCGTGTTGCCGCAGGCAAGCGGCATGGCGACGGCGCGGGTGCCGAGAATAATGGGTGCATTCCAGGGCGCGATGCCGACGCAGACGCCCGCCGGCTGGCGCACCGCCATGGCAAGGTTTCCGGGAATGCCCGATGGAATGAGCTCGCCGGAAATTTGCGTGGTCATCGCCGCCGCCTCGCGCAGAATGTCGGCTCCGAGCCGGCAATTGATCGCCGCCCATTGCGCCGTGGCGCCGGTTTCGCCGGTCATGGCGGCAATGAGTTCCGGCGTTCTGGCATCGAGCAGATCGGCAGCGGCGTTCAGCAGTCTGCGCCGCTCGCCCGGGCCGGTCTGCGACCAGTCGGGAAAGGCGGCAGCGGCCGCATTGGCGGCCCGCGTCATGTCGGCGATGGATCCGGCAGCGGCGGTCGTTGCAACGTCGCCAGTCAGCGGATCGACGCGTTCGAAGGTGGCGCCCTCGGACGCGTCCATCGCCTCATTGTTGATCATCAGCTTTGCTGAAAACACCGCTTCACCCATTCGTCACGTGCTGGCGCCAGGTGCTGACGCCTGCATTGCTGCCACGGGAGAAGACGAGCGGACGCAACGGCCCCAAAGGCCGCTTCAGCGTTCCTGCGTTGTCGGAATGCCTCCTCCCAAAGGCTTATGACGATCAGGTTACGCCGATCATTCGTGGATGGAATGCGATTTATTGGGTTAATATTGTAATTATCTGGCGATTGCGGCACTATTTGACGGGAGCGGAGGACCAAGGCTTGGCGACGGACGGGGGCATTCATCACTATGCCAGGGGCGAGTGGCATGCGCCGTCGCTGTCGCACCGGCGCATCCGTCTTCAAAAAGGGCTCTATGCCGATTTCCACCATTTCCTGCTGCTCGGCGAAGGGGCGGCCGAGCTTCATTTCGACAGTGGCGAAGATCGGCCGCTGCACGGACCGCTGCTTGCCTTCCTGCCGCCACAGGCGCGCTGCGACCTGTCGATATCAGCCGGAAGTGCGGCCCATCTCATCGGCGCCTCGGCGCAGATCATGGTCGATGCGATCGGCGACAAGGTGGAATCCTACTCGCTGCGCCTCTTCACCGAGCAGCACAAGCTGGTCGATGTGCGGGATCCCTTGGCTGTGGCTGAAATCAGTCCGCTCATTTCAGGCTTCGCGCGGGAACTCGGCGATCCCTCCCGTTCCTCCTGGATGGTGGTCTCGGCCTATCTCAGGCTGATCCTGATGACGCTCTGGCGCGGCAGCGACAGCGAAAGAAGCGAGCCGCGCGGGCAGGGCGAAACCGGTTCGGTCCTCCAGCGCTACCGCCAACTGGTCGAGGCCGGCTTCCGCCAGCACCGGCCGGTGAGCGACTATGCCGCGGAATTGGGCGTCACCGCCGACCGGCTGCATTCGATCTGCCAAAGGGCGCTCGGCCGCTCGCCGATCCAGCTCCTGCATGAGCGCGTGGTGCAGGAGGCAAAGCTGAGATTGGAGCGCTCGGCCCGCAATATCCAGGAAATCTCCGACAGCCTCGGCTTCCGCGACCCGACCTATTTCAGCCATTTCTTCAAGCGCAAGACCGGCCTTTCCCCCGCCGGCTACCGCGAGATCGCCAGGGCGTCGGCCGGCTCGGAAAACAGCATGCTGTCCTCGGGTTATGCCGACTGGCCTTAGGCGCGGGCTTATTGGTCAAGTAATAGCTTGCCGATCTTGAGTGGCAAATCATGCTCAACACGGACCCAGGCCGCGTAGGACTGCGATGTGCCAGAAGCAGTCGTTTGCCCTGCCGCCGCGGTGCGCGACCTCGAATGACCGGTCTGGGGCAGGGAAAGTTCGGGACGCTTGCGCTTCCTTCGGCAGCAGGCTATACACTGAACTATATGGTTCAGTATGGAAGTCCTCCCCTCGATCTCACATTCGCGGCGCTGTCAGATGCGACCCGCCGCGGGATCATCGATCAGCTTGGGCGAGGGGACGCGTCGATCACCAGTCTCGCGGACAAGTTCCACATGACGCTGACCGGCATGAAGAAACATGTCGAGGTTCTCGAGCGGGCGGGGCTCGTCGTCACGCAGAAGGTCGGACGGGTGAGAACCTGCAAGCTTGGGAAACGCGGCCTCGAGGCGGAGGCCGAGTGGATCGAGGCGCATCGCAAGCTCTTCGAGGCCCGCTTCGAAGCATTGGACGAAATCATCAGCGAAATGAAACAGGAGGGAAGCGATGACTGAGCAAGTTAACGATGCAGGTGGTGCGCAGAATCCGACGTCAGTCGAGCGCAGAGGGGATCGCGAACTCTTGGTAACGCGGACATTTGATGCCCCGCCGAGCACGGTTTACAAGGCGTGGAGCCAGCCCGAGTTGTTCCGGCGCTGGTGGGTGCCAAAATCGGTATCCGGCGTTTCACTCGTGTCATGCGATATGGACGTCCGTACCGGCGGCAAATATCGGCTGGAATTCGGCGCCGGCGGTTCGGACACCATGGCCTTCTATGGCAAGTATCTCGAGGTGGTGCCGAACGAGCGCATCGTCTGGACCAACGACGAGGGCGAAGAGGGTGCGATCACGACCGTGACCTTCGAGGACCAAGGCGGGAAGACGCTGCTGAAGTTCCACGAGGTCTATCCGTCCAAGGAGGCGCTCGAGGAAGCACTACAGGGCTCGGCGGCCGCATTGCCGGAGCAGCTGGAGCAACTCGACGAATTGCTTTCCAGCCTAGGCAAATAGCGCGGTCGGGAAACTCGCCTCGAACGAACGTCTGCTCTTCGGAAGTAACTCCGCCGGCCTTTCTGGCCGGAGCGAAGGCGAGCAGACCAGTTCACGACAGGGCGAAAATTCTGACCTCTCTGCCGATGCCCTGAAGTTCCGCCATCCGCGAGGCCGATGTGATGCCGCTGTCGCGCAGGATGTCCGAAACCTGGGCATCCCCGACGATCGCCTCCGTCGTCATGATCACATTCGGATCGGCAAGACCCTGGACGCGCGAGGCGATATTCACCGTCTGGCCGAAATAGTCCTGCCGGTCGTTGAGGTTGACGGCGAGGCATGGACCTTCATGGATGCCGATCTTCAGCAGGAGATCGTCGCTGCCGTGTTCGGTATTCAACCGAAGCATCGCCTCCCGCATCTTGAGCGCGGCGGCCACCGCGCGGTCCGGGCTCGGAAAGGTCGCCATCACGGCGTCGCCAATGGTCTTGACGACTGCGCCGGCTTCCGTGGCGACGATCTCGTGCAGAACCCTGAAATGCGCTCGCACCAGATCGAAAGCGGCAAGATCTCCGACGCGTTCGTAGAGCGCGGTCGAGCCCCGCAAGTCGGTGAAGAGGAAAGTCAGGCTGGTGATCTTGAGGCGCTGGTCGACGTCGAGCGTGTCGGTCCGGTAGATGTCCCTGAAGCTCTGGTTCGTCAGCAGGCGCTTGGCCGTCAGAAAAGGCCGCCTGCGGCCGAGAAGGTCGTGAAGGTCATCCCCTGCGATGCAGACGTTCGGCACCACCCTGCGGTCGGTGTGGTTTTCGAGGGTGAGCCGCAGCAGGCCGGGACGAAGGGTCAGCGTTTCGTTCAGTGCATGCGCCCGGCTGATGACCATCGAAAGGGTTTGGCGTTCGTTGGTGGGCTCGCCCTTCACGTCGATGAACTGCGCCGAATGCGTGACCGCATCGAAGATGATGACGAATTGCGCCGGCAGCTGCAGCGAGACGAAAGCCTTCTCGCCCGGAGCCAGCTCGATCATTTCCAACTGAATGCGTGAAAACTTCGCTTCCAGATCCTCCGGCAGGTCGACACCGGAGCTGAAGAAGATTTGGCGATAGTACTCGAGCGGCGGTAACAGATCGGGGTCGTGGGCGGCAATCCTGCGCACTCTCGGGCTGACGGTGAATGTTACCTCGACCATCTCGTCGAGCGTCGGCTCGTATCCGGCCGCGCAGAGCGCGCAATGATAGGTCTCTTGGGAGACCCCTTTGAGGGTTGCGCCGCTGTCAAGGACGCCGCCGCATCCCGGGCAAAGCACATTCCAGGTCATTTCGAACGCGCCGATGCGGGCCGCATGCAGAAGTGCTGCGATGGTTTTCTCTTCATCGAGATGATGCTGATTTGCGAAAGCGAGCGCATTGATGCGATTGAGATCGCGATCCGAGTCATGCTTGACGACGTTTTCGATGCACTCGACCGTCTGCGGGTCGGCGGCCTGCCGCAGAGCGGCAAAAAGTGCGTCCATTTCACTCATTAGACAAGTCTCCGTGCGCAGAACCCACGGCGGACGGCGCCAGGGCCGCGATCATAACACGGGAATTTCCCAATAGAAATCTTTAGGCTCGGAGCTGACTGCTGGGCCAAGCGAAAGTGGGTTTCAGTTTCGTTTATATATTCGCTTCAGCGCCGCCAGCAGTGCCTCCATTTCGTCGCGGGAAAACAGATCGATAAAACGCTGTTCATGCGTGTCGATCAGTTTACGCGCCCGAATGAGCATTGCCTGTCCCGCTTTCGTCAGATGGAGTTCCTGCCGTCGGCGGTCGGCGGCGGATGGACGGCGCTCGATGAAGTCGCGGGCTGCCAGCCGGTTGACGAGAGCCATCATGGTTGCGCGGTCGGTGCCGAGCGTATTGGCAAGGTCGATTTGCGAAGCGCCCGGATTGCCGGCGACGAGTTCCATCACCGCCAGCTGCTTCTGCGTCAGGCCAAGCTCCTCCATGGTTTCGGCGAAGTCCCGATAGATCGCGACATGCGCCATGCGCAGGTGAAAGCCCAGGAGATCGCCGAGCCGGCCGACGTCGAGCGGCGGCGTAACGGAGGTCTCGGCCTCGACTTCGTCCTGCGGTGGTTTTGCGGCCATCGTTCGTCTCGCTTCGTTCAGGCGCCATAACCATCAAAATCAGCGGGTTAGTCAATATCGGCAGCCGCAATTTCTCCGGCGCCCGCCCGAATGAGGAGATTGCCGCAAACGGCTCTTGCATCTGCGAGAAAAGATATTAGTATGTGTTGCATACAAATTTGGTGCCTGCTGCGGGAGCGGTGAGCATGGGAGGAAATCATGGCGCATTCCTTTTCCGGGGTGGCTTCGCAGGCGGATTGCGGACTGGTGACGGCTGATCCGATCCTCTATCGCGCTCGCGTGGCGCCGGATCGTCAGGCCCTGTTCGAGATCGCTACCGGCCGGCAGTTCACCTATGCCGAGCTCGATGCACGGATCGCCCGCTGCGGCGGCTTTTTAAACGGTGTGCTCGGAGCGCAGCTGGATGGGGCGCGGGTCGCCATGCTGGCGCGCAATTCGATGGATTCGATCGTGCTGGCCTTTGCCTGCCAGCGTGCCGGCGCCATCTATGTGCCGCTTAACTGGCGCCTCAACGCCGCCGAACTTCGGCCGATCCTTGCCGATTGCACGCCGGCGCTCCTGATTCACGACGAGGAGTTTTCGGCTGTCGTGGCGAGCCTTGCGGACGCCGATGCCGCGATGACGGTGATTTCGACAGCCGATGGTCCCGCTGGACTCGCGGCGCGGATCGAGGCGAGCCTTCCGGCCGGACCGGTGCCTGCCGATGCCGATGGAACCTGCGTTCTTCTTTACACGTCGGGCACGACGGGACAGCCGAAGGGCGTCGTCATCACCCGCCGTAATGCTTTCTTTGCCGGCGTCAATTTTTCCTTCGTCGGCGAGATAGGGCCTCAAACCGTAGCCTTGTGCGACCTGCCGTTCTTCCATACGATCGGGCTGATCGCGGTGGCGCGCACCACATTGATGCTGGGCGGCACGCTTGTGATCTCCGACCGCTTCACCCCGGCGCGCACACTGGCAGCCCTTGCCGACCGGAAGCGCGCCATCACCCATTATTTCGCCGTGCCGCAAATCGCGCTCGCCTTGCGTGGCGATGCCGCCTATAGCGCCTCAGCACTTTCCGGCCTGCATGCGCTCTTCGTCGGCGGTGCGCCGCTGACGCAAGCGCTGATCGAAAGCTATCTCGAAGACGGCGTCGCGCTGGTTAACGGTTACGGCATGAGCGAGGCGGGAACGGTGCTGCACGTGCCGATCGACCGGCGCGCGGTGCAGGACAATCCCGGCAGCGTCGGACTGCCGGCGCCGTTGCTCGACATTCGCATTGTCGGCGAAGACGCCCACGAAGTTGATCAAGGCGAGATCGGCGAACTCTGGCTGCGCGGGCCGGCGGTGTCGCCGGGCTATTGGAACAAGCCGCTTGAAAGCGCTGCCGCCTTCACCGACGGCTGGTACCGCACCGGCGATCTCGGCCGGCGTGAAGCCAACGGCTTCTATCGCATCGTCGACCGGCTGAAGGACATGTATATCAGCGGCGGCGAAAATGTTTATCCCGCCGAAGTCGAAGCCGCGCTCGCCAGTCATCCCGATATTCTCGACGTCGCCGTCGTCGGCATTCCCGACACCAGGTGGGGCGAATGCGGTGTTGCCTATGTCGTGCTACGGCCGGGTGCTGCGGGAACGGGCGAGGCGATCGCCGGCCATTGCGCGGAGCGGCTCGCGGCTTTCAAACGCCCGGCGCGCATCCTCTTCGTCGAGACTATTCCCCGCACCGCCTCCGGCAAGGTGCAGAAACATGTTCTGCGCCAGCTGCATTCCGACGAAACCCTTCAACGACAGGCCTGATGAAGCGGCCCCGGCTTTCAAGCCGAAACCAATGGAGTGACCCCCATGACCGAAAACAACATGACTGAAAACAACAAGACTGAAAACCAATCGCCGGTTCTGGTCGAATTCGACAACGGTATCGCTTTCGTGACCCTCAACCGTCCGGAAAAGCGCAATGCGATGAACCCGGCCTTGAATGCCCGGATGCTCGAGGTGCTCGACGAGCTCGAGGGCGACGAGCGCTGCGGTGTGCTCGTCCTTCGCGGCGCCGGGCAATCCTGGTCCGCCGGCATGGATCTGAAAGAATATTTTCGCGACAATGACGGCAAGCCGCGCGATGCCACCTTGAAGGCGCGGCGCCAATCCGGCAACTGGTGGAGTCGGCTGATGTATTTCGAAAAGCCGACGATCGCCATGGTCAACGGCTGGTGTTTTGGCGGCGCCTTCACGCCGCTGGTTTCCTGCGATCTTGCCATCGCCGCCGAGGAAGCGAATTTCGGCCTTTCCGAGATCAACTGGGGCATCCTGCCGGGCGGCAACGTCACCCGCGCGGTCGCTGAAGTGATGCGCCATCGCGACGCCCTTTATTACATCATGACCGGCGAACTGTTCGGCGGGCGCAAGGCCGCGGAAATGGGTCTCGTCAACGAGGCCGTGCCGCTCGCCGAACTCGAAACCCGGGTGCGCAAGATCTGCGCCAGCCTGCTCGAAAAGAACCCGGTGACGCTGAAGGCTGCCAAGGACACCTACAAGCGGGTGCGCAACCTGCCATGGGATCTCGCCGACGATTACATCTACGCCAAGCTGGAGCAGATGCTGTTTCTCGACAAGACCAAAGGGCGCGACGAGGGCCTGAAGCAGTTCCTCGACGACAAGACCTATCAGCCGGGGCTCGGCGCCTACAATCGCAGCCGCTGAGGACGTGAAGCCGGCCCGCCGGGTCGTGAGCGGGCCGATCATCGGGAGGAGGATAGAATGAAAATCCATGCCGCGGTGGCGCGTGCGCCGCATATGCCGTTTTCGCTGGAGATGCTCGATCTGGAGGAGCCGCGCGAGGGGGAGATCCTGGTTCGCGTCGTCGCGACCGGGGTCTGTCATACCGATATCGTCATGCGCGACCAGCATTTGCCGGTGCCGCAGCCGGTCGTGCTCGGTCATGAAGGTGCCGGCATCGTCGAACGTGTCGGGCCGGGCGTTGCCAAGGTGAAGCCTGGCGATCACGTGGTCATGACCTTCAATTCCTGCGGCCATTGCCCGAGCTGCAACGATCACGAGGAGACCTATTGCCACGAATTCTTCCCGCGCAATTTCTTCGGGTCGCGCGCCGACGGTTCGAGCGGGCTCTCCTGCGAGGGGGAGCGGGTTCACGGCAATATTTTCGGGCAATCCTCTTTCGCCAGCCACGCGCTCTGTCATGAGCGCAATATCGTGAAAGTGCCGAGGGATGCCGATCTCGCGCTGCTCGGGCCGCTCGCCTGCGGCATCCAGACCGGCGCCGGCGCGGTCATGAATGCGCTGAAGGTCGAACCGGGAAAAGTGCTCGCGGTTTTCGGCATGGGGTCAGTCGGGCTTGCCGCTGTCATGGCGGCGCGGGTCGTCGGCGCTTCCAGGATCATCGCCGTCGATGTCAACGAGACGCGGCTGGCGCTTGCCGCCGAACTCGGCGCGACCGATATCGTCAACGGCAAGGCGGGCGATGCGGTCGACGCGATCATGGCGCTGACCGGCGCCGGCGTCGATTATGCGATCGATGCCTCCGGCGTGCCCGCCGTCATCGACCAGTGCGTGCGAGTGCTGGCGCCGCGCGGCACCTGCGGCATCGTCGGCGCTTCGCCGCACGGCGCGACGCTGACGCTTGATCTCACCCATATCCTCTCCGGCGGACGCCGGGTGCGCGGCATCGTCGAGGGCGATTCCAATCCCGACGTGCTGATCCCTCTGCTGATCGACCTCCACAGGCAGGGGCGTTTCCCTTTCGAAAGGCTCGTCACCTTCTATGATTTCGCCGAGATCAACAGGGCGGTGGAGGATTCGGAAAGGGGCATCGTACTGAAACCGGTCGTGCGCCAGCCGGCTGTCTGACACCGTTCAAGGGAGGAAAGAATGAACACCATTACCCCGATCGCCACCGATACCAGCCCCGATGCCATGAAGGCGCTGCTTGAGCGGCAAAGGGCATCCTTCCTCAAGGAAGGGCCGCCTGATATCGAAACCCGCGTCGATCGCATCGACCGCGTCATCGCCCTTCTCGTCGATCATAAGGATGCGATTGCCGCAGCGCTGTTGGACGATTTCGGCAGCCGCAGCGTCGAGGCAAGCCTGCTTCTCGACGTTTTCACCTGCGTCGGTTCCCTCAAATATGCCAAGGCCCATCTGGCCGAATGGCTGAAACCGGAAGAGCACGAGGCACTGTTTCCGGATGCGGTCGCCAAAGTGGTCTACCAGCCGAAAGGGGTCGTGGGGATCCTGAGCCCCTGGAATTTCCCCTATCAGCTCGCCCTTGCGCCGCTTGCCGGCATTCTCGCCGCTGGCAACCGCGCCATGATCAAACCTTCGGAGGTGACGCCGGCTTCATCAGCCTTGATGGCGGCGCTCATCGCCGGCGCCTTCGACGAAACGGAAATTGCCGTCGTGCAGGGCGGGCCGGCGACGGGCACGGCCTTTACATCACTTGCCTTCGACCATCTGATCTTCACCGGCGGCACTGCGGTCGCCCATCATGTCATGCGGGCCGCGGCGGAAAACCTCACGCCGCTGACGCTGGAACTCGGCGGCAAGTCGCCCGTCATCGTCGGCCGCTCGGCCGATCTCGCAGACGCGGCGCGCCGCGTCATGACCGTCAAGACGCTGAATGCCGGGCAGATCTGTCTGGCGCCGGACCATGTCTACGTGCCCGAGGAAAGCGTCGAAGCCTTTGCCGAGCACGCAGCGGCGGCG
>Ga0123341_1000083_pt1 | contig 40302 bp, 42 predicted proteins | sample Turbeapinknodule_FD_89959 | JGI IMG/M metagenome (GOLD analysis project Ga0123341, IMG submission 89959) | Root nodule microbial communities of legume samples collected from Mexico - Turtle bean Mexico pink nodule | ecosystem: Host-associated > Plants > Roots > Nodule | place: Mexico: Nepantla...
GCCGGAACCGCTGTTGTCGTTCTTGTCGGAACCGTCATTGTCGGTCTTGCCGGAACCGCCATTGTCGCTCTTGCCGGAGCCGCCATTGTCGCTCTTGCCTGAGCCGCCATTGTCGCTCTTGCCGGAACCGTCGTTGTCGTTCTTGCCGGGACCGTCATTGTCGTTCTTGCCAGGGCCACCCTTGTCGCCCTTGCCCTTGCCATCCTTGCCGTGGTCGCGGTCTTTTCCATCCTTGCCGCCGTGATCGTCGCGGTCCTTGCCGCCGTGATCGTCCTTGCCGTGGTGGCCCTTGCCATCTTTGCCGTGGTCGCGATCTTTTCCATCCTTGCCGCGGCCGTGATGATCGTGATCCTTGCCGCCGTGGTGGTCTTTTCCGTGGTGGCCATCCTTGCCGGGGTCTTGATCTTTTCCGCCGGTGTCGTCGCCTTGAACACCGCCGTCGCCGTTGCCCCCGCTGTCGCTATTGCCACTCCCGTCATTGCCATCGTTCCCATTGCTGGCGACCGAGCCGGTGTTGGATGTCTTCTTGCCGCCGCCAACGTTTTGGCTGCCGTGATCGCTATCGTTGGAACTGAATTTGTTATCGGTCTGAATTGCTCTTGTCGGCATGCACAGCCTGTATTCGAGTGTGCCGCGAACTGCGCTGTTGCAATTAACAACTGCCGGAGCTGCCGTTGCCAAGCTGCTGCTTGCCAGGAGGGAAGCAATGGCAAGGCCGAATTTCGATGCTCTGCTGATCATTTCATACGTCTCCCAAAAGGTTAACCGAATGTTAATGGGAGGAATTCTTATACTAACGATGAATTAACGGAAAGAATAAACAATGGTTAATCTGTATCGGCTATATAATAAGGTTAAATTCTCAAGTATAAAATTTTAATAAATTTTTATCCCGACTCTGCTATTGTTGCGGGATAAATAAGGGAATCGGCTATGAGGCGTCTCTTTTCTCTTGCTGCTATTTTAGCCATTCTTCTGCCTTTTCAGGCCGTTGCCGGATCATCTCTGCCTGTGACCAGAAGCATCGGCGCACCTGTGGGGTTCGGCGCAGCCTGCGCCAAGTACAAGTGGCTGTGCGGCAGGATGGCGGCGCAACAGCGGAACGACGCTGCAGGAATAGCGCTTCTTCAAAAGATCAATCGTGCCGTCAACGGACGCATCATTCCTGCAGAAGATCGTCCGTCATCCGGAAGCAGGGATGTTTGGTCTCTGCCGGTTGCCGGCCGTGGCGACTGTGAGGACTACGCTCTCCAGAAGATGAAGGACCTGATCGAGGCTGGTTTTCCATCGAACCGACTGGCCCTTTCGGTGGTCATTGGACCGCATGATCAAAACCATGTCGTTCTCGTCGCCCGGACGGATGGCGGCGATTATGTGCTCGATAATCTGACCAGTGTGGTGAAGCCATGGCGCACCACGGGCTATACGTTCCTGGCCACTCAAGATTTTCGATCGCGCACGGGCTGGCGCGTGACGCTTGCCGGTCCCCGCGCAGGTGAGTTCTCCTGAGGCGGGCCGTCGCTCAGACTCCAACGCGAACAACGCCAAATTCGAGTGCAGATAGCGGTAAATTCGACGTAGAATTGCGTGCTCAACACCGTGCTTGATGCGTGCCTGATGTAAGAATCGGAAACACTTTGTGACTAAGTGTCTCCAAAAGCAGCGTTTTTTGACTTGCCGCGTCAAGAGAGATGAAGGATATTCTGCAAACGTTGAGGGAAGCCTTCATGATCAGAATGATTGAAAACCCTGCCGAACTGGCTGGCGAAGATATCACCGGCAAATATATTCTCCGAAGGCTGAACTATCATTGGTTCGCCTACGGCAAGGCGGCCATTGTGGCTGCCTGCAAGGGAACGATCCTGCATCTCGAGCGGGAAGAAACGGTCTATTCCGAGCGTTGGGGCCGTCGCGCCTATAGCGGAACCGGCAAGCGTTACCCCGGCGGCATCTGTCCCATTTCGGCCGTCGCCTGCGTTTGCGATACGCCCGACGACGTCAATGCCGTCATTCAACTGGATGTCGAAGCGCAGGACGAATTCTATCAGCTGATCGCCAAGACGGAAGCCAGGGTTCAGGCTCTTGCCGCTTCCTCACGAAACAGCCAGTTTCTCGAAGCGGCCGAGTAGGGCGGTTTTTCAACGATGTAAGGTAACCGCCACCGCAGTCTCCGGTAACTCGAACGCGGTATACGAGGGGCGTTGTTGCAATCCGACGCAGCTTTCATTCGTTGGGTTGCCATCGGGTTGCGCGTGGGGAGAAGAGGGAGCAACCGGCACCTCAACCCTGCATCAACGAGGGGAAGAACTGAGGCACCGTCTCAAATCTCTTTCCGCGCATGACCGTCGAAGGACCGGGCTGGCGGCTCGTGTCTCATACGGCGATGTGGATGGTGACAGCGGAACTGCCGTAACCAAATCAACCCGCGACCCTACCTTTCTCACAGAAACTGCCGACAAACAGGAGCAGTCGCGTGACCAAGACTGAACTCTCGGACCTCTATCGCGGCTACATCGCCTGCCTGAACAGGCAGGACTGGCCGAAACTCGGGCAGTTCGTCGATGAGGGCGCGGTGCATAACGGCCGGCGACTCGGGGTGTCGGGTTACGTCGAAATGCTGGAGCGGGATTTCGATGAGATTCCCGATCTCTATTTCAATGTGGTGACGTTGGTTGCCGATCCGCCTTACGTTGCGTGCCGGCTCGGCTTCGACTGCGCGCCGAAGGGAAAGTTCCTCGGGCTCGACGTGAACGGCCGACGCCTTTCCTTCGCCGAGAACGTCATCTACGAATTTCGCGGTGGAAAGATCGTCGAGGTCTGGTCGGTCATCGACAAGGCGGCGATCGAAGCCCAGCTTCGGGGCGAGAGCTGATCGCCCGACCTTGAAGTGGGCGCATATCCCGAGGAGAAAGGAGCGGCGGTCATGACACGGCAGGACATCCGTCCCGGTCAGATATTCGCAGCCGCAGCGCCATCGCTCGGATCGCTTGCGATAACCATAGCCCTGATGTTTGCCGCGCTCTTCTGGCCAGCCGGCCGGCTCGATTGGCCGCGCGGCTGGATGTTTCTCGGCCTCTTTCTTGCGCTGACATTTGTCGCGATGATCTGGATCTGGCGCGTGAACCCGGAACTGTTTGCGGCGCGCAGCCGATACCAGAAAGGCACCAAGGCCTGGGACGCCGTGGTGGCGACACTGACGATCATTCTCTTTGCGGCCATTCTTCCGGTCGGCGCCTTGGATGACGGGCGGTTCCTTTGGGCGCCGCAGCCCGATTGGGTCGTCCTTCTCGGCTATCTCCTGATGACATCAGGTTATCTCGGCCTGACTTGGGCGCAGTCCGTCAACCGGCACTTCGAGCCGACGGTGCGCATCCAAACCGATCGCGACCATAAGGTGATCGACACCGGCCCCTATGTCGTCATCCGCCACCCGGGATACGCCTTCGCCATCGTGCTGGGCATCGGAATGGCGCTGTCGCTTGGCTCGCTTTACGCGCTGATCCCCGCCGGCCTGCTTGTCGTCGTGCTTTTCGGCCGGACGCTGGGGGAGGAGGCGGAATTGCGCAAGGGGCTCGAGGGATATGTCGAGTATATGGGGCGGGTGCGCTGGCGCTGGATTCCGGGTGTTTGGTGAGCGTGAGACTTTACCCCTTCCTTTACAGGTGTCCCACGGCACACCCATCACCTCTCTCCGGCCTCATCCTGAAGTACCCCGCAAAGGGCCTCGAAGGGCGAGGGCGGCCGCAATTCACCCAATGACCTTCAGATCGCGGGCGAAGCGTTGCCAGTTGGCGACGTAGTTTTTCGCCGAGCGGCGGATGGCTTCGATTGCGGCGTCGTCGAGCAGGCGCACGACGCGGGCGGGGGCCCCGACGATCAGAGAGTTATCGGGGAATTCCTTGCCCTCGGTCACCAGCGCATTGGCCCCGACCAGGCAGTTGCTGCCGATCTTCGCGCCATTCAGAATGGTGGCGCCCATGCCGATTAGCACGTTGTCGCCGAGCGTGCAGCCGTGGAGGATGGCGTGGTGGCCGATGGTGCAGCCTTCGCCGGTGGTCAGCGGGAAGCCCATGTCGGTATGGGCCATCACGCCTTCCTGGATGTTGGTGCCGGCGCCAATGGTGATCCGCTCATTGTCGCCGCGCAACACCGAGCCGAACCAGATGCCGACGTTCTCACCGACCTCGATGTCGCCGATCACATGCGCATCCGGCGCGATCCAGTGAAGGCCGGCGGGCGGTAGCTTCGGGGTCAGTCCGCCAAGGGCGTAGATCGGCATGGCATCCTCCGCTCAGACGACTTCGACCGACAGCGTCGCCACGCCGTCGATGCCGCAGGTGATGCGGTCGCCCCTCGCAACCGCGCCGACGCCGGCCGGTGTGCCGGTCATGATCACATCGCCCGGCGCCAGCACGAAGAGCTTCGAGAGCTCGGCGATGATCTCGGGCGCCTTCCAGATCATCTGGTTGAGGTCGCCGTCCTGGACGCGCCTGCCGTTCTGCTCCAGCCAGATCCGGCCATCGGCGGGATGGCCGAGCCGGCTTGCCGGCACGATCGCCGAGACGGGGGCGGAATGTTCGAAGGCCTTGGCGAGCTCCCAGGGGCGGCCGAGCTTCTTGGCTTCGCCCTGCAGATCGCGGCGGGTGAAATCGATGCCGACGGCGTAGCCGTAGATGCAGTCGAGCGCGTCTGCGGCCTCAATGTCAGCGCCGCCCGATTTCAGCGCCAGCACGCATTCGACCTCGTAATGGACGTCGTTCGACAGCGGCGGATAGGGAAAAGCATTTCCCGCCGGCAGCAGATTGTCGGCGTTCTTCTGGAAGAAGAAGGGCGGCTCGCGGGAGGGATCATGGCCCATCTCGATCGCATGGTCGGCATAGTTGCGTCCGACGCAATAGACGCGTCGCACCGGAAAGCGCTCATCGGTGCCGTCGACCGGCAGCAGAACCGGTGCGGGACGCGGAATGACGGTGGCGGGATGGGGCATGGCGGGTCTTCCTGTTCAACGAGTCTTTCGTTGATCTTAAACGGAAAACAATGCGGCGGGGAAGCGTGCTTGACAGATTGACGCTGTTGCCCACGATCGATAACTTACATTCATGAGCAGGATTTTCACAGTTTCTACGATGTCTACGACCACCGTTTGGCGGTGGGTGGCAGACGCGTGAACCGAATTCCGTTCATTGCAGAAGACACCAACCCGCCGGAAACGAGCGGGTTTTTTGTTGCCGCTCGTCTCCGGCATTCGAGGACGAGAACATGGACGATATCGCGAAACAGATTCTTGCCGAGCGGGCGCTCGCCGCCGCCCGCCGCTCTGTCGCCTGCCGCTATGCCGGGGCCGCCTTCGCCTATGTCTCCGGCTCCATCATACGCGGCGAAGGCACCGAGTTTTCGGATATCGATCTGGTCATCGTGTTCCCGGCGCTGGAAAGAGCTTGGCGGGAATCGTTCACGGAGGATGAGTTTCCGGTCGAGGCTTTCGTCCATGATCCGCAGACGCTGGCGCATTATATTCATCAGGATGCCGAGAGCGGTTATCCTATCATGGGCAATATGGTTGCGACGGGCAGCATATTGGGACCGGAATTCGAGCGTGCCCGCGCTATCCAGGAAAAGGCTGCAGGCATGCTGGCGGCAGGACCGAAACCGCTGGCCGGGCCGGCCTATGACGCGTTGCGCTATCATGTGACCGACCTTGCCGACGATCTGCGCGGCAAGCGCCCGCCCGAAGAGGTCGCCGCCATCGCCGCGCATCTCTACCAGAAACTCGCCGATCTCATTCTGCTCGGGCATGGCCAATGGGCCGGCCGGGGAAAATGGGCGCCGCGCCTGCTCAGGGCATTCGACCCGCAATTGGCGAGCGAATTCGACACGGCGTTCCGCCTGGCGACGCAAGGTGAGGCAGCCCGGTTTCTCGATCTGGCGGACCGGACGCTCGCCTTGCACGGTGGCCGTTATTTTGATGGATACAGGCAGGACGCTCCGCTGGCGGCGCGGCGGCTGGAATAGAGGTGCAATCGGAGAATGCAAGGCCCAAGAGAGCCTTATCTCGAGGTCCCCCGTAAGGGGCCTCGAAGGACGAGGCGGGTGCTCAGGGGGAGATGGGGCAAGGAGCAACGTTGCGGCGTGTCCTTCGAGGCTTCGGCCTTTGGCCTGCCCGCCTCAGAATGTGAAGGGTTGGAGGATGCCGCTTTACCTTCACCCGCGAGATCTCCATTGCGGCAAGATACAGGGCATTCACCCCCGCGAGATCATCCAGACTCCCACCATCGTCACCGCAAGGCCGATAAACATCGAGTGAACGGCTCAAGCCATTGCAATACGGTGCCAGTTGGATAGAGCTGAACTGTAATATTATCAAAACCAGAGGATGAAAGAAGAATGCCGGGGTTGCGATTTTTCAGAGCAAACCATATTCTCACGCCCATACTTTCCGTAACTTTAGGTCTTTCCGGATGTGTCACGACCAAGGATGGTGTCCAGATTTCTGCGGATCATAGTCGCGCCGTGAGTGGCGAGCGGACAAAAATGGGCCAGTCTTACAATTTGAATGCAGACTGCACCGCTGCGACGATGGCGAAGATAAAGTTGGTGCAAGCCCCGGCGCACGGTTCGGTTGAATTTGTTAACGAAAAGATTTTTTCACATTACCCGACAGGTGCCCCGCAGATCAGGTGCAATTCCAGGAAATCTCCTGGCGTGTCCGAATATTATACTTCCAACAGCGGATACTCTGGAAAGGATATGTATAAGGTCAGAGTGTCCTACGGCGAAGGAACCATCAAGGACGTAACCGTCAATATCAACGTGATAAAGAACTGACGTAAGTCGCCGGTAATTTTCAAATCGGTCGTTCAAGCGAAGCGGTGGCGCATCTGCGGGTGCGCTGCCGTGGAAGATATGCCTAGCCGAGAGCACCTTGCTCCGTGCAAATCCTGTCGATCAGCGCGTCCAGTTCACCCCGTGGCGGACGGCTCTTCGCCAGGCGCTGCTTGAGGTGTACGATCGAGTCTGCCAGGATTTCCTCCAGGCTCTCGGCGCAGGTGAATTCGCCCGCCACGCGCTTGACCTTCGAATTGTCGAAGATTGCGGTCCAGGCCTTGTCGCCGAGGAGCGGGCCGATCCATTCCGGATTGTATCTGACCAGCGTGTCGGTCGGCACGTGCACGATCTTTGCCTCGACGCCCAGCAATCTCGCGATGGTCTTCTGGATATCGTCCCAGATATGCGCACGGTCGGAGGTGATGTGAAAAATTTCGCGCAGCGCCGCTTGCTTGCCGAAAAGGCCGACGAAAGGCACGGCGAAATCGACCGAGCGGGTGAGCGTCCAGGGCGTGTGGCCGTCGCCCGCCACGATGATAGGCTCGCCGTCCAGCATGCGCCTCGCCATAATGTCGGCGTCGCCCATCATCATCGGCAGGCCGGTGCGGACGGTGTGGCTGGGGCGGATGATCGTCCAGGCGAGATTACTGGATTTCTGGAGCAGTTCCTCGCAGGCGATTTTGGCCTGGCTGTAGGGCCAGTAGGGATTGATCGCCGGCGTTTCCTCGGTGATCACGTAATGACGCGGCGGTTTTTCGTAGACCGAGGCCGAGGAGATGAAGATGTACTGGCCGCAATTGCCGGAGAACAGCTCGATGTCGCGCGCCACCTCATCCCTGGTAAAGGCGATGAACTGGCAGACGACATCATAATTGGCCCTGGCGAGATCGGCGTAGGCATCCGATCCAAGCTCCCCGACGATCGAGGTCGTCCCGGCAGGCAAGGCGGCGCTTCTCAGGCCGCGATTGAAGACGCTGACATGGTGGCCCTCGGCAACGGCGCGTTCGACGCATGGATGGGAGATCTGGCCGGTGCCGCCAATGAAGAGAACTTTCAAAGCCATGGGAGTGACCTCGGGGTCTAGGGGCGGGAACTGCGATCACCCTTCATAGCGTGAAAGAAGGTGGTCGTCTCCCGCAAATCTCCGCCGAGAGCATGGGGAACGAGCGGCGGCGGCGATAACCTCTGATCGCCGCCGCGCCGACCGGGCAGCCTATGCATGCGCCTTGCGACGGGCTGCGACGACAAGCCAGATCGAGGACAGCAGGAAATAGAAGGCGCCGAACCCGGCATAGGGCACGATATCAAGGATAGTCGGTGCGTCGATGCCAAACGACTGGCTGATCATGAAGCCGCCGGCAAGGGCCGACTGTGCGCCGCTCAGGATCATGACCCATTGGGCGCCGTCGGTACGCCAGCGCCTCACGCCAGTATAGAGCTGCAACAGGCCGGAGAGGATCGCCCAGGCTCCGAACACGGCGAGGACGGCGTAGGTGCTATTGCTGACCGCGATGATGACGGCGAGCGCCGTGACCGTGCTGACCGCGACATTCAGCGTTTGGGACGGGTTGGCTTGCAGGCCGCCATTGACCTTGGCGTCGATCAGATTGGCGAGCGCATCCCACAAGGGATAGACCACCAGCAGAAAGGCAACGGCGCGTGACTGTCCGGCAAAGAGGATGGCGGCGGAAATCCAGACCATCGAGAAGGCGGCACGGGTAAAATAATAGGATCTCAGCCAGTTGGACTGAAGGGAAGATGGAGTTTGCATCGGCAGATTCCTTTGTGATTGCCTGCCTACTAGTAGGTAGATAGCAAAATGGAGTCAACGCGCCGGCCGCACACCTTGTTGTGATAGCACCGATGCAGTGAGAGTCTTGACAATTCGCCTACCAGAAGGTAGGGGACGCTATGAAATCAATAGCTTCCACTTCCGACAAGATCCTGGATATCGCGCAGTCGCTTATCGTGGCGGGAGGCTACAACGGCTTCAGCTATGCCGACATCTCGGCTGCGATCGGCATCAGGAAAGCCAGCATCCACCATCATTTTCCGACAAAGGCCGAACTGGTGGCGGTGCTGGTGGAGCGCTACTTCAAGCAGGCGCAGGCGGGTCTGCAGTCGCTGCGCGAGCAGGCCGCAAGCCCCGCCGATCAGCTGCATTTCTACGTCAATTATTGGCACACATGCATTCGCGACGCCTCGCAGCCCTTCTGCGTCTGCGCGATGCTCGCCGGCGAAATGCAGATGCTGCCCGACGAGGTCGCCTCCCGCGTCCGCGCCCATTTCCAGGGCCTCGCGGCATGGCTGACCTTGGTGCTGCAGGCAGGCGTCGAGCAGGGCCAGTTCCGGCTGGACAAGCGGCCGGAAGAGCAGGCGCAAATGCTGATGGCCTCGGTTCATGGGGCGATGCTCTCGGCGAGGGCACTCGGCGATCCCGGGCTGTTCATTGCGGTCGTCGCTCCTGAGATCTCGAGGCTGCGGGTCCCGGCGCGCTAGAGGAATTCTCTGGCCGAATCCTGATCGAAACTGGATGAGAGATGCGCGAAAGAGAATTCAATGGCGATGTGGCGCCGGTAACGAGGCAGACGACGAGGTTGAGGCTCAGAATTCCTGAGCCGGCGGATATTCATTTCCTGACCGAACTTTTTTCAAGGCTGGAATTGGTCGCGCATCGGCCCGTGCCCCGGCCGGACTCGCCGGAAGAAAGTGCGGAGCGGCTTGCGCGCGATATCAAGCATTGGAAAGAGAACGGCTTCGGGCGCTGGGCGGTCGAGACGGCGGATGCGTTGATCGGTTTCGGCGGCGTGACCATTTCCAGAGATTTCGATGGCCTCAATCTTTCCTATCATCTGCAGCCCGAAAGCTGGGGGCGGGGCTATGCCACAGAACTGGTCAGAGAAACTCTGGCCTTTGCCTTTGACGACTTGGATGCGGACCGGGTGATCGGGTTGGTTCGCTCGGCCAACGCAGCGTCAAAACAGGTTCTTGAGAAATGCGGCTTCCGTTTCGAACGCGAGGTCATGCTGCACAGCGCGCCGACCAACCTCTATGCGATCGATAAACGTAGAAGGAAATAGCAACTGCTCGCACCGAATGCTGACCCGCCCTTCCGATCCGTCATTCCCCGCCTTCTGTCAGCGCATCCCGAACGATCGCATAATAGGCGGCAAGTTCGGGAATATCGGCAGCCAGCGTGTCGAAGACGGGATCAGACGGCGCCAACGTCCCGGCGTATTTCGTCTCGATGAAAGCCTGGTGGGCGGCGAGCGCTTCGGCATCGGCCTTGTGCACGACGGTGAAAACGGGCGAGGGCAGGGTGCGGCCTTTGACGATGATGCGGTCGAGTTCGACGACGATGTAAGTCTCAGTGACCAGCCTTGCGGTTTCTTCGCCGAGCAGCAGCGCCACGCCGTAATTCTTCGAGGCGCCTTCGAGGCGGGAGGCGAGGTTGACGCTGTCGCCGAGGCAGGAATAGTCGAAGCGGCGGGTCGAGCCCATGTTGCCGACGATGCATTCGCCGGTGTTGATGCCGACGCCCATCTTCAAGACGTGCGGCTTACGGCCAAATATGGCCGCCTCCCGCTCCAGTTGGCTATTCAGCCTCGAAATCGCCGCCTGCATAGCGAGCGATGCGCGCACGGCGTGAAGCGCATGATCGGGATCGTCGAGCGGTGCATTCCAGAAGGCCATGATGCAGTCGCCCATATATTTGTCGATCGTGCCGCCATGATCCATCACCACGTCGGAGAGCGGCGTCAGCAGCCGGTTGATCAGGCCGGTCAGTTGCTCCGGATCGTCCTTCAGCGTTTCGGCAATGGTGGTAAATCCCCGCACATCGGAAAATAGCACCGAGAGCGTGCGCCGCTCGCCGCCGAGCTTCAGCTGCGAGGGGTCGTTGGACAGGCGTTTGACGAGATCGGGCGAGATATATTGGGCGAAGGCGCGGATGATTTGGCGCTTGTTGCGGCGCTCCTCGGCATAGTCGAAGGCGGCCTGGCCGAAGACGACAGAGATATAAGCGACGGTCGGGCCGAGTGGCGAGACGAAGACATGGGCAAGCCGGATGCCGGCAAAGCTGACGGCCGCGAAGGCGAGGAGGGCCGCCGCACTGGTCACGATCGTCAGCCATCCTGTCGAGCGCCAGACGGTTGCGGCGGCCAGCAGCACCGCTAATAGGATGCAGGCGGCAACCGTCGGCAGGCGGGCTTCCGCGATCGACAGGCCATCGCGGATATTGTCGTAGATCGTTGCCTGGATCTCGACGCCGGAGACGAGTTTGCCGGTGTGGACCGTATAGGGTGTCGCAAAGGCATCGACACCGCGCTTGTCGATCTCGGGCGCATTCTGCAGGCTGAGGCCGACCAGCACGACGCGGTCCTTGAAATAATCCGGCGGCAGCAGATTTTCAGGGTCGAGCGCCTGGTAATAGGAGACGGTGGGATAGCTGCGGGCCGGGCCCAAGGATTGGATGAGCTGACCGGCCGGCACGGATGCGTGTGTCGCTCCCGACGTTTTCGCCAGCATCGCGGCAAAGCCGTCCTCGTAACCTGGAATGCGCCGGAAGATGCCGTCGCCGCTGAGATCGATCGAGGCGATGCCGGTCACCGCGCCCGCTTCGATCAACTGCGGCAGCGGTGTGGCACGGATCAGCTGCGAGGCCTGCGGCGTCTCGATCAGCGTTTCGTCGCCGGCGAGCACGATATCGGCGCCGACCGCCTTGGCGATCGCCGCGTCATTGTCGGGATTGGAGGGTTCGGCCATGATGATGTCGAGGCCGATGGCACGGGCGCCGGCTGCGCGCAGCTGGCTGATGAGCTCGGCATGCAGGCTGCGCGGCCAGGGCCATTGCGCGTTGATATCGGCCAGTGAGGGCTCGTCGATCGCCACGATCACAGGCCCACCCTGCGGCGGGCGTGGGTCGTCGACGGTCGAGAGATAGTCGAAGCTTCTGAGTTCCAGCAGCGACCAGGCGGGCAGGCGCGACAGAAGCGAGATGGCGATCAGCGTGGTCAGCGACAGCACGAGCAGCCGGAGATGGCGGCTCGTGATATGCCTGGCCCGCCGAGGTTTGTCCCGCATCAGAATCGGACTTTGAGCGTGCCCTTGAAGGCGCGGCCCCAGCCGGAAACGCCGGGCGTTATTTCGAAGTCTTCGTCGAGCAGGTTGTAGGCGGACGCTTCGAGCGCCATGCGCTTGTCGAGCGGTTCCCAAATCAGGTGAGCGTCAAGGCTCCAGTAGTCGTCGAGTTTGGTGCCGAGATCGTCGCCGTCGCGCTCGCCGACATAGTTGGCCGCCACCGTCGCCTTGACCTTGGCCTCGTTGACCCAGGTCAGCGCGATCTGGCCGGAATTCTTCGGAATGAACGGCAGAGAGCCGCCGTAATTCGGCTCCAGCGGGTCCTTGTTCTCCGATTCCATATAGGCATAGGTGGCCGAAAGCCCGAAACCATAGCCGAGCGCAATATTGGCAGTGACGGCGGCGCGGTCGATGCTGCCGCGCGACAGCGGCAGGCTGTCGGCCGCCGGAAGCGCAATCAGCGGCAGATCGATCGAGAAATCATGCAGTTCCTGGTGCTGGTATTCGACCGAGGTGAAGAAGCGGTCGGTCCATTCGGCATCCCATTGCAGCGCCGCCGTATCGGTATAACCTTCGACACCCACCGAGAACTGGTTCGGCTGCAGGCCGAGAATGCCGACCGGGGCGAGGGTGGGAACGCCGGTATCAACGCTCTGGCGCATGAAGGCCGCCCGTAGCCAATGGTTCTGGACAGGCGCCCAGGCAAGGCCGAATCGCGGCTCCAGCCGGCTGACATCGACGCTGCCGCCAGACATGCGCGTACCGAACAGCGCATATTCACCCTTCAGATCTGGCGTGATCTCGTGCAGCACGTCGACATAAGCGCGGCCGATGTCGACACGGCCATCGGTCTCCGTGGGTCCAAGCGTCACACCGGGCAGAAGGCGCGGAATGATATCCTCGATGTTAAGGAAGTCGCTGTTATGGGCATCGATCCAGCCGCCCTCTATGCCGTAGCGGAAGGTCAGCGGTCCTACCCCGATATCGTGGTTGAGGGCCGCGACATAGGTCTTCGAGCTCTGGTCCTGGGCGGTTTGTCCGAAGGGACGAATATCGGCGCCGGGACCGCCGAGGAATGGCACCATCTCCCAGTCGAATGCCAGGTCGGCAGTCGTCTTCGTTCGCGTGCCGGAATAGAGGAGTGCGGCATTCAATACGTTTTCGTAGCCGAACGTATGGCTCCAGCCGATGCCGGCATTGGTTGTCGTGATGATGTCGCGCCGGTTCAGATAGAGCGGCAATTCGTCGGGCACCAGCGGGCCGGCGGCGCCGAATATGGGAAAGAACAACCCGTCGTTCAGAATGGTCGAAAGCTGGGAATTCTCGCTCAGCGTATCGAGGTTATAATCGCGTTTCGCGCCGTTGAAATAGGCAACGACCCTATCGTCCGGCGTGATCGTCGCCGTCAGGTAGCCGTTGCCGCCGAGGATCTTGTTATCGGTGGAGAACCCGCCGAAATCAGTATAGTCGCCGTCGCGCGCAAGCTCTTCCCAGGTCAGGTTGCCGAAGAAGCTGAGTGGGATCGTCTCGTTGGAGAAGCCCTGTATCTCGGCCTCGCCGACGCGGCGTGTATGGCCGTCGACGCTGGTGATGCCGCCGCCGAGCGAGCCTTCGATGAAGGGCGTGCGCAGAAGCGTTGCCGAGCGTGAACGGCCCGACAGCATGTGCGGATCGAGCAGCAGGCCCTGGAACAGCGAGGAGAAGCTCGACGTGTTGGCGCGGTACTGGCTGATATTGTCGTCGCCGAAATCAGTCGCGTTGCTGAAGGGGAAGATGCTGCCCTTGATCGACTGGTCGGTATAGCCGGTGCCTTCGAAGGGGCTGAAGACGGCATCGCCGTAATAGCGGCCCCAGGCATCCAGGCCCTGTAGGCGGAAGGCGTTGTTGAGCGTCGAGCCGGCATCCTCGTTGGCGCCGAGCGCGCTGTAATCGCCGCCGCGCGCCCTGGAGCGGCGGAGAAATTCCTGCGCGTTGCGGATCGCGCCCTCGGCGTCATAGTCGTCGATGTCGACGGCGGTGCGGAAGGCCGGAATGACGGGATCGTTCTTGTCGAGTCTGTCGGCATTGTCGACCGCCTGCTCGGAAGGGATGCGGTCGCCCTTTTCATAATGGGCGGCGGCGAGCATCAGCTGCGACTGAGAATGCGCCGGATTGGCGGTGCTGGCGGCCAGCAGGTCGTCCAGTGCCTTATCGCGCTCGCCGGTCTGCAGGTAGTAGCGGCCGCGGGCGAGAAGGGCGATGTCGAAGCCCGGATCGGCGGCGAGCGCCGCATCGATCTCGCGCTTGGCATCCTTCATCCTTGATTGGTCGAGATAGAGGATGGCGAGATTGGCGTGGGGGACGGGATCTTGCGGATCGAGCGCGATTGCCTTGAGGAAAGCGGCTTCTGCCTCACCATTGGCATCGCGGGCGCCCTGCAGCAGGCCCATCGAGTTCAGTGACCCGGATGCGCCAGGCGCAAGCTCGATGGCGCGGTTCAGGTCGGCAAGGGCGCCGTCGATATCGCTCTTGTATCCGGCCTTGTAGGCGGCGCGCGCGGCAAGGGCGATCGGATGGTTCGGGTCGAGCGCCAAAGCACGGTCAACCGCCTCCCGCATTTGTTCGCGATCGTCGACCAACTGCGCGAGTTGGGCGCGGATGGCGGGCAGGGTGGGATCGTCGGGAAAGCGCTTCTCGGCTTGCCTGATGATGTCGATGGCGGCGCGGGGATTTTCAAGGAAGCCTGCCGTATAAGCTTGCATGATCGCGCCATAGGGTCCGACAGCGGCCGACGGCGGTTTCTCGACGTGGGCTGGATCGGCAAGCGAGCGGGCGAAATAGCCGCCATATTGCGCCATGCTGCGGCGGGCCGGGTCGAGATGCGGCATGGCCGATGCAAACAGCCTTGCGGCATCGTCATAACGCTTTTCGGACCCGGCAATGGTGGCGTCGATCAGGTCGGCGCGCGCCTTCTGGACCACTGTCAGCTTGCGGCGGCGAACCTCCTGAAGGGTTGCTGCCGCCACCTGCCTTCCGTCGAAGGCGCTCTGCACCTCGGCGAGCGCAAGCCAGTCCTCGGTAGTGCGGCGCTCGGGCGGTAAAGCAAGCAGCCGGCGGCGTTCGTCGGCCATGCGGCCTGCCGGCAGCGGCGAGGTCGGCATCAGGCCGAAGCCATCGCGCAGGTTCAGGTAAAACAGCATCTGCTCGCGGTCGTCAGGCGTGACGATGACGAGCTTGCGCGGCGCCTGGCCAATGGTGGCGACCGCTCCTTCGCCTTCGCTCACTTCGACGCTGCCCTGCGGGTTGCTGAGTGCCACGCGGCCTTCGAGCACGATCATCGAGGTTTTGCTGCCCTCGACGGTCATGGTCCAGTCCGTGCCGCGAATGGCGGCTGCGGCGGCAGGGGTCTCGACCGTCAGGCCCTGGCCGCCGCGCTCGGCGCGCGCCCAGCTCGTTCCCGATTGCAGCTCCAGTGTCGTGTCGCCGGTCGCGGCCATTTTCTTGACCTGCAGCGAGGAATTGCGGCCGAGGCGAACCTGGGTGTGATCGGAAAAGACGATGGCGAGCTGGCCGTTGGCATTGGTGCGCAGCACGTCGCCGGTCAGGAGATCCTGATTGATGTCGACGACACGCCAGTCCGACACGTCGATGAAGCGGACCTCTTCGCCGGTTTTGCGGGCGATGACGGAACCGGCGACCGGCGTTGCGCGCTGCACGGGATCGGCCATTGCAGGCGGCCCGAAAGCAGGCAGAGCAAGCGCTAGCGCCACCCCTGCGCGAAAGATGTGTTTGGAATGCCCCCGCATGACCTCAACCCCATACCCCATATCCCGTTTGTCTGTGTAGAGTGGAAAAGTCAAGCGTGTTGCACACGTGTTCTTGCTTTCGCAGCCAAGTGTAATATCAGGGAAACACTTGATGGCGGAGTATTCACGTGAGCGAATTCGAAACTGCAACTGAGGTTATGCTGAGCCAGCCGTCGAGCGCGGATATCGGCGTCGAATATTTTGACCATATCAAGAAAATCAATGACATCTTCTACGATCAGATCAAGATTTCCGATCAGAAGGCCGCCTATATCTTTACTTTCATGCTCGCCTTTCTGGTGAGTTCAAGCGAGGTGAGGGCGGTTTTCAGCCCGGCACGTTATATCGGCGGGACGCCGGGCGGCATGCTGTTCTCGGGCCTGCTTGCCGCAGCCTCGGTCTTTTCCATCCTGTCGGCCATCCTCGTTGTGCTGCCGCGTCGCTTGAACAGCTCGACCTCGCTGTTCTGGGGCGCCTGGCCCGGTCATCGCGACATGTTCTTCGAGGCGGCACTCCGGCGCGACGAGCGTTATCTCTTCGACCAATATCTCGAAAACGCCAACATCCTCTCCACCATCGCCCGCAACAAATACCGCTGCGTCACCTTTGCGTTTCGAGGCTTGATGGTGAGTGTCATTGCTTACGTGCTGCTGTTGGTGGCGGTGTGAGGTTTTGCCGGAGGGTGCCGCGGCGTCAGCCCCTCACCCTAACCCTCTCCCCGCTCTGACGGGGAGAGGGGACGTGCCCCATACGAGAGGTGGGAGGGGAACGGAGAGGTTGTATCCCCTTCGCCCCGTTTGCGGGGAGAAGGTGCCGGCAGGCGGATGAGGGGCGGCCCTTTTTCAATCCTCAACCTCGAGAACGAGCTCAAGTTCAACAGGCACGCCAAGCGGCAGGCTGGCGACGCCGAGCACGACGCGGCCGGAGAGCTTTTCTTCGCCGAAGACCTGGAGCAGCATTTCCGACGCTCCGTCGGCAACCTTCGGATGGTCGCGGAAATCGCCTTCGGTGGCGATATAGACGCCGAGCTTGACGACTTTTGCGATCCTGTCCAGCGAGCCGAGATAGTCCTTGGCGGCTGCAAGTGCGCTGAGCGCCGCCGTTTCGGCCGCTTTCTTGCCATCTTCAACCGTCAGTGCGCCACCGACGCGGCCGATATAGCGCGGCTCGCGGTTGATCACCGGTAACATGCCGCTGAAGAAGACCAGCTTGCCTGATGTGACCGCCTCGACATAGGCACCCAGGGGTGTCGGCGGCGGGGGAAGCGCAATGCCTTGTTCCTGCAGCCGTCGTTCCGCGCCGGCTGCCAACGCTTTCACTTGGTTTACCATTTGCCCAGATGTGCGCCGCCGTCGACGTGCAGCACCTCCCCGGTTACGCGCGGAGCTTCGGTCAGGAAGACGACCGCATCGACGATTTCCTCGACGTTGGAAATGCCAGCCATCGGCGACAGCGTGCTGAGGAAGTCTTTCGGATTGTCCTTATGCAGCGGCGTGTCCACCACGCCGGGAGCGACGATATTGAAGCGAATTCTCTCGCTGGCATATTCCATCGCCAGGTTCTTGGAGATGGCGTTGATGCCGCCCTTCGTCATCATCGATACCGAGGCGGAGAAGCCGGCAATCGGATGATCGGTCAATGGCGTGGTGATGCTGACAACGCTGCCGCCGGTTTTCTGTGTGAGCATCTGCCCGACGACCAGTTGCGTCAGGTGGATGAAGCCTTCGAGATTGGTCGAGGACAATGTCCTGAAGTCGGCCATCGTGAAATCGACGAATGGCTTGGCCAGGAAGATACCGGCATTGTTGACGAGGCCGTCGATCGAGCCGAACCGGTCGATAGCGGTTTTTGCCACCTGCGCTGCGGTTTCGGCATTGCCGATGTCGCCGTCGACAAGCGCCAGTCTTTCCGAAGCCAGCAAGGCATCCGAGGTGCTGACCTGGCGTGAGGTGGCGACAACATTGTAGCCGCGCTCGATGAAGGCGTTGACGAGCCCGGCTCCGATACCCTGGGAGGCGCCCGTAACGATGACAGTCTTTCCGGTAGTCATGTTGAACTCCATAATTTGGTCGGGCAACGGAGGTCTTGCGCTTGCGAAGGCCGGGTCGCTCGAGATGGGGCGGCTGCGAATGCGCCTCCATCGGATTTGTGGTTGTTTTCGCAGGGTGAATATGGCGAAAACTCCATTCCTCGATTAGGTGGAAATATCTGGATTCTCTTTTGCATTAATGCAAAAATCTCGGCATGGCAGACCTCAACGACATCGCGGTTTTCGTGACGGTGGCGCGCTACGCCAGCTTCAGCCGCGCTGCCCATTCTCTCGGCATGCCGGTCTCCACCGTCAGCCGGAAGGTGACGTCGCTGGAGGAGCAACTCGGCGTGACGCTGCTGCAGCGGACGACCCGCAAGCTCAGCCTGACCGCGCAGGGCCGCGCCTATTTTGATCAGTGCAGCGAGCCGCTCGCCCATCTTATGGACGCCGAGCAGGTATTGACGGAAACGCATAGAAAGCCGGAAGGCTTGCTGAAGATCTCCGTTCCCGTCATCTTCGGACAGGAGGTCTTCTACGAATTCGTTTCGGCTTTCTTGCAGACCTATCCCGAAATCCGGATCGATCTCTTCGTCACCAACCTGTTTCTCGATCTGATCGCCGAAAATATCGATCTCGGCATCCGCTTCGGCGAGCTCAAGGACTCCTCGATCGTCGCACAGCGGCTCGGAAAGAGCGTGCGCTATCTGGTCGCCACGCCGGACTATATGAAGGGCAGGGCGCTTCCCTCAACGCCCGAAGACCTGAAGGACCACCGGTGCGTGCTGTTGAACGGCCGCAACGGCGAAGCGGAGTGGCATCTCGTCAGCGGCCGCAAATCGGTCCGCCAGCAGGTGTCGGGGCCGGTCTCGAGCCGGGATTTCGCGGCGGTGAGCGCCTTCACCTATTGCGGACACGGCATCGGGCTCCTACCTTCCACCTATTGCGAAGATGAGATTAGAAGAGGCGAACTGATCCGCCTGCTGCCGGACTGGTCATCGGAGGAAATATTCGTGCATGCGGTCTATCCCACACGCCGCTTCCTGCCCTTGCGCCTGCAGGTTTTTCTCGAGGCGCTGAAGGCGTGGAAGACCCCCTTGTGGCTGCCCCTGCATTGAGGCTCCCGATGCCATCACCTAAAATTGAAGCCGCGCGCGCGGGCGGGCGTCCCGAGACAATCCAGCTGTGTTAGAGTTCGCTGGCTTGAATGGCGCGGGGATTTGCCGATGCTGACGACAGTTGCGGTGCTCATGGGTCTTTCCGGCCTCGTCCCGGCAGCGCAGGCAGGGGCAAACGAGGTCGACGTCAGTATCGTACTTGCCGTCGACACCTCGCGGTCGATGGATTTCGAAGAGATCGGCATTCAGCGCGAGGGCTATGTCGCGGCGCTCAAGCACAAGGAATTTATCGATGCGGTGAAGGGCGGTCTGACCGGCCGGATTGCCATCAGCTATTTCGAATGGGCGGGCTATGTCGTCCAGGATTCGATGATCGACTGGCAGGTGATCGAGACGGAAGCGGATGCGATCGCTTTCGCCGACAAGCTCGACGCCCGGCCGATCGCCACGCAGCGGCGAACCTCGATCTCCACCGCCATCGACCAGGGCGCCAACATGATCAGCACCGGTCCCTTCCAGGGCAGGCGCGAGGTGATCGACGTTTCCGGCGACGGCCCGAACAACTCAGGTGATCCTGTCACGCCTGTCCGCGACAAGGCGGTGGCATCAGGCATGATCATCAATGGGCTGGCCATCATGCTGCGTCCTTCCGATGCGCCCGGCGGGCTCGACAAATATTACGCCGATTGCGTCATCGGCGGTCCCGGCGCCTTCGTGCTGCCGGTCCACAAGATCGAGGATTTCGCCATCGCCGTGCGCCGCAAGCTGGTGCTGGAGATCAGCGGCCTGTCCCCGCCGCCGACGATGGAGACGGTCGCCGGAGCTGGGCCGCTGACGGATTGCCTGATCGGTGAGAAGCAGTGGCGGGATATGTTCTACAGGTGAGTTGGTGAGCCGAGGGTGTCTTGGGATGAGAGAGGAGAGGGCATGCCGTGTGGCACCCCCCTCTGGCCTGCCGCCACCTCCCCCACAAGGGTGGAGATTGGCAAGAGGCTTGACCATCGCTCCCTCTCGAACGGCATCGACAATCACAATACTCAGTTGTTTTGGGAAGCCGTCACGCCCAGCCGATCCCCCTCCTTGTGGGGGAGATGTCCGGCAGGACAGAGGGGGCGCCGCGCGGCACCCCGGTAAAGGAAAGAAGCCTCGCCCTGTCGGACTCCAAGAGCGAGGTAGGTGCTCCCAGCGTCTGCCGTCTCCTACAATGGCAGCTCCCGGCCGGCCTGTTCGCTGACCATATATTCGGCGTACCAGTCCGGCCAGCCCTCGTCGTGCTTGCCGCCGTTGCGCTTCTCGTGTTCGCCGTGGGCGATTGCCGCGCGGCGCAGGGCGGACGCCAGGTCGCTCGATGTGGAGAAGGCCGTCTCGTCGGCGTCGATGCGGCCAGGCAGGCGGGCGGTGACTTCCTGGAACAGCCAACCGTTGCCGTCGGGATCCTTGAACGAGGCGAAGGAGCGATAGCTGCGGTGCTCGGGATCGCGGCCGGCGACGCGCAGCCGTCCGAAGAGGTACGGTTCGTCTTTGCCGGCATAGACGCCGGCAGCATCATGGAACACGTCGCTCACTTCGATGCCGCGGGCGATGAGATCACGGCGAGCTCCCTCGATGTCGGAGACCACGAGGTAGAGCCCCTGGGCGGAGCCGGGGGCTGCGGCGGTGACGTTCTTGCCGAAGATGATCGCACAGCCGGAGCCGGGCGGGGTAAACTGGATCACCCGGAAATCGGGATCATTGTCGAAGTCGGCGTCGAGCCGCCAGCCCAGACTCTGGTAAAAACGTTTGGCGCGGTCGACGTCGGCAACGGGGATGACGACCACTTCGAGCTTGGTGTCGACGGGCCGTGTTTGCGAATTTTCGATAGGGGATTCATTGCGCATTGCATTGCTCATCTTCAGCTCCTTGAGGTTTTGGATGCGTTAAGAATGGCGATACATGTCGGCGGTCAGTGGACCACAGCGCGGGCGGGGCGTCGAATCAATTATTCTTGGCTAGCTTTGCGGATTCCGCTGTAACGCAAGGCGTCGCTCGGGATGACGCAAGGTCTGTCGATCCGATGAGGCGGCGGGACCGGTTCCCGCCGTCTTCGTTGTCATTCTGCGGCTCGTCGAGCCGGCGGCGGAAGATGAATGCCCTTATGCGGCGAGAGCGGCGCGGGTTTTGCCGATCACTAGAGCCGCCTTTGCAGCTTCACGCCCTTTCTCGACGAAATGGGCGCGGTAGATCTGGGTATGATGCTCGGTTTCCTGATAATGATGCGGTGTCAGAGAGACCGACAGCACCGGTACGCCTGTATCCATGCCGGCGCGCATCAGGCCATCGACCACGGCTTGGGCGACGAATTCGTGGCGGTAGATCCCGCCATCGACGACGAAGGCGGCGGCGATGACGGCGGCATAGCGCCCGCTCGCGGCAAGATCGCGCGACAGCAGCGGCATTTCGAAGGCGCCAGGAACATCGAACACGTCGATTTGCTCGGCGGGAACAAGCTGTTGGAAACCTTCGAGCGCACGGTCGACGATATCGGCGTGCCAGCCGGCTTTGATAAAGGCGTAACGGGTGGGTGTCATGGTAATCTCCTTTGGCGTACAGACACGTCACCCAAGGCGATCACGAACGTCCCCGACAGCCCGCAAGGGCGGCAGGAACGCGCGTTCTCTTTCATCCGGACTATGACCGTCGGCTCAGGCATCTCACCTGATCTGCTGACCCTTCCGAAGAAGGCGCTCGCGGGCTCGCAATCGAAACTGCATACCGCCGGTAGGGACTTTCACCCCGCCCTGAGAACGGCGGGGACAATAGGGGCAAGGCGGCGGGCTGGCAATAGGGCGAAATGCTTTCATCGCGGATGCGGGATGGTCGAGGCGTGAGTGGCCCGAACGGCAAGGCGGTTGTGCCGGCATACCCAGGTCAGATGCCTATGCCGGCACGCAGATGAGGGGGCCAGCGACGATAGGAGCGAGTGCACTGAGTAAGCGGAGGGTACAGTGACGAGTCAGCGTTAGTGAGGAATGTCTCCGTGGCCCTTGCTGAACGTACACGTTTGCCTACATGCTCCGGGTGAGGACACCCACGTCAAAACAGCATGACCCGCTGATCCCGCCTGAGGCGAGGGCAGGCCATGACAACCATGGGAGAGAGACATGCAAGACCCCCTCGTCGTTCACCGCGAGGCGCATATCGCAGCACCTCCGGCGGCGGTGTTCGCGCTGATGACCGATCCGGAGAAGATCCTGCGCTGGATGGGGACGGAGGCCGAGGTCGAGCCGGAGCCGGGCGGGCTCTATCTCGTCAACGTCACCGGCGCCCGATTTGCGCGCGGCTCGTTTCGCGAGGTGGTGCCGGTTCATCGGCTTGCCTACAGCTTCGGCTGGGACGGCAGCGAGGTGGTGCCGCCGGGCTCCAGCCTGGTCGAGATCGACCTGATCGAACAGGGGGGCGGAACGCTGCTGCGGCTCACCCATACCGGCCTGCCGAGCGCCGATCAATGCGCTGGTCATGCGGAAGGCTGGGCCCATTACCTCGGGCGGCTCACCGAGGTTGCAGCCGGTCGCGATCCCGGTCCGGATCCTTTTTACGGCAGGACATGAACGATTTTCCGCCGGCGGCGGGGCGCTGCTCAAGCGCTTGCCGTTGCGGGAAAAACGGCCGGCCGGTGCTCCCTTCATTCGTCGGAAAGCGCTGCTATTTCTCCCGTAAACATGAATGCGCAGTTCATCTCCAGTTCAATTTGGCGAACCTAGGGTGGTTGCGGCTGGATGAATTGGAGTTTTTCGATGAAGGCACTTTCTATCGCGGCTGCCTTGCTCGCTGGCAGCCTCTCGATCGGCACAGCTGAGGCGATGCCGATGGGGACAATCAAGGTTGAGAGCACTGTCACAAAGGTCGACTACGCCTGTGGCCGCGGCTGGCACCTGACCCGCTGGGGCGAATGCCGGCGCAATTGGCGACGCCCGCCGCCGGTGGCATTCTACGGCGGCCCGCCCCGCTGGGGCTGGGAGCGGCGTCACGGCGACTGGGACGGCCCGCGCTGGCGCCATGAGCGGCGCTGGGATCGCGAGCGCCGCTGGCGGGACGACTACTAAAAGCCTCGGACAGGGGCAGACAAACGAAGGCCGGTGCGATGTTTCGCCCGGCCTTTTCTCTTGGAAATCAGCACTGCGCTCAGATATTGCTGACGAGCCAGTATTTCCCGTCGATCAGCTCTTCGAGCTCGGCCGGATCCTTGACGCCGAACTCGAACCACTCGACGAGTTCCTTCGCCTTCCGCTTGCTCTCTTCCGCGGTAAAATCGATTCCGTAACGGGCGCACCACCGGCGAAGGATCGATGTCAGCAGCGTCATATCATTCCCGTCCAGCGGGTCTTTCGGCCAGTATGTCGTGCTCATAGCAACCCCTCAATCGCTTATGACAAGCTGGCACATAATCGAATCAATGTCGCGCAATTTTAAAGTGTTCATCTGGTTGTTTTCCACCGTGGTGAATGGTTTTCCACAGGTGTTTCGGTGGTGGGGTTGACAGGGGTTTTGGGGAGAAGCGGCGGGCGCAAGAGCCGAGACGGGCTGCGGGAGCATCAGCGGGCGGATGCCCCGGGCTTGCGAACGTTTCCGGGCGATGCGATGTTAACCCATGGATCTGCCTTCCTCCCTTGCCTGGCTGGTTGACGAGGCTGCGGCTTCGCCTGGGCCCGATCGGTTTCTGGCCGAACTCGGGCGCCGGCTGCTGGCCGATGGCTTGGCGCTTTCCGGTGGCGCGCTGACGCTTTCGGTGCCGCATCCGATCATTGCGCGGCGCACCTGGCTGTGGCGGGCCGAGACCGGCGCGGTCATCGAGGCGCTCACTTTTGCCGCCGCACCTCAAAGCGATGCCGGGCGTGAATGGCTGGCCGGGCTCGGGCCGGTTTGGGAGGAAAAGATCGGGCCTTCACAGGACGGCGCCATGCTCGGCTGGGCGGGCATCGGCAAGGGGGCAGGGGCGGGCGAATTCGCTCCCGGTGAAGCCGTCCGGCTGAAGGAGGTTGCGCGTTTTGCCGCCGCACCGCTTGCAGCCCTTGCGGCGCGGGAGGCGCGCGCGGCGCTGCTGGAAGCCTATCTTGGCCGGCGCAGCGCGGCCCGTGTTCAGTCGGGCGCGCTTGCCCGCGGCACCGGCGAAACCATTCGTGCGGCTCTTCTCTGCGCCGATTTGCGGGATTTCACCGCGCTTTCGCAAGTGACAGAGCCGCAGGCAATGATATCAGCGCTCGACGCCTATTTCGACCGCGTCGCCGGCGCCGTGCACGCTTTCGGCGGCGAGGTGCTGAAATTCATGGGCGACGGCGTGCTGGCGATCTTTCCGGTCACGGCCGTTTCCGGCGACGAGGTTCGGGCTGATCGGGAAGCGTGCGAGGCGGCGCTCCGGGCCGTCGCTGCCAGCCGTGCCGGCATGGCCCATCTCGACCAAGTGCGCCACGCGCAGGGGCTGGCGCCGTTGCCATTCGGCGCATCGCTGCATTTCGGCGAGATCCTCTGGGGTAATATCGGCGCGGCCGACCGGCTGGACTTTACCGCTATCGGCCCCGCGGTCAATCTGGTCAGTCGGCTTGAAGGGCTCTGCAAGCCGCTCGGCCGGACCGTGCTGATCTCCGGCGCGCTTGCCGCGAATACGACGGCTTCCTTGATGCCGCTCGGAGAGCACAGCCTCCGCGGCATCGCCGATCCTTGCGCAGTGTTCACCCTGCGGGAGGATTGAGCCCAGGAGCCGGTGCTTCTCCGAAATCGCACAAAAGAATCATGATTGTGAAACTCCGCTTTTTTGGCAAGCCTGTGCGCATCAGAGGGGAGTTTTCAGACATGACTCGATACGCGCGCAGATTTTTCTCGGCCCTGGGCTTGTCCGCAATGTTGGCGGCCGGCGCTGCACAAGCGGATGATGGCGGTAAAATCTCGATCGTCGACGACCGCGGCGTCATCGTAGATGATCGCGGCGTAGCCGTCGAAGTCCCGGCGCTGCCGAAGCGCATTGCCTCGATTTCCTATTTCGCCGACGATGTTGCGTTGGCACTCGGCATCAAGCCGGTCGCCAGCACCTATATGACGTCAGGCCGCGAGCCCGATTTCCTGCTCGGCCTCACCTCTGGGATGAAGCAGATCGGCCAGCGCGCCAAGCCCAATCTCGAACTTCTCTCCGAAGCCAAGCCGGATCTGATCATCGCGATCCGCCGCTATACGGTCGGCAATGCCGCGCAGCTTCAAAACATCGCACCCTATGTCGCCTACAATATGGAGCTGCTCGAAGAGAGCTACAGCGAGACCGCTGCCCTTTCCAAGCTGCTCGGCAAGCCCGCGCGCGGCGAGCGGCTAAACGCCGATTTTCGCAAGCATCTGTCGGAGTTCGCCGCCAAGGCGCCGAAGGGCCACCCGCGTTTCCTGATCATGTGGGGCGGCGCGACGCCTTTCGCCTTCCACACGGAAAACACCTCGGCCTCGATCGTCGCTGCGATCGGCGGCGACAATATTCCGGGGCCGAAGAGCCCGGGCGGCGAGTTCGGCATCGACCTCAGCCTGGAAACCATGCTGGAAAAGGATCCCGAGGTCATTTTCGTTTATGATTCCGGCCCGGATCGCCCGCATGAGAGCAATCCGATCTGGTCGCAGCTGTCAGCGGTCAAGAACAACCGGGTCTTCTATGTCGGCGACCAGTGGGTCGAGACCAACGGCCCGATCGCTCGCGAAATCGTGCTGCGCGAGGCCGCGCACTACCTCTATCCCGATACGTTCCCGGCGGTCGACGTCAAGGCGGAAGCCGCCAAGCTGATCCCGGCCGAGCTGCAGAACTAAGCCCAACGACAAGGCCTGCGATGAGCCCCCGGCAATCATTCCTGGCCATAGGGCTCATCGTCGTCGCCGCCATGCTGGCGGCGATGCTCGGCTTGCTGGTCGGCGCCAAGACGCTTTCGGTCGAGACCGCACTTCGCGTGCTGCTGGCGCCCGACGGCAAGATCGAATCCATTCTCGTCTGGACGCTGCGCCTGCCGCGGAGCCTGGCGGCGGCTGCCGGCGGTGCGGGCCTTGCCGTTTCCGGCTATGTGCTGCAGACGCTGACGCGCAATCCGCTGACCGATCCCGGCATTACCGGTGTCACGTCGGGGGCGGTCGCACCGATCGTCTGCTGTTTCGTCTTCCTGCCCTGGCTTTCGCCTGCCTATTATCCTTTCATCGGCCTTGCCGGCGGACTTGCGGCAGCTTCGGTGACGTTCTGGGTGTCGCGCGGCGGGCAGGGGCGGCCGTTGCAGCTTGCGCTTGGCGGCGTCAGCGTCTCGCTGTTTTTGGGCGCGATCACCACCTATGTGCTGCTGCTGACCGGCCCGCAATCGGCATCGCTGCTCTTCTGGCTTGCCGGCGGTTTCCAGGGGCGCACCTGGTCGCATCTCCTCTACATGCTGCCTTGGACGATTACCGGCGTCGTCGGTGCGCTCCTGCTCCGGCGCGTCATCGGCATGTTCATGCTGAGTGACCATGCTGCGGCCGGCATGGGTCTGCAGCTCGGCCTGTGGAAGCCGCTGATCCTCATTCTGGCCGTCATTCCGGTCGCGGGCGTCGCGCCGATCGCGGGGCCGGTCGCCTTCGTCGGTCTTGCCGCTCCCCACATCTCCCGGCTGCTGAAACCCCGCGGCACGGGATGGGAAATCGGATTGAGCGCTGCCCTCGGCGCGCTGATCGTGACCGCCGCCGATGTTTTCGCGCGCAGCATCGCCATTCCGCGCGAGTTGCCGGTCGGCATCGTCACCGCATTGCTTGGTGGCCCGATCTTCATCTATCTCGTCCAGCGCGGGCGGTTGAGCCTTGCGGGTGGGCCGCGATGAGCGCGCCGGCATCGACATCGGCCGGTTCGGCAAGCCTTGGCATGGCGGCCGTGCTCACCATCTTGGCGGTGCTGTCGCTTGCGGCCGCGATCTTCCTCGGCGTCGCCGATGTCCCTATGGCTGACGTCGCGGCCGTCTTGACCGGCGGCGGCTCGCCGGAAGCGCGACTGATCATTCTCGATATCAGGCTGCCGCGCATCGTCACCGGCATTCTCGCCGGCATCCACTTTTCGCTGGCGGGATATCTGTTGCAGACCATCACCCGCAATCCGCTGGCCGACCCGTCGCTGATGGGCGTGTCGCAGGGGGCGACGCTGTCGGTGACGGTCTTCCTGCTCTTTACCGTCTATATCTTCGAGCCGGGCTCGAACACGCTGGCCGAACTGCCGGTCGCGTGGCTGCCGGCGGCAGGCCTTGCCGGCGGCCTGCTTGCCGGCGGCGTCATCTATCTGCTCGCCTTCCGTCTCGGGCTCAGCGCGCTGCGCATCACGCTCTGCGGCGTGGCGGTCGGTGCGGTGCTGCATGCGGTGGCGATCGGCCTCATCGCCGGATGGGGATCGGCCCGCATCGAGATCATTCTCGAATGGCTGTCGGGCAGCCTTTACGCCCGCACTTGGGAGCACGCGCTCTTCCTGCTGCCCTTCACCATCGTCGGGCTCGCCATGCTGCCGGTCATCTCCCGGCCGCTGATGCTGCTGCAGTTCGATGCGCCTGTCGCGCGCTCCTTCGGGCTCGGCTATCGCAGGCAATTCTCGATCGTGCTGGTCGTCTCCTGCGCGCTTGCGGCGAGTGCCGTCGGCGCAGTTGGGCCGATCGTCTTCGTCGGTCTCATCGTGCCGCATCTCGCCCGGTTCCTGGCGGGGCGGAATTTCATGCTGTCGATTGTGCTGACAATCGTGCTCGGCGCCGTCATCGTCACGCTCGGCGATCTCATCGGCCGGCTGCTCGGCCAAGCCGAGGAAATCCCGATCGGCGTGGTTACGGCCGTTTTCGGCGTGCCGCTTCTGCTCGCGCTGCTGCGCAAAACTATGTGAGGCCGAAATGCCATTGTCCTGTTCCGATCTCTCGGTGATGTACAACAAGCGAAAGGCCCTCGAGAGCTTCAGCCTGTCGCTCGAAAAGGGCGAGATCCGGGCGCTGATCGGCCCGAATGGCTCAGGCAAGAGCACGGCGCTGCATGCGCTGGCGGGTCTGATCCGGCCAGCCGAAGGCAGGGCATCGCTCGACGGCGTTGCCGTCGCCTCCATGTCGCGTCGGATGCTGGCCAAAAGGCTCGCCTTCCTGCCGCAGCAGCCGACCGCACCCGACGAGATGACCGTCGCCCAGCTCGTGCGGCAGGGCCGCTACCCGCATGTCGGCCTGTTTCGCTCTTATGACAGCCGCGACGAAGAGGCGATCGAATGGGCGCTCGAAAGCACCGGGCTGTCTGATTTGGCTGACCGCAGCCTTCGCGAACTGTCCGGCGGCGAACGGCAGAGAGCCTGGATTTCGGCCGCTCTCGCCCAGGAAGCGGAGATCCTGCTGCTCGACGAGCCGACCTCCTTCCTGGATATCGGCTATCAGGTCGAGGTGCTCGATCTCGTGCATCGGCTGAGCCGCGAAAAAAGCGTGACCATCGTCATGGCGATCCATGACATCAACCAGGCGATCGCCGTCAGTGATCGAATCTCGCTGCTCGAAAAGGGGCAGCTGAGGTTCGACGGCGCGCCGCGCGAGCTGGCCGAGCGCAATCTCATCCAGGAAATCTTCCGCGTCAGAGGCCGCTTCGTCCAGGTCGCTCCGAACAATCCGCCGCATTTCGATGTCGAGCTGATGCGGCTTCAGCCGGTGGTATCTAGCGCTTCACCAGCCTGAAGACGATTTTCGTCTGGGTGTAATAATCCAGCGCATCGGCAAAGTCGGGCGTCCAGCCGTCCGCCACGAAGGGGATGAAGCCGTCATATTCGAGTTTGCGGGCGGAGACGTCGAAGCCCGCCTTTTCGAAGGCGCGACCGTAATCGGTGATCGACCGATCCTGCACGACTGTGTTGGTACGGTTGGCGACGAGCTCGCGCCATTTCGGCCAGAGCGGGTTGTCGGTATGGCATCCGGTGACCGCATAATAGACGCCGCCGGGCTTCAGCGCCTGCCTTATATCGGCAGAGTGGGCGTCGATATCGGGGACGAGATAGATGACTTCGTGGCTGACGGCGAGATCGAATTCTTCGCTCCAGCCTTCCAGCCTGCTGCCGACCTGATGCTGGATCGGCAGATTGCCCTTCAGCCTCTCGGCCTTGGCGATCGAGGTGTCGGCGATGTCGATGCCGAGCGCCTTGCGGAAGGGGCGGATCGCATAGAGATGCCGCAGCAGGCCGCCTTGATTGCAGCCGAAATCGAGCACGCTTTTGTCGGTCAGGTCCCGCTCGAGCATGAGGTCGATCAGGTGGCGCCAGATCGGCGCATGTCCATCGGCCATCCTGTCTTCGGCGTCGGGGTCGATGTACCACGTGCCGATGTTTTTTTGCGCTTCCTCAACCATCCTTGCCCCTCATTTCATGCGGATCGTGGTGACGGTCTTAGGGTGCGTCACGGTGCTTGACTAGGGCGGTAGCCGGATTTCAAGCGGCATTCGAAAGCTTCAGATATTATTGCAAAGAAAACTTTGCAAAGATATGTTTGCGATTGTACACTTCAGCCATGAAAGATCCACACTCCAAGTCTCCGGCAGACGCCGCCGCCTCCCGCACCGTCAGTCGGGTCGTGCCCGAACCGACCGCGCTGAAGGCCCTGGCGCATCCCGTTCGGCTGCGGATGCTCGGCATGCTGAGGATCGACGGACCCGCCACGGCGACGCAGTTGGCCGGTCGGCTCGGCCTGAACAGCGGCGCGACGAGCTATCACCTGCGCCAGCTCGCCCAATACGGCTTCATCGAGGAGGCGCCGCATGCTTCCCGGCGCGACCGTTGGTGGCGCGCCAGCCACGAGCTGACCTCGGTGCCGGCGAACCAAGCGGCGGGGGAGGCGCTGGATCTCGACATCGCCTTCAACCAGGCGGCTCTCTCGCTGCAGGTCGGCCAGATGCAGCAGGCGCTGGAGGAATATGCCGAACTGCCGGCCGAATGGCGCAAGGCGACTGCTGCCGATGACGTCATTATTCCGATGACCTCTGACCAGGCCGAGGCGCTGACGAAACGGCTGCGCGACATCATCCTGGAAGCGATGCGGGCTGCCCCGCCGCTCGGCGATGCGGCGTCTCGGAAATCTGACATGGTGCCCTTCTTTGTCATGCTGCACGCCTTCCCCTATCCGGGCCGACTTCCGCATCGAAACGAGGAGGATGAGCCGTGAGGAAGGGCGGGCCGTTCCTGGCGCTCGCCGCTGCCGAGACGTGTTCGCTTTCCGGCACACGGCTGTCGACCATCGCCATTCCCTGGCTGGTGTTGAGCACGACGGGCAGCCCTGTCCTGACAGGGCTGACGGCTATGCTGGAGATGCTGCCCTATGTCGTTGCAAAGGCGCTCGGCGGGCCGCTGATCGACCGTGTCGGCGCCAAGCGCATCGCCATTGCCTGCGACACCGCCTCGGTGGCCGTTGTAGGGCTGGTGCCGCTGCTCGATTTTTTCGGCCTGCTGGGCATGCCGGCGCTGCTGCCTATTGTTTTTGCCATGGGCGTGCTGCGTGGGCCTTCCGACGCCGCCAAGCAGGCGATGGTTCCCGACATCGCCCGGCTCGCCAATGTGCCGCTCGAACGGGTGACCGGCGTCGCCAGCGCCATCGAGCGGCTGGCCTCGACGGCGGGCGCTGCCGGCGCCGGCGCGCTGATCGGCCTGATCGGCCCGGGTCAGGCGCTCCTTGTCAATGCCGCCACCTTCGCTGCCGCCGCGCTGATCGTTGCAGTCGGCATCCCCAGTATGCAGCGCAAACCCCAGCCGTCCGGTGCATCCGGCGCCCGACCGGCCGAAAGGGCTTCTTATCTCGATGATCTCGGCGAAGGCTGGCGCTTTCTGCGCGGCGATGCCGTGCTCGTCAGCATCGTCGCCATGGTGGCGATCACCAATCTGCTGGACCAAGCCTATCATGCCGTGCTGTTGCCTGTCTGGACACGCGAATCCAGCCATGGTCCGGAACTGCTGGGAGCGATGTTTGCGGCATTCGCCGGCGCATCGATCGCAGGTGCGGCGATTACCGCAGTAATCGGCGAACGGATGCCGCGCCTGATCGTCTATACCGTGGCATTCCTGTTGACCGGCTTTCCGCGTTTTCTCGTGACTGCGCTCGATGCGCCGCTCGGCCTTGTCTTTACAACCCTGGCCATAGCGGGATTTGCCTCGGGCTTCCTCAACCCGATCCTGGCGGCGGTGATCTTCGAGCGCATCCCCAAGCCGCTGACGGGCCGCGTCATCGCCATGAACACCGCCCTCTGTTTCGCCCTCATTCCCTTCGGCGGTCTCCTCGGCGGCGCGCTGATCAGCACGATCGGTCTTGCCGCGGCGCTGCTGCTCACCGGGTTTGCCTATCTCGTCGCAACGCTGCTTCCCCTTGCCTTGAAAAGTTTCCGCGGTTTCGACCGGGCGGTTGCCGATGCCGGTGCTTCCGTATCAAGGCGATGAGCGCGCGCCCGACCTCTCGTGCCCCAAAGCCTCGACCATCAGATCGATAAACCGGTTGATGCGCGGTTCCAGCAGGCGCTTGTCGGGATAGAGCGTGACGATCTTAGCATCATCGGCTTCAAGGTCGGGCAGGACTTGCCGAAGACGCCCGGCGGCGAGATCGCCGGCGATGAGAAAATCGGGCAGGAGCGCGATGCCCAATCCAGCCAGGGCAGCGTCGCGGATCGCCTCTGCGCTGTCGAGCCTCAGGCGGCTGCGTCCCTGCGCCTTGATCCAGGAACTGCCCTTGCCGCGAAAACGCCAGCCTTGCCTTTGATTGCGGCTGGCGAAAATCAGGCAGTCGTGGGTTGCGAGATCGTCGATTGCGCGCGGCTCGCCGCGCTCGGCGAGATAAGACGGCGAGGCGCAGAGGCGCGTACCGTAGGTGGCGATCACCCGCGAGGCCAGCCGGGAGTCCGACGCAGCGGCGCCGATCCGGATCGCCAGATCGAAGCCTTCCTCGATGATGTCGGCGAGGTGATTGGTAAAGCTCACTTCGACCTGGATGTCGGGCCAGGCCTGAAGATATTTTTCCAACAGGGGCAGCACGACGAGCCGCCCGAAGGCATCGGGTACCGTTAGTCTGAGAACGCCGCGCGGCATGTCGCTCCGGCCTCCCACACTCACTTCCGCCTCGTCGACCGCGGCGAGGATCTGCAAGCCGCGTTCGTAGAATACCCGCCCTTCATCGGTCAGGCTCAGCGTTCTCGTCGTGCGGTTGAGCAGACGTGTGCCGAGCCGGTCTTCCAAGCGGATGACGGCCTTTCCCGCCGCCGAGCGGGACAGGCCCATGGCCTGGCCGCCGGCAATAAAACTTCCGGCATCGACGACGGCCATGAAGATCAGGATGTCGTTCAGGTTCGTGCGCGGCATCAGGCAACTCGAGCGGTTCGGTCCCAGCCATAAGTCGGTCAGTCATGCAACCGATTCAAGGCTCGGACCATCAACGCTCACGGCGGCAGTAAGGTCCCGATGCTTCGCTGTTCTGTTGGCAGCAGCCGGTCCGATCTCCGGAGAGCGAGCCTGATGCGCAGCCGGCGCTGGCATTCACTGCGGCGGAATTCGGCCGATCGGGGCGCTGGAACCAGGCTACAGCATATCGCCGAGGCTCCAATGGTTGTTCCATCGGGCGTCGATCTCGTCGTCGACATTCTGATATCTTATGTCGGTGGAGAGGCGCAGCCGCCGGCTGCTGTCCTGGTTGGTGGTTGAGGCGTGGATCATGTAGGGCGAGTGGAGCACAACGTCGCCGGCCTCATAATCGGCGGCGAGCCAGCGGGTGTCGAAGCGCTCCGCCATATCGGGGAGGTCCTTCGAGACCCAGCCGCCTTCCTTCATGTGGCTGTTATAGGCACTGATCCGCTCCTCAGGGGAAAGATCGCCGCTTGCGGCCTGAAACTCCGCCTCCATCTTGACGCCCAGCGCGTGCGAACCTTCGAGGTAGACGAGGCCGCCCATCTCGGCAGGGATATCGCCGATCGGGATCCAGGCCGTCACCAGGCGGCTGGTGCCGCCGCGGAGATAGACGAGATCGTAGTGAGCGGGTGTGGCGGTCGGCGATCCCGGCTGGGTGAAACGCATGAGCTTGCGCTTGTGCAGATAGGAGATGCCTTGCAGGAAATCATCCATGAAGCGGGTGAGCGGTGGCTGCGCGCAAAAACCTTCATAGGCGGCGGAGCGGACAAGCGACATCAGGCGCCGGTCCGCCAAGCTCCAGTCGAAGCTGGCGGCCGACGCAATGCCTTGCGAAAAATCGCTGCCGGGCTCGACCAGTCCCGTCACCGCGAGGCGTTCGAAGACCCAGCCACGGAAATCGATGACATCGGCTCGCCGCAGAAGACCTTTCAGCCAGACATAGCCGTCATTCTGGTAGCGGTGGCGGATGGCGTCGACGCCGATGGCGGGATCGGTCGGTGTGAGCCAGCCCATCCGCTGCGCAGCCAAGGTCTTGCCGTGGGCGGCAAGGGGAAATTCCGGCGTTCGGCTCTGCATGGCTTTGGCGGTAATCGACATTTCAGCCTTCTCCAGCTTGAATTGATTTGCCAAGAAATAGCTGATCTGCAGGGATAACCGACATAGAGGAAATAGCTCTCTGGACTTTTCGCTCATCATGAGAGACGCCGAAGCCATCTACAGAACGCCGCTTGGCGCAGCCGGCGGACTGGCGGTCACCGGAAGCGGCAGGCAGCATGCCCGCCATGCGGTGACCGACCGAAAACTTCCGAGTTTCGCCGTCGTGTTGGTGGAGCGCGGGCAGGGCTGGCTGGAAACCGCCGCCAGCGGTCGCCTCAGCCTGACCGGGCCTGCCCTGTTCTGGCTGTTTCCCAACCGCGCGCATTCCTACGCTCCCGACCAAGGCGGCTGGGACGAGCGCTGGGCGCTTTTCGAAGGATCATTCACGCGGGATTTCGTCAGGCTGAGGATGATTGCCGAGCGACATCCGGTCGTCGCCTTGCATCGCCTCGATGAGGTGGCGCGGCTCTTCGGGACGCTCCACGCCGATCTGCTTGACGATACCCACCTGGGGCAGGCGTCGGCCGCTTTAATGCTGCATCGCATCGTCATATCAGCCGCCAGACAGGCAATTGGAGTGGCGGATCAACGCCGGGAAAGGCCCGACATGGCCGGCATCGTGGAAACGCTACGGCGGCGGGCGATGCAACCGCTCGACCTTTCCGCCTTTGCCGCCGAGCACGGGATGTCTCCGGCAACATTGCGCCGGCGGTTCACGCTTGAAACGGGGCTGCCGCCCAAGGCATTTCAGCTTCGGGCGCGCATGGACCATGCCAAACAGCTGTTGGCAACCACCGACGAAAAAATCGAAACGGTTGCCGCCATGATCGGTCTGGATGACCCATTCTATTTTTCACGGGCCTTCCACGAGCGTGAGGGCTGCAGTCCTCGCGAATTCCGCGCTCGATACAGGCGGATGTGAGCGCCCGGTGCCACCGGCCGGCGCGTCAGCGCCAGCCAAGCGCCGGGGCGACGTGGGTCAGAATTGCCTCGATGACATGGGCGTTGTAGGCGACGCCGAGCTGGTTGGGGACGGTGAGCAGCAGCGTGTCGGCCTCGGCGATCGCCTCGTCTTCGGCAAGCTGCCGGATCAGAACGTCGGGTTCGGCGGCATAGCTGCGGCCGAAGATTGCCCGGGTCTTCTCGTCGATGAAACCGATCTTGTCGTCCTCGTCGTTGCCATAGCCGAAATAGGCGCGATCGCGGTCGTCGACCAGTGCGAAGATGCTGCGGCTGACCGAAACGCGCGGCTGTCGCGTGTGACCGGCTGCCTTCCACGCCTCGCGATAAGCGCGGATCTGCTCGGCCTGCTGGACGTGGAACGGCTCTCCCGTCTCGTCGTCCTTCAGCGTCGAACTCTGCAGGTTCATGCCGAGCTTGGCCGCCCAGACAGCGGTGGCATTGGAGCTTGCGCCCCACCAGATCCGCTCGCGCAGCCCCTCCGAATGCGGCTCGAGACGCAGCAGGCCGGGCGGGTTCGGAAACATCGGCCGCGGGTTTGGCTTGGCAAAACCGTCGCCGCGCAGGATCTCGAGAAAGACTTCGGCGTGGTGGCGGGCCATGTCTGCCTCGCTCTGGCCTTCGGGCGGAGCGTAGCCGAAATGGCGCCAGCCATCGATCACCTGTTCCGGCGAGCCGCGGCTGATGCCGAGCTGCAACCGGCCGCCGGCGATAAGATCGGCGGCACCGGCATCCTCGGCCATATAAAGCGGGTTCTCGTAGCGCATGTCGATGACCGCGGTGCCGATCTCGATCCGGCTGGTTCTTGCGCCGACGGCCGATAGCAGCGGGAAGGGTGCGGCCAGCTGACGGGCGAAATGATGCACCCGGAAATACGCCCCGTCGGCTCCGAGCTCCTCGGCCGCGACCGCAAGGTCGATCGATTGCAGCAGCGCATCGGCCGCCGAGCGCGTCTGCGACTGAGGCGAGGGCGTCCAGTGCCCGAACGAGAGGAAACCGATCTTCTTCATGTCGCGCCTTTTCCGTTGCATCTTATGGTGGATGGGTCATGGCATAGTTTTGGGCAGGAAGACAATCGGAAGCGGGTGGGTGTAGCGTATCACTTATCCGGCATTTAGGCGCTATCTTGCCGCCCAGCCGTGAACGTATCGCGTGAACATCCCAACGCCATTTTCTGTGACAGTCACAGGAGAGGGTGGGCGGGCGGACGTTCGCGACGGTCCATATGCGAACTCAAGCCAAAGGCGAGGCAATCGCTGTAAGTGCCGGGAAATGAGTCAGATTTCTCTCAGATCCGCCGCGGTGGTCCTGACTTCACCTTGCTTACGACAGGCGCTAAAAGGGAGATATGCGCTACACATTCGCCATAGGCGATATTCACGGCTGCGTCGATCCGCTGAACAGGATGATCGATCAGATCGAGGCTTATGCGTCTGAAGGCACGGTCGTCTTCCTTGGCGACTATGTCGATCGCGGGCCTGACAGCAAAAGTGTCCTCGACCGGATCATTGCCGGCCCCTGGGGCCAGTGGTCGTGGATCTGCCTCAAAGGCAATCATGAAGATATGATGGCCGCTGCCTATGCCGACAGCGACAACAGAGCCCAATGGCTCGGCAATGGCGGGCTGGAAACCGAAATATCCTATGGCGGCAGGGTTCCGCACGAGCATCTGCGATGGGCGGCCGATCGTCCGTTGCTGCATGTCGACCAGCATCGCATCTTCGTCCATGCCGGTGTCGACCCGGCATTTCCATTGGAACAGCAGAGTGCGGGCGATCTTCTTTGGATCCGGTTTCCTCCCGGTTTGTCTGAAGACTATTGGGGCAAACACCTCGTCCACGGCCATACACCGTCACTGTCCAACCCGGTGACGACAGGAAACCGCACCAACATCGACAGCGCCTGCGTCTTCGGCGGCAAGCTCTCGTGCGCGGTCTTCGATGATGATGTTGCCGGCGGGCCGATCGGGTTTATCGAGGTGAGGGCGTGAACTTGGGTCCGCCTGCAGGGAGATAATGCCGGAGACGGCTGAGGGGCGGTGCTGCTGAGCGGGCAAGCCTATCGCCCCGCCATGACTCTTCAGCAGAAAGTTCGGCGAGAACGCCATCCCAATCTCCGTCATTCCTGTGACATCCCTCGGGCAAAGCCCTGAGGCCACCGGAATGACGGAGAGATGTGGCGGCGTCATTATCGAAGACTCAGGCCCGCCAGCCGGCGGCGAGCCGCAGCCAGGGCGTCAGATGGAAGCCGCTCATCAGCAGATACATCGGCACCATTCCGCCGATCGGGAAGTTATCCGGCGTCGTGGTGCAGATCATGTCAGCGCTGCCGGTCGCAACCGTCAGCAGCGCCATGAGCGCGAACGTCGGGGCGGCGGCGAGCGCCAGCCGGTCGGCAGCGCGGGCGGCGATCCGGCCGGTCGGGCTAGCCATGCTCCCGCTCGATCTACCGGCGGATCCGTCGTCGGCGGCGGCCAGCGACAGCCATTCGGCGGCGTTGAGGGCAGCCTTGCCGTCGCCTCTCTCAGGGGTTTGAAGCAACATCGGCATCACTCCTTGCCGTACCGGTCGTGATGGCGCCACCAGATTCCGGTTTCGTTGCGGCCCTTCGGTGCGCGGTCGAGCCATTGGTACATGCCCCAGAGGCCGTCCAACCCGCGCGCATAGCTGGAATAACTGTGGTAGACGGCGCCGTCGATGAGTTCGAAGGCGCTGACGCCCGGGCGGTCGCGGGTGTAGGTCATGATATCGGTGCCGGTCATGGCGGCGATTTGGGCGACCGGGCCTTCTCCCTCAGGCTGCTGCCATTGCTGCACGATTTGGCCGGCGACCGGTTCGGGGGCGGGCGGTTCGCGGCGATAGTTATATTCTATACCGCCCTGACGCTGGTCTTCGGCGCTGAACCAGACGCTGAAATCGGCGTTGAAATCGCTGCCGTCCGAGGAGGCCCAGGGAAAGCTCCAGTCCATGCGCCGCTTGAAGGCCTCAAGTTTTTCAAGCGGCGCCCGCGAGACCGCCCAGAAGGCGACGTCGTGGTTTTCCAGATGGACGAAGACGCCGTTGAAGCCGTCGGCGATCGAGGAGCAGGAGGGGCATCCCGCACTGTAATCCGGCCCGAACATGAAGTGATAGATCAGAAGCTGCGAGCGCCCGCCGAAGAGATCCTTCAGCGAGGCACCGCCGCCTTCGGTGTCGAAACGGTATTGCTTGTCGATCCTGACGCGGGGCAGTTGCTGGCGTTTGACCGCCAGCGCGTCGCTCCGCCGTGTCAGTTCCTTTTCTTCCTTAAGCAGATCGAGCCTTGCTGCCAGCCACGGCTGGCGCGTCGCATTCGGTATTGCCGTCATGGGTCTTCTCCTTTGCCTGTCTCTCGTCGTAGCATCCGGCTCGGTTGCGGCCGTTGAACGAAGACTACGGCCGGGTAGCGAAATGGCGGGAGTGACAAGTGTGACGGGATTTGAATGGACTCGCTGATCACAGCAGCGGCGCGGGCGCTGGCAACGGGTGACGCGCTCGGCGCGCTGAAGCGGGTGGCGCTGCGCGACGATGCGCCGGCGCTTGCGCTGCGCGGTATTGCGATGGCGCAGCTTGGCGACCTCGCGCGCGCCAAGGCCCTGTTGAAGAGTGCGGCGCGCGCCTTCGGGCCGCGGGAGGCGGTGGCGCGGGCGCGTTGCGTGGTCGCCGAGGCCGAGATCGCACTCGTCTCGCGTGATCTCATCTGGCCGCCGAAGGCGTTGGAAGCGGCGCGCAGGGTGCTGGAAGCGCATGGCGACAGGATCAATGCCGCCCATGCGGGCAACGTCGCCATTCGCAGGCTGGTGCTGATCGGCCGCCTCGACGAGGCCGAGCGCGCGCTCGCAGCCCTCGATCCGACACCGTTGCCGCCGGCGCTGCGGGCCGCCCACGAGCTGGTGACGGCCGGCATCGCCGTCCGGCGCCTGCAGACGCAGGCAGCTCGCAGCGCCCTCGATCGGGCAAGGCTCGCGGCGCGCGCGGCCGCTATCCCCGCTTTGACGGCGGAGGTCGAAACTGCCGCGCTGGTGCTCGACACCCCGGCGGCACGGCTGATGTCGCACGGAGAGGAACACCCGCTGCTGCTCGCCGAGGTGGAGGCGCTGCTTTCCTCCGGCACGCTTGTCGTCGATGCCTGCCGCCATGTGATGTGGAGTGCGGGCGCCGCCGTTTCGCTGGCGACGCGGCCAGTGCTGTTTGCACTTGCCCGCACGCTGGCCGAAGCCTGGCCCGGGGATGCGGCAAGAGGCACGCTAATAACGCGCGCCTTCCGCGGCAAACATGCCGATGAATCGCATCGCGCGCGGCTGCGGGTCGAGATCGGCCGGCTGCGCGCTGAACTGCGGGGACTGGCGGAGGTTTCGGCGACGAAGCGCGGTTTTGCGCTTTCGCCGTGCGGCGCCGGGGAAATTGCCGTTCTGGCGCCACTCGTCGAGGGGTCTCATGGAGCGGTGCTGGCGTTTCTGGCCGACGGAGAGGCATGGTCGAGTTCGGCTTTGGCGATCGCGCTCGGGGCCAGCTCCCGCACCGTGCAGCGCGCGCTGGATTCGCTGGCCGGTGCCGGCAAGGTGCAATCGCTGGGGCGTGGGCGGGCACGGCGTTGGATGAGCCCGCCGCTGTCGGGTTTCCCGACGATCTTGTTACTCCCCGGACCGCTACCGAGCGATTAGGATGGCCCGAATTGTAATAGGGAAGGAAAAGATGAAAAAATCAGCTGCGAATATCCTGCGTGAATATGGGCCTTTTCCTGGCACTGACCGCGTCAATGGCGTTACCTTCGACGGCGAGCACATTTGGTTTGCCTCGGGTGACAGGCTGAACGCGCTTGATCCCGAAAGCGGTGAGGTGGTGCGCTCGGTTGAGGTCGCGTCTCATGCCGGAACTGCCTTCGACGGCGAGTTTCTCTACCAGATCGCCGAGGATGTCATTCACAAGGTCGACCCGAAGACCGGCCGCATCCTGGCCACGATCCCGGCGCCCGGCAATGGCGGCGATTCCGGCCTTGCCTGGGCCGAAGGCACGCTCTGGGTCGGCCAGCACCGCGGCCGCAGGATCCATCAGATCGATCCGGAGACCGGCAAGATCCTGCGCACCATCGAATCCAACCGCGTCGTGACGGGCGTCACCTGGGTCGACGGCCAGCTCTGGCACGGCACCTGGGAGGGCGACGACAGCGACGTCAGGCGCATCGACCCCGAAACCGGAGAAGTGCTGGAGCGGCTCGACATGCCCGAAGGCACCGGCGTCTCGGGCCTCGAATCCGACGGCGGCGACTGCTTCTTCTGCGGTGGCGGCGGCAGCGGCAAGATCCGCGCCATCAGCCGGCCGAAGTAGATGCGGCCGATGCGGCATAACTCTCCCATGCGATAGTCAGCGCGCCAAGAAACCGGCTCCCAAATCGTTGGCATCTATGTCCCAGTTGTCAGAATTTCGATCGGGTGAGCGATTGATTTCCTGACCTGACAATCTAGTTTGGCGGCAGTGTCGAGGCTTCGGTGTCGGCCTGGACGCAAAGCTGGCGTGACCGGGGGAAGACTTTGAAATATCTGCGCACGACGCTCGGGCCCAAGAGCAAACCCGAACTTGGAATGATCCTGCCGCACGAGCACGTCTTCGTCGACCTCAGGACACCCGACCAGCCCGGTTATGCGGAAGCAGAAACCGAAGACGTGGTTCGGTTGATGGCGCCTGAAATCGAGCGCATCAAGAAGCTCGGGGTCACGGCACTGGTCGAATGTTCGACGGGCGGCGTCGGACGCCGTGCGGATATCGATCTTGCCGTATCACTGGCGACGGATTTTCCGATCGTCGTTCCCACCGGCAATTACCGTGAACCCTGGATTCCCGAATGGGTCCGCCATGCGTCCGAGCGGGAGCTGGAGGCGTGGATGCTGCGCGAGCTGACGGAGCAGATCGACGAGATCGGGTTCCAGGCAGGCTGGATCAAGCTCAGCGCCGGTGATGACGGCATGACGGCGCTCGAGACGAAAATCCTGCGGGCAGCGGCGCGCGCCGC
>Ga0123341_1000084_pt1 | contig 40061 bp, 25 predicted proteins | sample Turbeapinknodule_FD_89959 | JGI IMG/M metagenome (GOLD analysis project Ga0123341, IMG submission 89959) | Root nodule microbial communities of legume samples collected from Mexico - Turtle bean Mexico pink nodule | ecosystem: Host-associated > Plants > Roots > Nodule | place: Mexico: Nepantla...
ATAGTTAAGGCCCAAATAAACCCAATTATAAGAATATTAATTAAAACAATGGATTTATTTATTATTATAGTCCAATAATCTATGAATTAGGCTAATGAGTGTGAATAAATATATGCTCATCACACATTCCCTTCACGAAAAATATGAGTAACCCTAAACCTGATTTTCCCACAGTAATTAAGACAAGTATTCCATCGATTACAAAGCATCCAAGAAACATTGGTCCTAGTAGTAAACGCAACACAAACCAAAGCAGAATCACATTCCATCCAGACATTAGTAAGCCCCATCTTTTGAACTTCAAGAAACACAAAGAAAACTCCAATAAATTCCCACATACTCCCATGAAAAATACCTCCACAAGTAGTAAGACCAGGATATCCCTTCACAGCCCCATCAATGTTAATTTTAACATAGCCTGGTGAAGGAAACTCCCATCTAACAGGAAGAGGACGAAAAACTTTACCAGTACGAGTATTAATACCAAAAAACTTGATCACATTGAAATCCAACATATCATTCTTCATTGAAGCTTTAGACGAATTACCCACTAGACGAGTTAAATTTTTAATAACTGAAATTGTTGTAAAAACCTCAATCTTATCCTGAAAACGAGCATAATTCCTCATACACCTTATCATCCAAATATAAAATGTTATCACAACAAGCTTAATCAATTTAATCAAATGACTACCACCACTCTTAATAAAATAAAGAAGATCATCCTTATTAGAGAAATGAGAAGTAGGAAAAATTTGCCGAACCCAACTCCAAATACGCAAAGCATTAGAACATTCAAAAATAAATGCTGAATAGATTCCTCGTGCTCTTCACAAAGCGTACACATAAAACAAATATGCATACCTTTATTTTGATTATGCTGATCTGTAGGAAGTCACCCATGAACAACTTTCCAAAGGACCAGAGTTTTGGAAGACGGAAGATATGAAGACCAAATAAATTTACCCCAACCACATGGAACTCCGGGATCCAATAAAAAAGTCATAGCTGATTTAAGAGTAAAACGACCAGACTCATCTATAATCCAATTAGGAATATCATGTTCCGTCCTAACCATGATATGACTAAAAAGATGAGGCATCTACTGTAAAGACAATGGAATATTCCAATCACCACCTACAAAAAACTAAGAGACTGTATCTAGAATGATAACAACATAAGATAATCCTACAATATTTGCTAAAGAAGTAGTACCACACCATTTATCATTTCATAAATTAATAAGAGAACTTGTACCAACAGTCCAAGAAGTATAATCAAGTAGAATAAAACTGCTTAATTCCAGGCCAAAGAGATGAAGATCTATAAACCATTCAAAACTCGTATTTTGATTTAAGAACCATGACTTTCAAGAGCAAAGACCAAGGCCTGTTGCTATAAGCAAAATTCCAAGCAAACTTAAGAAGATATGCATTATTTTCATGGTAAAGATTAATAATCTTCAAATCTTCATTCTCAAGGGGAGAGTAGCTATACCTTTTTTTAGAATATCACCAGGAGCAACAACCTTAATTGACCCTTCACAAAATGTTTACTAAATATTCCATTTTTCAAAATGATTAATAATTAGTTATGATTTTTTTTTTAACTTTTTAATGTAATTATATTTTATTTATAGTTAAGTTATCTTTCACATATTTAAATTGACATAGACATAAATAAATTTAAGCTTTACTCAAATCCACACTTAAAAATAATAAATTAAATTTTCAAGTTGAAAATACTATACTTTTTGAGAAAATGAAGAAGAAGAGAGTTTATTAAAAAAACTTTAAAAAACTCATTTCGGAAGATATTATATATGTTTCAAAAAGCTCGTTGCATAATATATTTTACATGTCGTGGAAATTGTTACATAAAACTTGTTCTTAAAGGTATCATGTGTATTCTATAAAAGTTGTTCTATCTTTCCGAAAGTTCATTCTAAAATTTATTCCATATTTTAAAATATATTCCATGTATTACACTAATTATGTTTTAAAAAAAATCTCGAAATTATTTTTATAAATAATAAAATATCATTTTAAAAATTATTAGGGTTAAAAATCACGGGGTGCAAGGAAGAATAAAAATCCATGTCTTGTTAATTTAATTAACAATCAAATGTTCGTTATCATTACATAGACTCTTTTAAATTTTGAAGTGTTTCAGTCTGTAATTTGACCCTACAATAAGTAAGACCTAATATTGTGAAATAGTTAAGAAATTTACTTGCATTTGATTCAAATGTTTGACTATTTTGCATTTGAATTTGAACTTAAATATTCATTGTTTTTTTTTTATACTTAAAATCATTTAAAAATAATAAAATTAAGTTTTTAATAACTAAAAATGATGACTATATATGGTCTTCAAAATTTTGTTATTAAAAATGTTGATAGAATATCAATAGAAAGTAGTTATAATATTTTATTATTTCGAGTATGTAAAATTTGTTGGATTTAACAAAGACATATTACTTTTTTTATGAGAGTAAATACTTAACAATAATACCAAATATATTATACATTAATTATTCCACCAATAATCTCAAAACTGCTTTCTCTTAAATCATCAAATCGATTGTTGATTTTGTGTGAAATCTCCCTATAAATTTTTTCCCTCTAATTTAGAGTTAATATATATCTTTTAATAATTATTGTGTGTGATACTTTAGAAAGAAAAATATTAAATGAAAAATTATTGTAAATTTAAAAAATTGCATTTACTATAAATGTTAGTATTTTAGCTTGCAAGATATACACTCTAAATGTTTATTTTTATACAGCCAAGTGTTACAATAAATAGTCTAAATTATACTATAATTAATTTGTATAAACATAAATTATATTTGATATCTATAACAATAATTTTATAATCATATAATGCTATTTTTATCTATTGATACATTGTTTTAAATAGTATTAAAATTTAATTTAAAAAATATGAAAACGATAAATAAAAAAACTACATAATTTTTAAAAATAAAATAAGAAGAAAAACCAGTACCAAGTAAAAAAATATAGTGGTTTCTAATGATTACAAAATATATTTTTAGATTGATTTTCTCAAGATTGTTGTTGGAGAATGAATTATAATTGTCGATATTAGATAAACCGATTATGTTACCATAATAATATATATTGCGAATTTATTTATGTATTTAGTAATCTTTTTGAGTTGGTTAATATTAGCTAAAAATAAATTAAAAATAAAAAGAATATAAAATATTTTTCATGACATTATGTCTTCACATAATAAAAATGATACCGATTCTTAGAAACTGTTTAATTTTAACTTAAAATATTCTTATTAAAAATAACAATAATGGTTAGAATATTTAATGATTTTATAAATAAAAATAAAAAGGAACAATTACGGGAATAAGAAAGTGTAAATATTAATTTTAAGTAATTAGTATATGGTGATTTACGGTTCCATTCAATCACTAAGCAATGTCATTGACAGATGGAGTAATCTGATTGGCCGAATGCCATGATGTCAAATTAAAAATAAAATAAATAAATAAATAATAAAACGTTTTACAATTTTCCCCCTCACATTATTATTAATATATCCTTTTCTTTTCTCCGTGTGTCTCTCTCGTAGAGGAAAAAAAAGGGCTAACAAAAAGACTCTCTCTCTCTCCTTTCATCTGCACACCATCGTCGTTTAATCCCAATCGGTTTGTCGTTTTACTCTCTAAATCGGAAGTTACCACCCGCCGCCGAAGCCGCCCCCGGGGAATCTCTCCGCCGCCGCTCCATCATTCGAATCTCGCTCTGCCGCGATTCCTCTAACACCAACCGATTGTCTTGTTCTTTTTCGTTTGTTTCTTTTCCTTTGATATTCGAAGCCGGCGATTCCGTTTCCGGTGAGTCCTTGTCGGAGGAGAAGTGCGCACGATTATTAACCAGCGCACCGTCGCTCGTCGCGGTTCCTTCCGCTCGAACCAAATTGCCGGAACTCCCTCCCGCTCTACAACGAGGAAAGGTGAAAGTCGCTTGCTCTTGCTTGCATCATCGACGCATGGATTTGCTCATTGCGTAGTGATTGGGTTTCGGAATAAGGGTTCCGATTTCGGATTTAGGTCGTTTTTTTGTTTGCGAGGTCGTGTTCTCCAAGCCTTAAGGGTTTTAGCGACGAGCTTCGTCGAGTTTGCTTCTCGATCCGTTGCTTTCTCCCTTTCGATTCGGTTATGCCGTTGCTTTTCGGAGATTAACTTGTTTTTGATTCGGTGATGATCATTTTGTGCATTGAACGGTGTTGAAATTCGATTTTGGTGAAACAGGAGTCTTAACGGTATTCTGTTTTGACCGTTACACTAGACACTTGTTTTGAAGCAGTGCTTTCACTCCTTGATCAATGTGGTTCGTCTGCGAACTTAGTATAATGCATATAGGACTGTTTTTAACCTAAAACTTGAAGTATAAATCGAATTTACCTCACCTGGGTCAAGTTCCACTTGAATTCAACCTGAAACGAGCTTTTCTTTTTTCATTTCAATTTGCCCATTACTTGATTGCTAGGGAATGTGTGGAAACTATTAACATGTGAAATTTAACTCACTAATTAACCAGTGGTCTGTGAAGGAATTGCAACTCTATGGAGTTACCACTGGTTGAACGCCTGAACCTGCTTACTTGACTACTGAGAGCTAAGCATGCTTGGTGGTTATATCAGTATGTATTTGTAAAAGTCTTGCAGAAGATGTAAACTGGTGCTATTATTTTCCTCTACGTCCTTTTTATCATGCTGGATTGTTGTAATACGGGTTTTCTATTTTGTTATTTAATTTAACTTACATTATCAACGTGTGATAAGTGGCATACGCCGACCATCATTAGGATCCTTCTGACCATAAATTACTCTCTCTGTTGTTCAGGTTTTGAGGAGTCAGAAGATAACTGAAGGAGCACGTGATATTTTTTTATTATGATTAATCACACTTACAGTGTGGAGACTGGAGTAAAGATAATTGTAGGTTAGTCATATGTTATAGGATGGCTTTCTTCAGGAACTTTTCAAATGATACAGTATCACATGGCGTCATGGAAGATAAAAGCCAAGGACAGAATGCAAATAGAACTCATAGATCAGTAGGTAATGAATGTACTGATGCAACTTCTAGCGAGAAAGAATTTGATATGAACATGGAGGCACAGTATGAGAGTGATGGCGAACCAGTTGGTTCTGGTAGACTGCAAACTGAGGCAACAGCCGATGATGGAGATGCTGTGAAAGAATCAACCTTGCAGACTGCTGGTAATAAAACAGCTATGATGGGAAGGTGGGTTTCAAGTTTTTGGAAGGACTGCGGGCAAATGGGCCCTCAAAATGGTTCTGAATCTGGGCAGGAGTCAAAAAGTGGATCAGATTATAGAAATGCAGATGGGTCTGAAGATAATTCATTGGATGGAAGAGCAGGAAGATTAGACTCGGATGATGATGATGGGCAAAAGGAGGAAGGAAAAGGTCCAAGAGGTCTCTCTGATGTTCCCGCTGAAGAAATGTTGTCGGATGAGTATTATGAGCAGGATGGGGAAGAGCAAAGTGATTCAATACATTACGGTGGTATAAAAAAGCCTTCTGAATCGAATTCATGGCCACAAAGGATGTCAACCACCGCAAATAGAACTTTGCACAGGAATTCGAGGTTTTCAGATGATGCCGAAGAAGATGACGACGACGGAGATAATGATAATGATGGTGATGATGCTGATTATGAAGAAGAGGATGAAGCAGATGGTATGTTAAACCTTCTCTTCAGTGTGGAATATCGTTTTTAGATTAGCCAATTTCTGGCCCTTGTTATCTAGGTATAATTATTGATGAACTTCTGTGATTTTCTAATGTTATAAACATCGTGCAGAAGATGATCCTGATGATGCAGACTTTGAGCCTGCCACAACTGGTCATGCTGGAAATAAGGTAATTATGTGTGCTTGTGTTGCAATTTAAATAGTAAGGGGTTGCATAAGTCCGTTAGAAGCTAACTCTTTCTTTACTGTTAGTTTTGAAGTAAATATTCTGGTGGATGTTTTTGAAAATCAAATTGATTAACTGTTGTTACAGGATAAAGATTGGGAAGGTGAAGGCTCTGATGAAGATGATGACAGTGATGAAAATATAGTTGTCTCAGATGATGATGAAACTTTCTATGCTAAACGGCCTAAAGGAAGGCAACGAGGTAAGATTGGACAAAACATGAAATCTACCAGAGATCGCAAAGTGTATGCTGCATCTGGTCGGCAAAGAAGAGTTAAATCATCTTTTGAGGACAATGAGTCAACAACGGAGGATTCTGACAATGACAGTGATGAGGATTTCAAAAGCTCAAAAAAGCGAAGTGTTCATGTTCGCAAAAATAATGGTCGTTCTTCTTCGGCTATAGGTTTTTCTATGCGCAGCAATGAAGTTCGCACTTCTAGTAGGACTGTTAGGAAGGTATCATATGTGGAAAGTGAAGAAAGTGAAGAAGTTGATGAAGGAAAAAAGAAGAAGTCCCAAAAGGTACAACCTTAACTATACACAACTGAGCATGATTTCTACCTCCTTCTCTTTGGGTGTCTGTAGTTCGGTGTAAATGTCTTGGGGTTTATTTATCTACTAGAATTCCGTAGATGTTGAATGTTGATTCTCATATATGTAAGACTCAAAATAATCATGTCACTTCAAATAATGTGGATTCCAAAGGCTGTTTTACTTGCATAGTAAATAACTACTGATTAGACACATCTTTTCTTATTTGAGTAAATAATTTTGGCAGCATATTCTTAGGAAGTTGTGGATTTGTCTAACAAGGATATGTTTTAAATGTATTTGATGACAAAAGTAGATTTATTGGAAAAAAGACATGGAAGTCATAGCTCCATTGAAACAACCATTGGTAGATCTGAGTAATCTATAGAGGAGCCAAAAACATAATCCTAAATGAAATTAAGCTGCAAAGTAGTGAAACACCACTAAAGTTGCAAGTGTACAGCTGTACATGAATGGGTTGCATATCCTGTACAGTGCTGCAGAATTTTTTCCTACTTTTAACCTTCCTCATTTTGAACCTAACCAAATAAAACTTTTCCAAATTAGGAAAGATCAACAACAAAGCCTCATTCACTAGGTGAGGTTGGCTCCAAAAGGATACATAAACGACTATGACAAAGTTATCCCAATAATTTTCATATCTGTAATTGGTATCTTGCCATGCTAAGATGTTTGTTTTATCATTTTTGGGGGCGGGTGGATGTGGCATTGCATGATTTCTAGTTCAGATTAATATGTTTTCTAGGAAGTTGAAGGTCTAACTGAATGCCCTTGAAATCAGAAATATTGTATTTGTATTCCTCTGTTTCAGTTTCAGTGTGATGTAGAAAAAGTTACAAGATGGAATTATATGGTGTGATGAACTGATATTATGAATATATCTGTTATTTTTTTGTTTCTTTTAATTTTCATTATTTTTAGCATAAAATATTGTGCATAAGTGGTAGGATTATTAAATTTGTAGGGTGTTTTACTAAGGAGAATTGGTGCAAAAGCAAGGCTTGTTTTAATTTGTCATTCAGAATAATTGAGAATTTTAAGGATAGAGGTAAGGAAGTGATATTTCTAAGTGGGGAATCAGAGAATGGATACTGGCTTGAAGAAAGCTTATGAATTTGGATATTTTGTTTAAACAGAGTGGTATACAACTACTTACTTGCTGGAAGATCATTGGTGTATGTTTGTAATTTGTGTCAGCTGTATTACTCTTTACATTTGGTGTGGTGGTGGTGGAGAGACCTCAAGTATGAGGTTTGCTGATTGCTTGACAGAGTTTATTCCCAAGAGACAAGATGGTAACTTCAGTGGCATTTGTTTTGATATTTTTGAGATTTCTCCAACCTATCCTCTGCAAGGATAATAGTTTTGTTTGAGTACAGAATAGAAATATCTTGGATCAGTGTGATTTAATCTAGAAATGAGGATTTCATAATCTAATAAAATTTATATTTATACTGGAAAGGCTTACTTTTGGGGAGTATGAGATTTTATTTAGTTTTGTTATTATGATACCTCCTATTGGCTTAACATGTGCTTAAAGTATTTTTACTGATGTCATTCTTTGTGTTCTTCAGGAAGAAATTGACGAGGATGATAGTGACTCCATTGAAAAGGTGCTTTGGCATCAACCAAAGGGCACAGCTGAAGATGCGGAAAGGAATAATCGTTCAACAGAGCCTGTTTTAATGAGTCACTTGTTTGATTCAGAAATTGATTGGAATGAGATGGAATTTTTGATAAAATGGAAAGGACAATCACATTTGCACTGTCAGTGGAAGTCTTTTGCTGAGCTGCAAAACGTATGATATTTATTCTTATTGTTTATTATGAATTATAAGAGTTATGCTGTCATTATTGTCTTTTTGTATGTCTGTTTTTTTATCATAACAATCCTGCTTCCTATTGTTTGGTTATTTTAATCTTCCACATGGTTTTGACTTTTTTTTTAATTTCTATCTGGCTGAAATGTAATACATTCTGTCTATGTGAGATTGCAGCTCAGTGGTTTTAAGAAGGTTTTGAATTATACAAAGAAAATAATGGAAGACATGAGGTACAGAAGGACAATTTCAAGAGAGGAGGTAAATATTTTAGTTCAGCAAGTCAATTTAGATGTGCTGAATCATTTAATAGGCTGCAGGATATAAATACTGCAGAACTGGAAATTTATTTTGGAGGAAATGATTTATCTGCTAAGGACAATTGATATTATTTTTGTTTATTAATAATTTCTTGTCCCTTTATGCAGATTGAGGTCAATGATGTTAGTAAGGAGATGGATTTAGATATTATCAAACAGAACAGTCAGGTTTGCTTTCATGCATTCCAATATTTTCATTACTTTGTTCTTGGCTGTATGTTGTATTGTTAATTGGATTGTTATCGTATTTTTAGGTGGAAAGGATAATTGCAGATAGAATCAGCAAAGATAATTCTAGCAATGTTATTCCAGAATACTTGGTCAAGTGGCAAGGACTATCTTATGCTGAAGCGACTTGGTACATTACTCTAAAAAATTATGGTTTACTTTATTTTTTATTGATTTCTATGAATTGTTTGGCTTCATGTTAGAAGCAGGGTGGAATGATCTCTATGAATTGTTGTACACTCTTTTAAACTCTTAGATCCTTATTTGACAAGTATGACATTAGTTTTCACTGTTATTAGACTCCTATTCATTCATTGATACTATGTAAATTGTTACTCTTAATGTACTAGGGAAAAGGACATTGATATTGCTTTTGCCCAACATGCTATTGACGAGTATAAGGTAGGTCTCTTTTTTACTCTATTCTCGTTATCATTTCAGTTTTGAAAAATTTCATTTTTTGGGTTTAGTCATTCTTCTTGTGGAAGTTATTATGCAACTATCTGTCTTGTTTTTGGGCTTGTGCAAATTAAGATGGCGTGGCCAAAGAGAGAGAGAGAGAGATTTTGTTAAACGTGAGTATGACTGTATAAGTATGATACAAAGTGGATCCTAGAACATGATTGATTTACAAAAATAGGATATACTTGAGTTTTAAACTTGTAGCCTTGGGATTTTTCCATCTGTACCCACTAGAAATAGGTCTAGGCTTTGTTGTTGTATTTATGTTTATTAGTGGTGGGCAATGCATGCACGTGAATAAGATTTATATACATTACTATATATGATAATTTGGATACTATTTGTTTCTCTTACTATAAACTTTTTGTTCTGGCATATTTGAACAGGCTCGTGAGGCTGCTATGGCGGCAGTTCAAGGAAAGATGGTAGATTCTCAGCGTAAGAAAAGTAAAGGTTGGTGGATTCAATAGAACCAAAAATATTTTACAAATTCTGTTTATGCACTTGACATGGTTGCTGGTGTGGTAGATTTATGTTATTGTCATTTATCCACCATTATTTTCTAAGTTCTAGGCATATATAATTTAAATTGCAAAACAAAAGACCTACAGAATTTGGAACAATTTTACCAATTGTGTCGTATATAATTTGTCCACTGATTTACAGTTTTTGTCATATCTAACACTAGGTACTTCTCAGTCTTGGTTTATACTCAATTCTGTTTGATAGCACGTCTTCTCTATTAAACATAGGTGTACGCTGGGACATGGTTAATTATTACTTTATTGCTTTTTTTTACTTATACGATTATTAACATAATTTTAAATATGCAAAACCTCATTTTTTACTTGGTTACGTTAAGATAAACTGTTTAGTCAGGAAAACCTTTAACATATAGGTCTAATTTTTTTTACTTTTTTGTGTCACCATTTGTTTTACATATATTCAATATGTAATTTTAACATTGTGTATTATATTTGCTTAGGGGATTTAATTTTAATTTTTTTTTTTCATTTTTTTTTCTGTTTCTGGGCAAAACTAATATGGTGTGTCTATTTTTTAATAATATGTCAGAAGATTATTTACAATTAACTTTGACATGTCTTTCTAATGTTGCACTTTATCACTACTTAGGCTTAAATCTGAGAAAGTTGATTAAAGGGGGTTTTTTGTTTGTATTTCCTGACTTCTGAGGTCTATTTCCTTTTATTCGTTCTTTGATTATTTCAATACCATGTATGAATTTTTGTTCATTATTTCATTTACAGAATATCATATGCTATATTATGTACGCAAATTCTGATTTTAGTATTTGGTTGTGATGCTTAGCAAGTTTGCGAAAGCTTGAGGAACAACCTGAGTGGTTGAAGGGTGGAAAGCTCCGTGATTATCAACTTGAGGGTCTGAATTTTCTTGTTAACAGGTATGCATGCTTGTATATGGTTGTGAGGATTTTGTTTTTAAATTTTTGATGTTCTAAATCTGTGTCTTGCATTTTGCAGTTGGAGAAATGATACAAATGTCATTTTAGCTGATGAAATGGGCCTCGGGAAAACTGTTCAGTCAGTATCAATGCTTGGTTTTTTACAGGTGTTGTATCAGTTGTATATTTGATTACAATTGCCTTTGCAATTTAATAATACATGTTTTTTTGTTCCTTACACAGAATGCCCAGCAAATCCATGGTCCTTTTCTTGTAGTTGTTCCACTCTCCACTTTATCAAATTGGGCCAAAGAATTCAGGAAGTGGCTTCCTGATATGAATATTATCATATATGTTGGTACTCGTGCTAGTCGAGAGGTGAGGCACATTGGTTCATTTGAAAATGAAGTTATAGAATCTGTCTGATATGTGGTACATTTTCAGCAGCTTGTCTTACTAGATTGCAGATATGTATGCTGAGTGAGATAAATGCAGGATGTAGTCCCTAATTAGTTACTACATCAATACTTAAGATGTTAACTCAACTTGTATATCCAACATATCTATGGTTTTTTTCTGCTTATGGTAGCATGGTTCTTCACTATTTTTCAAGGTCATGTATTTTACAATAAAATTAGGTGAATAAATGAATTAGTAAAGCATGTAGGGGGGTTAGTTTTGCTTGGGTTTGTACTGTGGAAAGCTTTAACTGAAATTTATTTGTTCTATGTTATTTGCTTGTTTTGCTGTGATGCTTTTATAGTGGTAGAGTGTGTGACTAGTTCTAGTTTGAAACATAGTTATAATTCCTGGTAATGGAGTGAGTGGCCTACCCCGTAAGTGGGATAGCGGGATGACTGCTGTTCTAATATTTTTTAGTTAATAACTCAACACATGTGCTAGTCACCATTAATAATAATAACTCAGTACTTGAACAGATATAAAGTGTAATGACACGGAAACAAAGATTTTGTGGAGCCATGATTCTGCTAGGCATAATATAAAAGCGCAAAATAAAAAATTAATATTGTGGCAGCAAATGATGAAGGAGAAAAGGGAGGAAGGAAACAGAATAGGGCAAACGATCAAAGAAAGTGGAATATAAAGTATAAGCTATAAAGGGTCAGACTTCATTTTCAGAATAAAGGAGAAGTGAAGGATCAGAACAAGATAAGAAAAAAATGTGAATTGGGCTGGTTGCTGGAAAATGAAGATCATGGTGAAGAAGGGAACAAGGTGGAATTGTTGGTTGGGCAGTTAGGGCAGAAGAGAAGTTGTGCTTGTGTTGTGTGGGGAGAGAGCCTCACAAGCTAATTAAAACCAAAATATAAAAACTGTAAAATCCAAAATTACCCTCACTAACAATTAAATAGCAAGGGAATTTTTGGGGTTTCCACCAAATTGCAGATTGTGAACCCTAAACCCTTCCAGAAGTGTGATTGTGCCACTCTACTATGCTAATGGGAGACCATGGCCATGATTTCAAAGTGACTCAATGATGTCTCTGCCTTGCTATATTGTCACTATGATCACTATTGACTGCCTAGGTTTGGAAGATGGACATTATTTCATGGTTGCTTGCCCTTTTGTCCATCTTTTGTTATTGTGATCATTATGAGTTGCTGGCAACTGTGATCGTGACTCTATTTCTTTGTTTTTCATTCATATAACTGTTTTTTTTATGTTAAACCACCTTTCCTCTTGATGGATCTAAAAGTTTTTCCCATGCTCCTTTTCATTTTTTTAGGTACATGTTCACTGTTAACTTTGTTCAGGAGATGCAATTTTTTTAATTTTTGTTAGGCACATTATATTCTGTCTTGCATATATTGAAATCACAACTTGTTTCTTTAAGAATAGGATCTTTAAGTTTAATCATGAGCAATTAATGGTTGTGATTTTCCTAAAGCTGTCAAATGTTTTTAATTACTTCTTTATGATTTATGAATTTTGTTAAGTCTTCCATGATTCAATTTTTTTCATCCCAACATTTAATCACTTTTTTTTTGCTTTATTATGGATGTTCACTTGTCTTTTGTTTTGCTCGGTTGTTTCTTGCTAAGCTGAATGCTTAGTGGGTGTGGTTTTGATAGTTTTCTTTCAATTTAAATTACCTGTTTTAAAAAGCCTAGACTCAAATAGTTCTGTATGGTAAACTACCTGTAAGCTTTTAATTTTATTTCTTTATTTTACATATGATTTTTTTCCCGTTTTACATTTTTTGACAGGTTTGTCAACAGTATGAATTTTATAATGAAAAAAGACCAGGGAAGCCATTAAAATTCAATGCACTTTTGACGACATATGAAGTAGTTTTGAAGGATAAGGCTTTTCTGTCCAAGATCAAATGGAGTTACCTGATGGTGGATGAGGCTCATAGGCTAAAAAATAGTGAGGCACAGTTGTATACGACACTTTCAGTATGTAACATTTCTCTTAATTTATTTTTTGTGCAATTATTTATGATAGAGTTTTAATTTTTATGGTTTGTTTTTGTGCTAATCTTTTAGGAATTTAGCACCAAGAACAAGTTGCTTATCACTGGTACTCCTCTACAGAACAGTGTGGAAGAACTATGGTATCATTAACATTTTCCTTTCATATTTGACTTGTCAAAACGTAAACTTACATCTTTTGTGGATATGTTGAATTTCTTAATATTATTGCATGGACAAGTATTAATAAATTGTATCGTTGAAGATTCCTCTTATCTATTGGTGAAGGTGCCCAGTAAATTCTTATAAGGATATACTTAACCTGCTCGATGCATGACCTAGTAAATGATATGTATATACCATTTAAAAGCACACAACATGACATTCCTCCTGTGTTAATGGTGCTTCTTGTCTTGTTTTTTGTCAATCATTAACGGATAATTAGTTTGTATATGCATTCTCACAAATACATATTTTTTTTGGGAGACTCCCCTGATTGATTGTTTCTTATCACATGTTGATAGAATTCCTTGATCTCTGCATCACATGTCCACTAAATTGATTTCTATTTAAGTTATGTGTGTTGTCTGTTATTTTGTTTGCTTTGATTTTCCTGGTTTGTTTGACAATTCCCCCTACCCCATCCCCCCTTGTTTTGTAGGGCCTTGCTTCATTTCCTTGACCCTGACAAGTTCAGGAGCAAGGATGAATTTGTTCAAAATTATAAGAATCTGAGTTCTTTTAATGAAAATGAGGTATAAGTTGTCATTGGTACCCTTTACTTTTTTCTCTGCTAATTGATTTTCCTTTTTACCGAACTGTAAGTTGAAGTGCATAAATTATTTTTTGTTAGCTTGCAAATCTTCATACAGAATTGAGACCTCACATACTTCGAAGAGTTATCAAAGATGTGGAGAAATCATTGCCCCCTAAAATTGAGCGTATACTTCGGGTTGAAATGTCTCCTCTTCAGAAACAGTAAGTGCAATTTTAAGTTCTGAAATATGTTTGTTTTGAAAAAATGCTGTTATTGTAAGTTCACTTTCTTAATTCCTGTTGATGTATTCCATCATGTAGGTATTATAAGTGGATTTTGGAACGTAATTTTCACAATTTGAACAAAGGAGTTCGGGGGAATCAGGTTAAGTTTCTATTCTGTGTTCCTAACAATCATTTTTCATAAATAAATGGATTGCAAGCTTTCTTCATCATGATTATTTAAATAAGAAATGCCAATACTTGGCTATGATGCATGGTTTCTTCCAACCATGCAAACTTCTTTGTTTGTTAAAATTAAGCTAGAGATAGTGTGGTTTGTTGTAGGTATTTAAGATTTAATTATTTTTTATTTAAAAGAAAAATACATTATATGGTAAATTTATGTGCATGTCATGAAGCTGAGCTACATTTCTTTTCAATTTGGCGTGTTCTTAAATTAGAGGGAGAATATATTAATAGATGTTGCATCTGTTTAATATTGCTTGGACTGACAATTTTGTGAAGTTTGATTTCATAATGTATATTTCTATATCCTTTTCAATTTTATTTTAAAAGATGATCACTAATTTTTTGTGTGCAAAATTTCAGGTTTCTCTTTTAAATATTGTGGTGGAATTAAAGAAGTGCTGCAACCATCCGTTCTTGTTTGAAAGTGCTGATCATGGCTATGGTGGGGACTCAGGGAGTAGTGATAACAGTAAACTAGAGAGAATTGTTTTTAGCAGCGGCAAGCTTGTCATACTTGATAAGCTTCTTGTTCGATTGCATGAAACCAAGCATCGTGTATTGATTTTCTCTCAGGTTTGTGGTTGAAAAGTAAAATTGATTTACTGGATGTGCTTCTTAGTATAGTTGGAGGCTTTTAGCTCAACAAAATTTTATCATACTTTTTCTTGAGTAGTGTTTCTTGTTTTGACTTGTCCTTCTACATGTTTCTGTTTAGGGTTACCTGTAGCCTTTAAAAATTGAAGTTTACTTTTTGGTTGGTTTAAATATTATTCACCTAAACGTGATATGTTCTTTAGTTGTTTTAAATATTATTCACTTAAATTTATGAAATTTAGTAGACTAGACTAGATCATGTTAAACTCAGTTTTTGGCATGCTCATTTAGCTGGTATTGTTATCATAGACATATTTCAATTTTCAACAACCCCAACTCCCCAACTTATTAAAAAGAAGTAATAATACATTTTATGATTCTTCCCAGTCACCAGATATGCATTAAATATGGTCAGGCTTGGCTTGAACATGTGTAGGATTTTCTTATTGTTTAATAAAGTATGGATTCTTTGAAATGAAGATTGATTAGAAGTACGGAAAACATTCTGAAACAGCCCAGTAATTTTTTATAATAATTAAAGAAAACAGGAAAAACATTTGATCAATATTTCCCTTTTAAGACCTCAAATCCCTCAAGAATCTATGAACTGAAACCAAAAATTCATTTAATTGATTAGGATAGATTCACTGCTCATGAAAATGCAGATTGGTCTTTACTGATTTCTGGTGAACAAAGATGATTGCTGATCTGTTTGAAGTCTTAAATCTTTCACTATTGATTTAGGACTGTGCTTGTTGTACAAAGTTCATAAACAGGTGGATATTAAGATCATAAATAGCTTCTAACTATTGATGTTGCATGTGTAAGCATCCTAGTGGTTTTTTTTTGGATAAAATGTAATATGCTTTATGGATTAGTTTATGATATACTAACTTATCAGAGGTGTATTGCAGATGGTTAGAATGTTGGATATACTGGGAGAATATATGTCACTTCGAGGATTTCAATTTCAGAGGCTTGATGGCAGTACAAAAGCTGAGCTGCGACAGCAGGCAATGGATCATTTCAATGCACCTGGTAGTGATGATTTTTGCTTCCTTCTTTCAACACGGGCAGGAGGTTTGGGTATAAACCTTGCCACAGCAGACACTGTTATAATATTTGATTCTGATTGGAATCCTCAAAATGACCTGCAGGTATTCAGCTGATTTAATTTTATTATTAATCAACAAAATATTTGGTACTTACTATTACTTCTATTCTATGTTTTCTAGGCAATGAGTAGAGCTCATAGAATTGGGCAACAAGAAGTTGTTAACATATATAGATTTGTGACAAGTAAAAGTGTTGAGGAAGATATTCTGGAACGTGCTAAGAAGAAAATGGTATGTTAAAAGTCACTGGATTTCCAGTGGCTGTTTTTATGTATGTTATATGTGTATATATTATATAATGTTCCTAATAGACATTTAATTGCTTCTTGACTTGGCTTGAGGCCAATAATTTTATGTCATTTTTCATGTGAATGTGTTCCATAGGTTCTGGATCACTTGGTGATTCAAAAATTAAATGCAGAGGGTAGACTGGAGAAGAAAGAAGCCAAAAAAGGAGGATGTTATTTTGACAAAGTAAGGACGTTTTGTAAAAGTGTATACTCATTAGTTTACTTCATCGCACTATATCATGTATTTGTAGATACTAAAACACCAATCTACTGAGGTGATGTCTTCTATTTTGTATTTTGTGGACTGTGTTGAATCAATTAATGTTCCGCAGACTTGACTTTTTTTATTTAATTACACAATTACTATACCAATAATTTGCTTCTGAAATGACAGAATGAGCTGTCTGCAATCTTACGATTTGGAGCTGAGGAGCTTTTTAAGGAAGAAAGAAATGATGAAGAGAGCAAGAAACGACTCTTAAGTATGGATATAGATGAAATTCTTGAAAGAGCAGAGAAGGTGGAAGAGAAAGAACCTGATGGGGAACAGGGAAATGAGTTATTAAGTGCCTTTAAGGTAAGATTGTGCACATTACCATTAATTTTGTTGTTTCCGTTTTTAATCCATTTTTGATAATGTTATTTTTATTTGTTTGGTTGGGAAGGATATATTGTTTTGGATTTGATGAGGGACTGCTAAGTATTTTCTCTTTACCTTTCAAACTGTAGGTTGCCAATTTTTGCAATGATGAAGATGATGGGAGTTTCTGGAGCCGATGGATAAAGCCGGATTCTGTGTTCCAAGCAGAGGTTTGAACCTGTACTTTTGTAGACACATTCTTAAATAATTTTCTCTATTGTTTTTGGGTTTCTAAGAATTATGTTTATGTGATGTCTGTTTTAGTTGGTGCTTTACCTGTTTTATTTTGGTTCTTTCAGGAAGCTCTTGCTCCTCGTTCTGCTAGAAATATTAAAAGCTATGCAGAAGTTGATCCATCCGAAAGAACTAATAAAAGAAAAAAGAAGGAACCTGAACCACCTGAACGAGTTCAGAAACGGCGGAAAGCAGAGTATTCTGCTCCTGCTGTACCAATGATTGAAGGAGCATGTGTTCAAGTGAGAAATTGGTCATATGGGAATTTATCTAAAAGAGACGCACTTCGTTTTTCGCGTTCAGTAAGATTCTATTATTACTTTTGATGATTTTCAATGTTATCTTTCTATACCGGAAACTTTCTAAGCATTCCTTCATATAGTACTTAGCCTATTGGATAGGCTAAATTTTTTGCTTATACATGTACTAATGAAGCTATGAGCTTGAGGTGACACCGAATTTATAACTGATTCTATATTAGTTTGTTTTGTTACCAATTACAATTACAATTTAATATCAAATTATAATTTGTTTTCACGTGACTCAAGCAATTAATATTTTGCATTCTTCACTATTGTGTAAATATCTTGACTATGAACTAAAGCTTGCTCAAAATGGATATTATGCAGCGTGGAAAGTGTTTGCTTTATGGAATTTTGCTTTTGGTTTCATAAATGACATGTTTTTATGTTTTTTTATTTTATTTTGTGTTGAAGTAGGGAGTAATCTACTCCTTGTCAGCATCTAAGATTTCTTCCCTGCTCCTTTTGTTGGATAAAGTTAATTTTTGTACTTCACTGTGGGTCAGTTCATAGTAAATGGGTGTGTAGACCTCTCTTTTGAGTTCATGTATAACTTATTTTTTATATTTGTTCTTTGGGCTTTTCTAGCATTATGCCTTGTCAGTTTTTGTTTTCTATTTGTGCAATGTGTCTTGTATATGCTTCATTTTGTTATTTTATTTGGTAGTAAACAATTTTCTTTACCAGGTTATGAAATATGGCAATGAGAGCCAAATTGACTTAATTGCTGCCGAGGTGGGTGGTGCTGTTGGTGCAGCTCCAACTGGAGCACAGATTGAACTATTCAATGCTCTTATTGATGGCTGTACAGAGGCAGTGGAACTTGGAAATTTAGATGTGAAGGTTGGTATAACATTAAGTTCCCTAGAATATGGCTTGCAATGGTTATATTAGTTGTCTTGTTTCCTTAGAAGCTTTTAAAAGCTTTTAACATGTAATATTGCATCTAGGGGCCTCTGCTGGATTTTTTTGGTGTCCCTGTGAAGGCGAGTGATCTAGTTACCCGTGTCCAACAACTTCAACTTCTGGCAAAGCGCATTGATCGATACGAAGATCCTATTGCACAATTTCGTGTTCTGTCATATCTCAAACCATCAAACTGGTCCAAAGGTTGTGGATGGAATCAAAGTAAGTTTATCCTCTTATATAGTATGTGTTATATATTCCTTTTACTTAATTGCTGCTTTGCTAATTCTATTTTACTTGTTTACAGTTGATGATGCTAGATTGCTTATTGGAATATATTTCCATGGGTTTGGTAATTGGGAAAAGATAAGATTAGATGAAAGACTTGGCCTCACGAAAAAAATTGCACCTGTAGAACTTCAACACCATGAAACTTTCTTACCACGAGCTCCAAATTTAAAAGATCGTGCTAATGCCCTTTTGGAGCAAGTATGCAATTACTTAAATTCTAATTTCATTATGCCCTTCTGTTCTGTATTTACAATTTACAAGTCTACTATGGGATCTCCCTTCCTTTTATTTAGCTTCTTTTTCCATTGTTTTTTTTTTATGTTTTTAAATGCTACCTATTCTTCTATACTTTGTTAATTACCCTTCATGACTTTGGTATTTAATTTCACACTTATTATATCCCCAATTACCAAGGTATTTACTAGCAAGAAGAGAATAAGAGCTGGAGAAGTTACAGTAGTAGTTGGGTGGTCATAATTAGAACTGAGGGTAACATACAAGCTACTTTGTAGCATAAGATATTGAGTTGACAGAAGGTTATGGGAGAAGGTAAAGTGACTGAACAATTGTGTAATCTCAGACTGTTGTGAATAGTATATTTATGACTTTGTTGGCTCTATTTGTTATTTTTCCTAAATTCCTATGGGACTTCGAGTTCCACACTAATGATTGTCCTTCACTGCTCTGATTTTTGTTTTAGACTTACATTCATGGTGTCCATATTTCTGTGGCATGTTCCGAGATGTATGTTGGCATCTTTTTTAACATTGATCGTGTATTCCAGTGATTGAAGATTATTTTGAATTTTGATGTAATGCCCCCATCCTTTTCTTGCGCATGCTAAAATCCCCCTACAGCAATTTGATATCTGCTTCGTACTAAACATTTTTTAATTCTGGGACCCTTCATTTGTTGAATTTATTCTCACTATTTGTCACTTACAATGGTTACTTGATTTTTCTTGTATAGGAACTTGCGGTTCTTGGTGTGAAAAATGCCAATAGCAAAGTTGGACGGAAGCCTTCAAAGAAAGATAGAGATAATATCATTTCATTGGTACGTGGGCAGGAGAAAAAGAAAAAATCAGGTTCTGTTAATGTCCAAATAAGAAAGGATAGATTTCAAAAACCCCAGAAGGTTGAATCTATAGTAAAGGAAGAGGGTGAAATGTCTGACAACGAGGAAGTGTATGAGCAGTTCAAGGAGGTGAAATGGATGGAATGGTGTCAAGATGTAATGGTTGAAGAAATGAAAACTTTGAAACGTCTTCATAGGTTGCAGCAAACTAGTGCCAATCTTCCCAAGGAAAAGGTATGTCTTTTGGCTTCTTTCCTTGTAATTTGTCTTTTCTCTTTCATGGGTTACACTGTTTATATTCCCCCCTGCTCAGGTGCTTTCAAAAATACGCAACTATTTGCAACTTCTTGGGCGAAGGATAGATCAAATTGTGTTGGAACATGAAGAGGAACCCTATAAGCAAGATAGTAAGTTTTCATTCCACTTGGGAAGGTTTCTGCTTTGTTTATTTGTATGGAATTCTTTTGTTTTTGTTGTAGGGCTCTCATTTTCTTAAGAGGATATGTCAACATTTATTTTGGTTAATCACTTTCAGTATTCTCTAGTCTCTACTTCATATTGATTTATTTTGTTTGCTTATTTACAGGAATGACTGTGCGACTGTGGAAATATGTCTCCACTTTTTCCCATCTTTCAGGGGAAAGGCTTCATCAAATATATTCCAAACTTAGACAGGAGCAAGATGAGGCAGGGGTTGGCCCCTCTCACGGCAATGGGTCGGTATCTGTTTCATTTACCAGAAATGGAAATCCATTCCGTGTCCACATGGAGAGGCAAAGAGGATTAAAAAATATGAGTACCTATCAAATGCCAGAAGCAGTTGATAATAGTGGGAAATCTGAGGCATGGAAACGAAGAAGAAGAGCTGAAAGTGATAATCAATTCCAGGGTCAGCCGCCACCTCAAAGGACCGCAAGTAATGGACTCAGGATTACTGATCCTAACTCACTCGGGATCCTTGGTGCTGGGCCATCAGATAAACGCTTTGCTAATGAGAAACCTTATAGGACACAACCTGGTGGGTTTCCTTCAAGACAGGGCTTCTCCTCAGGTATAAAGTAACCAGCTTGGTGGGATTAGAGTGGCTGATTATAAGTGTTGGTGGACGGATTTCACTTCAGCTATTGTACATTCTGTGGAATTTTTTTCTTCCACCCATGGGAATAAGATCTTGCGGATCCCTTTTTGGTGTCTTTTGGCGGATATGAGAAATATCCCTGCACTGGGATTCACATCCTTGAACAAAATGGCTGAAGCCGAAAAGATCTATAATGCAAGATGAAAAGTTAGTCTTGCCAATTTTTTCCTTTTCCCTTTTGATTTCTTCCCCTTTCTTTGAAGATGACCAAGCAAAGTGACATGGCGAAAATCTTGAAAAGCGAAGAGTTTTACCCACTTGCTATAGACATACTTAGGAAAGTGTACATTGTCAATTCTGCAATTTAATTGGATTTTACTGCTCACTCCATAAAGTATGTTAGCTGATGTAGACAAAATTGTATTTGATTTTTTGTGGTAATTATAGCTATAATTTCCAAGATTTTGTAGCTCGTTCAACTGAGTTTCATTAGTGAATAGTGAATGGAAAGCGATTTCTCGGCTTCTTGCCCAAAGTTTCTTGCATTTGGATATTCATAGAATGTATGTACTTTATATTTTAATTACAACTTTTAATGCGTTTCCAGTGATGCATTCATTACAAGGATTCTAGTGATTCATGTATGGCTTCTGTTATTGCAGCCAGTTAGTTAACTGCAAGTTTGGGACTTTTTCTTCTTAAAGTTATTATTATTATGTTACTTTTTTCCTAGTCCTGCTTCTATATGAATGCTATTGAGCCTTCTTTAATATATTCTTCATTTTCCGTCCACTCTTCTGTTGGAAAATACAATTTTAAAGTGATTGAATTGTGTTTAGTTTAATTTGGTTAAATTTTAAGATTCAATGAGGTACACTTAAAATAGGTTGAATTTTTCGATTTTAATTGAGTTAGTTGCGGGTGAAGTAATACTAAAAGTTATAAAAGAGAAAAAGAAAAAGGGGAGAAGATGAAGGGAAAAGAGAAGTGTGGAGGAACACAGGAAGTGTAAAATAACTTCTAAAACTTAAAATCCTTTTATTTTCAAATTGATTTAAAATGGTTTGAAATTCATTTCACAACTATTGCAACTCCACTTTATTTAAACAAATTTTGTTTTCAAATTTAAATCGGAAATGTTTCTTTCTACATTAAAATTCACTTTCCCTTAATTTTAAAAACAGTTCCTTAGTTGTTGCCGACATGGTGCCACGTTAGACGGTGTCATGTGTTTAGAACCCCCACAAGGTATGTGATATCTACGCTGTAGAAATCATCGCCCACCACCCAAAACCAGACACGTGTCCCAAGTATTCAAAATGTTCACCCTACGTTACACTTGGATTCATTCATATAATCAACCTTCTCTATTGACCAGCTCAGAACGCAACACGTGTACGCTCCTTTCAATTCCATGCACCACTCCACACCGGAGCTTCATGTGCCCACCTATTGCCGCTACTATTTTTATTTTTTAACTCTTCTTTCTATAAATAAATGCCACAACATTCATTTTTTAAAGGATAATATTAGGGAGTTTTATTTTGATGATGTCAACACAACCACAAACAAACTTGTACCAGGTTGTAAGGCCCCACTTGTTTTTCAACCATTTTCACTACTATTAATTATTGGAGTTAACTTTTATTTAACTGAAAATACCTAAGCCTACACAAACCATTATTACTAAAACAATTTCATCACTTTCACAAGTTAACTAATGAAAAATCCCGTACAAAACTAAATGATAAATGTCAATTAATGTTTGTTGAAAACATTAAAAATGAGTATTTAAATTAAAGATTAAAGATTAAAGATTAAAAATGAATGCCTTTTACTACCTTAATTATTATTATATTAACATCTATTTTAAATAAAATTTTGGAAATAGGTAATATGGTTAAAAGACTTGAATTGACGGAGAATTGAAAGTGAGAGTTTGTAAGCATCATTGTCCGCAATAAATGCGTAAATAGAGAAAAGGGTTAAAAATAACAAGTGGGGTCCTCAAAGGTGGTGTAGGATAATAAGGTTGTGGTGGTTCACACTCTATCTTTTCCTGCTTTCCATGCCACAATCATGAAACAGGTAATGATGACGACCTGAGCAGCCGTGTTTTTCTCGTGTCTCATCCATGAAGAGAAGACGAAGACGAAGAAGAGATCCAAAATCTGAAGAAAGAAACGATTTTTCGTGATGGGTCTGTCCAAGGAGAATTTGAAAGGCCTCATACTGGCTTTGGTGTCAAGTGGGTTCATTGGGGCAAGTTTCATCATTAAGAAGCAAGGTCTCAGAAGAGCTGCAGCAGCTTCCGGTGTCAGGGCTGGTGAAGGAATTTCTCATTTTTTCTATGAGAATTATAATTTCTATTTGGAAGCTTGTATTTGGTTATGCATGATTTTGTTTTCTTTGTCATTTTGTAGGTGTTGGTGGGTATTATTATCTCTTGGAGCCACTCTGGTGGGTGGGAATGATCACAAGTAAGCTTTCAGTGTTGTTTTAATTTTGTTTAAATGCATTTACTTTTGTCAAATCTCTGTTTATTATTAGCGGGGGGATGCTAGAATCTAGATTTTCGTGTACCTTAATGGGTTTTGTCTTGTATTAATAATTGGTTTTGATTTTATCAATTAATAGTATGGAGTTAATTGGATTTTATTTTCAATAAATTTTTTGAATCTGGTAAGTTAGGATGAACTAATTCGTTTTACATTGTAAGGTGGAATCTGGATTTCATGTTTTAGATGCTTTATTATTAGCCATATCAGTTGTAGTAATGTTGGAAATTGATTAGGACATGCAAATTTTAGTTTACCATGGTCATTTTTTCTATATCAGATTAATTGCCATCAGATTATGGAGTCTAGATTTTCTCGTACCTTATTGGGTTTTGATTTTATCCATTCATTGTAAGGAATTAATTGGATTTTATTTTTAATAAACTTTTAGAAGGATGAACTAATTCCATTTTGCATTGTATAGTGGAACCTGAATTTGATCTTCAGATGCTTTATTATTAGCTTGATGCAAATTTTTTCTTTGTCATGGTCATTTTTTATTTATCTGATTTCTTGCAGAATCTGTTTCTGTATGGTTTATTGTACAGTGATTGTAGGAGAGGTGGCAAACTTTGTTGCATATGCGTTTGCCCCAGCAGTTCTAGTTACCCCTCTTGGCGCATTAAGTATTATTGTGAGGTATTCCCTTTTGTTTTCTTGCTCAATTGGGAGTTAAGGCGATATTAGCCTCTAACATTGCAACATGGTTGCTTCTTCAATGATCTTTTCATGGTATTCTATAGTGCTGTGTTGGCTGACTTTATTCTGAAAGAGAAGCTACACAATCTTGGGATATTGGGCTGTGTAATGTGCATTGCTGGTAGTATCATTATTGTTATTCATGCTCCTAAGGAACAACCCATTAAGTCTGTTCTGGAAATATGGAATATGGCTACTCAACCAGGTTAGAATGCACTTTCTTTTCATAATAATGCATAGATATTCGTTGTAGTTCCTTGATTACGTAGATATTCTTCGTGCTTGCAGCTTTTCTGGCGTATGTGGGCTCAGTAATAGTATTGGTTTTCATTCTGGTCTTCCATTTTGCACCAAGATGTGGGCATACAAATGTGCTAGTTTTTACTGGCATTTGTTCATTGATGGGTTCCCTCTCTGTAAGTAAATTAAATGTTATCTCTCCTGCTAAGTCTTATGTTTGATGATTGATCTACACTTCATAGTATACAATCCGAGGAACATGATCTCATGTTGAAAGTGTCTTTACTATTCATTACGGTGTTCTAATAATGAATTTCATAGATAGACTTTTAGCTTCCATATGATTTTTATATATTTTTTACTTGCATAATCATTTCTATAACCGCGGTTGAAGATATTTACTGAAAAATATTTGCGTTGTATACAATAATACGGAGGCTGATCTAAATTGCTATAATTTTACAGGTGATGAGTGTTAAGGCCCTCGGAACTTCTTTGAAGTTAACTTTTGAAGGGAAAAATCAGTTAATCTACCCAGAGACATGGTTTTTCATGTTAGTTGTGGCTATATGTGTCATCATGCAAATGAATTATCTTAATAAGGTTTGTTACTTAATGTATCAATATTGTCATGCTGGCCTTGTCATTCACACATTTTCATCAAGGACCTGTTGGTGGTAGTTCCAAGCTTTGACAAATTCTTAAGTTTAAATATAATACATTCTCCTTGTAATCTGTTAATATCTAAGGAAAAATTATCTCTTCTCTATTTTTGTGTTGCATCTATGATATCTTGATCCATATATTCCACGGAGGGGGTGGGTAAAAGAAAGACTTATTAAGTGTTACATATATTATTTGAAAATACGAAACATATTAAAGATTGATTTTTACTTTGAGAAACACAGAGGCATGTTCAGAAAATATTTAGTTTCAACATGGTATCATAGGCTAAGAAGAAGAGAAGTCAAATTCGTCCTTTCCCTGTTATAGGAGTAAATTTTGTACAAATTGTGTACGTTTTCCAGATTTTGTTTTATTTTTCTTGATTTTGTTACCACTGGATAAACTGTTCTCCGCCACCATCACTATTCATTGTCAATATTATTGTTCATCGGCACTACTGAATTTCTTTTCTCCATCGAGTTTTTTTCATCTGGCCCCCAACATTTTTCTGCGAGCTTTCTATTTCTTTATGCTCTCTAACAGTCATTGTGTCTTCTGAGCATTTTTGCTTGCCAGCAGTGACTGCATTCTTTGAGCATTTTTGTGCTTTCCGGAAGATGTTGTGTTCCCTGAGCACTTTTGTTTTCCGAAAACCGTTGTGTTCTGTGAGCAATGAGCATTTTACTTTCCAGCAGCCACCATGTTCTCAAGCAGTTTTACTATCCGACAGTTTCTATGACCTCTGGTCATTTTTAATAAGCTTGACTTATATCATACACATGTTTCAACTTGAGTGGAGTGTTAAACGTATTATTTAAAAGGACGAAGAATATTGAAGATTTAAAGAGAAAGGCATGTCTGGGAAATATATGCTATCTTTGTCATTATTTACGTTGTTAGCTTCAGCAATCAACTGACCGACATGCTTAAATGCTTACAAGTCTTTCAAGGACTCTTGTGTTGATGACATTAATAACAAGCTTGTCTCATATGACATATATTCAGAGGGAGTGTGAGAGAAATGATTTGATTACATTAAATAAAGAGATATGAAATAGCTTTTTAGGGAAATGTTTTACCAAATATTTTCCATTATTGGTATGTATTTTGTTCCTTATTACAGAAATGAAAAATGCCGCAAAGTTGTCTGTTCTTTGTATATATGAAGGACATAGGGTTTATGGTAGTGGCAAGGATGTGAAATTAGGCTCATGAACAAGGGTCCGAGAGATTATGGAAGAAGAAATAAACATGTTGCACAGGAAGCAGAAGAGGGGAGGAGTGAAACATGGGGATGTGGTTGAAGGAGAGAGAGAGAGAATAACAGAAAATTTCAAATGGCAAGAGGATAGAGGGAGGAGAGTGAGAAGGATTATATGACAGGTGTTGTAATTGATTCGGGGGAATGAAAAATCAGTATCAGTATCAATATTGGCTAGTCTGGGTGAATAAGCTGGTTCTTCCTCAGGAAAGGGGTTCACTAATTTCTGCTATTTGCTTGTTTTCTATTGTTCATCTTGTAAGGAGGTAGTTCCAGCCATTACCCTAGTTTTCTTTTTCATTCTTAGGTTAGGTTTATATATCTGATATAGCAGTAATTGAGTATCAATATTAGTTTATACCTAGTGTTTTTGAAAGAAAGTTGGATTGTTGGAGTGAGAACTACAAGTTGGCTGAATGAATCAAAAGGCAGCACAATAAACCATTGTAAATATTGATTCATGTCTATGGACAAATCATTGACCTATAAATCATTTTATTGGTTTCACATGTAGTAGTATAGTTTTCTTGGTGTCTTGCGATTAAGGATAATGTTGGTTTGCTCTTGTGTCATGAGACTAATCGAAGATCCAAAGTGAAAATGGTATCATGAAGGTGGTCTAAGGTCGTAAAAATACTTAAGAGAAGTGTACTAAAAACCAATAAAAAAATTATTCTTCTAAAAGATAGTACTGAAAAACTTAGTTTTTAATAGAGCCTATAGCCGTTGATTGATTCATGTAAATGTCCTAATGGAATTTTCTGCCGTTTTAGGCATCAATTCCTATACACACGAGGTTTCAGATTTTAGAAAAGGTCAGGAAAATAAATTGCTTTATAGGACTTTAGGCATATTATAATACAGCTAAATTAGGAATCAAGCAAAACAAAGAAGCTCAGATTTGAGGTTTCTGGTTTGGTGTGCTCATATTTGAGAATTCTATTTTACCCCTTTATAGTATTTGGTGTTTTCAGGAAATTAAGTTGGTCTTGTTGCCAGACCTCTTTGAATTGGTATGCTACAACTTTGTACACAATTGAAGACAAATGAATATAAAACAATGAAAAATCTTAGGAACTGAAATTCTGTCATGCTACTTTTTAAAAGATCTAGAATTTTTTCCGTGCATCTTTTCAAGATTTCTTTAGATAATCTTAACAGTAAGAGGGGAATTGCATTCCGTAGGGGAGGACTCTTTCTGATAAGGTTATCAATAATTCCTCCTATTATTTTACTAGTTTCATGTTAAAACCTCAATTCAAAATACAATATTACAACATGCAAATTCCTATGGAACGAAAATTCAACATTGAACAAACCTCAGAACTAAGAGATTAGATAATAAAACAAAAGTGAAATCAAGAAACAACAGAAGTAAATGGTTTTTCACCATGTAAGAATTAAAGGTTTAGTATTTGGTACCCTATCATTGCTTAGTGATAATCTTATCAGAAAGAGTCCTCTATCATTGCTTACAAATCCTCCAGACACCATGCAACGTGATTTTACTTCTATTTTATCATGTCATGTGATCTCTTCTGAGTTCTGAGGTTTTTGTGTTGTGTATTTTATGATTTATTATGCAACAGAGATTGGCATATTAATAGCATACACGAGAACATTTATGGCGGCTACTTTTCTGTATCTTTACTTTTGTTAGCTTCTTAATCCGTTTGACTGTGCTGTTCCTTGATGTAATGATACGATCTTTTAGAAGTTAGAAATGAAAGAAATATTAAATTGTTGAAAATGCCAGCATTCACATTGCTAAATTACTGGTATTGAGAACTCCTTCCAGTGACTGATCAATTATATTTTTTACGTTTTCTATTACTATTTCTTCGTTAAATTTATTTCAAAATGATGTCCAAGTTAAATTCAATTGAAAAAGAAAGCAATTACATATAATTCAGATTTGCTCTATGCATTGTATGTGAAGTTCTTATATTTGAAAATATGAATCAACTATTCATCACTAACATGATTGTAATGTTCCAGGCTCTTGACACCTTCAACACAGCAATAGTATCTCCTATATACTACGTCATGTTCACAACACTTACAATACTAGCCAGTGTAATAATGTTTAAGGTATAATCACCTAGTTTTGGGATTTAATGCAGAATGCAGTTTAAGATGTTTCTGGTGTTTATGAACTGTACAAGAACCTATTTACATTTAAAAGTAATGCTTACAGGATTGGGATGGCCAAAGTGGTGGAACTATAGTATCAGAAATTTGTGGCTTCGTCGTTGTGCTCTCTGGAACAGTTATGTTACATGCAACCAAGGACTTTGAGAGAGGCCATTCTTTCAGAGGTATGTGGTAAATTTGATCATACAGCTGAATTCTGCTGCCACTGACTAGCCAGATAAATTGATAATCTTTCACATTTGCATTTGTGTTGAAACAATTGCAGGCACTGGCCCTTCCTCTCCTACGCTCTCCACCCGGCTTTATACTGGAAATGGGGACTTTTTAGCTAAGCAAGATGAGGAAAGTGGATCTCCTGACAGTAGTGTATGCTCAAGAAGGCAAGAATCCTATTAGATGGTTAAAGATCTTAATTCATTTAGCTGTAGGGGGAAGGGTATGTTCCCTGGAGAATCTGAATGAGAAGCACATCGGTTTATACTATATCAGGCAGCTGCAGGTACCTATGAAACCATAGAATGATGGGGGATTTGTGAAGCCATTCTTTTATCCTCATAGATTTTAGTTTTGTGAAGCCTTGCAGAGTACATAATGTACAGATCGTCCACAGTTCTTATGTCATGAATGGTTGGTTTGTTCAGTTTTTCACTAATCTGCCACAACTAGTCATTAGATTCATGTCAGTAGTTTGTGTGAGGCACTCTTTTACACGAACCAAGAAAGTGAGTGGGGATAGAGATAATTATTTTTGTCTTTGTGGAACCATATGCATGGTGATTTTTTGTTTTTTTTTTTAATTATTTATTTTCCACGACAATTTGGCTCAGCACTCAGGATTATTTGTTGTTTGTAAGTAATGAAAATGTAGAGGAAGCTAAGCAATTTCCTTCAGAATTATAGTTTGTTATGAACATGAAATATGATATCATTCTTAAATGGTCAAATACAATATGTTTTTGTAAGCTCTCAACCTTACTTGCATATGTGGAGTGGTAACAACAACACACTCAAGTTTTTGGTCATTTCCAAATTTTCAATGAATGAAAGAACTTGGAGGAAAATGTGTTGCCAAGATTTGTGTTAAGGTTAAAGTTGTTGGAAGAAGCCAAGAAGTGAAGGTGACCTAAAAAAGTGTGTTGTACTGTTAACAAGGTACCTTGCAATTTCCCAAGCAGACTCTTTAGTCCTTGTCTTGAGAGCAATCTTTAGAAACACGTTTTTGCATTTCTACTATGTAAAAGAAAAATCTAGATCAATAATAATAATATTATTAGATGAAGTAATGACAAATTGGCAAATAAAAAAAATGTGTTGAAAATTTTAGCAAGAGGGTTGTTTTGTGACCCCACCAGACATGTCTATAATATTATGCAGACTTAATTCTTAAGTTTTCAAAACGCGACAATAAAAATACATTATTGTAGCATGTACAACAATTGGTTTAATTAATTAAAAAGGAAAAAAAATAACAACTATAATAATAATTATTATTATAATTGTTATTATATTATAATATATTTATGAGAGGAACGTAGTACTAGAAAGGAGGCGGTGTTCGCGTGATATCCAAATGTTCTGAGTTTATCTGAAGAGGGAGCGAGTTTTTGAAGTCAAATACTGAGTTGAATTCGATTGAACTCGGTGGGTGTTGAATTCAATGGCGAAGATTGAAGCGAAGCTAGGGATGATAATGGATTCGGTGGGTCAGTTCTTCTCCGGCAAAGACCATCTTCCCTATTGTGACTCTGATATCGTCGCTGTATGTATTTTGAGTATTCATATCTTCTTCTCTCCTAGGGTTTCAATTCCCAATCTCAGAATTCCTCAGTTCAATCAATTTGTCACCAATCACACACACACATATAGTGTTTTCTAAGTGTTTGAGATTGCACTTGCAGGGGTGTGAAAAGGAGGTGCTGGAGGCAGAGAAAGTATCTTCTGATGAGTATATGCAAGATTGTCTGTTGCGTTTATCATGGGCTCTTGTGCACTCTAAACATCCCCAAGATGTGCACCGTGGGATAGCCATGCTTGAAGGTCTCTCTCTCTTTTACTCTTTCATTTTGCAATGAAATTATAAATCTATGGATGTACGTATGTTCTGGGTTGATGGATAGTAAAATGACTTGTATGTATGTATGTATGTATGTATGCACATGGAAACGGCAGCATCTTTGCCTTCTACAAAGGACCCACTGCAGCAAAGGGAGAAGCTTTATCTTCTGGCTGTTGGATACTTTAGAAATGCTGACTATTCAAGGAGTAGGGATCTTGTCGACAGGTGCCTCACGGTATGTGTTCATCCATCTATCTATGTTTGTCTGTTTGTTATTTCGGATTTGGCTTCTCTAAAGCAAGTATTGAGAAAATAAGGGGTCTCAATATTTGACATTTTCATCTCCTCTGTGATTTCTTTTGCATGAGCTTGAAATATTGACCGATGTTTTTCTTTAGCAACTTATATTACTCTATCTTTGCACATTTTAGAGGAGTCAAATCCTAATTATACAGCATAATGATTTAACCTTTTTTTTTGTGTGGGGAACAAACATCACTGCCCTGCGTTTTCTGCTATTGATTTCCCTTGATCAGTGTGGGAGAGAGGTTGTGTGTTGTTTTACACCTGAAGGAGGTTGTACTTGGCTTGTGTCCCTAGCATAAATAACACCTAACTATGTTTTCTAATATTTTTTAGTTGATTTTCGATGTGTAAATATTGGCACTTATATCTTGCATTCTACAATGTAACATCATGTATTGGAAAAGAATGTGACTTCTGTGAATGGATTCTCTGTATTCTCTACATATTTTACTGTAACAATGCATTGACTGACAGAAAGGAATGAAACGAGTTTAGTGGGTTTTATGTCTGTTAGAGCTTTCCTTACCTGATTTCTCAACATAATTTAAAATTGAGTCAATCCCCCGTGAATTGATGCCAGTTCGTGGCTTATCACAACAGTCGTGTGCATGTTTACTTCTTATCTCCCTTTTCATTTGCTTAGGTCTTTGAGCCCTGTTTCATTGATACAGAGAAACAGGTTAAATTCAATATCTCCATAAGTTTTGGGTGTTTTGTAATATCCCCCTCCAAAGCCAACTACAAATTCCAAGCAAGGACAAAGCATATCATCAATTTTTTATATATGTGACTAATGCAGCATGCCAACATCTATATAGTTTAATGTGACATCGTGATGATGTTTTCTGTTTTTCCTTAGATTGCACCCGACTGGAGGCAGGCAGTGGCACTCAAGAAGGCAATCGAGGATAAGATCACAAAAGGTTACCACCAATCGTTCTTGATCTACTTAATATTTTTTGTGCTGCATTTTTCTCTCAATGCAGGAGGAAAGCGGGTTGATCTTGACTCTGATAAAACAATGACACTGTTGTTTTTTCCACTGTAGATGGTGTAATTGGCTTAGGCATTGCTGCAACTGCTGTAGGACTTATAGCAGGTGGAATTGCAGCAGCTGTATCTAGAAAAAAGTGACAGAATACTTTCTATCAAACACATGATCTGATATGTAAGAGGCAAACATATATCGTACTGGGAATTTGCTGCATCTTACTGCTTTTATGAAAAAAAACGTGTGAACAATAATGTGTAGAAAGCGGTGGAGATGATATGTAAGTGGTAGATGAGATGAGTTCATGAGAGAGATTGAAAAAATAAATATTGTCATTGTTATAGTTTACTCCGTTTTTTTTTATGTTTTCGTATCTGTCCATACCTCCCTGATAATGCAGTCCTGCAATGTAATTACGTTGAATCACTCTTTAGATAATGTATCCATAATTTGATGTTCAGTCTAATCGTTGTTGAAGACTTCACTCATTCAACAAGATAAAGAATGACAAGAATGAAAGCTAGTCATGTGAGGATTGAGTGTAGGTTTTTGGATTTACAGCTAAGAGTGACTCAGTATTTTTAGTTCTAAAGCCACCAGATTGTATCAATTTTGGGAGAAATATAGTAGTACAATAATTCGACTTTTATTTTGGCTAAACAGGACACTTTGCTAAAATTGGAGTTATCTAAGTCAACATTTGTGAATACTTTGCTAAAATTGATCATAAATTGCTCTTGCACGATTCTTACGGTGGGTTTTACCATCTTTTCACTCTTTTTCTACATATTTATTGTTATTAAAGTATTGTTGTAATTTATTTTTTTGTCACTAAAAAACTTTGTTTTACTTGTCTTCTTTGTAAAACTAATTTTTATGGTTTTAATCTGTTTTTTTAGTCTATAAAACATTCAAGACATTTTTTATTTTATTTTTTGTAACGTTATGTTTATTTAGAATTAGTTCTCCAAAAAAATAATTGACAGGTCTAAAAGCAAAGTTTTACGAATTTTTAGAACAAAAACAAAATAGATATTTTATAAGGACAGATAAAATAATAAAAATCAAAATATGAAAGTTATAAAAACCAAAATGCACAAATATTTTGTAGATCAAAAGTAAAACATAACTATATTTCAAAGATAAAAAAACATACTTTAATTTTCCAAAAAAAATTAAAAATAATTTCATAATTTTGTTACAATTTTTTTAAACAATTAACAATAAATTTATCATGTAAAGTCTATTTAAAGTTTCGAATATTGCTTTTATAGAGGCAAGTATTTTGAAATGCAAAACCTAAAAGTATCTAGAAAAAATATTTTCATTTTCTTCTGAATTAATCATGTTTTAGCTTTCGTTTTATTATATTATTAATTATTCCCTCGGTTCTTATTTAAGAGCAAAAAAAAATATTTTTTTCTTTGATTTGATCATCTATTTCATTCCATTATTTTAAAGTTAATTTCAACATTATCCTATTATTTTTAAAAATCTTAATAAGGTTTAACTTTTTAAAAGCGAAATAATTTCGTCACTTTCATCGAATAAAAAACATGATTAAAAGGGTGAAAATATAGCAAATGTATTGTTGACATGCCATTCTATGTTGGTGATGTGTCACATAATTTGTAAAATATAAAAAAGATACTTGATACATTAGACTAGATTATTGTATTTTAAAAAAAGTTATTTAATTCAGAAATTTTTAAAAATATATAGTATTAAGTATTAAATATAAACAAGTTTAACTATCGTTCTCTTCTAAATTTTTTCTTAAATATTTTGATTTTTATTAATGTGATTTTTCGTTGCATCATGAACATTTTTGGAATAATACTACAAGATTTATTAAAATTTGATGCAGCTAATTTTCTCACTATATGTTAAGGTACCTATTTTGCTTATAATAATGAAAACGGAAGTAAGATAGTTATTGCACCACCTTTTACTGGAAGGACATAATTCAATACTGTTTCCAGAAAAACTTTTAACTAAAAAACAAAATAAAAACCCTTAATCTTTCCCGATTTATCTAATTGTTGGAGGTGTCATTAATGAAGGAAACTTCTGCTCATCTTCCTATCCCCGACAAGAGTAATTAAATGAAGGAAACTTCAGTGCAACTTCCTCCTCACTGTCAAGAGTACAAACAAGCAGGAAACAATTATTTCATATTTGGTTGTGTTTAGATATAAATGGTTTGATTCTTAAGTCAAATAATAAATACAAAAAAGCATTAGTTTATGTTTCTTATTTAATTTTGATCGGTCATAGCATTCTTTTTTTCTATTGAGCACCAAAATCACGTAACTAGTATAGGATTTAGACTAAGACTATGTCAGCTATCTTTATGTAATTGGAGATGGTAGTGCTAAGGTTGACCCTTCCTTGCTTTTTTCTCACTTGTGGAACAAAACTTCTTAAACTTTTCTGCCAAAATGTTGAGAGAAAGAATCCAAAAAATGAGGTTTAAACGGTGGGTTCCGTTTGTTCTATTACATGGCATGGCAGAAGAAATATTAGGTCATACTTTGACATCAGTTTCTTCCTTCAGAACAAATTCAAATGCTTTATTTTGCCATGCAAGGGGTGAGGGTGGAGAGTCCCGAGGTAATGGAGATGATGGAGGAGAGCTCCACTGCATTGAATAGTCCAACCAATCAGAAAAAATGGACATTGGCAGTTCTACTGGTTCCGGGCATCGAGGGGATTCTGGAACCTAAAGCCAAATAGAAAAACAGAAGATCACGAAAATGTTAGAAAAGGGAAAGGAAACAGAAAACTGTAATCAAACAAATGCGTAAATTTAAATAAACTTCTAGTGATAGATTACTAACTGCTGTGTGTGTTCAGTGAAGTAGTTCTCAAAGTATCATTTCAGCTAATGTAACCAAAACAAACCTAAAAGTAAAATGGGTGTAAGAAAGATAGTAATACCTTTATCTGCTCTAGAATAGATATGGAATCTGCAGACAGAAAATGCGGTTAGGAATTTTATCAACATAATCTGATAATAATAACCATCAACATGATAGACAGGGAGGGGCATCCAAATTTAATTCACCAAAAGTTTGAGTAGGAATCTATTCGGATATATCTTAAGTGAGCTCAATTTACAAGAAATATTTTGTCAAAAGTTCCTCGTGTCAACCCTATCTTCATTGTAAATTTCCCATCATGTTATCGATTGAAAATTGCAGAAAATGGAAAAAAAGCCAATAATTTGCTATATCATACATTAGATAGTAGACATACCGTGGAGATCAGATAATGGTTGAAATATTATGTATAAAAAATTACGTTGTTATGCAAATAAAATACATAAAAATGATGAGAAGAGGATGCAAAACATGCCGCAACTACAATAATGGTAGTGGTCACAATAGCCGAAGGAATGGCAGATCTGAGAAGTTCTGCTATTTAGTGCGTGGTCATTCAACTACTCTGGTATTCTCTAATACAAGAGAGCTAGAAATTATTTACTCCACTTGAGAACGTACTCACATGCCAATATACCGCACATACAATCCCATCCGAAAACTCAAGACAACAGCTTACTTGTAACTGTAAAGTTAAAACCTAAGACATTGATTTAGTTGATATAAATTAGAAGGTAACTGTAAGTAAAAAAAATAAAAATGAATTGCAAACCACAACATACATTCACACATTGAATGCTGAAGTAAAATCAAGGTAGGAAGGATTACCATCTTTTGGAAGAACTGTCTCAAGATCGAAATTTCTCATTGCAGCGTTTTGGGCCTCAATGCACTTCTTGTGATCATGCAAAAACACTTCCTCCTTTACATTAATGTCTTCCTTGGGTAAATTCTGTTTTTTAATTGAGGTTTCAGGATGAAATGATGCTTTGTTTGTTATATCATTTAAAGCTTTTCGAATTGCAATCCCTGAACCACCTTTCTTTCCATCTGTCTTAGAATTCTTCGACTTGACAATCTCTACCCAAGCAAACAAAGGATAAATAAAACCAATATAGTAAGAGAAGAGTGTAGTATATAATAAATGTTTCACCAATAATGTTACAGAATGCAAAGACAAATTCTAAACTGGTTGATTCGTTGAAACCTTTTTCACCAGTAATCAAGTAATAATGACATTCCATAGAATCCACTCTAGTTGTTGGGAATTGGTGTTACAAACATAAAAGGCTTACTTTTGGAATGAAGATCCAAGTTTTCATCTTTGATCATCAAGTGGCCAGGAGCAACAAATTTAGCCATTATCCCGATTCACCCTTTGTAGATAGCAAAAACTGTTACTGGACTCTGCAACACAAACTTAAAAAATAAAGTTTACGAAGTATGAACATCATGAGAGTGAACAATGCAATATCGAACATAAGGAGTAAAGGATGAGCAAAAGGAATCTAAAAAGAATCTAAAAGGAATGAGTCATGAAAATTCTTTTTATTTTAATAGGGTGTGAAAGTCCTTTGACTCAAGCAAGCACTGACTAGTTAGATCGATGTCACCAACATCAAATTTGATTTTTTTTTCAAATGAACTAGGGATAAGATATTAGTAGAAGTAGCAGATATTTGCATGACGTAGGAAGATTGCACTAATGGTTACAGATTGACCTAGATACAAATTTCAAATTCAAATAATTGCAGGAGTTCTTTGTCGAAATGAGAACAAAACAAGAATTTGAAAAAAAAAATACTGTTGAAACGACCAACTCAACTCAATCCAGCCCAAGCCCAACCCTAACCCTAGGCCATATAGGTTAAGGCCAAAACCTGCAAAAATGTCTCTTTATAAATTGGCTAGTCACAACACAAAGCCATAACAATGTACCGAAACGAAACTACACAATATAAGTTGACTTATCATAAAATATCTCTTGAACACAGATGTATTGATAGAAAAGCGAACCAAATTAGATATTTACCTTCAAAATTGACTGGGAAATCAAGTACGAAAGAACATTTTTCACCCAGCTTGAGTAACAGGAATTTGAGAGGGCGTTTAGTAAAAGTAAAGTGATTAGTGTCTCAGGAATATGAGGTTGAATAAGCATGCTCACCTTTAAAAAAATAACATTCCCAGGAAACCATATTTCCTGAGAATGACTTTTAGTCAAATTTCCCACAAAAACATTCCAATGGAGGAGATAGAAAATTGACTCTTCTGAGTTAAAAAAAAAATCATATTACTCTTATTAAATAATTTAATGTGGTGAAAAAAAAAAGATTTTAGTAAAAATAATACATCACTCTCAAGGAAAATAATACCTCTACCACTGCTAATACTTTCTTTCCCATAGGCAACACCATGAGGTTTCTAGGTTTACTTGCATGATTTCAAATTCCAAGTATGAATAAAGTACACTAACTCAAGGAACAAAAATCCAAATTCCGAATCATTAAAGAAATCAAATTCAAAATTTAGACAAGGAAAGCCGAAGTCCTAAAGCCAGAAATGAAAAGCAACGAACGCGATGATGCAATCGAAAGTGAAAAACGGAGTAATGAAAAGTTATCAATATTTGGAATTGGGTTTACTGATTATAAAGTTAAATGAAGCAAACAAAAATGTAAGAGAAGGGTACCTGAGAAAGGAGGAGGGAAAGAAGAAGAGAGACGACACCGTTGGTTTTGAAAAGTTGGAGCCCGCTACGGCCATATATATACATCACCCTCTATCCAATTTTAAAATTAAAAAAAATGATAAATAGATTGTTTGGCCTCAATATTTGTTTGATTTTTCCAATTAAAATATTTTAAAATTCTCAATTCGTTTTTATTTTAATTAAAGTGAGTCAATATGGTTTTGTTTGTTGTCACCGCTAATGTGGCATTTTTGTTTTTTTTATAAATATTTGAGCTTTGTTTGCTTTTATGAATGTACTGTTAACAAGGAAAAAAGTAAGAGGATACTGGTAGATTCTTCCTGTGCGTCAGATCATTCTGGACTGCACCCAATATATACACAAAAAAAGACCAAAATATCTTTAATGAAATGAAAATTAGGGTTTAGGTCAAATGTGCATCCAACCCACCCAGCCACCTTGCACCATTCATTTTTTTGTGGTCACTGTGAAGCAGCGCGGAAACTTGAACAAAGAGCAACCCAAGCACCTCCATTCTTGTTATTGTCGTGATTGTGGCAGCAACGGAACTCGAAAGCAGCATTGAGGCACCGCGACGACAGCGAATGAAGCCACCGGAGAAGGAGACGAATCGCAGAAGGTGAGTTTTGAGGTTGCAAATGCGTTTCGCATTTTTTTTATCTTGAAAGTGTAAAAAGAGAAGAATGTCACGACGATAAGCTTTACTAATTTAATTTTATGTATCTGAAACATCAAATACTATTCTAGGATATGCATAATGGAATTTTTTAGTGGTTTGTATTCGGTGAGTTTGGTACTATTTTCATTTGGCATGCAAAATGAAATTGGGAGTTTGTTCTTCCTCTTTTACACTCTGGCCCTTTCTCTCTATTATGTTGAATGTATAGTTGAGTATTATGTTTCAGGATCACAACTGTTTTTTTTTTTTTCTGCACTTATTACCCTTTAACTTATAAGGAGAAGACGAATTCACTATCTAAGGTTAGATAAGTTAGTTTTCTAATGTTTTTGTATGATTTCATATTTTTATCTTAAATCAATAAATAAAACATTTTGCTAGAAGGGAATCGCTCATTTGATCTCATGAATTTGGTAGGACGAGTCATCTTCACAACACCTTTTGTTTTGACTTTATCACGTGGTGCGTAAATAGATGTCTTCTCTGGGATGTGTACGGCCTTGGTCTTTCCTCTATCTCTTGAGGGATAGACAATGGTTCGAATTTGTATACGACACTCCTTGCACAGTATAAGTAGTATAAATTTCTTTGAACTCCTCCATTGAATGGATACACTCTTTCTGGAATTCCCTTCACTTAATTGGATGTGTTTATCATAGATATCCCCAAAACATGGTTGGCAAGTGAAAAAGATTTCCAAAATAAGAGTTCAACCATTTAACACCAACATAGATATGTTGTTGCTGATAATTGAACCCAACAAAAGAATCACATTCTAGCAAAATGTTTTATTTATTGATTTAAAGTAAAAATATGAAATCATACAAAAACATTAGAAAACAAACTTATTTAACCTTAAATAGTGAATATGTCTTCCCCTTACAAGTTTAAAGGTAGTCTGATTTGTTAAAATTAGATAGCGGCAGAAAAGACAAAAATAACTATCACTCTGAAACAGAATACTCGACTGTACATTCAACATAATGGAAAGAAAGGGTCAGAGTGTAAAAGAGGAAGAACAAGTTCCATATTTCATTTTACATATAATTATATTGGCAAAACATAGCTACTAAGATTAGATTATATGCCAAATGAAAATAGTACCAACTCACTGAATACAAACCACTAAGAAATTCCATTATGCATACCCTAGAATAGTATTTGATGTTTCATATTCATAAAATTAAATCAGTAAAGCTTATTGTCGTGACATTCTTCTCTTTTTACACTTTCAAGATAAAAAAATATCGGAACGCACTGGCAACCTCAAAACTCACCTTCTACAATTCGTCTCCTTCTTCAGTGGCTTCAATCCTTCTTTGGTGGCTTCATTTGTTGTCATCGCGGTGCCTCAATGCTACTCTCGAGTTACGTTGCTGCCATAGTCACGACAAGAACAATAATGGAGGTGTTTGGGTTGCTCTTTATTTAAGTTTCCAAGCTTTCGTGCGCTGACCACAGAAAAATGAAGGGTGGAAGGCTGCTGGGTGAGTTGGGTGCACATTTTACCTAAATCCTAATTTTCATTTCATTAAGGATATTTTTGTCCTTTTCTTTGTGTATATTGGGTGCAGTCCAAAATGATGTGGTGCAGGAAGAATCTGCCGAGGATATTAGTTGTTGGATTCAGGGTTTTGCAGGGAAGAGGAAGACATGATATATCTGTGAACAATAAATATCATCTCCCCTCAAAATAAGGAGATGTAGGGGAAAGCCACATCAGCATGTGTTATTTTCGAATTTACCCTCATTCATCTACAAAGATTTTTAATATTAAATTTTTTATTTATTTATATAAGATGTGATTTATTGTCTAATTTTATAGTATATATTTAATATTTTAAGAAATTATTTAAAGTTCTCTTTTTATG
>Ga0123341_1000085_pt1 | contig 39652 bp, 38 predicted proteins | sample Turbeapinknodule_FD_89959 | JGI IMG/M metagenome (GOLD analysis project Ga0123341, IMG submission 89959) | Root nodule microbial communities of legume samples collected from Mexico - Turtle bean Mexico pink nodule | ecosystem: Host-associated > Plants > Roots > Nodule | place: Mexico: Nepantla...
GCCGAAAACATCACGCCCTTCACCCATGGTTCGGCCGCCTTCACCGACATCATGAAGACCGAGGGCCTGCGCCAGGCGCTCGATGCCGGCCAGTTCGACGCCGCTTTCGGCGGCGCGCGCCGCGACGAGGAAGCCAGCCGCGCCAAGGAGCGCATCTATTCCTTCCGCACCCCCGATCATCGCTGGGACCCGCGCAACCAGCGGCCGGAACTCTGGAACGTCTATAACGGCATGATCCGCAAGGGCGAGAGCGTGCGCGCCTTCCCGCTCTCGAACTGGACCGAAGTCGATATCTGGCGTTACATCCAGGCCGAGGACATTCCGCTGGTGCCGCTCTATTACGCCAAGAAGCGGCCGTTCGTCGAACGCGACGGCATGATGATCCTCGCCGAGGATCCGCGCTTGGAACTGCTGCCCGGCGAAGTGCGTCAGGAAGGCATGATCCGCTTCCGCACGCTCGGCGACTTCCCGCTGACCGGCGCCATCCGCTCTGAGGCCACCACTCTCGAAGAGGTGATCGCCGAACTCGAAATCGCAACGGTGTCCGAACGCCAGGGCCGCGCCATCGACCGCGACCAGTCCGGCTCCATGGAAAAGAAGAAGCGTGAAGGATATTTCTGAGATGACCGTAGTGCAAACCGCCGTCTCGGCCGCAACCGCCGTCAGCCTGCCCGCCGCCGAGCCGCAGAAGGCCCAGCGCGACTCGCGCCCGCTACGGCTCATCACCTGCGGCAGCGTCGATGACGGCAAGTCGACGCTGATCGGCCGCCTGCTTTGGGACACCAAGGCGGTCAAGGAGGACCAGGCCGCCACGCTGCAGCGCGATTCCACCGGCAAGCAGAACGATCTCGGCCTGCCCGACTTCGCGCTGCTGCTCGATGGCCTTCAGGCCGAGCGCGAACAGGGCATCACCATCGATGTCGCCTATCGCTATTTCTCGACCGACAAGCGCTCCTTCATCGTCGCCGATACGCCCGGCCACGAGCAATATACCCGCAACATGGCGACCGGCGCCTCGACCGCCGATCTCGCCATCCTGCTGGTCGATGCGCGCTTCGGCATTCTCGAGCAGACGCGCCGCCATGCGACGATCGCTTCGCTGCTCGGGATCAAGCAGTTCGTGCTTGCCGTCAATAAGATCGACCTGACGGGCTACGACCGCGCCGGCTTCGACAAGATCAGCCATGAGTTCCGGGAATTTGCGCTGTCGCTCGGCGTCAAGCAGATCACCGCCATCCCGATGTCGGCGCTGAAGGGCGAAAACGTCGTCTATTCCGGCCAGGCCGCCATGCCCTGGTACAGCGGCCCGACGCTGGTTGAGACGCTGGAGCTTGCCACCGTGCGCTCGTCGCAGACGGTCGGCTTCCGCCTGTCGGTTCAGCGCGTGTCGCGTCCGGGCGAAAGCTTCCGCGGCTACCAGGGCACGGTTGCCGGCGGCTCGGTCAAACCAGGCGACAGCGTCATGATCCTGCCGTCGGGCATGGTTGCCAATGTCTCCAAGATCGTCACCTTCGATCTCGTGCGCAATGCCGCGGTTGCCGGCGACGCGATTACGCTGGTGCTCGACCGCCAGGTCGATGTGGCGCGCGGCGACATGATCGTCTCGATCGATGCCCAGCCGCAGGTCGGCCTTGCCTTCGACGCGCAGATCGTCGCGCTCCAGCCCGAGGGCATCGAGCCCGGCAAGCGCTACTGGCTGAAGAGCGGTTCGCGCCGCCAGCGCGTCCAGGTGCAGCCGCTCAGCCAGTTGGAACTCAAGACCGGCACATGGAACGCCGCCCAGCGGCTCTACATGAACGCCATCGGCAAAGTCCGGCTCGTCTTCGACGAAGCGGCGATCTTCGACCCTTATGAGCAGAACCGGCAGTCCGGCTCCTTCATCCTGATCGATCCGGAGACCAACAACACGGTCGCCGGTGGCATGGTGACCGGCAAACGCACCGAACTCGGCGGCCTGCACAATGGCGAAGGCCGCGTCATCCTCTCGCTGCCGGCCGATTTCGCCGAACAGATCATGGCCAGCGAACTCTTCGCCAGCCGCAGCCATGAGGCTGAGGTACGGCGCATGACGGCAGCGGAAGCGGCCGACCTCTGGTCGAGCGCTGCCAGCGATATCTAAGGGGAAGCTGCCCCTCATCCTAACCCTCTCCCCGTTCTGACGGGGAGAGCGGATGTGCCCTGCGAGAGGGCGGCGTGGGACGGAGAGGTTCCGCCATATCCCCTTCGCCCCGTTTACGGGGAGAAGGTGGCGGCAGCCGGATGAGGGGATCTCCCCGGCGACTTACCGCGTCGAACCCCGCGGAATAATGATAAAGCCCAAGTGACCTTGTCTTCCTCAGCCGGCTCGTCGCGGACGTCCCGCAGCAGCATGTCGGCGACGCGGTAGCCGATATCGTAGCGCGGCATGGACTTGTCTCGGCGCTGGCCGGCGCCACTTATCCATAAAATGGCATTATATTATGCATTTCAGCGATCTACATCAAAAGAACCTGCTTCGATAGAGTACCACGTCAAAGGTAGGCGTTCGGCACGGACCGACCGCCCGGCCTTGCAAGGACGCCGCCGATCTGGCGGCGAATGACAGGGAAAAGGATGAAGCTATGTCTACAGACAGTAAGCCACTGATCGCGGTAATGGGGGCAACGAGCAAACAAGGGCGCAGCGTCGTTGCGACACTTCTTGAGAGCCAACGTTTCCGCGTCCGTGCTTTCACTCGGAGAAAGGATTCGCCCGAAGCTTTACGTCTCGAGCAACTCGGCGCCGAAATCGCCACCGTGCCTCTCGAACTCGGCCTTCAGAAGGAACTCGTTGCTGCGTTCAAGGGCGCAGATGGCGCATTTCTGATGACGCCTCCGATCGCCCCGCCGGAGACGAGCGAGGCTCCTCTCGGCCGGCAGTTGGCGGATGCGGCCGTGGAGGCCGGCATCGGGCACATTGTTTTCAGCACGCTCGAGAATGTCGACAAGATCGCCGGTGGGACGAAGTATGCACCGCACTTCACCGACAAGGCGCGCGTTGCAGATTATATCCGCGGCCTGCCGATCTCTCACTCCTTCATCATGCTGGCATTCTTCTACACCAATCTTCTCGAGTATTATGCGCCGCGCATGGAAGGCGACACCCTGCTCTTGCCGATTTATCTTCCGGAAGATTTCGCAGCACCCTTCGTCGATCCGCTGACGGCAACCGGGCCTGTTGTCCTCGAGATCTTCTCGAACCCTGAGCGCTACAACGGCAAAACGCTGCCGATCGTCGGCGATATCATTTCTCCGCGGGAGATGGTCGAAACCTTTCAACGCGTGACAGGCCTCAAGGCCGAGTATCGAAATGCTTTCACCAGAGACGGCCTGCTGCACTATTTTCCCGAGTTTGCCGCCAACGAATTTCTTGTTCGAGAGATTCTCGGAATGGTCGAATATGCTGTCGAGTATGGCTATTTCGGCAAGGAGCACGATCTCGAATGGAGCCGTCGCCTGAATCCCGAGACGCGTGACTGGGAGCAGTTTCTGCGGACAACGGGGTGGCGCGGCGACAAGCGGTCCTTCGGAGGTTGACGCCTAGCTCGCCTCGCGGCAGCGATTTTGACAACGGCGTGCTTGAAAACGAAGACTTACGATTGCCGGATTCCCGGTAGTTTGGAAATCTCGGCGGCAAGAAAGTCGACGAGCAGCCGAACGCGGGCAATGGCTGCACGCTCCGGAACGATCAACAAGCTCACCGGAACCGGCGAAGGCCGATAGTCGCCAAGCACGACCTCGAGCCGGCCGTCGTCCAGAAGATCGTGGATCAGCCAGAGATGGGTAGGACCGATGCCGCGTCCGGCGGCAAGGGCTTCGCGCGCCGCAAGCCCGTGATCGACGCGCAAACGACCGCTGACAGGGACTACCAGGCTGGTGCCATCGGGAGAGGAAAGAAGGAGCTGATTGCTGCCCGCCACGTTGGACATCACGACGGTTTCGTAGCGTGACAGATCGGCCGGGCGCTGCGGCCGTCCGCGAACAGACAAATACGCCGGAGCACCGACCAGCAGCCGCTGGCTCTCTCCGAGCGCATGAAGTTTCATTGCGCTGTCGGCGAGAGGTCCAAGACGGAGCGCCACGTCAACGCCTTCGCGCACCAGGTCGATACGCTCGTCAGTCAGGTTGAGATCGACGCGGATATCCGGATGCCTGTCCTGAAAGTCGAAGATCATCCGCGTGACATGCATGACGCCGAGCGCTGCCGTACAGGAAAGCCGAAGAGCGCCGGCGGGGGCCTGACGGGCATCCCTGGCTTCTTCAGCTGCCTGTTCGACCAGGCGCAATATCTGAAGGCAGTTGGTATAATAGCGACTGCCTTCGTCAGTAAGGGTGACACGGCGCGTGGTGCGGCTGAGAAGCGGCACGCCGACAGCCTCCTCAAGTTCATTGAGGTGCCGCGTGACGGTGGATTGGCCGACACCCAGCTCCCTTGCGACCATCGACAGATTGCCGCGCTCGGCGACACGAACAAAGGTGCGCATTCTGTCAAAAGACAGGCCCGCTTTATCCATTTTTCAGCACAGTGGTTGCCATCCGATCCTTATACGGAATAATTCTGACCATGCCCAGTGCTGGCCTCCGCAAGGCTCGGCTCCACGTCTGTTGTCGCGGTGCGTACCAAATTACCGCGTCGAACCGCGCGGAATAATGGTAAAGCCCAAGTCGGCCTTGCCTTCGTGGGGCGGCTCGTCGCGGACGGCGCGCAGCAGCATGTCGGCGACGCGGTAGCCGATCTCGTAGCGCGGGATGTGCACCGTCGTCAGCGACGGCTCGGTAAAGGCCGAGAATTCCAGATCGTTGAAACCGCAGATGCCGACGTCTTCCGGCACGCGGATGCCGCGCTCCTTGCATTCGATCAGGACGCCGAGCGCCATCTCGTCGCTCTGGGCAAAGACGGCATCGACATCGGGAACGCGCTGCAACAGGTGGGAAAACAGTTCCCGGCCGAGGCCGGTGCGGCTGGCCGAATCGCCGCCGATGATGAGATCGGGGTCGAAACATCCGGCTTCCCGCATTACCGCCTCATAACCTTCGATACGGCGGCGCGAGCGAACATCGGCGCCGCGGCCCATGAAAGCGATCCTGCGATAGCCCCTCGACAACAGGAAGCGGGTGGGGCCGGTGCCTGCCGAATAATGGTCGAGGCCGACGACCAGCCTTTGCGGCTCCTGGCTGAGATCGGCAACATGGGCGATGGGACAGGCGGCACTTTCGATCAGCGGCAGAAGATCACGATAGGATTCGGCGCCGGCGATGATCACGCCGGCCGGCTTCTGCGTCAGGAAGGATTTCAGCAGCCCCGCCTCGCCCTCGGCATGGCGCAGCGTATTGGAATATTGCACGGTGAGTTCGGTGTCGCGGAAGCGATCCTCGATCCCGACCATCAGGTCGGTGAAGCCGTATTGGTGCAAGGCGGGCGTGATGACGCCGACGACACCGTTGTGGCGGCCGGCGAGCGCCCGGGCGGCAAGATTGGGCATATAGCCCATTTCGGCGACCGTGCGCAGGATCACCTCGCGCAGATCTTCCGAGACGATTGCGGGATTGCGAAGCGCGCGCGAAATGGTGATGGGGCTGACGCCCACCTTCTTCGCCACATCGATCAACTTCACTTGCGCGCCGCGCCTGGCCGTCCCCGGCCCCACTGCCTTGTTCATTGTCCCTCAAATGCTGCCCGCGAGACTCACCAACCCTCGATTCGCGGCCTTTGCTTTCTGAAGAATAAATAATTTAGAGTCTACTAACGTTTTAAATTAGCAACAGAATCCAGGGATAAAACTGCAGACAGAGCCGCTGGATCGTCTGGCGGGAATGTACGGGCGTGCGCGTCGACCGGATCACCGGCTGCGGGAATAAGTCCATTAGATTTCAAGTGAAACCGCCGCGGCGGACGCGAGGCGGAACAAAGTCGGCGTGGAATTTCCAAAGCGTGGGCGCTGGCCCGAAAATCCCTCGGCACAAAGATTAACTTCCAGTAATGTCTTACAAATCGGCAATATCAACATGATCAATATTTAATTTGTAAATCCGCTGGCGGCGATCATATGAATCCCGAGCGCGAATTCTTCTTTTTCGCCCGGTCGCCCCCCAACGGCTGCGCCGCGATGAGAGCAATTGGCGCCCAACGCCATCCGACGCCAGGTCCAGGGGGAAGCCCGACGCCATCCAAAGTCAATGCTCTCGCAAGGGCCACCCTTCCAAGGACCATCACCATGTCACACATCCTCCGCAAACATCGCGCCGCAGCCCTGGTCGGGGCTGCCATCCTCGCCGGCGCCGCATGCCTGCCGTTGACCATCAACGCGTCGAACGCCTCTGCCGCACCGGCCGATGCCGGCGGCGTTCTCGCAGCCAGCGGTTCCTTCGCGTCGATCGTCGACGCCGACAAGCCCGCCGTCGTTACCATCACCACGACTGTGAAGGCGACCGATGTCAGCGCCGACGAGCAGGATTCGCCGATGGACGAGCAGTTCCGCCAGTTCTTCGAGGATCAGGGCATCCCGCTGCCGCGCCAGGCGCCGAAAAACCGGCCTTCGCAGCAGGCCATGGCGCTCGGCTCCGGCTTCATCATCAGCCCGGACGGGGTGATCGTCACCAACAATCACGTCATCGACAATGCCGTCGACATCAAGGTGACGCTCGATGACGGTACCGAACTGCCGGCGAAGCTGATCGGCACCGACCCGAAATCCGATGTCGCCGTCGTCAAGATCGAGGCGGGAAAGCCGCTGCAGACCATTGCCTGGGGCGATTCCGACAAATTGAAGCTCGGCGACCAGATTCTGGCGATCGGCAACCCGTTCGGCATCGGCACCACGGTAACGGCGGGCATCGTTTCGGCGCGCGGCCGCGACCTGCACAGCGGGCCGTATGATGATTTCATCCAGATCGACGCGCCGATCAACCACGGCAACTCCGGCGGGCCGCTGGTCGACCGCAGCGGCAATGTCGTCGGCATCAACACCGCGATCTATTCGCCGAACGGCGGCAGCGTCGGTGTCGGTTTCGCCATTCCGTCCGATGAGGCCAAGGCGATCGTCGCCAAGCTGCAGAAGGACGGCTCGATCGATCACGGCTATCTCGGCGTGCAGATCCAGCCGGTGACGAAAGATGTCGCCGATGCCGTCGGCCTCGACAAGTCAGGCGGCGCACTGGTTGCCGCCGTGACCGCCGATACGCCGGCCGCCCATGCCGGCGTGAAGCCGGGCGATATCGTCACATCGGTCGGCGGCCAGACTGTCAAGACGCCGAAGGACCTGTCGCGGCTGGTCGCCGATCTTTCGCCGGGCGCCAAGAAATCCCTCGGCATCTGGCGCGACGGCAAGGCGATCGACCTCAACGTCACCGTCGGCGGCAACGAGGACGGCCAGAAACAGGCCGCCGCCGAAAGCCCGGATAGCAAGGGCGAGAGCAGCGGCCAGCCGAGCCTCGGCATCGGCCTTGCCGAGCTGACGCCCGATATGCGCCAGCAGCTCAACCTGCCGCGCGCCGTCAGCGGCGCGGTGGTCGCCAGCGTCGATCCCGACAAGTCGGCCGCTGCCGCCGGCATCCAGGCGGGCGATGTGATCGTCTCGGTCAACGACCGACCGGTCCACAACAGCCGCGACGTCAAGACCGCGATTGCCGAGGCCGGCAAATCTGGCCGCAAATCGGTGCTGCTGCTCGTCGAACGCGATGGCAGTAAAACCTTCGTCGCTGTGCCATTTGCCGCCGCCTGAACGGCCGCGTCTGGCAGTAAAACCTTCGTCGCCGTGCCGTTTGCCGCGGCCTGAACGGCCGCGCCTGGCAGCAAGACCGTCGTCGCCGTGCCGTTCAGCGCAGCCTGAGACGAGCGCGCATTTCGAATTTGAGATTGGAAAGGCGAAGCCCGCGAAAGTGGGCTTTTCCGATGTGGTGTCCAGCCCCGGGACAAATCCTCCGGCTCGCGATGTCAAGCCTGACGCCCGCATGGCGAATGCTGGCATTTTTCTGGAAATCTGAAAAAACGCCCCGTCTTTTTTTTGTCCCGAAAAGCGACATGTAAACAAGGTGTTGCGCTATTGACGGACGCGCCTGTTGAGGACCGATCAACCCTCAGTGGACGAATTAACCCTACTGGCTTACCTTAATATCAGCATCACCTTGAATACCTCCCGCCCTATGCCATCGTATTTTCACGATGACTCATTTGGTTTCGGGACAGCTCGCCGGAACCGTGGCCCGCCTTTCATCGAGAGGCCGGCTTCCATAGAGGGCCGAACTCGATCATATGGAGGGTACGCCATGAACAACGTCCTGCAATTTCGTCCGAAATGCCCGCATGTCGAAACTCTCGCCGACTGCCGGGAAGCACTCGAACCGCTCGTGATGAAAATCCTCAGCGAGGCCATCGGCAAGGGCTATCCGCCAGCCGAAGCCGCAATGGTGGTCGCCGATATCGCTGATGATTACATCCTCATGCTGTCGCGCCAACTTGCCCATTGATCGGCTCGCGCTTCGGGCTGTGCGGGCCGGGCAGAGAAGCGCTCCGGCCATCCCGGATGTGCAGTGGACCGCGCAGCGACTGCAGGGGTAGCAGTTGGTACAGGAGACGAGACCTGCTACGCGGTCCGTCGGCCACAACGTCACTATTTGTCGGAAGTTCCGCCAATTCAGGCGCCGCAGATCAGCCGGCGCGCTCGCCCCGTCGGGCCAAGTAACAAGCAAAAATTGCTTCGATCCGCTTCAATCGTTAGACTGGCATGCTTCGGCGCCTGCGAAAAACCAAAGCGCCTCGGCACCCCATCAAAAAACCCCGGCGAAGCGGGGCTTTCAGCGGATTTTCACGGGTAAGCACCACAATCGGCCCTCCCTGATCAACAGGATCGGCGATCAGGACGCCCGGCAGCAAGATCCGGTCCCCTCGCCTTCGCGGCATCGTCTGGCGCCGCTCAATCTTTGAGTCATGGCCGTAACGCAGCGTGAAACAGACGCATCCTCTGTCAACGCCACCTCGGCTGTCGCGGCGGAGCGTTGGCCTGGATTTCATGCAGAGGTGCCCGAGACCCGAGAAGTTTCTTCAGCTTCTTTTCTTCGGCCGGACTGATCCCGAACTTGCGGCAATGTTCTGCAATATCAAGCTCCCGGGGACCCGGAATGCGAACCTGGCGATTGTTCATGCTCTTCATGACTGTTTCCTCCTGAAAGGAGAACCAGCCCGATGCGGATTTGTTCGTTAGCGATAGCTAAAATTTAAAAAGCTCGTTTCAGGGCAGCGGAACGCTTGGTGCGACCAGTAAATTATCGTCAATACGACACCGTAGCGGAACCTAGCCGGGCCCTCTTTCGTTATATTAGCAGGAAAGCATGGGTGTTCCTCCCGTGCGATCCGCGTTGTCAACGACTTGCCCCGCTACGGCGGGGCTTTTTTGGAGTCCAGGGCCGGGGGAGCAGATGCAATGGCCAGTTTACTTTGCGCCTGTGCCTCTATTTTCCGACAAACCACCCAGCAGCAGACGCACCAAACTTGGTGATCACGAAGGTAAGCGCCGACGCCCCTATCCCGACGATCCCGAGAGCGCCGAGCCCCATGAGCTTCCACCGGCGGACGTATCGGTCACCGGCCGCATTTCCGAGATATCCTCTTGCACGGCCGAAACGGTTCCCTCGACCTTGCCAACGCGATCAACGAGGAGATCCAGCCGTCCGTGCATCTGAGACCGGCTGTTGTCGGATTTGATTTCCGATTGCCTGAAAGCATCCCTGAGATTGCGGACCTCTGCGAGCAGTTCCCCCATCTGCTGATGCAGCCGGGGGTCGAAGTCAGATGTGTTCATGCGGGTGCCTCTAGATTGCGAATTTCGTTTTTTCGGACTGGGCGATGCCGCTGACAATGCGGTCGATCATAACGGGTTGCGGGTGCACCATGGATGCTGGCGTGTTTTCCCCGATCGCCTCGGCCGGACGGACGACCGTTCCAATCGGCATCACCACCGCGCTCGTGCCTTGATACGTGATTACGTTGCCGGCAATGCTGGCGATGACCTGCGTGCTTAAGCGCGCTAGGCCGTCGGGGCCGGAATAGAGATTGATGGTCTGCTCTGCTCGAAGGAAGCTCGCATCTGCCACGGTGATGGAATTGTAGGTAGCAACGCCGTCTGTGCCGGCCTGGACCGTCAGCGTCGTGCTTGGCAGTTCCAGCATACCGGGCCAGCAGCCGCCGCGTGAGGGCGACACCCAGGCTGAGTAAGTATCGATCGCCGCGTCACAGCAGGACGACGTCTGCGCCATGATATCATCATGCAGCCGCCACTTTCCCGATGCGTCCCGTCGGCCGGCCATGACTGATTGGCCGAATAGGCTTGAAACTCGACCCTCAATCCCAGTTCGCCGAGGCGAATTGTTCCGGTCGCCGGCGACGTGCCGCCCGCGAAGTCGTATGTGAAGCTATTCGGACCTGTGACCGTAATCACGACGTTGCCGTTGTAGGCGGTCGGTGTCGCCCCGGTAATGCTGATAGTCTGCCCGCTGGCAAGGCCGGTGGTGCCGGCAGCGATTGTGCCGGTTGCCGTCGTCCCTACCGACGTCAGCGTTATGGTCTTCTGGATGTCGGTACGGCCAAGCGGCGGGAAGGCGACGACCTTGGCGCCAGGATATTCAGCGCAGATGCGGGTCACCAAACTGCGGTAGTTGGTGTTGAACCACGTGCTGTAAGAGGTCGAAATATCGTTCTGCCCCAGTTGATTGGCGACGACAGTGAACGGCCATTCGGAGCAAGGGGTGAGTGCTGTGGCAAATCTGCGGTGGCAGCTCAGACGCGGATCGGTTCGCAAGCCTTGGCGAACGGCGCATACGTTCGAAGGGCGGCGCCGACTTGCTCGACATCACCTCTGGATTCAAATTTCGCAGTTTGGATTTACGGTAGTCTTAAATGATCCGCCGGGAGGTGATCAAGCGCTAGATCGATTTTCGAGCGGCAGCGATATGCGGAAGTTCCCCTCAACCTCCGTCGTTCCAGGCCTTGAGCCTGGAATCCACCTTGCCTCCACCAGCAGCGGGCATGTATCCCAGGGTCAAGCCCTGGGAAGACGGAGCAAGGGGTAAGCTCCCTGGCAAATCTGCGGTGGCAGCTTAGACGCTGACAGGTTCGCAAGCCCCTGTTCGCAAGCATTGGCGAACGGCACATACGTTCGAAGGGCGGCACCGACCTCGACCGTCGACATCACCTCTGGATTCAAATTTCGCAGCTTGGATTTGCGGTAGTCATAAATGATCTGCCGGGGGGTGATCAAGCGCTAACTTCGATCGATTTCCGAGCCGGCAGCGATATGCGGAAGCTCCCCTCAACCTCCGCCATTCCAGGCCTTGAGCTGGAATCCACCTTGCCTCCCCAGCAGCGGGCATTGATCCCAGGGTCAAGCCCTGGGAAGACGGAGCAAGGCGTAAGTTACGTGGCAAATCCACAATGGCAGAGCGATCAAGGGCCTCCCGCCGCGATCACGGGTCCGGCTAAACTTCCACCCTGCCTCACCCGGCCGGCGACGTAAGGCCCTGCCCGCTTTGCCGGGCTGCAGATCCGGCGTACAATCAGCAGGCTTCGGTCGAACGGTGGAGGCGTTGCGTGAAAGCCGCGAGACTCTTTCTTTGCCTTGCCGCGTTTCTCGGCGTCACGCTCGCCGGAAAGCCCGCCGATGCCGACGAACTGGTGCGGTTCGAAAGCGTGCCCGTCAAGCTCAGCCCATTTCGAATCCGCAAGGCTGCCGAACAAGGCGAAATTCTCTCTCAACCGCTGGGCATGCCGTTGCTCGGATATTTGTCGCGCCCGCAGGGGGGCGGCCCCTTCCCGGCCGTCGTCATCCTGCATGGCTGCGACGGCCTGCGTTTGAGCATCAAAGAGCTTTGGCCGCAACGGCTGGTCCAATGGGGTTACGCGGTGCTGGTGGTCGACAGCTTCACAACCCGCAACATCCAGGACACCTGTCAAAGCCCTCTGCCCGATCGCGTCTTCGACGCCTACGGCGCTTTGAATTTCCTATCGCAACAAGGCTTTGTCGATATCGGGCGCGTCGCCCTGATGGGCTTTTCGGCCGGCGGCACCGCGACGCTGGAGGGAACGAAAATCGAAGGCAACGAACAGCTGATGGACCGCAAGTTCAAGGCGGCGGTCGCCTACTATCCCGTCTGCGCGGCAAGCCAGGGCGATGCGACGGTACCGATCCTGATCTTGACCGGCGACCGAGACAATTGGAGCCCGGCCGAACGCTGCCGCAAGAGGCTTGCCCGGCTGAGTGACGACAGCCCGCCGATCGAACTCACGATCTACAAGGGTACGTACCACGACTTCGATGCGCCGGAGTTCACCGTGGGAAGGAAGGTGTTGGGCCATATCGAAAAATACAATCCCGACGCCGCAGAAAAGTCGATCCGCAGCGTTTACATCTTCCTGCGAAAATACCTCGCGAACGGAAGCCGGTGACTACGGAAATCGAGCACCGGCAGAGTTTGGCACGACAGCATCCCCACCCTCCGTCATTTCAGGCCTTGAGCCTGGAATCCATGCCCGGCCCGATGGAGCCGGCATTGGATCCTCGGGCAAGCCCTGGGCAGACGGCGGATGGAGTAAAGCCTGCCGCAAGTGCTGCGACCTATGCGTTTTATCCCTAGACTAGAAACTGCTCGGTCGCCCCGAGCTGGTCGCCTGGCTCGCCGAACTCAAAAACGCCTCTTCCTCGGTGGGCACCTTCCCCTCCGGGGTCAAATCGTCGACGGCCTTCGGAAGCTCGCGGCTCAGTCGACCGAGGATTTCCTCACGCGAGAGGCCGGTATTTCTGGCGATCTCGTTGAGAACATCGGGGCCGAGGGCTTCGGCGAGCTGGCCGTCATTGATGTCGGCATTCTGGCCGGGCTTGACCCATGAGTCGATCTTGTCGCCATGACCGTTCTGCTGAAAGGTTTTGAGGAGATCGCCGAGACCGCCGCTGACGATGCCGCCGGAGGTCAGCCCGCCGAGAAGTCCCCCAAGACCACCGGAGCCGCCGAGGCCCCCGAGAATGCCGCCAAGCCCACCCGGCTGCTGGCCTCCGGGACCATCCTGCTGCGGGCCACCCTGCTGCGGGTTCTGGATGCCGCGCAGGAGCTCCCCGATCTTGTCTCTGTTCTGGTAGCCGGCAACGGCAAGAACGGCGAGAAGCGCCTTCAATTGACCGCTCATCATGATGAAATCCTCCCATGGTTCAAAGACTGCAGCCGACCCGTGCAGAGCGCTGCCTGGGCAGCAATGTCCGACGCCGCCAAAGGTTCCGCGCCGGGCGTTTAAAGGCCCGGCCGTCCACCTTGCTGCTCACGGGCGGGTCAGATTTCCGGGCAACCGCGCCGGTTGGCAAAGACCATCCGCTCCGGTCCCCGGCGCGTCATCCCCTGGACGACGATGCTGCGCGGCGACATGCGGACGACCTGCGCCCGGCGAAGTCCTTCGCCGCGGGCAATATCAAGCGCATCGCCCGGATCGCAGCCGCGCGGGCCGCGGCGCTCATATCCGTCATAACGGTAACGGTCACGGTCACGATCGTAGACGCCGACCCCACCGGGACCGATGCGCAGTTCCATATCCTGCGCCGCCGCGATCGTTGGCGAGATCGTCAAGCCGGTCATGCCGGCCAGGCCGATCAGGATAAACTGAAGAGATTTCCGCATGAGTTCCTCCCATGGATTTCGTGCCTTATCGCAAGACCAACCTCGCCATGCGGATTTTGTTCCTTGGAGGGGAAGAGGAGCCGGCGCCGATTTGTGAGAACGGAGTTACATAAAACAGACTCGACGCGTCTAGAAGGATGGGGCTGGCGCCACAGCCCCCGCCTCCGTCTTCGAGGCTCCTATCGCACAATTGCCTTTGACATTTGGCTGCTCACAATATAACCATTAGGCTATATAGCCAGATGGTGATGTATGGACGACAGGCTCGATGCGATTTTCTCCGCGCTTTCCGATCCCACGAGGAGAGCCATTCTCGCGCGCCTTGCGAACGGCAAGGCGACGGTGGCCGAACTCGCCGATCCCTTCGAACTGTCCCAGCCTGCCATCTCAAAGCATCTGAAGGTCCTGGAACAGGCCGGGTTGATCCGCTCCGGCCGGGAAGCAAATTCGCGGCCCCGCATCCTCGAGCCGGCCGCGTTGAAGACCATTGCTGATTGGATCGCCGATTACAGACGCTTCTGGGATCAAAGCTTTGATCGTCTCGATGACTATTTGTCCAAGGTACAAGGAACCGAAAATGACCAATCCTGACGCCGACAACACCCCCGAGCTGGTGCTTGTACGAAGGTTCGATGCCCCATGCGATCTGGTTTTCAGGGCATGGACCGACCCGAAAGCCTTGGCGCAATGGTGCGGTCCTCACGGATTCAAGGCGGTGGGCGACCGACTTGAGGCCTGGCCCGGCGGTAGACACCGCGCCTGCCTGATCGCACCAGATGGGGAAGAGCATTGGGTCGGCGGAAAATACCTGGAGGTCGAGCCGCCGCACAGGCTTGTCTTCACCCATGCCTGGGAGACCGCAACCGGCGAAACCAGCCCCGAAACGGTCGTCACCATTACCTTCAGGGAAAGCGATGGAGGCACGGAAATGACGTTCCGGCAGAGCGGATTTGCAAGCGCATCCTCACTGGAGGGTCATGAATCCGGTTGGTCGCAAAGCTTCGAGCGATTGAGCATCTTTCTCGGGACCGAATCCAAATGGACGAACCATGCGTAAGGCGGCAATGAAGCTCTATTATTGCGAGACGCTCAATCCGCGGAAGGCCTGCGCCGCCGCGCGTTTTCTTCAAGCCGACGTCGAGTTCGTCAGGGTGGACCTGGCCAGCGGAGAGCAGCGCACCGCAGAATTCCTGGCGCTGAACCCGAACGGCAAGGTCCCGGTGCTGCAGGATGATGCCGGAACTTTATGGGAAGCGAACGCCATCATGTGCAGGCTGTCCGACACGGTCGCAGCGGATTTCTGGCCGCATGACCACCGGCAGATCGACGTGCTGCGCTGGTTGAGCTGGGATGCCAGTCATTTCACCCGGCACGGGGCAACACTATGGTTTGAAACCTTGATCAAGCCGTTGTTCGGCGGGGAGCCCGACGTCGCGGTGATCGAAGATGCGAAGACGAGTTTTCGGCTCCATGGTCGTGTGCTCGACGGTCATCTGGCCGCCAATAGCGTCGCCGTCGGCAAGACACTGACCGTTGCGGATTTCGCATTGGCAGCTGCACTTCCTTACGCATCCGCTGCCGACATCCCACTCGCCGAATTCCCGCATATCCAAAAATGGTACGGACGGCTTGAGGAACTGGATGCGTGGCGAAACCCTTTCCCAGCCTGAGAGGCACGCGCGAAGGGCTATTGCCGGTTTGAAATGCGTAACCGCCGAGGTTTTCGCTGAGGACATCGTCGTCTCCCGACCTCTTCTCCGCGGGAACGATTTGTGCCTATATTGCCACTATGCCGAGCACACCACGCCGTAATAGGCCGCGTTGCTGCAAAGCGCCCTGGGCATTGCCAAACCGGCGGGTACATTCTGTCGTGAGCACCACAAAGTACTTGCTGATCTTGCCGCTGATGGCGGCCATCGCCTACATGGCGGTCGTGGCTCTGGTCTATTTCTCACAGCGAGCCCTGCTTTATCCCGGAGCCGGCGCCACAGCTGCTCCGGACCACCCAAGCTGGGGCGAGTCGGTCCACGTCAAGACGCCCGACGGCGAGATGCTTCAGGGACTGTACCTCAAGGGCGACAGCGACAAGCCCTGCCTGCTCCTCTTTTTCGGAAACGGTGACCGCGTCGACAATTACCCGTTTCTCGCACAGGCGCTGGCGGCGCGCAGGATTGGATTGCTGGCGATCTCCTATCGCGGCTATCCCGGATCGACCGGCTCCCCCAGCGAGCAGGGCCTGCTGACGGACGGCATCGCCGCCTTCGACTGGCTTTCGGCACACGCCGGAGGCGAGATCGTCGTGCTTGGCCGGTCACTTGGCACCGGCGTTGCCGTGAACACGGCCGCGAAGAGACCGGCCGCGGGCGTCATTCTCGTGTCGCCGTACCTGTCGGTTCTGTCGGTTGCGCAGGCGCGCTATCCGTTCCTCCCGGCTCAAATTCTTCTCAAGGATCCCTTCCGCTCGGACCTCAACATAGGCGAGGTCAGACAACCGAAGTTGTTCCTCCACGGCCGGCTTGATGACAGCATCCCTCTGTCTTCAGGGCAGGCCCTGTACGAGATCGCACCCGAGCCCAAGCGGATGGTGATCTATGACGGTGCGGGTCACAACGATATCTTCAATGATGGCATGGTCGGTGACGTCATCCGTTTCGTGGAAGCGCTGCAAGGAAACCGGCCCTAGATCCCGTCACGGGCGGGAGCGGTTTCCAGGTGATATGGCGAGGCAAGGAACGGTCTGCTGGGCAGCCGCCGCAAAGCTTGAGAGAGCCTCATGCGAGGCCTCAGCCAGCCGTTCAAGGGTGCGCTGGGCGCCAGTGGGGATAGGTGACATAGGCGGTGACGGCGCCCTCCTCATGCGAGCGGATCGTCACCATTTCGCCCTTCGGCATATAGACGATCTCGCCCGGCCCGGCGCTCACCGTTCCCGCCTCTGTCGAAACCGAGAGCCGTCCTTCGAGAACGATCATGACGTCGTCAACCGCCATCGTTTCGGTCAAGCTCTGGCCGGGGGCGTAGCGCCCGTAACCGATCGTGACCGGCCCGCCATGCCGCTCGTCGACGAGATTGCCGACGGAAATGTCGGCCTGCTGGCCTGGTGAACGCTCCAACGAGGCGTCGGCGATCGTGAGTTTCTGCATTTTCATTATCTTCCTCCTTTGCCGCGGCGGGAGGTAGTGCGGAGATCTCCCGCGCCAAGTCGCTGGCATCAGCGATCGAATTGACCAGGCCCATTGGAGCTCTTATAAAACAGCTCTTGCGAAACTCCGGACCAGCCAAAATAACTATTTTAAATCAATGGCTTTTACCGGACGGCAGCACGGCTGTCGGCATCGACCATGGAGAAGCACAATAATCAAGATAATGGTCTTGCTGCACAGCGCCGTTGGTGTGGACTGGCAGTCTCCCCCGAAAGGCACAAGTCTGAAGACATTGAGCGAAGCCGAAGAGCAAGGCTTCATCTTGATCCGCGGGGAATTTCAGAAACGACAATTCCGTCTGACAAAGCTGGGCTCCGAATATGTCGGGCGCGACAAACGGCGGCTGGAAGCTCGCAGGCTCTGAATAGGCGCCGACAAATAGCCCGATCCTGCAATCCGAATATCGATTGCACAGCCGCGACAATGCCCAAAGTCCGGCTGGTGCAAGCGCCGGCGCATGGGCCGGTGTGATCGGCATCAGGCCGAGCACGGCGCCATCCTATTTTTCAGCGCGGTTGAGAAGAATGCGCATTTCGTCAAAGCGACGCTTGCGGTCGCCGTCATCGACGTTCGGTGAATAGCACGTGCTTGACACGCAGAAACGCACCAGATTGTGCGGCTTGTCCGCCTTGTCGAACTCGCAGTCGAATATGTCGGTCATTTCGGCCGGCGCCGTTCCCTGCCGCGTTGAATACGACATGCGAACACCCGGCGGCTTCAACTCGGGAAAGGATTGCACGGTGCCGATAGCGAGCTGATCGGCCATGAAGAAGCTCTTTGCCACGGATTTGCAGGTATTCTCGAGCTCAGGCGACTGCGCCATCGCATTTGCGGGCAAGGCGAACGCGCCAAAGGCAAATAATATGATCGGCTTACGCACTGCTACTTCCTCCACTGCCTCTGTCGATTGAGGTAGAGCGGTGAGACCAAAAGCAAATGGTGGCCTGACTGTGGTGAATGCTGCAACCCAGCCATGTCCGCTTGTGGCGCAAAGCGGTGATATCGCTGCTCTTGAGCGGACTCGAACCAGCGATCCTGAAGAAACAAGTCACCGCTCCCACGAAATCAATGCGTTGAGGCGACATCGACGCCGTCAACAACGCCATCGAGTCCCCCGTTCCCTTGCGTATGGCCCGAAGGTATTTATTGTCGACGAATGCCGGGCGGTTGGGAGTCTGTAATGTCGGCAGTGCCTTTCTCAAAGATTTCGACGCCGCTCAACGCGCTGTTCGCTCCAATCGGTCTCTTGGTCGTTGCCGCCCTGACGACGCAGGGCCTTACTGGACAGGAGAGGCTTGTCTTTGAGTTGCTACTTGCGGCAATTTGGCTGGCCTATGTCCTCCAATTGAGCAGCACATTGCTTTCACGGCGACACCGCTTGTCGGGCGGGATCCCGGCTCTCGTGATCGATTTGCTCGCCGTTGTGGTTCCGGCTGCTGCATTCTTGTTCGTTGGGTCCCGTGATCGAAACCTCTATTGCGCCATTTGGCTTCTCAAGCCGTTGCGTGACTCGACCTTCTTCAGGCTGCTGGCAAAGGTGGTCGCGAATGAATCGCGCAATCTGATTGGCGTGACATCGGTGTTCGGCATCGTCCTTTTTGGCGCTGCGTTGGCCGGTTATATCATCGAGCGAGACGTCCAGCCCGATAGGTTCGGCAGCATTCCGCAGGCGATGTGGTGGGCGGTCGTGACGCTGTCGACGACCGGCTACGGTGACGAGATCCCGCAGAGCCTTGCAGGTCGAGTTCTGGCCGGATTGGTGATGATGAGCGGGATCGGTATTTTTGCACTTTGGGCCGGCATCCTCGCCACCGGCTTCTACGAAGAGGTTCGCCGCCAAGACTTCGTTCGCAACTGGCAATTGGTCGCTGCCGTACCCCTGTTCCAGAAGCTTGGCTCCGCTGCACTGATCGAGATCGTTCGGGCGTTGCGACCGCGCATTGTCCCCGCAGGTGCCGTGATCTGCCGCAAGGGCGATGTTGGCGATCAGATGTTCTTCATTGTCGAGGGGCGGGTCACCGTGGCCACACCCGACCATCCAGTGGAACTCGGTTCCGGAAACTTCTTTGGCGAGATGGCGCTGATCAGCGGCGAACCGCGCTCAGCGACGGTCAGCGCAGCAACCGAGGTATCGCTGCTGTCGCTCTACGCCGTGGATTTCCAGATGTTGTCGAGCAGTAGTCCGGAGATCGCAGAGACCATCCGCAAGACGGCGCTGGAGCGCCGCGGCGGGCCGCCGAAGGAATAATCCAGGCCTGATGGCCGCGGCATTGCCGCAGCCGGTGGTCGAGACCGACCGCGTTGCGGCACCCGAGATAGTTCGAGGATCCGAGCAGTGCCCGCTCGGCCGCATCCAGCGGCTACGTTTCAGTGTGCGACGCCTTGTCCCTCGTGTGCCCTGACGATGGCGTCCGCTTCCTTGCCGTATAGCTCCTCGAAGTGATCGAAGGTCTTGGAAAAGTAGCCAATGCCCTGCGTGGCCGAGCGCAACGCCCGCGCCAGATCGTCAAGTGCGCCGCCTGGAACAAGGGCCCGGAAGATGTCCCATCCCTTGGCGGTTTCATCCCGGTCGAAGCCGAGAACCTGACCCTTGAGAGCCGACACGATCTGGACGAGGCTGCCGGAATAGATCGACGGAATGTGAATTTCGCTGCGGAAGACCGGTTGCATTAAAACGGCCGCCCCTTCGGAAAGCGCCTGTCGCACTCCCATTTTCGACGCAGTTCTGAAGGCGTGTTCCGAACTGTCGACGGCATGGTGTTGACCGTCGAACAGCGTTACGCCGACATCGATGACCTCGAAGCCGAGCGGTCCTTTCTCCATCGCTTCGCGCGCGCCTGCTTCGACGGCAGGGATGTAGTTGCGCGGAACGACGCCACCCTTGACGGTTTCGCTGAAGGTGAAGCCCCGGCCGCGCTCGTTGGGGTGAATGCTCAGCTTCACATCCGCGAATTGCCCGGCACCGCCGGTCTGTTTGCGATGCCGGTAGTGAACCTCGGACGGCTTGGCGATTGTCTCGCGGTAGATCGGGCTGGGTGTTCGATCGGTGACCTCGATGTGGAAGACCTCGGACAGGGTCCGGCAGAGATCGCGCAGATGGACCGGGCCCTGGGCGCGGACGAGCTGGGCGCCCGTGCCTTCCTCCTGCAAAACGACGAGACCGCGATCCGTCTCGGAAAGTTTTGCCAGCGTTTCGGAGAGCTTGTTTTCATCGCGTTCGCTGCCCGGGACTAGGATCCTTTCCAGCATCGGCGTCGGTGGCTCGGTCCATTCGGGCGGGGCGACCGTCGCGCCTGATGTCAACAGCGACGGGACGGGCAAGTGGTCGGACTTGACGGTTGCGAAGACATCCCCCGGTGCAGGCGTGATCGCCGAGCTGGAGCGTCCGTTTGCGGGATCCTGCACGGCGCCGAGGCTGGAGCCGCCCAGTGATGCGCCTTGCCGCAGTCCGTCGCCAAACGCCCGCACCAGCACCGTCTTGCCGATATTCTGACGATGATAGGCATGGAAGCTCACGGCGGTCAGCTTGTTTTCATCGACATTGCCCGCACGAGCCAGGCGCTGTCTGAGAATCTCTACCGGCGGCGCCTCGTGGCGCAGCGCCTTCATCAGCCTCATCATGCCGTTGCCGTGACTCGCGGCACCAATCAGGACTGGAATAATCCTGTTTTCCCGGAGAACCCGCGATGAAATGGCGTAGAGGGCGTCGCTGGCCGGCTCGCGATCTTCGACCAGTTCCTCGAGAAGCCAGTCATCGAATTCGGACAGGTGTTCCAGAAGCTCGCTGCGCGCTTCGTGCTCGCGCTCGGCGGCGTTTTCGGGGATTGCGATCAGCGCCGAGGTCTGGCCTTCCCGGTAGCGCCAGGCCCGTTCCGAAATCAGGTCGCAACTGCCGACGATCCTGTCTCCCTCGCGGATCGGGATCTGGCGCAGCAAAAGCGTGTGGTTGGCGTAGTCCTGAAGCGCGGCGATCACGTCCCTCAGCCGCCCCCTCGGTTCGTCCATTCGGTTGACGAAGAGGATGCACGGCGTCCCCGAGGCTTCGACGATCCGCAGATAGGGCGCGGCGAGCACAGCCTCCTCGGGTGCCGATGAAACGCACAGGATGCAGGCGTCGCTGGCAAGGAGCGCGTGCTGTGCATGCGCCAACGCTTCGTTGGGTCCCGGCGCATCCAGCGCACACCAGGCCTCGTTTCCAAAGGTGAATTCTGTGAGGTTCAATCCATAAGGGGACCTGGATTTTCTCGGCGCCCCCTCCAGGGAGCCGAGCTTTTCCACGACTGTTGATTTTCCGGTCTGCGAGGGTCCAAGCACGGTAAAGCAGCGCATCGGCATTCCTCCAACTGCCATTAAAACAATTTCAGCCATCATAGGATGCCCTGAACCGCTGCAAGGCGCCAGAGGGGTTCAGTTCGAGAAGGCTTGACGGACGCAGGAGCTGTTCTCGAATTGCCAGCGGGGCTACAGACGCATCCAAAACGATCCATCCAGAGACTCTGAAGCTACTCCCACAAGTCGTTGGGCGTGAACTTGCGGGCTGCCGCGCCAGCTCGGGGCGGAAACGCACCCTCAACCTCCGTCATTCCAGGCCTTGAGCCTGGAATCCATGGCCACAGCCGAAGACGCCGGCGTGGGTCCTCGGGTCAAGCCCGAGGACGACGGAGGGTGGGAGGAAGAGCGCGCTTTTCACTCCCATCTCAGCGGAAACCGCCGCTCGCCGCCCATCACCAGACGTTCAAGAACCGCTGAGCATTACCTCTTACCATTTGTTGACTCACCCGCGGTTGAACAATAACTTGCTAATTTGGTCGTTAGGCTTGTCCTCACATGACGGATCAATCTCTTCAGCGTCGCCTTGTCGCCATCGTCGTTGCCGATGTGGTGGGATATTCACGCCTGATGGAGGCAGATGAAGTCGCAACGCTTGATAACCTCAGGGAACTCCGTACCGGCATCATCGAGCCGGCTGTGATGCGCCACAAAGGTCGCATCTTCAAGGTCATGGGCGACGGCTTCCTGATCGAATTCGGCAGCGCCGTGGAAGCGGTCGCAGCAGCGTTGGAAATGCAACGGGCCACCGCTGCTGTCGAGGCTTCCGAAGACCGGCGCCTGCTTTTGCGTATAGGCGTCAATCTGGGAGATGTCATTGACGAGGGTTCAGACGTCCTCGGTGACGGGGTCAATGTCGCGGCGCGCCTCGAGAGACAGGCCGCGCCGGGAGGCATCTGCATTTCAGCCGGCGTTCACGGCGAGATCGTCGGCGAGATCGGCGAGCGGTTCTTCGATGCAGGCGAACGCTACCTGAAGAACCTGACCCGCCCGGTCCATGTGTGGCATTGGCCGGATGCGCTGCCGAGCATATTGCCGCTGCCGGAAAATCCCTCGATCGCTGTCTTGCCGTTCACGAATATGAGTGGGAATGAAGCGGACGAGCCTTTCGTCGACGGTTTGACCGAAGACCTGATCACCGACCTTTCCCGCACGGCTGGCCTGTTCGTCATCGCGCGCAATTCCGTCTACGGCTACAAGGGCAAGGCGGTCGACGTACGGCTGGTCGCCCAGGAGCTCGGCGTCCGCTACGTCCTGGAGGGGAGCGCCAGACGCGCGATGGGCCGTGTCCGCATCAATGCCCAATTGGTCGACACGCTTGGCGGCCAGCACTTGTGGGCCGAACGGTTTGACAGGACGGTGGAAGATGTTTTCGAGTTGCAGGATGAGGTCAACGCCAAGATCGTTGAAGCTCTCGTCGGCCGGCTGACCATCCCGACGCCGCGCAATCGGCCGAAGAACTTCGAGGCGTACGAGTTGTGTGTGCGCGCCCGCCTGCTGACGGAAGAGTCGCCGCAAACCGAGCGTGAGGCCTATATGCTGCTCCAACGCGCGGTCAAGCTCGAACCATCATATGCCGAGGCGCTCGGTCTGCTCGCCTATAACCGTTGGCTTGCCTGGACTCATTTCGGCGAGCCCGAAGACCCGAACCGGAAGATGGCGGTGACATCGGCGCAGAAGGCGGTCGACCTCGATCCCAACGATGCCGGCTGCCGTTACGTTCTGGGGACGATTTTGGCTTATGAGCGGCGATGGGAAGAATCGGAGGCCGCCTTCGCCAAGGCCCTGGAACTCGACCCAAACCACGCCGACACCTGGGCCGCCATGTCGGATATGTCAGTGCTGGACGGCAGGATTGCCGACGGACTGGCGCAGATCGAAAAAGCCCTGCGGCTCAATCCCTATCCGGCCTGCTGGTATCTGTGTCACCTTGGGCAGGCGCAATACGCCGCGCGTGACTATGAGGCGGCAACCGCTACACTGCGCAGAAAAGACACGTATCGCACCAACTCACGCAAATTCCTGGCTGCTGCGCTTGCGCAGTTGGGCCACCGTGAGGAGGCGCGGCGAGAGGCAGAATTGTTCCTGATCGCCCACCCTCATTTCACGATCGGCCATTGGCTCAGCTCCCAGCCGCTGCGCGATGCATCTGTACGAGACCACTTTGTCGACGGCTTCCGAAAGGCTGGCCTGCCGGAGACGTGACAGCGAGCGCTATTGTTCGAAACGGCAATACGCGCCCCTCTCTCCGGCGCTGAGGTCATAGTAAATCATTGAGTCTTCTGAGGAATGCTGGTGCTTGTTGCCTGCAAATGAACTAAACTCATGCGATAGTTTTATCTAGCTGACATTCATCGGATCATCATCATGAATATCAGGCAGATGACCGACATCGCCGAGCAGTGGCTGACGACATTCATTCTGAACGAATGGACGTTCTTTCAGCTTGCGATCATCATCGCCGGCTACGGTTTTGCGTCCCTGCTTGCGTCACGCACGGAGCCCGCGATGGAGGCAAAGGCGCGCCAGATCAAGGGCAATCCAGACCTGCTGCGGGTCATCATTGCTCCCATGCGCCGGATGATGTGGCTTTTCCTTGTGGGGTGGTTGTGGCTCGCAAACGTCGTGTTGAGCAAGAGCACCTGGCCCTCACAACGCTGGCTTGTGTCCACGGCCCTGACGCTGGCAGCAGCATGGTTCGTCATCTCCGTCCTGACCAAAATCATCCGCAACCCTACCCTGTCACGCGCCGTCGCGATCGCCAGCTGGAGCTATATCGCTCTTTACGCGGTCGGGCTTGACGGCCCGGTTCTATCTGCTCTTGACGGGCTCGCGATTAATTTAGGTGCGGTGAGACTCTCACTTCTGCTTGTGCTCAAAGCCCTCGCGTTGGCGATCGCCTTGATCTGGATAGCCGTCCTCATTGGCAATATGCTTTCCCACTGGGTTCAGCAGTCGGCCGATTTGTCGCCTTCCATCAAGGTGTTGATCAGCAAATTCATCAAGATCAGCCTGATCATATTCGCGGGAGCCATCGCGTTGTCGGCGACCGGGGTCGACCTCACGGCGCTGACCATTTTCTCAGGCGCAGTCGGCGTCGGAATCGGCTTCGGCCTTCAAAAAGTGGTATCAAACTTCATATCCGGCATTATCATCTTGATCGACAAGTCGATCAAACCGGGTGACACGATCACCCTTGGCGACACGTTCGGGTCGATCCGTGACCTGCGCTCGCGGTTTGTTTCCGTCATCACCCGCGATGGCAAGGAGTACCTCATTCCGAACGAAGACTTTATATCGCAGCAGGTGGTCAACTGGTCGTTCTCGAGTGATTATGTACGAATAGACGTCGACTTCGGAACGTCCTATGACAGCGATCCCCATCAAGTCGTGAGGATCGCCATTGCGACGGCATCGACGGTGCCCCGGGTCGCAAATCAGTATAAACCGCCCGTCTGCTGGCTGACCGGCTTTGGCGCGTCGTCGCTCGACTTTCGGCTTCGCTTCTGGATCTCGGATCCAGCGAACGGGCTGACAAATGTTCGTGGGCAAGTCCTGATGGCGCTGTGGGATGCCTTCAAAAAAGCTGGTGTCTCTATCCCGTTCCCGCATCATGAAATCATCATGAAAAGCCCTATCGAGATCAAACAACCGGAATGATCTGTTGCCCCAGTGCCCGCCAAGGAGAATCGCCTGCTGATCTGCCGAGAGGCACCCCTCAAGGCGCAAGATTACAGTCGTGGCGCCGCTGATGATCCCCTGAGCAAGAGTTGAACATCCACAATTGACTGCGCAAAATCCCGATCCTTTTCGCTGTTCGAATAAAAGTAGTCGATACGGTTTACGATCTGTTTCACGGGCATGCTCAGCGCATCGATCCCCGGCCCGATGAGCCGGAACGTGTTGCAGTCGCCGAAGCTCACTATCGAGAGGTCTCGGGGAACGATGAGGCCGCGCTCCTGCACAAGATCTAGCAGTCCAAGCGCGCTGAGATAGGACGCGCAAACCACGGCCGTCGGGGGATTCTTCATGTCGAGCAGCTCCAGCCCCGCGAAATAGCCTGCCTGACGCGACCATTCATGGCCAACCACGAGCGCTTTGTCTACGCCTGGCCCGGCCTTCAGCGCACGGAGATAGCCGTCGAGGCGGCCCTTGGCGGAGCTGTGGCCGGGACGCCCGGAAATGAGGCCTATCCTCCTGTGCCCGAGGCCGACGAGATGACGGACTGCCTTTTCCATGCCCGCAGCGTCGCCGAAGAGGACTCGATCGCAATCCAAGCCAGGCAGATCGTTGTTGAACAGGATGATGTGTGTGTCCAGGCCGCGAAGCAAGGGCGAGTCCTGCATGGCGGCGAAGTCGCCGGACGCAACCAGCGCTTCAATGCGGTGTTCGGCGAAAAACCTCAGTGCCTGGACCATTATGTCCGGGCTGCCATCGTGCGTGAGCGGCAAAACGATGCGGCCGCGCGCTTGCATCCGCTCCGTGAGCGCGGCGAGGATGTCGATCTGCATCTCGTCGTACGAGGACACGAGAAAGCCGACCAAGCGGCTTGCCTCCTTGCGAATCGTCGCGGCGGCGACATTTTTGACAAAGCCCAGCTGCTCGATTGCAGCCTCGATGCGCTCCTGGCTGGAATTTCGGATCGGACGCCCGTTCAGGAAACGGGAGACCGTACCGACGGCAACCTCAGCGGTCCGCGCCACGTCGTGAATCGTCGGCTTGCGTTGCGAGGCGGCCTTCCCCGCCGGGGTGGTTCGTTGCTCCAACGTCTTACGCTCCTCAAACCCTTGATAAGCTTCGGTCCGCCCCGCGTCTCAAGCGCATGTCATCTCCAGCGTCGAACTGCAACTCGAACGATTCGTCGCCATAACGGAAAACGCGAGTTTGCCCGATCTCACTGCGTGCGCGCAACTCCTCGAGTACTCCGTCTTTCCAACGCATGTCGATCTCTACCTGGCCGCGGCAGCGCAAGCCGCCCGCTTCGCCATCGGACCATGCTGAAGGCAGAGCGGGGAGCAGGACGATGTCGTCCGATTGACTCTGAACGAGCATCTCCGCCACTGCGCCCGTGTAGCCGAAGTTGGCGTCGATGTTGAAAGGCGGGCACGCTGCGAGGAGGTTGGGATACAGGCCTCCGCCGAGGTCGGCCTCGAACTCTACTGTGTGCTCCACAGGATTGAGCAGATGTCCTATGTTGCGGTAGGCCATGTCCGGCCTTCCGAGCCGTGCCCAAAGGGCGGTTTTCCAAGCGAAGGACCAACCCGTGCCGGAGTCCCCTCGTTCGATGAGGACTCTGGCGGCCGCTGCCGCCAGGTCGGGAGTCGTTTCCGACGAGATCTGGGCTCCCGGAAAGACACCATAGAGATGTGACACATGACGGTGCGGGTGTTCCGCCTGCGGCAGATCCCGGCTCCATTCCATCAATTGTCCGTCCGATCCGATGCCGATATCCGGCAGTCGCGGTACGGCCGCCCTGGCGAACCGCACCACGGCGTCGTCGGAGAGACCGAGAATCTCCGCGGCGTCGGCGATCGTGGAAAAGAACTCTCGGAGAAGCACGATGTCCATCGTCGCGCCGACGCTCAGCGCATGGCGTGTTCCATCAGGCAGTAGATAGCTGTTTTCTGGCGAAGTCGACGGGGCGGTCGTCAGGGTCCCGTCAGGAAGTTCGACCATCCAGTCGAGGTAGAACTCCGCCGCGCCGCGCATCACCGGCCAGGCGGTGTCGCGCAGGAACTCTACGTCGCCGCCGTAGAGGAAATGCTGCCAGAAGTGCTGGCATAGCCAGGCTCCGCCGAAGTTCCAGAGGCTGTAGCGTATCGGCACGTCGTATGCACGGCCGTGAAGGACGCCGACGGGGGTGGTCTGGAAGCGGCCGTCCACCTGATGGTGCGCGACCCAGCCCCGCATCCCATACTGGATGGACGCCGTGCTCGATCCGGCGACGCTAAGCGCCTTGACGAAGTCGAACAGTGGCTGGTGGCATTCGGCGAGGTTGCACGGCTCGGCCGGCCAGTAGTTCATCTGGAGGTTGATGTTCAAGGTATAGTTCGACCACCAGGGCGGCTGGACGCGATCGTTCCAAATCCCTTGAAGGTTTATCGCGCGGCAGCCGGGGCGGCTGGCGGAGATCATCAGGTAACGGCCGAAGTTGAAAAGAAGCGCTTCGAGGCCGGGATCCCGGTCGATCTCGGCCTGACGACGCAAGCGGTCATCCGTCGCCAGGCCGGAGACCTCCGGCGCGCTTTCGAGCCTAAGAGACGCGCGGCCGTAGAGCATCGCATGCGCCTCGACATGGCGCCGCAAGAGTTCTCCGTATCCTCTGCGCTCGGCGGCGTGGAGCCTGGCTCGGCAGTCGTTCTCCAATGTCTTGAGGTCATGGCCGACCGAGGTCGCGACAAGAATGGTGAAGCTGCCCCCGACGACAAGACTGCCATCGCTCGTCGCGCGCACGTCCGTCGCGATCACGCGAAGCATGGTGCAGCAGCGCAACGGGGGCTCTTCGTCGTAGAAGATGTTTTCGCCGTATCGCGTGCGGGCGTCAACGCCGGGCCAGTCAACCAGCGACGGCGCGTCCGCGATTGCGATCAGGTCGCGCGCGTCCGTACGTTTCGAATGTCGCGTCTTAGCGGTGAGCGCAAGAATGGTGCGCGCGCCCGCAGCGTTTTCGAAAGTCGCATTCAACACCAGGACATGATCGGGAAACGAGCAGAAACAAGTCCTGCGGACCCGACCTAGGGATGCCGTCTCGTATTCAACCTCGACCGTCGCGGTGCGGAGGTCGAGCCGCCGTCCGTAGGCCGAGACGCGCTCGTGGTTCCAGTCGATCCAAAGGTCGGCGGCGGGAAGATAGGGTTGGTTGAACTCCGTGAGCAGCTTCTGCTCGACCAGGGCCTCGGCCCCGGAAATATCACCCGCGAATAGCCTGCGCCGCACTTCGGCGAGGACAAGCGGCCCGGCGGCGACGGGCGCAGGTGCTTCCTTACCTGCCCAGAAGCGGTCATCGTTCACGCAGACGACGTCCCGAGAAGTCGCGCCTCCGATCATTGCCCCGAGCCGGCCGTTGCCAACGGGCAGCGCCTCGTTGAAATTCCGCCCCGGCCGGTCGTATCTCAGAACATGGCACTCGTCCGGCATCAGGTCATCGTCGAGCACGGCCGCCGCCGCGGCGATCCGAACGTGGTCTTGAATATTCATCGGATCATTCCTTCACGCCACCGGCGGTGAGGCCTTGGGTTATGAAGCGCAGGCCGAAGAGCACGACCAGGAGCGCGGGCGCGGCGAGGAGAACAAGACTTGCATTGTATCGGCCGATGCCGGTCGGCGTCGCTCCGAGCACTTCCTTGAAGCGCAGGACCGCCTGGGCGGCGGTGGTTTGCGCCACGTCGGTCAGGAACAGTGACGGCAGCAGGAAATCCTGGAGCGACCACATGACCGACAACGCCCCGAGATTGATGAGCGCGGGCTTGCTGAGCGGCACGAAGATGTCGAGGAATACGCGGCAATGCGAGGCGCCGTCGATTAGCGCGGCCTCGATCAGGGTCCGCGGCAAGCTCTCCGCGTAGTTTCGCATCAGCAGGACACCGAAGGGCAGCGTCATGGCGGCTTCGGGCAAAGCGACGCCGACGAGCGTGTCGCGCAGGTTCGCCTCGCGGGTGATGAAGAACAGCGGGATAAGAATGGACGTGAGCGGCACGGCCATGAAGATAAGCACGAGACTATAGAAGGCTTCCTTGCCACGGAACTCGAAGAAGGTGAAGCCGTAGCCCGCGAGTGCAGAAATCGCGACAACCACGAGCGCGTGGGTGATGGCGATGACGAACGAATTGAAATAGGTGCGCAGCAGCGACACGCCGCCGATGTCAAGCGTCAATACGTCAATGAAGTTCTGTACGCCATTGAACGCGAAGCCGCGCGCCACCGCAGCGATCAGCGGAAGCGACCAGAGGCCTGCGAGGACGACGAGGAAGGCAGTCATCGCGAACCGCTCGTGGCGGCGGCGGTAAAGGAAGTCGTGAGACGCGCTCATCCTTGCTCATCCTTGCGCGAGAGCCGCATGTGGAGACCAGAGAGAACGAGGGTCACGAGCAGCGTGGCGACCGCCGCCGCCGATCCGTAGCCGACATTCGTTCCGGTCGTCGAAAAGTTGTAGACATAGGTGCCGGTAATTTCGGTCGCGCCCGAAGGGCCGCCGCCGGTGGAGAAGAACACGATGTCGAAGGCACGGAAGCTGGTCAGCAGAGTCGAGACGACAATGGTGCGGTGGGTGCCCTTCATCAGCGGGAAAAGGATTTCGACGAACAGCCGCCAGGTCCCCGCGCCGTCGATGACGGCGGACTCGATCAGCGACGTGTTGATGGTGCTGAGATTGGCGGTGTAGTAGAGGATCGGGAGGCCGATGATGTAGACGAAGAGGATGATGACCACGCCGTAGGCGAAGGTCGGGTCGATCAGCCAGCTCTGCGCCATCCACTCCAGTCCGATATCGGTCAGGAAGACGTTGACGGCGCCGAAGCGGGCTTCGAGCATTGTCCTGAACACCGACGCGACGAGGGACAAAGGCATCAGAGCAGGCAACAGGAATACCGTATAAAGAAGGCCTTTGCCGCGCCAGGCGGCCGACAGCGTCACGGCGAGGAAGAAACCGATGGTCAGCGCCGCGGCGACGCTGACGCAGGCGAAGACGATGTTGTTGACGAAGGCGCTCAGGAAACGCGGATCGCCGAGCAGGAGCTTGAAATTCTGCAGCCCGACCCACCTGCCGTTGACAAGAGCCATCGAAATGCGCTGCACACTCGCATAGAGAAGGAAGCCCGTCGAGAAGAAGTAGTAGACCGCGAACACCAGCGCGAGCGGGCCGAAAAATAGCGCTGCTTCGCGCGGACGCAGCCTGTGGATGATCGACTTCACATTGGACATAACATCTCCTTCGAAAGGACGCCCCACGCGGGATACGCGTGGGGCCGCGGTATCAGAGGGCGTTGGAGTAACGTCCGCTGTCCTATTCGCCCTGCAGGTAACTGGCCTGATCGTCCGTCGACGTGCCGCTGATGATCGACTTGATGATCGCATCACCGACGACGTTGGAAAAATCGGACACGTTGTTGCGGTCGCTCGAGGCGTTGAGGAGCAGGTCTGCGACAACGCCGTAGTCCTTCGCAGACCGTTCGCTCGAGAAGATGTCCTTCGGCAGCTTGTAGCCCTGCATTGACGGAACGACGAAGAGGGTATCGCCCCATTGCCCGACGCCCTCGCCTGCCGTCATGAACTGGACGAACTTCATGGCCTCGGCCTTATGCTTCGAGTTCTTCGGCACGGCGAGACCGACCTCGATGAAGCTACGGATTGCGGGCTTGCCGCCCTCGGCGATGACAGGCAACGGCGACGCCGTGACGTTGTCCAGCTTGATGCCGTTGGCCTTGCGGAACGGAGCCGACAATGCGCCCATCTCCCAAGTTCCCTGGAGGAACATGACGGCGTTGCCCTGCTGGAACAGTTCGACGGCCCGGCCATAGTCGAGGTCCAGGGTGTCCTTGCCGAAGATGCCGTCCTTGTAGAGGCTGACGGTCGCGTCGAAGCCCGCCTTGAACTCGGGACCGTCGAACTTGCCACTCTTATTGTAGCGGAGCGCGTTGAACCAACCCGGGGCGCCCTGCTCGATGATCGTGTCGGCAATCTCGTCCAGAAACCAGTTCGCACCGGTGAACGCGACAGGGACGAGATCGGGACGCTTGGCCTTGACGGCCTTGACGAAGGCCGCGAGCTCCGCCCGGTCCTTCGGCACGGGGAGCCCGAGCTGCTTCATCAGATCGAGATTGTAGTAGGCGACGACCGAGCCCAAAGTGCCCATCGGGGCGATGTAGAGTTTGCCATCTCCGGAGAGAAGCTTGGCCTGCTCCAGGGCCTTGGGCGCCAGCTGCTTGTCGATGGGAGCGGCTCCATATTGATTGTAAAGTTCAGGCAGGGGCTCGAGGTAGTCCTTTACGAGCTTGACCATGCTACTTGTCTGGACTGCGGCCACGTCGACCGGATCCCCCGACGACAACGCGAGGGGCAGACGGTCCTGATACGCCGTCGATTCGAGCAATGTCACGTTGACGTCGATGGACGGGTTGGCCTTCTCGAATGCGGCGACAGCCTTGTCGACGACGGGAGCCGGGGGCGCCCAGGTCCAGAAGTTGATGGTCGTCTTGTCCTCCGCCATCGCCAACGAGGCGCATGTTACGCCGAGGATGACTGTGAATGCTGCGAGTTTGGAAAAGCGCACGATGTTCCTCCCATTAGTGCGGAAGCGCCTGGTCCGCCGTGAATCACGGCGACGGGGTCTCGACGCGTGACCCCGATGCATCGAAGAGGTGAAGGCGGGAAAGCGGCAGCCAAACATCCATGGAGCCGCCCTCCAGCGAGCGGGCGTTGCCGCCCATTCGAGCGACAACCGGCAGGCCCACGCGCCGGTCCGCAGACGCCGCGGCCAGGTGCAGGATCGAATCAGCGCCGAGCGTCTCGACGAGCGAGACCGAGCATTGGAGCCGGACGCCCAAGCCGTCGCCGCCAGAACCCAACACGACGTCCTCCGGCCGGATGCCGACCTTGGCGACGTCCTCGCCGAAGCCGCCGGCCGGCGCGGGCAGGTCGGAGGCGTCGAACACGTTCATGGGCGGCGCGCCGATGAAAGTCGCCACGAAGAGGTTCGCGGGACGGTCGTAGACATCCTGCGGCCGCCCAATCTGCTGCACGCATCCAGCGCTCATGATCACCACCCGGTCGGCCATGGTCATGGCCTCTATCTGGTCATGGGTCACGTAGAGGGTCGTGATGCCCAGCCGCCTCTGCAGGCCCGCGATCTCGACGCGCATGTGCATGCGGAGCCGTGCGTCGAGGTTCGACAGCGGCTCGTCCATCAGGAATATCTTGGGGTTGCGCATCAGCGCGCGCCCCATGGCAACGCGCTGGCGCTGGCCGCCGGAGAGCGCCCCGGGCTTACGGTCGAGGAACGAGTCCAGTTCGAGAAGCGCCGCGATTTCCCGAGCCCGGGAGGCGCGATCGTCCCTGGAAACGCCGCGCAACTTCAGGGGATATTCGAGATTGGCACGGACCGTCATATGCGGATAGAGCGCGTAGTTTTGAAAGACCATGGCGATGTCGCGGTCTCGCGGATGCGTGTCTTGCATCGCCTCGCCGTCGATGACCAGCGCACCGTCCGAGATCGACTCTAGCCCGGCGATCATTCTGAGAAGGGTCGTCTTGCCACATCCGGACGGTCCCAGCAGCGCGACAAACTCGCCCTTCTCTACTGACAGGTTCACCGCACTGACCGCTGTGTAGGCCTGTCCGAAATGTTTTGTAACGCCTTCAAGGCGAACGAACTCTCCCAAGGGTCCATCTCCTCTTCCTCAGCGAAACGTCATAAACATAATTGATATCGATGTCAACTATCTGGAAATGTATCATTAGCGATATAAGTTTTATATGATATTTTTGAATGGTTTATACGAATCGATATCGATGTCAATTGCTTCCTGCTCATGGCAGCGTAATGCGACGCAGCGAGAGGCTGCTCGAAACCTGCTAGTGAGCGCGAAGCGCGACGTGAAATGCGACACCGACCGGTTTACGGCCGATGGCCGACCGTCCGCTACGGGACACCCAACACGAAAAAGCGGGAATCAGAATTCTTGCCGCCGTACGAGGTCGATCCGAGGACGTGCGGTATGTGCTAGAACCTTTCCGGGTTAGATTGCAGCATTCTGCCGGAGCAGGTTTTCGTCAGGGCAAAGGCGATTGGCGATGGGCATACCCAAGGCACGTCCGAGCCGATCGCCTTTGATCCTGGCTAGAGATGCCTGGCCGAAGCGATCAGTGCGTCCTGCGGTTGCTGAGTCTTGCAGATTTGCCAATGCAAATCTGCGGGAGGGTTGGCTGAAACGAGCCGCCCGATCGACCGGCCGGCTTGGCCGTAGAGCTGGGCTACGACACGCGCCGGCCGGTCGATCATCCGACTCCGTTTGAGCCAACAGAATGATTCAATCTAACCCGGAAAGGCTCTAGGATGCGCCTGAAGACGGGATGCGACAGACGCGCTGCGAGGGGCGTGTGATCGTACCGGAATTCGCGCGACCGAGAGCCGACGTTGTGCTCTTCAAAGGGAAGACGAGGAAGATGCCGATACCACAGCAACCCAGTCTAATCGTTCGACAGAAATCCCCACCGAATATCGAGTTTCCGTTTGCGTCGCTTTCCGATTGGCTGATCCCAACCGAGCAGTTTTTCGTGCGAAACCATTTCCCGTCGCCGAACCTCGATGCGCGAGACTGGAGATTGCGCGTTGGCGGGGCGGTGGAGCGGCCGATCGAACTTGACCTCGACAGCATCAAGGCGATGCGGAGCACGACTCTCACCGCCGTCGTCGAGTGCGCAGGGAACGGGCGCGTCTACTATGAGCCGCCGAGGGAGGGGTTGCAGTGGCAGAACGGAGCCGTCGGCAATGCCGCGTGGACAGGTGTTCTTCTGCGCGAGATTTTGGAAATGGCGGGCGTCAAGCGAACCGCATGTGAGGTTCTGCTCGCAGGCGCCGACAGCGGCATCGTCGACTCGAACAAGAAAACGGCTTCTCCCGGCCCCATCGCTTTTGCGCGCAGTTTGCCGCTTGAGAAGGCCATCGCTGACAGCACGATCCTTGCCCATTCGATGAACGACGCGCCGTTGACGCGCGATCACGGCTACCCGCTACGCGCGGTCGTGGGTGGCTGGTTCGGCATGGCTTGGGTCAAGTGGATCACTGATATCACGGTTGTGGAACAACCGTTCCTTGGCTACTGGCAGGCGCGCGACTATTTCCGTTGGGAGCGCAGCCTCGGGGAACCCACGCTGGTCCCCCTTGCGGAGATGGAGGTCAAAGCGCAGATCGCGCGTCCCGTACAGGGGGCGCATCTCAGCGTCGGCCAACCGTACCGGATTTTCGGTGCCGCCTGGAGCGGAGAGGCTCCTATCCGGCAGGTGCAGGTCTGCACCGGGGATGGCAGGGGCTGGCGCGAGGGAAGGCTTATCGAAACAGAACGTCCCTTTGCATGGCGCTTGTGGGAGTACATGTGGACCCCTGAAGAAGTGGGGCGATATACACTGCGATGTCGCGCGATCGATGGGGCGGGGCGCGAGCAGCCCGACCTCCAGCGTTCCGATTGCGAGAGCTACGCGGCCAATTGGATCATTCCGGCGGAGGTTACGGTCGTTCCGGAGCCACAGACATACGAGGAGGAATTCGTGATCTGATCACCGGCATGGGGCGGAATGGCGGCTCTTGGCACAACTGCAACCCGCGTTGTCACTGCGTCATGCCAGAGCCGATAATCGTCGCGATTTGCGAGGCGCCGCGCCGCCGGCGAGTTGGGCGGAAACGCACCCTCATTTTCCGTCATTCCAGGCCTTGAGCCTGGAATCCATGGTCACAACCGAGGAGACCGGGCGTGGGTCCTCGGGGCAAGCCCGAGGACGACGGAGGGTGGGTGGACCGGTGTCCGAATATGCGCGCGCTCAAGCAGCGCGCGCTTTTCACTTACATCTCAGCGGAAACCGCCGCTGGCGACCAGGCGTTCGCCGGTCAGCCAGCGGGCATCGTCGGAGGCGAGGAAGACGGCGATGTCGGCGATATCGTCCGGCTGGCCGATGCGGCCGAGCGGCGTCTGGGCGACTATGGTCTGCTGCAAATCCGAGCCGATGACGCCGGCCGTGTGGGTGCCTTCGGTCTCGACCATGCCCGGCAGAATGGCGTTGACGCGGATCTTGCGCGGGCCGAGCTCCTTGGCAAGCACGCTGTTGATGCCCTCGACGGCGCCCTTGGTGCCGGTGTAGACGGCCGATGCCGGCAAGCCCAGGCTGGTGACCACCGAGGAGATGTTGATGACGCTGCCGCCCTCGCCGAGATGCTTGGCCGCCGCCTGGGTGGTCAGGAGAACGCCGAGAACGTTGACGTCGAACATGCGGCGATAGTGCTCCTCGGTCACCTCGCCGATCGGGGCGAATTCATAGACGCCGGAGTTGTTGACGAGCACGTCGAGCTTGCCGAATTCCTTGACCGCGGCATCGACCACGCCCTGCGCCTGTTCGGATTTGGAAACATCCCCCTGCACCGCGATCGCTTTGCCGCCGGCCGCCCCGATCGCCGCAACCACGGCATCCGCGCCCGCCTTGCTCGAGGCGTAGTTCACCACTACTTGTGCACCTTCGGCTGCCAGCGCCTTGGCAATCGCAGCGCCGATGCCCTTGGAGGCACCCGTGACGACTGCGACCTTTCCCGTGAGCTTAGCCATTTCTCAATCCTTCTGATCCGGACAGCCGCCGGAATTGGCGGTCTTGTTCCGTAGTTCAGAAATTCGGAACTGTTGATCTCAATGTCAAGAGTGGCTATATAAAATTCATGAGACCGCTGTTTCACCCAGCCTTGGAAGACATCCGGCCCGAAGCGATCCTCTATGCGCTTTCGGATCCGGAGCGCGTTGCCATCTACGCCCAGCTTGCCGGCGCTTCCGGTGGCGGCACCTGTTCGGCGCTCGCCCAGCTCGGCGACCGCGTCATCCCGAAGTCATCGCTGTCGAACCATTTCAAGGTGCTACGCGAATCCGGTCTGATCCTCAGCGAGCGCCAGGGTATCGAGATGCACAATCAAACCCGCTGCGCCGAGCTGGACCAACGTTTCCCGGGCCTGATCAACGCCATTCTGCTGGCTTACGCACAGATCCCCGGGCAGCCGAAGGCGGGTTGACGGCCACCGGGAGTAATTCATGCCTGTGCACAGCTCTCCATAAGCATGAATATGAACCGTGATGACTTATGGTCACCACACCTCGCTTGTCCCCGCCTACAGGGCGGTATCGGCCACCGGACAAGCTCATGGCATTTTTGCAGTATCTTTGACAGAATAGCTTCCGGCCGACGGCCGGGAACTTGTCGCCTTGCCTCAAGCGCAACACTTCGAGGCGCTGGTCGATGGGCCGCAGCAGCCAGTCTTGGCCGTATCCTCGGCCAGCCAGCGATCCCGCGGTTTGCAGCTTGCGGGTCGAGCGGCGAGAGCGACCTCGAACACGCCGGAAATGAGTTCCGGCACAGATGCACAATAGAGAGCCATTGGCTTCACGCCATCGCTTACCTCGAATGTGAGCTTTGCCGATGGTTCGAGCTGCACATGATCGGAAACCTTGCGAATGATCGCGGAGAACTTGCCCGCCGGCATGTGGGTTCTGGTTCTGTCGCCCTCATCGATATCCCAGAGCTGGACGAAGATCTCGGACCAAGCCTCCGGATTAGCACCGCAATCCAGCGCCGAAAACTGTCCGGCCTTGACCTCGGTGACATGGTAGCCGGGCCGGACGGACTAGACATCGAGGATATGGCCGAGGGTGATGTCGGAAGAAACTGTCTTGTCGATCGCTTTCATCTGAGTTATCCCTTTAATCCAATAGTTCAAGGATTATTGAAGTATGGATGAACGTCAAGCCCTTTCGTCATTCGCGGCGCTCTCTCAGGAGACGCGTCTGGCCATCGTGCGATCGCTGGTCGTCGCGGGACCCGCCGGGTTGGCTGCCGGCGTGATCGCAGAGCGCATGGGCGTGTCGGCCACCAACGTCTCATTCCATCTCAAAGAACTTGAGCGCTCCGGTCTGATCTCGCAACGGCGGGAATCCCGTTCGATCATCTACAGTGCCAGCTATGAGACGCTGGCCGATCTCGTGAAGTTCCTCATGGAGGACTGCTGTGGCGGACATCCCATCATCCGCGAAAGTGTCGAGCAGTCCGAAGGCTGCTGCACGACCGATGCAGCCCGGAGCGAGGGCAACGTCGTTGCGTAATCCGAATGTCCCGGTCGGCATCGTTGCCGCGCTCGGCCTGACCCAAATCATCGGTTACGGCACCCTCTACTACAGCTTCAGCATCCTGGCACCCGGCATGGCGGCGGACCTCGGCATCACCGTCACGCAGGTCTTCGCTATCTTCTCCGCGTCGCTCTTCGTTGGCGGTTTGTCAGCCCCGTATATCGGCCGGCAGTTGGACGGCATCGGGGCATCGACCGTTATGGCGGTCGGCTCGGCGCTATCCGCCCTGACCTTGATCCTATGCGCCTGGTCTCCGTCGGTGGTGATCTTCGCCCTGGCCATCGTCCTCATGGAAATCTCGTCCGGTATGGTCCAGTACCAAGCCGCCGCCTTCGCGGCGCTGGTGGAGGCCGATCCCCGGTCCGCGTTGCGGAGTATCACCTATCTCACGCTGATTGCCGGGTTTGCCTCCACGATCTTCTGGCCGATCGCCACGGCTCTGCTGGGCTATCTCTCCTGGCGCGAGATCTATCTGGTTTATGCCGGGCTCAACCTTGCCATCTGCATGCCGTTCCATGTCTGGATCATGCGAAAGGGGAAGAAAGGTGCCACAAGCGGGAAAAGGCTGATGCGCGAGCCCGTCGTCGGGGCAATCCCACATGAGCGACGGCGGGGCGCCGTAGTTGCCGTGTCGGCCGCATTTGCGCTGCTCGGCTTCACCTTGGGGGCCATGTTGGCGCATATGGTGCCGATGCTTGGAACGCTCGGCTTCGGAAGTGCTGCCGTCGTCATCGGCTCCCTGTTCGGTCCGGCGCAGGTGCTCAGCCGCCTGATCAACATGATTTTCGGGGCACGGCTCGCACCACCCGGCCTTGCGGTCGTCTCCGCGACCTTCATGGTCCTCAGCGTCGTCATTCTGGCGTTATCCGGCAACTGGCTCCCCGGCGCGGTCGCCTTCTCGATCTGCCTCGGTCTCGGATCGGGCATCAACAGCATCGCGCAGGGCAGCTTGCCCCTCTACCTGTTCGGCTCGGATGGATACGGTGCGCTCACAGGCAAGATGGCGGCAGCGAGACTGGCTGCCGGTGCTGCGGCCCCCTTTGTCTTTGCGGCGACGATGGAGCAGTTCGGCATAGGCGCGTCGCTCGTCCTGAGCGCAGCTCTCGGCTCCATCGGTATTGCCGCATTTGCGGCGGTTGCGATGGCGACGAAGCGAACTCTCGTCGCCGCCCCAAGCCCATCAAATTGACCCCAGCAACACGCGCTTCTCCAGCTCGGCCGCCTGCTCCTTTCGCTCGCTGTAGCGGTTGGTCAGATAGGTGGAAGCGTCGCGGGTCAGTAGAGTGAACTTTACCAGCTCCTCGCAGACGTCCACGACTCGGTCGTAATAGGACGAGGGCTTCATGCGGCCATCGGCGTCGAATTCCTGATAGGCCTTGGCGACCGAGGACTGGTTAGGAATGGTGATCATCCGCATCCAGCGACCGAGAATCCGCATCTGGTTCACCGCATTGAAGGACTGGCTACCCCCAGATACCTCGATGACGGCGAGTGTCTTTCCCTGGGTTGGCCGGACCGATCCGACCGAAAGCGGAATCCAGTCGATCTGTGACTTCATGATACCGGTCATCGCGCCATGGCGTTCCGGGCTCACCCAGACATGTCCTTCCGACCATTGCGAAAGTTCGCGCAGTTCCTGCACCTTCGGATGGCTGGCCGGTGCTTCGTCGGGAAGCGGCAGGCCCTTCGGATCGAAGATGCGGACCTCGCATCCGAGCCGTTCGAGCAGTCGACGGACCTCGAACGCAAGGAGACGGCTATACGACACTTCTCGAAGCGATCCATAGAGGACCAAAATGCGAGGCTTGTGTGTCGAGAATGCCGGCCGCAAGGCATCGAGGTCGACGGACTGAAGGTGCTCGCCGTGCAGGGCGGGGAATGTATCAGGCAATTCGCTTTCCTTCCTGGTCGATGACCTGCTCGCCATCCTCCTTGAAGAACGGTCCCTTGAAGGTGTCAGGCAGGATGTCGAGCACAGCTTCGGACGGGCGAGCGAGTCTTGTGCCGAGGGGCGTCACGACGAACGGTCGGTTGATCAGGATGGGCGTCGTGATCATCGCATCGAGCAACTGGTCATCGGTCAGGTCTGGGTTGTCGAGACCGAGATCCGCATATGGCGAGCCTTTGTCGCGGATGGCCTCGCGAACAGTCAGGTGGGCGTCTGCGATCATCGTCGCAAGCTGCTCACGCGTCGGTGGGTTCTGCAAATACTCAATGACAACAGGCTCGATTCCGGCTGCGCGGATCAGCTCCAGCGTGTTGCGGGACGTCCCGCAGGACGGATTGTGGTAGATGGTGACATTCATAGTTTTGCCTCCGATGAGACTGTCGATGAGGTGGACGGCTGCAGGAGCCAGGTGAACAGCGCAAGTGCGAGAACCGCACTGGCAATCTCGGCGACCCAGAAACCAGGCAGATCGATAGGGCGAATGCCTGAGAAGGTGTTTGTCAGTGACCGGGCCAACGCGACGGCGGGGTTGGCGAAGGACGTCGACGCGGTGAACCAGTAGGCTGCGGTGATGTAGAGCCCGACGAGCCACGGCACTGCTCTCTGCTCGAACTTGATTCCGGCAAGGATCACTGCAAC
>Ga0123341_1000088_pt1 | contig 38360 bp, 30 predicted proteins | sample Turbeapinknodule_FD_89959 | JGI IMG/M metagenome (GOLD analysis project Ga0123341, IMG submission 89959) | Root nodule microbial communities of legume samples collected from Mexico - Turtle bean Mexico pink nodule | ecosystem: Host-associated > Plants > Roots > Nodule | place: Mexico: Nepantla...
ACATTATTTAATTATAATTTTTTTTATTATATATATATATTTTTATTTTTAAATCTATAACAACAGTTATATACAACTTTAAAAGTTTTCAAAGTATATTTTTCATTAATAAAATAAAAACATAACATGAGAAATCAATTATAAACAACAAAAGACCAAACTTTTAACCAATTTAAGCACCTAAACCTTGATTCTCAGTCACAGGAAGTTGAGTGATCGGAATTCGGCGCAGACAGCACGCCATTGCCGCCGCACTTTGCCACCATCCTCAAGCTCTCCACGAACGCCTCAGTCTGTGACTCCTGCGACAATATCTCCGACAGCTGTTCCGGGCTTATCGCCAGCTTCACCTTCCACACTCCTTTCCTCGGACACACTTCACCTGTTTCCGACCACATCCTATTGTTGTTGTTGTCGTAGGTACACATTCTGTACGGCGTTAACGTCGCACTGGCGGCGGCGTTGTCGGATAGTTGTCTGGCGGCGTTCTTGGTGGATGGCAACCTGCAAGAAGGGTCGAGAGGGAGAAGATAATAGAGGTCCCCCGCGTGAAGCTCCTCGTCGCGATGGAGCGGCTCCGAGAAGAAGTCACGGCGGCTCCGGAATATTCCGTGGCCGGAAAACTCTTTTGTTATGCAGTGGGCGGTTATGGGGGTGTAGAGCTCCATGATGGCTCCGTTTGGGGTGAGGACCTTGACTATGTTGTCGTTTTCCGAAAGAGGTTGAGTTGTGGTGATTCCTTTGAACGCGCAGTTCCCCATTGATGGATTAGGTTTTGGTTGGTGTGAAGGTTTTTGTTGTTTATGTTATTATGGGAGGATAACTATTAAGTACCCGACACATAAAGCATCTAATTCTTTTCTTCTTTCTTTTCGAACCTTTCAGGGTATCTTTCTAATGCTTTCTTTGTTTTAATCTAGTGCGGTGGACCCACTTAGTTTGTGTTATGAGTAAAGTAAGATTGGATCATCATTCTAAATTTTCTTAATCATTATTTCAATCTAATATTAATATTAATGTTGAAGGAGTAGATATAATGACATTTTATAACATACAATTGAATGCAAATTGTTATAGAATGGGTTGAGATTATGTAAACTATCACTTCTTCCTCAATCGGTCGATTGGTTATTTTTTTGCTTTCTCTTCATTTTATTGAATGACCTTCTTGTCTTCTTTCATTATCTTTCTTTTTAATTTTTGGTAAACTCCCGCGGTTTGAATGGTACATGCAAAAGATACTCCGACGCTGAAATGAGATCTCCATATTCGGAGCAATTAATGTGTAATGATGACATAACTTTTTTCTTGAAACTTGTGACTATTTATATGATTATCATGAACCCTTTGTTATTGGGTCGGTTTAGGGTTTTGGATCATAATTAAGTGGTATTACACAATGCTTAATCACTGTTTGGTCCCGTTAACCTTCTTTTAGGCTTAACGAATATGGTCATGTCAGACGTTGAGACCTCCACCATTCGTTCGATACCGACTGGTACACTAATCTCATCTATATAAAATTGAATTATGTTTAAAGTCAACTTTTTAATATGATATCAGAGTTATTTGAAGTATATTTTAGGAATTTTTTTAATACTAACATTAATGTTGATCGAATAGATATGAAGACATTTCATAATAATATATAAGTGAATGCAAATTTCATTTTATAAGATGTATAAAATTAAATTAATCTTAAAATTCCCTTTTTAGTATGATATCTAATATCAAGAGTTATTAACAATGTAATGTAATTTATTGAACTTATCATGTCATCCGAACTTCTATCAAATCACTCTTTAATATATATATAGTTGTCCATAAAAGTTGTTAGTCAGTGAACTCAAACTGTGTAGGAGATGAAAAAAATTGAAATTAGTATTAGAAAGAATGAGTGAAAAGTAGAGCGTTTAAAAGTTGGAACAATCTCTGAAAAGGAGGATAAGAAGCATAGCGTCCAGGTTTAGTGATGATGGTCAATGGACACAATGATGGGTTCATGGAAAGAGAAGTGCTTCATGCCTCTCCCACTCTTTTATCTTTGTTTTTTTTGTGAACACATATACAGTAAATTATATAATTTACCCAACAGTAATAACATTTACGCTGCGTAAAGCATTTTTAATTTTGAATACGAAGTAAAAAAAAATATAAAAAAAAGTAGACAGAGCTCTCTCTTTTTTCCCTTTCCCCTATAATTGCTTATTCATCATAGTTTTTGTTTTACAACTCATAGATAGTTTTTTTTCTTACTTGAAACAATGAGTACTCGATTTATAATAATGTGAACATGTTGAACAAAAAGTAAATAAAAGATAGAATAGTATGTAGCTTAATGAAATTGTTCTCAAGTATATATTCATATCACATAACGTATTTCCAATTATGGGATAAAAAATGCGTAATCCAAGGTTTTTTTTAATGATTTTGGTGAAAAAAGGGGCAATATTATGAAATAAGAAGGAGAGAAAAAGGAAAAAGTGTGTGATAATTGGTGAAAAGGGGATATTGAGAAAAGCTTATAAGAAAAAGGAAATGAAGCACTTAGAAGATACATTAAACAACATTTGACCAAATTTTGTTAATATTATAAAATCGCTTTTAAAGTAGTTTCTTAATTTTTATTTTTTAGATATAAATAGTTTTTTATTAAGAAACATATTTCTTTTTGTAAATGTTATATTTAATTAAAAAACAAAAGATTTTATTGAAAAATTATAAAAACATATTTCTGAGGGCCCAACCGGGTTCGAACCGGTGACCTCTTGATCTGCAGTCAAATGCTCTACCACTGAGCTATGGACCCATTTTTGATATACTTTGATGACATAAATTTCATAATAAAATAAAATACTATTATGTTATAAGTTAACCATAATTTAATATTAGCTTATTTAACATGAGATATAATCTTGAAAACCTATTTAATTATGATGTCATTATTACAATTTACTTACCTAGGTAAGAAAATATTGAACCTCCAATTATTTGACACTATTTTTTTTCTCTCACTCTCACTTTACAACTTCTATTAATAAATAAAATATTATTATTTTTTTAATAAAGATTAATATAAACAAAGTTGGTAAGGAATATTGGGTGTGATTTTGTAGGAACAAGGTGAGATAAAAGTTGTGTGAATTGAATTAGTTGAACAATAATTTGAATATTTATTTATTTATATGAAGAGAAAAGAAGAATAAGTAGTATTAGTAGGAAAAGTTAGTTGTGTATTGGTGGCTTCCCTCTCTATTCTCCGTGATGTGTGATTGAATGTGTAATGTGTTGTGAATTTCAGTTTTCATGATTTCGTCTCTTCTCTCTTTTGCATTTCCTCAAACACATTAACCTCTTTCTTTTTCTCATTCGCAAATCGCAATACCATAACATTAACAATGTCTCTCTCTGTTCCCAAGTTTGCGCACCCTCTTCCTCTTCCTCTTCAGCACAGATCCAATGGCTGCTCCATGTCTTTCCACACGTTCACTCCCTTCCTTGGATCCACTCACAAGCTTCGTTTCACTGCCCCCATCAAGCTCAATGCTCGCTCTAATTCCACTGTTGTCTCTGTCTCCGATGCTGTCAAGAACAAGAAGCTCAAATCAGCCAACAATCTGGTAACCCTTTTACCGTTTTGTTTTGAGTATCACAAATCAATAATCCATTCCTTTGGGAATAGGAGATTTTCATTTGTTCAGCATGGCATGGATCCTGCATGATGGGTTTTTGAAAATTAAATAAAAAAGTTATCTTTCTACTTAATTCAACCTACCCAATTAGTTTTTGAGTAAATAAATAGTGTTACCACGAACCTTATAGGGAGTTTTTGCACATTCAATCAATTAGAAATTGTTACAACACTTACCTTAGAAGTTATGCATGAGTTTTGATTTGATGACAAGTATAAAGAGTTTTACACTTATGGTACATAGAGATTAAACTCTTGTTTTATAAGCTGCATGATTCAATATTTTATTTCAAATGTTGTAGATTTTTCACAATTTGATGGTATAGGTTTTGTATTAACTATAAAACCTGTACCATCAAATTGTGAAATATCTACAACATTTGAAATAAAATATTGAATCATGCAGCTTTAAGGAAATAAGAGACTTCTTATGCCTGCTATATCCAGTTAGCTTCAGATTCTGAAAAATATGTTTTTGTTTTTTTGGAAATGAGTGTTTGAATTGAGATTATTGTTTTTTGTTTGTATTGGTGTGTGCAGCTTATTACGAAAGAGGAGGGCTTGCTGCTCTACGAAGACATGACTTTAGGCAGGTTCTTTGAAGACATGTGTGCCCAGATGTATTATAGAGGCAAAATGTTTGGCTTTGTTCACTTGTACAATGGCCAAGAAGCTGTGTCAACTGGCTTCATCAAGCTTCTCAAGAAAGAAGACTCGGTGGTGAGTACATACCGGGACCATGTTCATTCACTGAGTAAGGGGGTGCCAGCGCGTGCTGTAATGAGTGAGCTCTTTGGGAAGGCCACGGGATGCTCCCGAGGTCAAGGAGGCTCTATGCATATGTTCTCAAAGGAACATAATGTGATTGGTGGGTTTGCTTTCATTGCTGAAGGAATCCCTATTGCCACTGGGGCAGCATTTTCCAGCAAGTATAGAAGGGAGGTTTTGAAAGAGGCAGACTGTGATCATGTGACATTGGCATTTTTTGGAGATGGAACATGTAACAATGGACAGTTCTACGAATGCCTAAACATGGCAGCTTTATGGAAATTGCCTATTGTGTTTGTGGTGGAAAATAATCTGTGGGCTATTGGGATGTCACATCTCAGGGCAACTTCCGATCCTCAAATATGGAAGAAAGGGCCAGCATTTGGAATGCCTGGGGTTCATGTTGATGGGATGGACGTTTTGAAGGTCAGGGAGGTGGCAAAGGAGGCTATTGAAAGAGCCAGACGAGGAGAAGGACCGACTTTAGTAGAATGTGAGACCTATAGATTTAGAGGACATTCATTGGCCGATCCTGATGAGCTTCGTGACCCTGGTAAGCGTTTATGTTATGCTTTCTTCTCTTAGAATGTACTTCAAATATGCTGTTAATTTTCTAGTATATTATGTTGCATTTCCTTTGCACTTTTGTTGGTATCTTAAGTGGTACTGTACATAATACTTGTACATTTATTCTTCTGTAAGCTTTCTGTGCATTATCTCTGTAGTTTAGTTTTAGAGCAATTTTCTCTTGATGTTAGATGTTGAGAATGCAATTGATATTAAGATTAAGATCATGGATTTGGATCACTGCCAAACTTGTATGTTAAAGAAATTGAACTTGTATTTGTGCACTCTAAACCTGTGAATGGTGTAAAGATTTACACTTTATTGTTTGGATTTGAAATATGGCATAACTACATTATAAGCTGTACTTATACTACACTTTATTGATTTGTCTCTTTGAAAAGTAACTTCTCTTATCATTTTGATGGCAAGTGCAAAACATCATGGTGCCTGATCAACAACATTCCTGTTGAAATATGGAAATGTAGTTTGATTAATATTTGTAAACAATTTTTATAAACTAAAGTTGTGGATGTTTTTTCCTATAGTTTGATAATGTTTTTGCAAGGTATTATTTTCTTGCTATCAATGTGTTAAATAATGAGTTCATTTAACCGTGTGGACATAATTCAGATTACCCTGTGGTTATTGTTGCTCTTAATGACTATGTTAGCTGATAAAAGTAGCATATTTTATTCTTTTTTGAAACGTCCTGCTAAATCTTATAGTCTTTGTTTTCTATGCATATTACATCAATAGTGTCACGTGATCTATGTAACCAACCTAACTAGTGGGATAATGTTTTATTATTGTTTTTATTCTTGTGGCAATAATAGTATGATTACCACAACCGTTTTTCTAATTTCAACAAGTCAGGATATTCATGCCATGATCAAAATAACTCACATCTTGCCGTAGTTTTCTTTGTCTTCTATTTGTGTCTGGCAAGTTCATGGTAATTATTCACCATCATCTGAATGTGCTTTGGCAGCTGAGAAGGCACATTATGCTGATAGGGATCCCATCTCTGCACTGAAGAAATACTTGATTGGGAACAAATTAGCCAGTGAACAAGAGTTGAAGGCCATAGAGAATAAGATTGATGAGGTTCTTGAGGAGGCAGTTGAGTTTGCAGATGAGAGCCCTCTTCCACCACGCAGCCAGCTTCTAGAGAATGTCTTTGCTGATCCAAAAGGTTTTGGAATTGGACCTGATGGCAAGTACAGATGCGAGGACCCAAAATTCACTCAAGGCACTGCTCATGTGTAATGTTATCCAAGTCTGACATCTAAGTTTTCAGTTTTAGATTCATGTTCTTGTTCTTATACTTTCTAGAAATCAAACATTACGGTCCAAATGCCCTTCATAAAATATAGAGAGGATTTGTTTAGGTTGAAGTTTTGTTTTTTCTTCCCTTATATTTGTTAGCATTCTTGGAACTAGTGTCAACAATGACAATTTCCAATCATTCCTTTTATTAGTCAGTTGTTGCAATTATAACAGCCATCTATTCTTCTTGTGGATTCCTTTAATTTTTCAAAATGAGTATCTTGTAGTGGACTCATGAATTCTATCTCCAAGGCATGTTCTCTCGGTATAGTCATGATTTATCCTTCACTCACTTTGTTATGATTGAGATGAAGTAAATTTGGTTAATGGTTGATATAATGTATTTTAATTTAATGTTCAATATTTGATTGAATTTGTATCACAGATTTTTGCACAATAGTAAATTATTTTTAAATTTTATGTCATGGGATTACTTGAATAAGTAAATAATATAATACAATAAAATTTGTATTTACTAAAATACTTATAATTTTATATCCTTTTAAACTTAACTCAGATCTCAATTTGTATTTAGGATATCAATTTTGAATTGCAATAAATTCTTCATATATTAACTTCGTTTTGATTCTTTAAAGAGGCTAGAAGTGCAAAACACTCTTCTTTTGTGTTTTTCTTTTAATTTTTATGCAATCTATACACTTTCAACTCTGTAAAGCATCTCAAAAGTGTGGCTAATGCCACAACAAATAAATGTAGAGTCCTTTATTATTGTGATTTCCTACTACCATCTCAATATTTTTTAAATAAGATTCTCATTATTAAAGTTATTTCCTAATGCAATGAGATGATTTACAATATAAAATGAACCACAATAATCTGCAATGCAACGAAACGCAAGAAAAAGTTGTTTGGTGGAAATTAAATATTTAATGAGAAAACTTTACTAAACAAGCATGAACTAAGTCTCAAAATTGATTTACAAAATAAAAAATAAAAAAAAAATCAAAATTGGTAAGTGGCTATTCAGGAACAATGATCGTTTTACACAAGATGCTTTGATGTAGGAAGCCTCTCGGGTGGCAAATCTGAATACTCCTTTCTTATTCTTTTGCCTTTGAAGCTCACAAAGCAAGTCGCATAATGAAACTGTATGTTAACTTACCAAGCATCAAAAGTAGTAAGAATGAAGCTGTAATACTTATCAGATGAAGATTAAAGTAGAAAAAAAAAGTAATGTGAAGAGAGCATATAAACGGATATTACAACTTCACAGCAGCTATTGCTTCTGGTTTAAAATCAACCCGCAGACCCAATACACGCCTAACTTCTGCTGGAGTTAATCTCCAGGTCATAGGTCCAGAGTTCTCACCCCAGAAATCTAGAATCTCAGAAACCTTTTCTAAATTTAGAATTGTGGCCATTTGAGTAAGACGTGCAAACTTGTCCCTAACAGTTCTCTGTGTCATGACACTGAAATGACTTACCAAAGCTCTAGCATCTCGGTCCAGCTGAAGACCACCTAGCTGGCTAAATCTTTTCTGCATCATAATAACTTCTAGCCTTTTCACAATGAAATCAATAATCAAATGAACAAACGTGTCATAATTGTTAGTAGTCATTAGTGGCTGCAGCCATGCCACATTTGTCTCAACAGCATGGAGAAGTCTCTGAACCCATGGGTCATTCACCTCATTATCTGCATACTCGGCCTCTGAAAGCTCATAGTTAATTGGTCCAACGCTGTCTAATACTGGTCTTATTCTAGGTGTAATGGTTGACACAAGTTGTCCTATGCTAGCAGTCAAAGCTTGCTTGAAAGCATTGCTGCAATCTGCCAACTCAGTCAAACAAGATTTTACCTTTTCTCGATCAGCTGGTGCAGGAAACACCTGTATGAAGTTATTCAGTCCGTTAATTCTGCAACTTTAAACTTGTATATTATATAGGCAAAGTAAACAGACATAAAATAAAGAATGACATGACCTATAATTATAAACCAACAAAGAACAAATTGACATAGCGCTATATAAATTAAGAAACAGTTCTTAAAATAAATAATCTGTAGCACTGTTCCAGCTACATTGCTTCATACTTCAAGTGCATTCTTCTAATCAATTGTCTCCATGTTTGTTACAGAAAGGATTACTGCAAATTAGACTGTGTATTCATCAACACCAAGGACAGAAACATCCTCAATCTGTGGTTTTGAAGTTGCCAAAATGTCAATCTTGAGATTGGTTTATCCTATACTGCTGTCTTTATATTTTTATCCAATATTTGTAAATATCACATAAACTCAAAATCATGTTACAGAAATTCAGAACTACATCCTGCACAAATTAAATGACACGATCTGCACACACATTTTATGAATAATCCCTAACCCATGAATCTAAAATTAACATCATAATTCAAAATTTAATGAATATAATCAGTGATATATAATTGTAAGGTACTAAAAATATACAACACTCACCTCAGCACACTGTTCTTCAATTTCATGTTTTAGCTTCAGAACATACTCACAGCTAACATCCATATTATTCAAAGCTGTGGCAATTTCTGTCCCTGTCTTTTGCACACCAACGCCACCAAAGAACAACTTTGCACCAAGGTTAGGCTCTCTTATTTTTTGTTGCAAGGCTTCATGATATTCATTACCGAGCAAACTGCTGGCACCACTCAAAACGGCAACAACAGAACTAATATTGGAAGTGGATATTGCCCTCCGCAGGCAACTCTGCAATACATAAAACACATCATCCACCATAGAAGTGGTAAGGCTGTCAGGCACGTGTTCATCGATCCTTATTGCTTTCCTGACGTTCTCCAACATGAAAAATCCCTCCAAAATGACGTAAAAGCCGGTTAAATCTTGTGCAACCTTGCTGAAACTTCCACTCCGGAAAGCCCTGGTGGCACGAGGAAGCAACTCAGGGTCAACAGAAGTAAGCCCTTTGATCTTTGAAATCATGAATTCGGTGTAATCCTCACCAAGCTGCATAAGGGAGAGAATCTCCTCCAAATATAACTCAACCTCTCGAGGGTCAGGACCCTCAGGACCTCCTCCAACAGCAAGCAAATTGGTGTTGTGTGCATTTATCTCAGAGGACAACTTAGCCAACTTCCTATACTCCATATACTTGTTCAAAATCAGAGAACCACGAGAATCACACTCCTCCTGAAGCTCACAGATTGCATACACAATACCATCCTCCCCACAAAGACCACTCAAGATCTCACTATTCTCCTCAATCGCCAACACAATGTCCTTAAACAAATTGGTCAAACAACCAACAAAATTGACATTACGCTGATCCATTGTCTCTACCAACTGCTCAAACTCCATTCTTGACCTCATTGCAATCACCTTCTTCAAGTACCCAACATACACCTGCAATCCCTCCTCCTCCACACCCAGCGGGGTGAAGAGCCGAATAAACCTGAGCAATGATGGATCAAGGTTCAGGCATTGTGGCACAAGTTGTTTTCTTAACTGTTCTTAACATAATATCAAGTTTAATTTATATGCACTCAATGCAAAAAATATATATAAACACTATCATCCAATCAGAAAAATCATGGTATGAATGAGTATTAAATTAACAAATCTGAAAGTGGACAGACTCATCAAATATAACAATTTGCAATTGGATGACAGGAATCCAGCGAAAAAAAGATGCATATACAGTTTACTCTTATATGTAACATATATGTATATTCATTACTCTCATAATTTAAGATATAGAAAAAAAAAAAGAGTCAATCTATTATACTATTGTTCCCGCAACTTAGAATTTGAATATCCGTGACTGAACCTGAGAATGGCGGGGTGGTCGCGCTGATCCACTGCGGCAGAGAGCTTCTTCCTTACAATTCCCTCCAACTGCTTCTTCGCTGCTAACAAGCGATCCCTCTGAAGCTGATCGGAGCCGGAATCCTTGTACTGCGCGTCGATCTGGAGGAAGGTCTGCACGTAGCGCGCGGCGGACTCGTAGTCCTCTGCCTCGAGTGCACGGTGGACGCCTTCGAGGGAGTTGGCGCGCTCCACGATGGCGTCGATGCGGAGGAGCGTGTTGCGGACGCGCGACTGCGCGAGGTCAAGCTCGCGGACCTTGCGGCTGACCTGGTCAGCGAGGTCGGAGGTGGAAGCGACGTTGGAGAGCATGTAGTCGGCGTCGGAGTTGACGATGTCAAGGACGTCGGAAGAGCGCTGGAGCTGGAGGAGGTGACGGTCGAGGTCAGTGCGCTGCGAGAGAAGCTCGTCGAGTTCGACGTCGACGGCTCTCTGGTGAGCGATGCACTCGTGGAGGAGGCGCGTCATGGCGCCGACGTCGGTGAGGGAACGGACGAATTCGACGGCCTCCGCCGTGCCGAAATGAATTGAACTGCCGACGGTTTCTTCCTCCGCCACATTATTCCCGTTTGCCTCAGGCGTAGTCCCCATTTTCCTCACACTTCAGATCTCATCTCAAATCACTTCAACAACAAATTCACTCTTTTCTTAATTAAGCTACCATTTTTATTTTCTATTTTTATCATCAATTACTTAACTTTATGTATTTTTTTATAATTTTTTTTCCTTTAAATTTCATCATAAGCTATTTAACATAGATACTCTTTTATTTATTTATCAGTAATTTTTGTTTTCAATGATTTTTTATTTATTTATGATATTATATTTTGATAACAGTAATGTTTTAGAAAAGAAAAAGGTGTGACTTAAAACAAAGCACACCCATTTTCCTGAACTCAAGTGTTACTGTAGCACATCAGAGGCTAAACATGGCACCTTATGCCACTTTCTTTCTCTCACTCACATCTTCTTCCTTACCCTTTCCCTTATTCAACCACAATCTCCATACCCAATTCACATCTTCTCACAAACCATTCATTTCCTTTTCCAAGGCTACGACTTTCTCCTTCACCGCCTCGCCGGCCACGGTGGATAAAGCAAGGGTCGTTCACGGAGGAAAACATGCGGAGAAAGAAGCGTTCAAGCAACCAAGACCAACCGAAGTCTACATCTGCAACCTTCCCAGTAGCTGTGACGTACAGCATCTACTTCACATGTTCAACCCCCATGGAACCGTACTTTCTGCTCAGGTTTATCGATTCTTCCACTTTTTCCTTATTTAACATCAATTCTACTATGCCCTCTCTTCTCTTCTCACTAAACTATTCAATTTTAAAAAAAATCAGAGGTTGAAATCCGTTGGAGATCCCTCGTCAACTAGAGATTAGAGTTTTTCATTATATAGAAGTTGATGCAAACCTTAATCTTAACCTCATTAGCTGGTTTTATGGGATTGCGTTAGACTTAAAGTTTACTTCGTAACATGGTATCAGAGCTATTTCGAGTATATTCTAACGAGTATTTGTTGGAATTACCAGGTCACTCACTATCAAACTGTTATCGAACCACACATAATATATAGTCTCACATACGAGTTTGTTACACATCGACTAGAAATTAGAGTCTAATAGGATATAAATACAGAAATGTTATTAAAATGGAGATACTCTACAAGTCAGTGTGTTTGTGTTGATGGGTGACTACACTTTTGCAGGTTTCCCGGAGTGAGAAGAGTGGTAAGAGTAGAGGGAGTGCTTATGTGACAATGGCATCTATTGACTCCGCAAAGAAAGCAATTGATGCATTGGACGCATCGGTTCGTGAGTGTGAAACTCGCTTCATGTATCTTTTTGCATAGTGTGTTCTGGCTATCTGTCTGAAAATGTGTTTTTGGTTCCTTTTTCACAACTGAAGGATGTTGGTGGGCGTGAAGTGCTGGTTAGATTTTCAGCTGAGATGAATCCGAAGAGGAGGGATCTTGACACAATGAATTCGTTACCCACGAGAACTATATACTATGAAGGTCCTCATAAGTTGTATGTTGGGAATCTTTCCAAGTTTACTGTGCCTGAAGACCTGAGAGAGGTTTTTGGCAGATTTGGTAATGTGACTAGTGTAAGGATGTTGCATGATATGAGACAAGGGAAACAAAGGGTCTATGCGTTTGTCTCCTATCTTTCAGAGAGAGAGCGTGATGCAGCAATGTCTCTCCATGGAACGGTATATATTTATGTGTTCTACCTCTGCTCTGCCACTTTTCATTGTTGTGCTTCTCATTCATGAGTTAGTCTCTGGTCTGATCTTTCTTGCAGGTGCTTTGTGGTCGAACACTGGTGATTCGAGAGCGTGTAAAGAGAGAGGAATAAGATCTAACTGGATATTCAGATTTTGCCTAGTGAATGTTGCAATTTTGATTGTTTAGGAAGAACTTCCCCAGCTAGAATATGTCAGCAAGTGGAGTAGATCTGCTGTCAAAAGTCCATCAAAATCTGGGTTTATTCCTTGTATTTAAGATTCCAATCAGCAATATCTCTGTATATTTTGATAGTTTGAAACATGATTTTTTGAGTGAAAAAAGGTATTCAACTTAAGATCAAGAAATAGAATGCTGATAAGAAACTTATCTTTATTTTCACATATCTGCAATTGTTCAAACTCACTATGGCAAAATGAGAAAGATCACTGAGGCAACTCTTTACCACTGCGGTGCAGTTTTGAAACTAATTCCCAGCTAGCACACAAAATAGCACACAAAATAGGAACAAGGAGATTTCTAAAATATAAATCTATATATTATATAATTATAAATTATATAAATATTTTTCAGTGTTTTTTTAGCATAAAGATGATAGCTGGTTTAAAAAAAATTATTTCTTATTTTTACAATCTTAATAAAAAGTTTGAGTTTTTTAAAAATAATATATTTCTCATTTTTAAAATTGTGTTAAAACTGTATCAGAATTGTTATCAGAATTGTCTGAAATTCCACAAATATTTTTTGAATTTAACACTCTACACATACGTATCCTACAAGCGTCTTATAAATGTTAATGTTCAATATCAATACGAGTGTTTGATACAAACACACGTCATTTAAGAGACGTATTCGAAAATCATAAATTTCAAGTTTCCTAATGTACAAAAATATAGGACAATCACATCTTGATATACAATGTAATGATGAAATTGTTTTCTTTATAACTTTCCAACTTAATATCAAACGAATCTTCAGAAAATATAATCAAGTTCATCTTTGAACATCATGACATGACATGATAATTGTTAAATTAAACCTTTTAAGCATGTAGAATTGAATCAGAAATTTTGTTCTTTCGTTCCCTAAATTGTCCATTGTTTTCAAGATAAGATCAGTACCTTTAGTTTTTTTTCTTTTCATTAGCAGTATTGCATTTCTGTTTGTTTTTGTGACTATAATGTTCAGCTGCAACATAATTTTGGGCTTTCTGTTCTAAACTTACAATGCGTTTGCAATTTTTTATTAAAAAGTGTGATACTGTAAGAGGAATCGTTTTTTACAAAATTTATTTAACAGGTACTTAATCATTAGTAACAATCCATTACTTTGTTCTTACGGTGCAACGAAGTGGCGGTTTTGTTGTTTTATCTTTTACACGTATTACCATGTGACTTATATGGGGTGCAAGTAGTAATCATTAGGTGCAGGAAGCAAAAGCTTCTTCCTTAAGTAATAAATAGGCAGACAATACATAACTCCATATGTTTTTCTCTCACCTTCATACATTTTTGTATCTCAATCGTTCTGTAGTATTTTGAATTACATAATACATAAGTCTTTTTTCAGATTCATAACTAGTTATCGAATTACGTAATCCAAAAATCATTTTTCATATGTGTGAATAGTTTCTGAATTACATAATCTAGAAGTCTTTTCTAATATGAGATTAGTTTTCACATTATATAATCTAGAAAACCAATTTTTTCAAAAATATATTATGAATTACAAAATCCGTAAGCTATTTTCGAATAGATTAGTTTCCAGATTATGTAATCCAAAAAATATATATATATATATATATAATTTTTTTAAATTGCTTCCGAATTTTATAAATATACAGGGTTGGTACAAGAAGGATAAAAATGTATTTTCACGTTTTGCATGGGGTGACACAAGAACATATAGAGGTGCAGGAAGAAGCAATCCCTCGGTTCATCTTTGTTTTTCTTTTATTGTTGTTTGTGTTGGGCCTGTATATTGGGCCTCGGTTTCATTTGTTCTTCATCATCGCGCTGCAACACCACACAGGCTGCTTCTTCCTGCACCTCCATACCTTCTTCACTCACCTCCATAGATTTTTGTATTTCCAAAAATGCCCCTTTGTAATATTCTGGATTATCTGAAAGTCATTTTTCAAATTTGTAATTAGCTTCCGGATTATATAATCCAGAAGTCTTTTTTCAGATGCATTATTACTTTCTGGATTACATAATCCGGAAGTTAAAAAAGACTTCCGGATTATGTAATCCGGAAGTCTTTTTTCAAATGCGTTTTCGGATTACATAATCCGGAAGTTACTCTATGGGGTGGCACAAGAAGGACAAAAATGTATTTTCATTTTGTGTATGGAGGTGCCAAAAGAAGATATGGAGGTGCAGGAAGAAACAGTCCACCACACAACAGAAACAAACCCTTAAGCCGTTACCCACCTGCATTGCCGCTGAGGTTTGATATTGGTTTGATTTGTTGAAGTTGAAAGTGATGGAGATGGAGATGGAGATTGAAGCTGAGAAACAGCACAAGTTCGATGTGGACCTCGGCAACCTCATGGCTTTCGACTCCAATCACACCTTCCCCTCTCAACCACCTCTTTCCAGGTACCAAGGTACCCACCTACCGTCTTCTTCCTCTTCTTTAGGGTTTTTCGTTTTTGACACTGTCTTTGCTTACGTTTATTCCACACAGGGAGCACCTCGTCAACCAGTGTTTACTGAAAGCCACTCACCTGGTTCAAGCTGTTGCAGATGCCCTCTTTACCTTACCATCAACCGAAGATGTAGATGGCCCCCTTGTCAACTTGCCTGCGCCACTAACTAAATTGCCAAGAGAAAAACATGTAATCCCACACTCCAATCTTTGTTCTTCTTAATTCAAAGGTTATATAATTTATTGATTCTCACTTTTTTCCTTTAATGCTCGTACCCCTAATCCTTATTCCTACTATATTGCAACTTTATATATGTGTCTGCATTGCAATTATCTATGCAATTGTATTGGTTATATGATTCTAGGAAAATGATAGTTTGATAACCTTAAAAGATGTATACAACTGATGAGTTTAGAAATAAATATATATAATAGAGGTAAGTTTGGAATTAAATGATATGAATAAGAAGTTTGGTTCTTTATTTGTAGTGTTTTTTTTATGTCTGATCACTCAAATCACTGGCTCATCAATTTTTGTGATGCTTTTTTCAGTTGCCAAAACCTAAGCCTCCTACTAAATGGGAAGTTTTTGCCAAAAAGAAAGGTTTGTCTATTCATGCTGCACATGTGACTCTCAAATAATCTTAATGCTGGTTATACGGTCTGTGTTTGGCTTAGTGCTTCCTAATTTTTATTAGTTGAACTGATGTATTTTAACCTCTGTGTGTTATTTTGCAGGCATACAGAATCGGAAGAAAGACAAGATTGTGTATGATGAACAATCCGGAACCTGGAAACGGAGATATGGGTATGATCGTGCAAATGATGAGGATGCTGTACCTATCATCGAGGCAAAAGAAACTGATGGTATATGATCGAACATCCCTTACCTGGATGTGATAATCTGGAAGTTAGAGAGTATTTATATGTCTATATTTCAAATCATATAGATGTTTATTTAGACCGTTTATGTTTAATGTTATTATTCTCTTGACTTTAACATTTTTATCTTTTCATGAATATAAACTTGTAATTAACGTTTTTTGGGTTTGTTTTTGTACACTGATCAGAGCTATATGTATGGCATGTTGGTAATGGTATTATTATAACATTTTGTAGATCCAGCAGAGGATCCTTTTGCCAAAAGAAAAGAAAATAAGAAGAAAAGAATTGAAAAGCAAGATAAAAATCGACTACAGAACTTGAAAGAAGCTGCTAAATTCGGTGCTTTACCAAGGTTTGTAATATAATGTTCTTCAATTTACCTTGGAAGATTTTGTAGCATGGGAATTCTATTTGTTAATGTTCATTATAGTATACATCATTGACTTATAGTTGTGTGCACAATTATTTCATGGATCATGGACCTTTGCCTTTTAATTTTCCATTTGAGTCAATTGTATCTCACCTTTGCTATTGGTGGCTTCTCAATTTCATTTAATGTCTGACTTTCGTGCATGTGGTAATTTCCCCACTTTTGGGAGCAATTGAGTAATCTAGAGGCAACTGTCCTACCTTAAAAGTGTGTCAACTTTCGACTAGTTTGTTGTAGAGTTTTGACCTGGTGTTTCTTGTTTTCCTTTAATATATATCTTTATTATTTTTCTCTCTGCTATTCATTATATTTTCTTGATTGTAATGAAATCTGAACAAATTATTATGCAGCCATGTTCAGTTGGCAGCTACAGCTTTGCCTATAACAGGATCTCAGGCAGCACCCAAGAAAGTTACAAAGGATGAACTAGGTAATGTAGCAGGAATTGCGGCAACTGCAACAGCCAGTGGTGGGAAATTTGACAAGAAATTGCCTGGTGAAAAGCCTGCAAAACATAAAGGAAAATATCGGAAGGTTGTGCACTGTACACTAGCATATATAACTGTTTCTCTTAGCCATGTAAATTGTTATGTGTAGAAACATCCATTTTTAACTAAACTGACTTGTTAACTTCCATTGTTTTGCTTTCATCTAGTTCCTGCCAGTGGTGGAAGGAACCGGGATAGGATCACAAGAGAGGGAGCAAACTGAAAAAATATTGAACAAGATCATGTCCAAGAATTCTCATAACATACTGAACGTTGAAAAGGTACAGTAGATTCATTTAGTGACATGGATTTCAAATTTGCCCTCTTTTATTATTAACCATTTTTTCGTTAAAATCGTGCTCTCGGAATTCTAGGCCGTCACAATGCACAATGTGAAGAAAGAGAAGAAGCGAAGAAGCGATAAAGGGAAGGCTTCACCAGCTGACAACAAATTGAAACCTGAGAAAAAGTCTTTTAAAAAGGGAAATTTCAAGAAAGGGAAGAAAGGGAAATAGTTTAGGTTTTATTTAAAACAAGTTTTGTAGAGTTCTTGGAAACTGTTTACTGGTTTTAAGTTTTGTAGACTAATTTCATCTATCTGTCCCTATCCTCTCTATTTTAAGTGACAAAAAGCATTTAATTTATCAAACGAATAACATCGTCTATGGATAAAATAAAACATGTATGCATTATTTTAACTGTTATTATTTGTACAGTATAAAATTCAATATTTAGTGTAACTAACGAAATGCATAGAAGAAAACTTCTGTAAAAATATAATGTTTAAATTTGTAAAGTGATACTTCGGACATTGCCAGCTTCATTGTTTAAACAACAATTTATTATCCAAATAAATGCAACATTATTCTGCAACGATAGTGAAATTCTTTACTGAACAAGCATGAACTACGTCTCAAAACTAATTTACAAAATAGAAAATGCAAAATTGGAAAGTGGCTATTCAGAAGAAAAACCATTTTACACTCTGTATATACGCGTATGCCTTTGAAGCTAACAATGCAAGTCGCATAATGAAACTCTATGTTAATACCAAACACCAAAAGTAGTACAAATGAAGCCGTAATACTTATCAGATGAAAAATTAAAGAAAAAAGAAGAATGTGAAGAGACCATATAAAATTGTCGTGTTCTATATTACTACCAGCAATGTTAAATAGTTCACATGTGTACAACAAAATTTTCTTATTGATGGGAGTCAAACTTCATGGCAAGGTCTAATATATCAGTGCTGACTGACACAGGGAAATTTCTTGTTTTGGTATACTTCTATACACATATTCAAATCTGTAATGATTGGGTGGGGAGATTACTTATCTGAAAAGGATGAGATGAAAATGACAAGAATGTCTAAGTCAGTGAACAAGAATGTCTTAACCTAGTGAATCCATGTTGATCCGTTTCGGGCTTCTATGTTGATGGTTGAATATTACAGAAAGTCACCAGCGTTCGTTTGAGCAGAACCCATCCCTCCTTTCTGGAGTTCCAAAGACTAGCCGAATTTATAATATCCCAGCTGTCCTCATATTAACCACTGTTATACTCTATTTTCCAGTCGAGTAGCATAATTATGATTGACATGCAAAAAACAACATCGTCACTTGAAAACCTTGGTTATCTGTTAAAAGCAAGCCAGATTCTTGGGCAATGGCATTTTTATGCAGGCTACACTCGTAGGAAAGCAACAAACATACCACAAAGATCCAACATGAATGACAGAAGCATGACTGTAAGTTGTAAGTCCTGCATAAGTTTTAGAATACTCTGGAGTTGGCTCGTATCTTCTTAATCAAGTAGTTCTCCAAACCAATGCCAGCATCCACAATTCTAGTATGCCCTTTTATTTCAATCTTAAGAACTTCCTCCAAAGCACCACTGATTTTCCCACCATCATCAACTTCACATATTACAGGCATTAAGACCATCCAAGTATCCACATGAGGAGCTTCCCCATGTTCAAGAGACATAGTAAGAACTCCACAGGCATCCTCAGCCCTACCAACATTACAAAACCCCTTCACCAAGGCGTGAACAACAGCAAAATGAGGAGAAAAACCTTTGCACAGCATCTCCTCGACATACTTGCGAGCCTCATCAAGCATTCCCATGTCACACAAGCCCCTCGCCAAAGTACGATGGGACACCAGATTAGGCAAGCACCCATTGGCCCGCATGTCCGCAATAACCTTGCAGGCATCGTGAGCACGCCCTTCTCTACAGAACCCCAATATAACAGTATTATAATGAACAATATCAGGATTGCACCCTTTGACCTTCATCCTACAGAGAAGCTTGTAAGCCTCCCTGAGCTTCTTCTTCCTACACAAACTGTTCAATAAAGTGGTGTAAGTCAAAGAATCCGGAACAAACCCTTTGTTGAGCATATCCTCCAAAAGATCAACAGCACCATTCACCTGACTCTTCCGACACAAGGCCTGCATCAAAATCCGGTAAGACTCTATATCCGGCACAACATCTCGTTTGAACATTTTGTTGAACAGTGAGTAGGCAATGCTAATGTCCCCATTGAGACAGAACGCGCGCATGAGAATGTTGTAGGACTTGGTGTTGGGTTCCACCCCATACCTGTGAGCATCCTTGAAGAGAAGGAAGGCGGGGCGAATGTAATTGCGGTGGGAAACGAGGAGCTCAAGAATGCGGTTAAGGTGTTTGGGCAAAGGCTTGCAATCGAAGTGGAGAATGTTGTAGAAGGTTTTGAGGGCTTTTTCCGGCAAATCGGCTTCTGCGTAGACTCTGATCAAGTAAGTGAAGAGGGTGGGAGTGATGGGTTGAGAATCGGATCTGAGGCAGCGGAGGAGATGGTCGATGAAAGAGAAGTGTTTGGAGCGACCCAACTTGAGGATGAGAATGAGATAGGTCGAGTAAGTGTGGCGGAAGTTAGGTTGGCGAGAGGCCACATCGAAGATTTCTTTGGCCAGAAGAGGGTCTGATTGGGAAGCTATCAGCTTCTGAACTCGTGTTGGTGATCCGAAAGGGGTGTTCCCACTGTTGCTGTGAAAGCCTTGTTGTTGCTTTGGGTTTTGCAGGTAAAGGGGTAGTGATGGAAGGAAGAAGATGCAATTGGAAGCAACCGTGATTAGGGTTTTGGACTGAACAAAGACTCTCTGCATCTCTTCTTCTTCTTCTTCGCTTCTGATGGCTGACGGAAGCAGGAATGAATATACATAATGAATTCCACGTGTCACAGTGGTAACCAATACCTCCCAAATGAGGACGACGTGGCATTTCTCGGAAGATGAATGAGGCACGTGTCTAATAACTAATGGTGGAGAATGGGACACGTCAGAAGGGGAAACAGAGGAAGTTCCGATCTGAGAGTGATTATGTATCTATGCATGTATGTGGCATGGCGTGAGAAGATATTTTGTAGAATTTTCGCGGTTGTGAAGCAAAGTATTGAAGGCGGTTTGAAAATTCCGAAATTCTCTGTCTCTTTTTCTCTTTGCCTCCACTCAATTTAGCAGACTTTTTAGATATTTTCACTGCCCAATTTAAGATTCAGCATCAGGTGTCTTCTTCTTACTTTTCTGGCGTCAAATTAGGGTTTTGATTAATGCAGCAGAAGCAAATTGCTTGAGAATGGGTGAAGTGGCGGGTGAGAAGTGTGTGATGCAGATGCAGGGGGAACAGAGCAACAATGCCTCCACGGTTCGGTGGGAACGTTTTCTGCCTCGGATGGTGCTTCGAGTGTTGCTTGTGGAAGCTGATGATTCTACTCGACAGATCATTGCTGCACTTCTCCGTAAATGCAGTTACAAAGGTTTTCTTTTTAAAAAAAATGTTGTTTAAATTATGTGTGAGAAAATGAAAACCCAAACCACCTCTGTTTCCTCTTTAAACGTGTTTAATGTGAACAAACTAACTCAAGTAGATATTTCAATAACTGGGGGTATCAATCTGGTTTGTTTCACTTACAACGTACTTGAACTAAATAATGGTTATTTATTTGTTTTAATTAAATATAAAGGGAATGATTTCATGCAAATGTGTACTTTTGTGGTGGGCACTGTGTAAGGTATTTCCTTCCACGGTAGTGTTTGAAATGGGAATTTTCCCTCAAGCTCAAAATGCTTATGAACTTCTTAATTGCAATTTTTACATGCAGTTTCCACAGTTTGTGATGGCTTAAAGGCATGGGAGACATTGAAGAACAAAGCATCTGACATAGATCTCATATTAACTGAAGTGGATTTGCCATCAATATCTGGATTTTCACTTCTTAGTTTAGTCATGGAGCATGAAGCTTGCAAAAACATTCCCGTCATAAGTATGAGTTGACTTGGTACTGTTAGTAGTTAGATATGGCTAATGGACTCAAATTTGTTCTCACCTTCTTATGATTTTGCAGTGATGTCTTCTCATGATTCAGTTAGCATGGCGTTCAGATGCATGTTAAAAGGTGCAGCTGATTTTCTTATAAAACCTGTTCGCAAGAATGAGCTGAGAAACTTGTGGCAGCATGTGTGGAGATGGCATGTTGTACGTCATATTCTTCAATTTTATTCTGGCAATTCTTTGATATTTCTTTTGTCTATTGGTGTGAACTTACTACTTTGACACCCTTGAAAAAAAATACACCCAATTTTTAACCCACTATAATAGTATATATTAAGATTTGAAGTTAAAAAATAAAATAAATATGATTAAAATATTATTATTTTGAGTTGTCTTGGTGGCTGTCAAAATATCACCTCCCTATTTACTTCCCATTTATTGCTTCAATTCATGTTTTCCATACATATAAGCAGGCCTCCTCAAAGTTTAACACTGTCACAGATTGAACTTGGTTTTGCTGCAGAAAATCATGCTGCAAGCAATGATTCTAGCGGTTCTGTGGCTTCGACACCAAAAAATAATGCATGCAGCGAGAAAACAAGTGAGGCTCAAGTAAGTTTTTCTCTCCTGGCCTCTAAACTCTCACTGAAATAACAACATGCTGCAATATGTCTGCAACAGATGTCAGTTTCTCAGATTTCTGTGTTAGGTGTGAAACAACAATTAATTTTTAATTCTGCTAATTCAATTTCTGAAGTTTCATCTACACTTTCATTGCTTGGCATGATTAACATACAAAGACATAAACATTGGATCCCTTTTCCATTACATGTATGAAGCCACTCTTCTCCCAACTTGGGACATTTTCCTTTATAGGTTAGGCTGGTTTCATGATTTTATATAGAAACGGCATGTTTTGCCAACTCCTATGTAGAGAGAACTAGTACACCTCCATTTTTTTAAGCTGAGAGTACATTCATGGAAAATATGCAGGATATTTCACAGCTGAAGAGTTCTTCAAATTTGAGTGATATTGGCACAGTTAAGCATGAAAACTCTACAAAATGTGAAAGGGAATCAGATGAGCATAATGACGAAGCTGGAGGTGTGCAAGTTTCCTTTATTTTGTACTTTTGTTCAAATCTTTGGCCCTTATTTTGTTACTCAGTTACAGTTAGCATGTATTGCAGCCAAATCAATATTTATATCAGAAGATGAAGGGTGCAACAAAACTTTTAAACCAACAGGCTTAAGGCTAGGTCAAGGCTATGATTTTGGTAAAATGAGAAATCAGGATGAAGTTCTAAGAATAGAGTTGAGCAAAGCCAATCCTGAGATTAATGTCGATATTCATGGATGCAGTGATGAATTGGAAGGCCCTTCTACTGGGGCCATTGACTTGATTGGTACATTCAAGACACTTCCAAAGAGCACTGATGAAAATTGTAGTTTCAGTAGTGGTAACATTGCCAAGTTTGACTTTGATACACAATTGGAACTTTCTGTAAGAAGATATTTTCCTGGAAGCTCATACAAAGATGTATCTGAGGAAAGGCAAATATTGAACCATTCAAATGCTTCTGCCTTTTCTAGGTTAGTTCTCTACTTGTTTTGGACTTTAATTCGTAATCAAGTACTAAAGATAGGAGTTGTACGAACCTTTCTTTGCTCTAACAATAACAAATTCAGCAAAATGAATTTTAACTTTCATTTCTATAATTATACGTGTACTTTCTAGAGTCTTTCCCATTTTTGCTTATGTCACTCTACATGCCGGGTAATGGAGTTAAAAGTTTACCAACTGGCAAATTGATATGGACTAAAACCATTTTAAGAGCATGTATTTATGGTCTTCCGAAACACTGAGTGGTGGTAAATTTGTCCAAGCTTCTATACAGACACCAAATATATTGTTGTGTTTTATCCTCAGTCATCAGCAATTTAAGTAATACTTCCCAAGCCTGAATTTTGGGGAGGTGGCGGGTGACCACTTGCCTACTACTTTTGTAGGTCAAGAAATCAGTATCAATTATTGCTTTCCAAAGCATGTCTTCTATTGAACTTTCAAAATATAAAGAGAATTTTTTATGATGTGATAAAAAAAAAATTGCAGGTATGGTGGTAGTAAGTTGTTGCAGACCCTTTGTCCAACACCATCAACTATCTCTGCAAAATTAACAAACGGTAGTCATGATTCTCAGAAATCCCATAAGTTATCTGAAAACACATCAACTTCTGATCAATATGGTGCAGAAAATCAAATTAAGGAGAAAATTACCACTTCAGATATTGGTCAATCTGAACAAGTTGATCCAAATTTACCAAACAGTCAACTCAGATTCTTTCCTGCTACAGGGGTGACTTATGATCACAAGTCTACTGGAAATGGAAATGTCTTCCCTTCTATGCTTTATTCTCAATCAGTTGTCCATCCCATATGGACTCCAAAATCAGTGTTCCAGAAAGAGAGCTCTCCCTTTCCCTCAAGTACTTCCTCCCAGTCTAATCATCAATCTCCCAACTCAAAACATCATCACTGGTCTGACGATGCAACCCATGCTTCTGATCAAAATGTAAATGACCAAAGCCATTTGGATTTTGAGACACAGGACTCTCCGACTGCTAGTCAGAGTGCTGATACTGCTCTTTACCATGATACAACAAATCATAATTGTAGTGGCGTGTACAGAAGCATAGGCTGTAGAAGTGAAGGAAATGCTACTTCGGCTAAGGTAGCCAAGGACAACAATGAAAGTTTCTTTGATATTGGTCACCTCGGTTATGATGGATTCATAGGGACAGATTCTCATCGCACCAGCCAACGAGAAGCAGCTCTAACAAAGTTTCGACTTAAGCGGAAAGACAGATGCTACGAGAAAAAGGTATTGCTGCCGTGCTATTACTGCTTCTGAAAAGAGCTACTCTTGAAATATTTATGGTAAAGGAATTATCGGGGCCTCATGCAATTGCTTGCTGCCATGTATTTCTGAAATTATCAGACTTTAGGATTTGAAACTTAAATTGTGATTGCTTTCTTGTCTAACGCAGCTGCTTATTGTTGAAATTTCTTGCTCAGGTCCGATATCAAAGCCGGAAGAGATTGGCAGAGCAGCGCCCTCGGGTGAAAGGGCAATTTGTTCGCCAAGTACACAGTGATCACCCAGTATCAGATCTGGGTGGTGATTCCTGAAATTATTTTATTATGGCTTCTTGAAATTACCTTCATCGCTGAATTAAAATTTGACTTCCAAAGCTGATTTGCCTCTCTCGACAAGGATTAACTATAGGTATAGTGTGTCTGGTAAAATATGTTTCCTTTTAGCGTTGTTAGTATTTTCTTATGACTTGTCATATTGGTTGTCTCTTAGAATGTAGAATTGATTTGAAATTTTGATTTTACCTCGTGTATATGTTTCTGGATTGAAAGCTAGTATAGGGTTATAGTTATATAGGCAGTAGTATGCTATCCTCTTAAAGGGTTGAAATACCTTCTATCATGGCAAGCATCTATGGTTTGTAATCAAATCAAACAATCTTTCTTTAATCTTTCCATTGATCATTTGAGCCCCCTTTAAGAATACTATAGTCTTGGTTGCTCAATCAACCAAATCCAGTCAACGTAGGTACATTGGTAATGTGCTTGAAATTCCTGTAATCACTGAAGACTCTCCTCCTCCCAAGTCCCCTTATGATTTGTAAAAGCACTTGGACCCCACTGTTCATGTATTTCACTTTTCTTTTCCTAATATTTTATGGGTCGAACCTAATACCAATTCCAAACTGACTTTTCTTTTCCTAATTCCTACTAATATATTATTTTTTCAGATTCCATTCTTATGTTTTTAATTAATCCGAAATTTTAATGTGTAATACTATTAGACTTCATGCCTAGATAAAAAATATAGTAAGCAATTTTTTAAATATAGTTAAGATGGATTTTAATGTGATCTTATAATTTGGATAAATCAGTTTAGAAGGTCTTAATTAGGGCATTGAAAGCATAAACAGTGTTAACATGTGTGATGTGTATAAATTGTATGCGACTTGCATAGCAGTTGTGGGAAACACATCACATCATACTGAGTTTGGTGTATGATCTTGCTAGGCATGGTCCAAACGGAACCGAACGTGTGTATAACTGAAGAGAAAACACATAGTTCATTGCATGCACACACTGTTCATTTTTTAAGTCTAAGTTTATCCATATGTCGGTGAAAGGAGTCAAATTGAGCCACATCTCCTTTAGCTATTCCTTTCGGTTCTCCCCTCCTCTGCTTTTGTTCTCTTTTGGTTCTTCATTTATTTTTCTGAACAAAAACCAAAAGCACCACTACCTGACCCCATGCTAAATTAAGAAAATGAAGGCGGTGAACTTTGTTGGTTCCACATTTATTTTTATCATACGTTTGACTATTGGTATATACTGATATATATGATATAAGCAGCATGAGAGTTAATTGTGTAGCTTACCTATGAAGAAATTAAATGAGGCACTTGATTTAATTAAACATAGGGTTTACAGTACTTGCGTGTATTCTATTAGAAAATAATGTGGAATTGTGTGCTATTTAGGTTGAGAAAAATAGAAGGAAAATTTAAAAGATATTTTATAAATTTGTTTGGTTTGGATAGGGAAAAAAGGTATACTATGATTAAAAATACTATTTTGCTGATAAAAGTGTATATTATAGTATTAAATCCTTTTAATCCATTATAAAAAACAAGAGTAGCACACTTTTCTTTTTATTCAATTAGAAAATCTACAACAATTCATTCATTCTGCTAAATCAACTGAATTAGACTTCCTTAATATAAATATCACTGTTTAATCACATGCTGTCATTACCTTTCATCACTGTGATGTGAAAGTAAATAAAATTAAGATCTACAGGCTTACTATTTTTTTTACTAACTAATTTCTACCAAAAAACTTCTTATATTCCCCAACTCTCCATCTTATATCTACTCTCTCCTCTCCATTTCTAGGACACCAAACATAACATTGAAATTTATTCCTTAATGACACAACAATATTAAACTTTTGGAGGTCTCACAGCAAAAAAGAAATTATTTCCATGAATTCTATTTGCTTTCCACTTTTTATAATTCCAAACCTAATATAAATTCCAGTGCAAACTCTTTCTATTATTATTTTTGTGTATTCTCATTGTTAATTCATTCATCTTCCCATGACAGAAAAAGCAAGTGTAACCAGAAGAAGTGAAATGAGGGAGAAAAATACATATAAAGAGTTAGGAGTTTGGGTGGGGGGAAGTAAAAGACATTGCCAGCAAAAGAAGTGATGAGTAATCAGAATCATAATGTAGACTCACTGAGTTATATTCTTAGCAAGAGACAGGCAAAGAAAAGTGAAAGGCATAACAAGTAAAGAAGAAGAAAAATTGGACTGAAAGAGATGTAAAAGCACTCCAATACCAAGTGACCAATTCCAACTCTCCTTTGTGACTTTTGTGATCCATTACATTACTACAGCATCTTTCTTTTGGTGAGAGGTAGTTAAAAATAAGCAATTTTTGGATAATGATTTACAGAACATGATTCAAGTGTAGAAAGAGTGAGAGTTGCAAAAAATAAATAAAAATGAGACACAGACACAGACACGTTTATATATGAAAAAATGTGAAGTAAAAGCATGCAACAGTTTCCTCTTAGATTCTTCTCCTCTATTGACCTCTTATTTCTCTGTCTTTTTTCTCTTCTTCACTACCAAACTCCATAGTCACACACTGCAACACAGGGAAAATGTCGAAGGACAAAAAGTCGAATGATCCGAGACGTGCAGCATGCACAGGCATCACCATCTTCCTCCTCTTAGCGGGTGTCACTCTTCTTGTGCTCTGGCTTGTCTACCGTCCTCACAAGCCCCGCTTCACGGTGATCGGAGCCGCCATCTACGGCCTCAACGCCACCACCCCACCGCTCATGTCGACCACCATGCAATTTTCCGTCCTCATAAAGAACCCCAACAGGCGTGTCTCCATTTACTACGACAGGTTCTCCGCCTTCGTCTCCTACAGGAACCAGGCCATAACGCCGCAGGTCCTGCTGCCGCCGCTGCACCAGGGCAAACACACCGCTGTGTCGGTGTCTCCGGTGATCGGAGGGACGACGGTGCCGGTGTCGGTGGAGGTTTCAAACGGGTTGGTGGTGGACGAGGCTTATGGGGTGGTGGGTCTGAGGCTGATATTTCAGGGCAGGGTTCGGTGGAAGGCTGGTGCCATCAAAACTGCTCACTATGGACTGTATGTGAAGTGCGATGTGTTGATGGGTTTGAAGAAAGGGTTGGTGGGTCCAGTTCCTCTCCTCGGAGTTTCACCCTGCGATGTCGATGTATGATGTCTTCTTCAACCTACCTTTTTCTTTTTCTGTCTTCAATTCAGTGTAATAATTGCAACTCTTTCTTTTTCTTCCCCTCAAAACCAGAAAATTCATATATAAGAGTTAGTTTTTTTTTCAACTTCAGTGTGTTAGAAAAGGTAAAAATGAAAGAATTTTCAAGTTGCAGTGTACAAGGTTTATGTGGTATTGTATATTAATTTAGAGGAACCAGAATGAGAAGGCATGTGTGTTTCTTCTCTTAGTCCTCAAATTGTTTGTGACTGGAGTTTTTTCAACTGTGTTGCAATGGTTATGGCACTTGTGCAGCAAAGTAAGACATCTTCTAAAGGATATTTGAAGTCTAAGTCAACTTCATAAAATTTAACTTTATAAAATCGGTCTAATTCGGTTAAAATCGATTTTGCGATGTTGAAGAATTTCTAGTCGTGGGAGATTTGGGATATAATTGAGAAGTTAATTTTCATAGCAGGCTTTTGCATCTGCTACCATAGACAAGTGAGAAGTGGTGTTTTAGATATTGGAATCAGTGCATTGTGAGATGATCAAATATCTCATAAACATATTATTATTATTATTTTTGGTTATTCTATTTACATACTTCAAATGATATACAAATTAAGGAATATATGTAAAAATTTTATTCGATTTAGACAAGCTTTTAATGTTTCTTAAATTAATAAGCTTTTATTGTAGTATTTATAAAAAAAATTATCTTTCAAAAAGTTGAAATTTTACTTTTGTATTGGTGATTATGTGATGCTTGCTAATGACTTATCTTTTTATAATAAGGTCAATTGATAATCTTAAATAAAATCAACAATGGTATAGTTAAAAATATAATAATTAATATAATCTAAAATTAATAAAAAGATAACAGATAAATGAACAATGGTATAAATTTCAATGGTGGGCATAGCATCTATGAAGCTTCCTCTGTTGGAGTTTGATTTTGAGAGTGAAGTTTGTTGTGAATCCGATTCCCTTTTATGTGATTGATTAGTGCATAGTGGAGAAGAACCACAACTAAATAGGTAAAGGAATAATCACTTTTTAATGCAAGTGTCCAAAAGTGAAAAAAAAAAACAAAAACATTATAATTTTGTGTTCATAATCTTCCATCTTGTAGCAAAGTGTTCTTCCTGCAAAATTTTAAAAAAGTTGGATGTTAGAATCAAATTTAAAAAAGTTAAGTAGGAAAGTGTTCGATTCAATTTTTATCTATGTTGTTTTAAAGTTTTACATTATTATAGTCAACCAATAAGATAATAAAATATGTGACATTTTGAAAGTTAAACGATAAAATATATGTATAAATAAAATAAGTGTGCAACAAAACTTCTGTACTTTAATTTATATACACAGAATACTTAATAAAATATACGTCTTTTTAGTCACTTTTACTTAATAAAATCATTTACCTCAATTGAAAACTTGAAATTTTGGTAAAAAGTTAATCACATTCCATTTAACATGCTACCTTACATTTTATAAAAATCCAAAGACATTTTAATAATTAAAATAAAATAGCGTGATATGTTTCCACTATATTAGTTGTTTGGTTCTTCCTGGCCAAGTTATGCGAGAAATTTGTAAAGTTCATATTTTTTATGTTTAAGAATTAAATTCATTATTATGTATATAAGAATTAAAATAAATTTTAAATGAAAGTATAACTAACTAAAAATACTTTATTTTCTTATTTAAATTACAGATATTGCACAAATTAAAGTCATTTATTCATTGAACACAAAGTAGAACCCTTGAGTTGTATATATGTTCTAATCCCCTTAATTGATTCACCATCAATCTTACCATATCACTTTTGTCTTACCATATCACTTTTGTGACTATTTCTTCCTGAAACTTCATATATTCTTTTCTTACCTTCATAAATTTTCGTATTTCCAAAAATACTTCTTTATAATATTTTAGATTATGTAATCCGAAAGTCTTTTTTCAAATTTGTAATTAGCTTTCAGATTACATAATTTGGAAGCTTTTTTTTTACAAATGTATTATTAGTTTCCGGATTATATAATTCAGAAGTCTTTTTAGTTTATGGATTATGTAATTCAAAAGTCTTTTTTCAAATGTGTGTCTGGATTACATAATTCGGAAACTACTTTATGAGAGTGGCACAAAAAAAATAAAATTGTATTTTCACATTTTGTATGGGATGAGAGAAGAACATATGGAGGTGTAGGAAGAAACAATCCACTTTTGTATATACATAGGACGGTTAAATACTTGTGAGGACAAAGAAGCATCCAGTAGGCTTAATATATCCTAATTCTCCAACCTTATTTATTCACCCCCACATAAGATTAAATTTTCATTTTTATCTTTAAAAAATTATAATGCATTTTAAGATTTGGAAATAGATATCAAAATATATTTTTATATCCAAAAATATATTTTTACACCTTTCATGATATATTAATATATTTCAAATTACACATTCGATGATCTATTTTTAAAATGGATATTCTAAAATAATTTTTAGAATTCACATTCTCAAATATATTCTTAGGATGTATGTATTTTTAAATCTCGAAATATACATTTAAGAATTAATACATTTTCGTAATTTTGGAATGTGTACAAAACTTCAAAATATACTATGATTATCACTCAATCTAAAATAAGGTTGTTTTATAAATCTCAACTAGGGACATTTTTTTATATTTTACTACCCTCGTGGGGTTGCAGCTTCAAACTCGGGGTGCAAAACCCAATGGCCATTCTCCTTCTCTTTGGGTCCATAGACTCCAGTCCAATCCTTGGGCCATTATCCATTTTTGGCAAGGCAGTACATTTTTCTTCCTGCACCCCCACTTGCGCAAAGACAAAAGTGTCGCTCTATAAATTGTACATTTTTTTTTATTCTGGATTATGAAATACGGTAAATTTTCGGATTGACGTTTCCGGTAAATTTTTGGATTGGCGCATCCGGTAATCTTCTGGATTGATGCTTCCGGTAGTACATGAATGATAATGTTAATCCAAAATAAAAAAAATGCAAAACATCCATAATTGAAAAAATCATTCCGGATCCGTCAATCCGTAATTCAAAATATGCATTCTGGATTCAGAAATCCATAATTGAAAAAAAAATCATTCTAGATCCACCAATCCATAATAGAAATTAGGCTTCCAGATTCTGCAATCCAGAAATCAATAATTTATGCAAACTTTGCTTCCAGAAGACCCCCTCATCCGGAATGCAACATGATTCACTTTCAGATTGATGAATCCGCAGCACACTCCCAGATCCCAAAATTGTGGGAGTCAGTTTCAGAATTTACAAAATTGTGGGGATGTAGGAAGAAAAATATAGAGGTGCAGGAAGAAACTGCCTTTTAGCAATTGTTTCCTGCACCATATTACCGAACTCAATTCCATTAGAAAAGACAAAAATACCTTTAATGTATTATTTTTTGTATTACAGATTTTCTTATCTGGAATGGACTTTTGATTTTTTTTCCAGAATACAAAAAGCTCTTCCAGATCTATTTTTTCCAGAATGTATTATTTTCTATTTCGGATTTTCATTTCTGGAATAAAGGGTATTTTTGGAATTTGAAAATTCTGTTGGGTGAAGGTTAAAAAATGTTGGGTGTAGAAAGAATTTGCCTCATTTTTTTTCTTTTATCCTTTAGCCACCAAACTTTACCAATTATGATTGGGGAAATCTTTATTTCCCATTACAGATTGACAGTACATTGCTTGCTGGATATTTTGTGAAGGTGTATTTTGAGCCAGAAAAGAGTTGATGAAAAAAAGCATTTTAGAAGAAAGATATTTTTGCATGATTTGAGGCTTGGAGGAAGTGCAAGCACATTGTATCCAAGGAAAAACCATAAAAGCCCTATCTTAGCATCCATGTCATCACACACACTATCCATAATGAAGAGAAATGAGTGGTTCAGCACTTCAAACTGTGGCAGAAGAACTTCCAGCAAAATTACAAACACACCAAATAAATATCTCAACAACATAATCTATATTCTTTCCCTGTTAGCCTCAGAATCTTCATAGGACACTAAAAGTAGGAGTTGCAGAACAATAACAATGGCCTCAACCTCCTCCCCCACCCTCTCTATATCCTCTTCCTCCACCCTTGTTGATGCCAAGCCTCCAAGGCAATCACCAGCTTCTTCCCCACAATGTGTCACCCTTCCCACTCTTCCCCCACCACCTCTGCACTCTCACACTCGTCCTTCCAAGACTGCTGCTTTCTGTAAGTCAATTACCTAAAAAAGCTTTCACTACAAAGAAAACTTATATGTAGTGGCAGTTTTACTATGACGGTTATTAAAAATCATCACAATTAGTTATATAATACGACAGTTTCATAACTACTATCACATACAAGTTTCTGTACCAGATTATAATTGAAAAAAAAAATAATTAAATGAAACAATTTTAAAATTGTATTGATCAAATTAGAGTTATAAACTTGAATCTTCAGTATATATGCAGTTGTCAAATTAACATTTTTCAACAACTTAATGTCTTATAAATTTATAAATTTTAGTATGAGTTGTGAAGATTAATTTCTGCATCAATGTGTCATGCCCATGAGTCTGTGAATCATGGATATTTCTAGCTTTGCTTCTTTAGTGTTATTAACTTTTCAAGTTTGATTCTTTCAGGCCGCAAGATTGCTCGAAATGTTATGGGAATGGCTACCACAAGAGAGGCCCCAGCAGCAGAAGTTGCCACAACAGAGCCTGCTATTGCTGAGACGCCAGAGATTGTGAAGACTATTCAAGAAGCTGTAAGGATCATCTCAAATTATCTGATAAAAGGGTGATGATATATGTGACCTTGCTATTGTGTTTCTGACTTGACTCATTAATGTTGGCTAGTGGGAGAAAGTTGAAGATAAATATGCAGTGAGTTCATTGGCAGTGGCTGGTGTTGTTGCATTGTGGGGCTCAGCTGGAATGATCTCAGTAGGTTATTTTTTAATACAGAATTTCCATCAAATACATCATCATCAAGTGGTTTCTGAGGTAAATTATTAAGTTGTTGTAACCTAAGCAATGATATGATTGTCACTTGTAACAGGCAATTGATAGGCTTCCTTTGATTCCTGGAGTTCTTGAGGTAGTAGGCATTGGCTACACTGGGGTAAGTCCATTTGTTGGATATCGAGATTGGGACATTTCATTTTTTTTATAATGAGTGCAAACCTCATCTCATAACATAACCGGTTTTATAAGGTTGAGTTAGACTTAAAGTTCACTCTTAATATGGTATCAGAGTCATTTCGAGTTTATTCTAGCAAGTGTTTGTTAGGTTTATCAGACCGTTATCAGACCACCCATAATATGTTGTCCCATGCGTACGAGCTGTCACTCTCGATGTGAAGAGGTGTGTTGGAGATTCCACATCTACTAAAGATTAGGAAATTTCATTTTTTTATAGTGGTTGCAAACCTCACCTCATAACCCAATTTTATGAGGTTGAATTATGCTTAAAGTTCACTTTTTATTAACATCAAATCAAACTCTTTCAATTCAAAATGATATCATCAATAGTAGTTCATCTTCAATTTGTCTTTCTATGCAGTGGTTTGCTTACAAGAACCTAGTTTTCAAGCCAGACAGGTAGAGCAAATTCTGCTGATAACTTACTATAATTTGGTTGCATGAATTATAACTTGATGATCAATGTTTTATTTCCATAATTTGGTTACTGTCACAGGGAAAATTTTCTAAGAAAGGTAAAAGAAACATATAGCGAAATACTTGGGAGCAGCTAAAGCAGTGAGCATTTTGTTGAAGTTGCAGCTGTGCTTTATTTTGTCCCAGTAAGCTTCTGACCAACATACTTCATCCCATGTAATGTAATCTAGCCTCCAAATAAGTGTAATCTTTTTAATATATTCAAGAAGATATACATTTCTTCAGTTATATATATATGTGTTTATATCCCTTTCTGAATTTCAAGGTTAACATTTTTCGTTAATGCATGGAAACTGAATCCATGAATTTGAAGGATACCTTATCATTTAGTCCATTTCATTTTCTGCCAGAGCTTTAGTTAGGATCTTGCTAAAATAACATGTAAAACAGAGCATCAACACAATAATAATATTAGTCACTTCAAAAGTTGAAGCAAAGGGAGCATATATATAAGACCATAAAGGGAATTATTGGAAATAGGACATCAAATTATACATGCTTGGATAAAATATTTTTTAATACTTTCATTATTTTCAAAAAAATATTATTATTATTTTACATAACATATTAGAATAAAAAAATCCAATTAAACTTAAGTGACTAGGTAGTTCATTTTGGCAACTTTTTAATCTAATACACTAGGTCAAACCCATTTTAGAACTTTTACATGTTAAAATTTATAAATCTTTTTTATATGTATAAGTTGACCTAATTAACAACATAACTTGACCACCTTATTTAAAAGCAAAAAAATGTTTCCAAACAACTTGTGGAAAAAGAAATCTAGAATGCTTTCCAAAATGCGTAAGTATGGTCTTTTTACTATTAGTAATATATCTTTCTACAAAATCATTTTCATGAAAGGAAGTTCACCCTCAAACCAAAAGGTTACATATTTGATGTGATTCTTTTTGTGAAAGTTAAGTAAAATGAAAACAATAATAATAGTTAATCAGAACTAAAAAAAAAATTAAAAAATAAATCTGATATATTATGTGATTCTTTATGTTATATATGCTTTGTATGTCCCTGTTTTACGGTTGAATATGAGTATTCCTAGTTTTTAATAGATAAGTTTATTGTTGGAGGTCCCACGTCGAGATTAGAGATGAGAACAATTTATTGTATATAAGTGGTGCAAAACTCACCTCATGAGTCGGTTTTATGAGATTGAGTTAGACTTAAAGTCCACTTTGTAATATAATATCAGAGTCGATAACCATCCATAAATGTAAAGGGGGTAAGAAGACAAGTGAAGATGAAATTAAGTAAGAGAATTTTTTAAATTGAAAACTCATTTAATTATTAGAAAAGGATATTATTAGTAATTTGTATGACTTTTTTCTATTTTTATATTCTTTTTGCATGAACTTATGGATTGTAAAAATTAAAAATAAAATCAAATGTTGTAAAAAATAAATTTCTTCACCCTTAAATTGTGAAATTTAATTTAATTTATTAAAAATTTAGAAGTGGTTGCTTTTGTGTATTTTTTACCTGCATTTCTATTTTTTTTTTTCCTGTGAGTTTTAATAAGAGAAAACAATAGTTATATACCAAATAGAAGTTCCAACATGTCCTCTTTATTGAAAAGAAAAATCAAGAGAACCTTTTTGATAACATATTATTCATGGAAATCGTCTTAAGCATCTAGTTTCCCATGTTCTGCTGTAGAATTTCACACCCCAAAATCACATTCTGCATAATATTCATTACTTGTAGAACTCCATAACCCAGTTGCCACATACACAGCATATGAATCTGACCCCACTAAACCCAGATGCTTCTGCCAATTCTATAATTTCTTGGCGTGTTCTTTCTTTCCCTCCTGGGTTTTGAGTCATCATTATGAGGTCAGATCCCAAAGCACCCTTAGCAGCCAGACTTGTTTCAGCCACCATTGACACAATTGAGTCCACCACAATAACCTTTCCATCATCAGGAATCCCTTTGTAGCAGTTCTTCAAGAGCTTCACGCACTGTTCATCACTCCAATCATGAAGTACCCACTGAAATTTTTTATCCACCATGGTTATGATGTCAATTAATCGTGTGATAAACATATGATTATAGATTTTAATCTAATTCAACCTTATAAAACCTATTTATAAGGTAAGATTTGCACCCACTTATATAATATTTATATAATATAAAACTATATATTATGGTGGTCCGATAACGGTTGGTTCGATAGTAAATAGTTTGATAAGTTCAACAAACAATAGTTAGTTATGGTAGGTTCGAAATGACTTTGATATCATATTAAGAAGTAGACTTTAAACATAACTCAATATCATAAAACTGATTTATAAGATGAAGTTTACATCCACGTATATATTATGAAATATCCTAATCTCTAATCGAATAAGGTCACCAAACCGTTATCTATGTCCAGACAATAGTTAAACATAAAAATTACTTTTTAAATATTACATTCTGCTACAATGTTTTGATGCATATATATAACTTTGGTTGAAAAAGCTTAATAAGCAAACCCACCTTCATAAAAATGGCATCTCCTGAAGGAACGCTTTCAAACATGTCTCCTCCCACATGCTCCACACCTGCAGGACCAGAATATTATATTTGTGAGTTTATTATTTGTTTGTCAAAATCTATGTAGCACAAATACGAACACTGATACGACATGAATATAGATACGGAGATACGTATAATTTCTAAAATATAAGATAGAAGAACACAAATCTATGTTTTATATGATTATAAATTATATAAATTGATAATAAAGATTTATGTGCATAAGTATGTTTCAGTTTCTTTTAAAACAGAAAAACATTTTTCATAACTGGTTACGTGTCCTACAAGTGTTGTGTGTCAGTGTTCAATATATGTATTCGACACAGACATACCATTTAAGAGGAATATTCGAGTTTCATAATTCATACTTCTGTCATAATAAATAATCATAGATAATACCTGAAAGGAGGGGGGCATTTTCCACTACATGAGGCAAGTCAAAATTTATAGCTTGAATGTGAGGGTATTTGGATGTGATCAATTTGAGGTTGATCCCATGACCTCCACCAACATCAACCAGCCTAGTGACATGCTCAAAACCATTGTATAACTCAAGAATCCTCTTCGTAATTACAGTGGTGAGGCCTGTCATACCGTTGTTGAAAACCTCGTTAAACCTGGGATCCACACGTGGATATTCGAAGGCATTCATGCCATGAGCCCTGTCGAATGCTACACCCCCTTCTAGGATTGATCCTTTCAGTTCACCCCTGAATCAAAACCCCATCACTCAATAATTCATTGCCTCAAAAGAAAACAGAAAAAAAAAACAGAGAACTAAGAAAAGATTCATGTTTCAGTGAACAGGGGTAAGAAAAAGTAACCAGCTTTTGTAGAAGATCTGGTCGAGAAGCAATTTGATGGAGGATCCCAATGATGCACCTTGAGGATCAGTAACAAAATATCTGGAAGCAGGGGAGAGGGTGTAGAACCTCTGAGGGTGTGGTTCTTGTTGAGTGATGGAGCAAGATAGCAGAGAGTGAGTAACCAAAAGGGTAAGAAGACGATCCAACATTGCAGGAGCTTCAGGGTTGTTGCTACCTATCTCAACTGCAATCTCTTTTGCACTGAGTTTGCCACCATTTTTGGCTAAGATATCAAACACCCCCAGCTCAAACAATGTCCTCAGAGCCATTGGAACCACAAACGAAACCATCTTTTCCATGCAAAACGTCAACTCATCTTCTTCTTCCCGTTTAAGATGATGCTCCTCTCTCCCATTCACAACTTCTCTACCTGTTTCCAACGTTTCAGCCATGACAGTTCAAAAACCTAACACGCAACAACACAATATCAATTTCTCTGAAGTGCAGTTTCTAGTTCACTGGTTGATTCACCTTTATACACCTCAACTCATGCTCACAACATATTTTTGTTGTTAGTCAAAATTTATTAAAATATTATTAACAACTGCACTTTCACAAGTTCAGATTTGCATATATGAAATTTTATAATATTTAAACGATGTGGAACTGCAACACAGACGTCCGGTCCAGAGTAACAGCTTTAACATGAGATAACATATTATGAATAACATATTATGAATGATGAATAATCCGATAATAGTTCGACAGTTGGACATCGAGAATAACAGTTTTTACATGAGATAACATATTATGAATGATGAATGATTCGATAATAGTTCGATAGTTGGACGTCGAGAGTAACAACTTCTACTTGAGATAACATATTATGAATGATGAATGATTCGATAATAATTTGATAGTTGGTGATCTGATAAACCCAAAAAACAATTTTTAGTATAGTTTCGAAATGACTATATTAGAAAATAGATTTAAATCTAACTCAACTTCATAAAATAAACTTATAAAATAAAATTTGCACTCACATGTGTATTATGAAATGCTTAAATCTCTAATCGAGATATATTTAAATATTAATTTAAGTATTATTCATCCTAAATATTGTAAGATAAGTCAAGAAATATGTGTTCCTAGCTATCATTTTTCTCCATGAAGTTAACAGAAAGAGAAAAAAGGAAACATACATCACTTTCGCTTGAGGCAAATTAGACCGCTATGCTGTCTTTTAGGGGAAGAACTTAAAAATGAATGGAATATTGTTGGATTGGTCCAACTTTTATATTCTTCAAATGACTTTTATGCTTTCAACAAAATAATTTTATTATTACTATTGAAAAATTATCATATTAGAATTTTAGTTAGTATCCACTTTGTTTTGACTTTCATTCCTTTTTTAAAATAAATCATTGCAACTTTAATAAAAAATATCATTATTAAATTAATAATAACTTATTTTAGTGTCTCTGAATGTAATGGTCCTTGTCAAATACATAATAATAAGTCTTTTCACCCACTTCATACACATCATTTTTCCACAAAACATTCTGGATAGATTCCATTATACAACTTTTAAGTTATTATAAAATTGGGATAGTTTTTTTTTTATTTTTTTTATTTTTTTTTATTTTTAATCAGCATAAAATTGGGATAGTTAACATTACATTAGTAATTTAAATTTCATATTTTCAATTAATTAAAAAATTATACTTTATTTCCTAAAAATTGTGACTGGTTGAGATTAAACACAATTATATAC
>Ga0123341_1000089_pt1 | contig 38182 bp, 21 predicted proteins | sample Turbeapinknodule_FD_89959 | JGI IMG/M metagenome (GOLD analysis project Ga0123341, IMG submission 89959) | Root nodule microbial communities of legume samples collected from Mexico - Turtle bean Mexico pink nodule | ecosystem: Host-associated > Plants > Roots > Nodule | place: Mexico: Nepantla...
CATTCTAAAAGTTGTTTCAGCTGCAGCATGGGTGATTGTTCTATCAGTTAGTTATGCTTATACTTGGGAAAATCCTCCTGGGTTTGCTCAAACGATACAAAGTTGGTTTGGAAGCAATTCAAATTCGCCTTCATTCTTTATTATGGCCGTTGTTGTATACCTGTCACCAAATATGCTAGCTGCCATGTTGTTTCTGTTCCCACTCATTCGCCGTTTTCTTGAGAGGTCAAACTATAGGATTGTGATGCTTATGATGTGGTGGTCACAGGTAGGTGATATGGCTACCCTTTTTTCTATGCATATTTTTTCGGCTGGTACACATTTAAATTGGCGATTTTGATACTTTGTAATTGGCAGCCTCGACTCTACGTTGGTAGGGGAATGCATGAGAGCACATTTTCCCTTTTCAAGTAAGAATCTAGTTTTAGATGTTCCTCTCAATTGTGAATAGTATTATTTTCCTTGGATCTAATCATAATGTATCATTGTTTATAATGTCAGGTACACAATGTTCTGGGTTCTCCTCATAATTACAAAGTTAGCTTTCAGTTACTATATAGAGGTGATGATTTCTTTTCATTCATGATTTGTGGATAACTCTAATCTTTCCATCCTTTTCTTAACTCCCTTGATTTGTAGAAATGAATGTATGATGCTTACTTTTTTGGTCTTAATCTTCAATATGTCTTGGTTCTTGTATTTTTGACGACCTACCTTTGTCAAATTGACTGTATTTTAACTATATCTTCTATAATATTAATGTTCTAATTTACAGAAAAAAGCAGCTTGTGTAGTCCCATTAATTGTGGACCACAATGTCTCAGTAGTGATCTTACATTATTTATTAGTTTAAAATAGAACCTCTGGTGGAACCTATGCAAACTATACTACAAAATGTCATCTGTTTATTTCAAAATATATCAATTTTACATTTTTTAACGATAGGTATCTTTGGCTCTTACTATAGATAAAGCCTCTGGTGGAACCAACGAAAGCTATAATGAGTGTAAAAATCTCAACTTTTCAGTGGCATGAATTCTTTCCCCGTGGTAGGAAGCTGGAACACTTTGGTGGTTTTTTGCATTATTACATTTTTTTTCAAAATGGAATTATAATTTTTGTGCTTTGCAGCTCGAAAAAATCTTGGTGTTGTAGTTGCACTTTGGTCTCCAATTATTCTGGTATGTGTTTACAAGTATCTAATTTAGTTAGTGTTTCAAATTTCAATATATGTCATGCAGTGATTCAACATGTCTTTTTCCTTTTCAGGTATACTTTATGGATACCCAGATCTGGTATGCCATATTCTCTACGTTATTTGGTGGTATTTATGGGGCATTCCGTCGCCTCGGAGAGGTCAGTAGATTGTCCACTTCTAAATCCTTTTCTTAAAGGGTTGTTTTGGATTGTGTTGTTTATTTATTTATACACTCGGAATTTAGCTGTTTGAGTCTTGGGATATTGTTTCCTCGTTGAATATTCTAGTCTATATTTGCTTACGTCTCAAGTTTGCTTGTCTTGTTTAGTAGAACTGGTAAGTATGCTGTGCAGCCTTTTATGTTTACCTAAATTTAGGAAAGCATGATTTAAAAAAGACGTTTGAAATCAAAATGAGGAGATGCTCAAGTTGATTTGAAAGTTTTAAATTTTAAAGAGAGTTCAGAATGGAAGATGTAAACTTTCGAAGAAGAGTACAATAAGAAACCAAGCCATTTTCAAGTAAAAGTTTTAGGGATTTTAACTTTATGAATGGATTATTTATCTAAGAATTTGTATAGTCTCAAGATTGTTCCCTCATTTATGCTGAACTTATCTCTGGTTTTCTTGTTCTAACCTCGGAACTGTTTCATTGTTTACTGATGTTAGATAAGGACACTGGGAATGCTTAGATCTCGTTTTGATTCGTTGCCTGGTGCTTTCAATGCCTGTTTGATCCCAGAGGAAAAGAGTGAGACGAGGAAAAAAGGATTAAAAGCCACTTTATCTCGCAGATTTGATCAGGTTAAATATTTTGATTTTTTAGATGATTGAAGATTTTAACATCATTTCATTAAATTTACTTTGGCTTAGTGATACAGATCCCAAATAACAAAGGTAAAGAAGCTGCAAGATTTGCACAACTATGGAATCAAATAATCACTAGTTTTAGAGAGGAAGATCTTATCAGTAATAGGTACTCTGGAGGATAGATTTGCATTTTTTGTTCTTCATCTTTTTGCTCTAGTAGACTACTGTGCTCTTTTAACTAGAGTGAATGAGGTGGTTATACTTGTACTACTCAGGGAAATGGATCTTTTACTTGTGCCGTACTGGGCTGATAGTGAGTTGGACCTTATACAGTGGCCGCCATTTCTACTTGCTAGCAAGGTTTGTTTGTTGATTTTTTTTATAAAAAAAATCATGTAAAAGTCTGCTATTTTCCTGTCCATTTAACAATTATCTGTTTTATAGATTCCTATTGCATTGGATATGGCTAAGGACAGCAATGGAAAGGATCGAGAGTTGAGAAAAAGAATTAACACTGACCACTATATGTATTCTGCTATTAAGGAGTGCTATGCTTCTTTTAAGAGCATTGTTAAGTACTTGGTTCAAAGGGACCGTGAAAAACAGTAAGTCTCTCAAAGAAGTTTCATGCAGTTACTCATGTTCTGGGTGATATTCCTTGTGGTATTCTTATGTAGATCTATATAATAACATATCATGGCTTTTGGAAATCGCTCCCATATAACTGACTTCTAAATGATTCTCTGTTTATCTAAACTTATTTTCTACTTTGTTGAATTTCAGGGTCATTGAATACATTTTCTCCGAGGTCGACAAACATATTGAAGCTGATGACCTTACAAGTGAATTCAGACTCAGTGCACTTCCTAGCCTCTATGAGCAATTTGTTAAGCTAATAAAATATTTGGTAATGTCGAGCACCATTGTCAAATTTGCATTTTAGTTTATAATTTTTAGCCTGTTAAATCTTATCCAGCTTTTCATTGATTACAGTTAGAGAATAAGCATGAAGACAGGGATCAAATTGTGCTTCTATTCCAAGATATGCTGGAGGTAGTGACTAGAGATATGATGATGGAGGATCATATATTCAGGTACTGATAATGGATCCCATTTCTCCCAACATTTTTAAAGGGCATCTTCCCAGTGAATATCATTGTATAATTTTTTTGAGTAGCTTGGTAGATTCAATCCACGGTGGATCTGGACATGAGGGAATGCTTCTTCTTGAGCAAGAATACCAGTTATTTGCATCTGAAGGGGCTATCAGGTTTCCAATTGAACCAGTTACTGAAGCTTGGACAGAGAAGGTTGGCACTCAATAAAGTATTATGCTGAGAATGTCATTAGTGAAGTACATCTGCCGATCTGCTTACATTTTCCTATATTTGTAGATTAAACGGCTTTACTTACTGCTTACAACAAAAGAATCAGCAATGGATGTACCATCTAACTTAGAAGCCAAAAGGCGCATTTCTTTTTTCTCTAATTCACTGTATATGGATATGCCTACAGCGCCCAAAGTTCGCAATATGCTTTCATTCTCGTAAGCTTTCTTTTACTTTTGTTCCAAAATGTTATTTACAGTATTTGAGTGAATTCCTTTCAGTACAATATAACAATTCTATTGATTGAATGAAGATTCAAATATATTGCTTGCTTTCTCAGTACGAGAACTTAGGCCATAAGTTTGTTGGTGAAGCTTTTGAAAGATTTTAAATTTTTAAAGTGCTTATATGACAAGTTTTAGATGGTCAACTTTATGTAGCATTATAATATATTGCGATAGGCAAGAAAAAAACTGTTTGTTTGGTGGCCATAGGAAGCTTTCAGCAATAAAACAATTTTGGAAGGTGACCAAAAAAATAAACATAGATTCCACTACTAAAGAAGTCTGGTTGAAAGCTTAAGTAATTTGTTTCTCTAAGAACCTCAGCTTGAAATTTTGGCCCATGAAATATAAATTTTATTGAGACTCTCATCCCGTTAAACTCAAGAATTTGAAGACAGATAACTATTTTTTATTAGAAAATTCTGCTTTACAGACCAGATATGTATTATGCAAGGTTCAATTAGAACGAATTGGCACCATAACTGCCTCGTATTATGAATTTACAACTTTGATGTGTTTGACACAATAATATGATTATTCTAAAAATATATGGACTATGATGTGTAAGGTACATATCGAGATATGTATCCTACAGATATTGATTAAGAAAATATAAATAAGATTAATTTATTGTAAAGAGGTGTTTTTATTTTATTTGAAGCTTGCTTCTTAGTGTGTCTTTAGTGCTGTATTACTGATGCCCTTGGAGCAATTTTTACTTTTTAAATTATGGACTTTGCAGGGTTTTAACACCGTACTACACCGAAGAGGTTCTCTTTTCCTTGCACAATTTGGATTCACCCAATGAAGATGGTGTTTCTATACTCTTCTACTTGCAAAAGATATTTCCAGGTTTCCTTTCCTATAAATCACTATGTTGCATGAATGTGAAAATTCAAGGGATGAATATGAATGCATTTCTTGGCATTTTTTTGTTATTGATGCATACAGATGAATGGAACAACTTTCTTCAGCGAGTGAAGTGTTCCAGTGAAGAAGAACTTAAAGGAAATGAATCTGATGAGTTAGAGGAAGAACTTCGTCGCTGGGCATCATACCGTGGCCAAACTTTGACCAGAACTGGTTCTCTCTTTCTCTCGCTCTCTCACAGACACAAACATTCACATATACTAACACATTGCTGTACAACTATGTCCTTTCCTCAAAATGACATTGCATTTAATTGAAGCATTCTCGTTGATGCAGTGAGAGGTATGATGTACTACAGAAAAGCTTTGGAGCTCCAGTCTTTTCTTGATATGGCCAAAGATGAAGGTGAGCTTTCCTTCTAAAACGATCAAATGATATTTTATTTGTTGCTTAGGATTTGGTTGTGAAAGGATTAGTTCATGAAAATTGTTTCTAAAATTTATTTTTGTATTAATGTTACAAACATGCAGATTTGATGGAAGGCTACAAGGCCATAGAAAATTCAGATGATAACTCAAAGGGGGAAAGGTCATTGTGGACACAGTGTCAAGCCGTGGCTGATATGAAATTCTCCTATGTGGTGTCATGTCAACAATATGGGATTGACAAGCGATCTGGTGCTGCTTGTGCACAGGACATATTGAGGCTTATGACAACGTAAATGTCCAAGGTTAATAGTGCAGGCCTTGATGTTTAATTATACCTATTAATTGGTTCCTATGTTTTTATTTGGCAGATACCCTTCACTTCGAGTTGCCTATATTGATGAGGTAGAGGAGCCTAGCAAAGAGAGACCCAAAAAGATCAATAAGGTTTATTACTCTTGCTTGGTGAAGGCTATGCCAAAATCCAGTAGTCCTTCAGAGACAGAGCCTGTGCAATATTTAGACCAGGTATGCCAATCTTGATAAATAAAGCCTGTTCAATAAATTCTTTCATCATTTTTATTTGTAATAATTTGTTTTTTGATAGAAAATTAAGTTTTGTCAGTCATAAAAGAGGTCAAATACAACCATAGGAGGATGTAAAAAGGTCTATATACAACATGAAATGACAAAAACAAAATATGCAAGCAGGCTGTCAGTCTCTGCCTATATACACAGTGGTGGTTCTCAGGAAGCATTCACATGTCTCATGGAGAACATCCAAACGACAAACTTGACTGCATACTGCTTTGCAAAGATGTTTATGCCTTAGATGTTCACATGGTGTAACACAAGTTTGTTTCTTTTTAAAAAGTATATAATTTTAAATACTGTTCACATAGATGCGGCTTAGCTCACCTAATGAAATATGATTATTGCTGTCGTTGCTATTTAACATCTTTTAGATATCTCCTTGATTATTGATTAACTTTAATCAGTTATAAGAGATCAGATGCATGGACACCCACCATCTTTCTCTATCCCTCCTCCTGAGCTAGTTTTTATGTAACTGTTAATGCCAGGTCACACTTTTGCCATCTAACCTCCTTTTTTGTAGCAACTTAGTTCAGTTTATATTCAGATTTGAACATTTCTGTCTGAACTTTTAGTCGTGATTATAAACAATATTTCCTGTGATTCTTTTAACCACATAACATAGGCAAAAATTATTCAAATCCAACTAACTCAAAGAATTGTATAATTTCAATATAGTAAGCAAATAGTTGTACATTCTCTTCCCCTCCACAATATTTCATTCATTATTCTTCTATTGCCGACTTGGTTCTTAGTCTCCATTTGATTGTCTTAATCAGGTCATATATAAAATAAAGCTTCCCGGACCAGCCATCTTGGGTGAGGGCAAACCTGAAAATCAGAACCATGCCATAATTTTCACACGTGGAGAAGGCTTGCAAACAATAGATATGAACCAGGTATGAGACTTGTGTGAGAAGCTCCAAACTGTTATCTCATTCTTTTGTGAAATTAAATTGTCTCTTTTTTAACAGGATAACTACATGGAAGAAGCTTTAAAAATGAGAAATTTATTGCAAGAATTCCTTAAGAAGCATGATGGGGTGAGATTCCCAAGTATTCTTGGTCTTAGGGAGCACATATTTACTGGAAGGTGAAAGCATCTGGTCCTTCTACTGCTAGGAAAAAAAGTGAACCTAAAGTTCGCAATGTATCCCTGACTTTTGTTTTGTACCCATGTTTCAGTGTTTCTTCTCTTGCATGGTTCATGTCAAATCAGGAGACCAGTTTTGTGACAATTGGTCAGAGATTGTTGGCTAATCCACTGAAGTGAGTTTCATTCTTTCTCTTTATTGTGTGTCTTGATTATTAAAATAAATACATGGCTGGTCCTGGTCAGATTTGAGTGCAGGACCTTGCTAAACGTTGTGTCTAATAACATGGGTCATCACTTAAACACAGATGCCTTGATCAATAGCCCTTGACTCATTGGAGAACTCTAATATAATTTGGCAACATAGTGCACAATATTTCTCTTTAACACTTCCCCTGCAAATTGGACCATAGATGTTAATCTTGGCCAGCTTCTTTCAAGTATTGGGAAAAACTCAAGTTTCACATTAAGTAGAGATAATGTCAAAATACAGTATATAAGTCGAGACAATCTTCACCTTATCAGCTGGTTTTGGAGGGTTGAGTTATATATATGTGTGTGTGTGTACCTAGCCCAACAGTGCTAGACTTGGGGGGGTGTATTGGAAAAAACTTAGGTCTCACATTGACTTGAGAAAATAAGTATATATGTGGGGGCAATCCTCTCTTACAAATTGGTTTTGTAACATTAAGTTAGACCTAAACCACTTTGAAAGATGAAGTATGATATACTCTCTGAACAAAGAGCTTTTGTGAATAGGTTTGTTTGCTTCTATTTTCCAACCTTTGGTATATAATTATAGAATAAGTCCATGTGGGCTATGCACAGACAAAGCAACTGTTAAGTACGTAAATTGAAGATTGATGTAGCAGTATCTGATCAATTCCTTTAAATCTCTGGTCATAATAAACCTCACATATAAATGTCTGGAAATCATTATATTTATAATGTTTGGTTTTGTCGAAATTGTAGGGTTTAAGATATATAATAGATAGAAAGAGGAAAAGGAGCTAATACTGATTAAATACTCTGAAATTGATATTAACTTGACACATAAAGCATTGTATTACAATATGGTGATAAATGTAAGTACGGGCTCTTATTTATACTAGTATATTATATCATAATTAAAGGGACAAAAATTTATTGAGTGTATACACAACTAATTTGTACCCTTGTGTTATTGTAGTTGGATCACCCACAAGACATAAAGAAGTTCATTGATGAGTTTTTGGTTAGGTGATTTGCAAGATGAACTACACCAAATAAATAAATAAATTGACCAGTAGGGAGACACATGAAATAGGAAAACTAGTGCAAAGAGATAACACTGTTAGTCTCTAAAGATATAATCAAAATACTAGTGCAAAGAGATAATGCTGTTAAGCTCTAAAGAGATAATCAAAATACCATTGGATACTTTTCATACATTCCAGTATATAAATCTTCATTTATGTGTGTTTTAGATCTCCATTTGTGGGGCTTCATATTGGTTTTATTTGATATTGCTTTTATTTACTCTGCTTGTGTAGGGTTCGCTTCCACTATGGTCATCCCGATATCTTTGATAGGCTTTTTCACCTCACAAGAGGGGGTGTTAGTAAAGCCTCCAAGGTTATCAATCTGAGTGAAGATATTTTTGCTGGTGAAGTGACTTCCACTTCTCCCCTTTCTTTTCCTTATGCTTGATTCACATCTTCATTTGATTATACTATGTTATTTGCAGGCTTCAACTCTACACTCCGTGAAGGAAATGTTACTCATCATGAATATATACAAGTTGGTAAAGGCAGAGATGTGGGTCTCAACCAGATTTCTATGTTTGAAGCAAAGATAGCTAATGGAAATGGAGAGCAAACATTGAGTCGGGATGTGTACCGACTTGGCCACCGCTTTGACTTCTTCAGAATGTTGTCGTGTTATTTCACCACAATTGGATTTTACTTCAGCACTCTTGTATGTTACCACCTGAATTAACTCTTGTATTGTTCTCATTTCACAGGCTTCTGAACATTTTTCTTTTCCTCTTTAAACTTTGGGCAGATAACTGTTCTCACTGTATATGTATTCCTCTATGGTCGCCTTTATCTTGTTCTTAGTGGACTTGAAGAAGGTTTGAGTACACAAAAAGCCATTCGAGACAATAAGCCTCTTCAAGTGGCTCTCGCCTCTCAGTCCTTTGTTCAAATTGGATTTTTGATGGCCTTGCCCATGTTGATGGAAATTGGCTTGGAAAGAGGCTTCCGAACTGCACTTAGTGAGTTCATATTAATGCAGTTGCAGCTAGCTCCAGTTTTCTTCACATTTTCGCTTGGGACAAAGACTCACTATTATGGAAGGACATTGCTTCATGGAGGTGCAAAATATAGACCTACTGGTCGAGGGTTTGTGGTTTTCCATGCTAAATTTGCTGACAACTATAGACTTTACTCCCGTAGCCACTTTGTCAAGGGTATTGAGCTAATGATTTTGCTTATTGTATACCAAATATTTGGTCACACGTATAGAAGTGGGGTTGCATATCTAATGATTACTATACCAATGTGGTTTATGGTTGGCACCTGGCTATATGCTCCCTTCTTGTTCAATCCTTCTGGGTTTGAGTGGCAAAAGATTGTTGATGATTGGACTGATTGGAATAAATGGATTAGCATCCAAGGTGGTATAGGTGTAACACCTGAAAAAAGTTGGGAATCCTGGTGGGAAGAGGAACAAGAGCATCTCCAATATTCAGGAATCCGCGGAATCATTGCAGAGATATTGTTGTCTTCACGGTTTTTTATATATCAGTATGGTCTTGTTTATCACTTGACCTTTACAAAAAATACGAAAAGTGTTCTGGCAAGTCTTTCACCTGTGTTCCCTTTTTTCTCCAACTATTTATCTCGCTTTCATAATTTGGTATATTGAATGGATATCCTTTTCTTTGTACAGGTCTATGGCATATCGTGGGTGGTGATCTTTCTGATATTATTTGTGATGAAGGTTAGTAGCAAGCTACTTTGTATATTGGGCGAGTTAAAATTGTTCATGTGATTTATGACTTCTCAATATGAATATATTATGCCCCATTCATTATTATTACTCTTTGCTTGGTGGACGGTGTGGTTGGGTGGGTTATCTATTGTGAACTCGAAAGGCTTGTCCACTTTCTTGCCCAAATACGTAAACCAAGTTAGAATTCTTTATATGTCAAAAGGCTCAGTCTTGGGGCAAAAATTAATGTCTTCTTTCTGATTTTCTTTTTCTGTTTTGTCTCAGACAGTGTCAGTTGGGAGACGCAAATTCAGTGCAGAATTTCAACTTGTCTTCCGGCTAATCAAGGGGTTGATATTCTTAACTTTTGTCTCAGTTCTAGTCATCCTGATTGCACTTCCTCACATGACAATCCAGGATATTGTTGTTTGCATTCTTGCCTTTATGCCAACTGGTTGGGGAATGCTACAGGTGAATAGGCCCTATATTTTTTCTCCATACTAACGTCATTTTTTTGAACTGTTATATGCTATATCCTCAACCATATATTGATGTCTGATTATGAGCCGAGAGAGTCTGAGCTCATTTACCGGTGAAAAAAGTTTGGACTTGTAAACTCTCGATGACATGAAAAATAATATGCATCAATTTAGCGAAGCACATTTATGCAATGATTCCTAGTGGTGTATACTATGGTTTTTGAATTCCCATATTTCTTTTCTTGCAGATTGCGCAAGCACTAAGGCCTCTAGTTCGACGAGCAGGATTCTGGGAATCAGTAAAAACTCTTGCTCGTGGTTATGAGATAGTCATGGGTTTGCTTTTGTTCACTCCTGTTGCCTTCCTGGCTTGGTTTCCTTTTGTTTCAGAATTTCAGACCCGAATGTTGTTCAACCAAGCCTTCAGTCGAGGATTGCAAATTTCTCGTATTCTTGGAGGTCAAAGGAAGGGGCGCTCTTCTCGCAACAAGGAATAATTTGTCTACACGAAAGCTTGATTATATGCTTCTCTACATTTCCTTGATTGCAGCAACAGCTTCAGCAACGATTTTGTAACTAATTTAAGTAGCGTATGTTGTAAGTAGGAACGGGATACATCATAGGCTTTAATTTTATTTTATTTTTGTACATCGATGTTATTTAAATTTCAGAAACTGCACCAGGGAATGCAAAACTCAGCTCCATTTATTTAAGGTTATTTTCGTAGGGGCATTTTCGTCATTTTCAATGGCAAATTGGGTGCAGTTGGAATTGATATGGTGCAGGGAGAATTTGCCCTAAATAGGCAAGTTCCCTGGTTTTACGGGTATTTCTTCCTGCACCCCTACATTATTTGAAATACCAGAATTATCCTTGATAATTTTGGGTGATTCTGGAAAAAGGGTTGTGCAAGAAAATGTGTTTCTAGAACAAGGATTAAGTAAAGTGTGTTTTCGGAATAGAAAATCCAGAAGTCAAAAAATCATAAAAGAATATTCTTTCTGGAACATATCTTTTTAATTTCTGTAATCTATAAAATATGTTACGGAAAGTTTGTTTTGGAAATATTCTGGGAAGCTGAAAGTCATTTTTAAAAAGGGATAAAATGATCTTTTTCGAGAATGATGGAGTGCAGGAAGCTATTTGTTGGGGTGCAGGAGAACAATCTTGCTTTACGTTGCTGTGTGGTCCTATTAACGAGAGTCCATGACACTGGAAACGTATGCATTATAATTGTACATAAAACAGTCAACTTACACACAAGCATGCATGACAATAAATTGGGACCAAAATTGAGAAAGGAACTGGTCTGAGACAAACGTATAATTAAGTCTAATTGTTATAAATAAAAGAATCACAAAAATTGAATTGGCTTTTAGATATTATTTGATTTAATTATTCAAAAACCAGCTATTTTTGTATTGAATATTTCTTTAATTTAATTGTATCATTGCTGATAAGTAATCTTGAGGGAAGTATCTCTTTAATAATGCCATCTAGGAAATATAAGAGAAGGAGCAAACTTGCGCATCCTATGTGGAAAGAGAAACTTCCATTTGCTAAATTATTTTTGGTCCAAAAAGAGAGAAACAGGAAAAGAAAGGGTAGTTGCAGGGGAGGACTGCATTCAAGGGTTCAACCTTCGTAAAACGTCGTTCAGGATTTGATTAAACGAACCGATTTTGGCAAGGATTTCAACACACGCGTTTTCCTTCTCGCGATGTATGACATAATTGAAAAGTAAAATCACGGTTAATGAGATCTCTTAAACATCATACAGAGAAATAAACTTCAATACATGTAAGAAGGTATTTCCTTCTCCATCCTCACAAATATGAAAGCTTCCACTTTTTTCTTCTAATTTAAAGGTTTTTCTAAAAATTTATAATTTGAAATTTTATCCTATTGTTCAAGTAAAGAGTGTCTTAGAGATTTCACAATACAAAAGTCTTTTAAAAAAAATTATGGATTGCACAATTTAAATTTTGGCTTCTATCATTTTAGTTGTGTTCTTCAAGAAAAAAGAAAATTGCTACCAATAACAACCTCCTAGCTAATGATGTCGTTGTTTCCCTTGCCATCACGATTTCGGTTTCTGATGAAGGAGTTGCCGATACTGGACGTGACCTTAACTACCAGTCGATTCGTGACGAGACACTTATTGACGAGATCTCTTAGTATTTGGCTTTAGCGGAGGCAAGTGAGAACTCCACATCGATTCCATTGCAACGGACAAGAAAGTCAACCATGAAGGTAGAGAAGTTGTTCGACATGAACATTTTTGGAAAATATTTTAGTGTTGTTGGGTTTGAGGTTTACTATCAGTGGTGCTTGCGGAGTTGGTTTAATTTATTTGGTGGTTAACGTTGGAATTTGGCAACGACGAGGGTAGAGGGAACATCAGTTGTGAGACGATTGATAAGGGGTTGATATTTAACTTTTTGGATAGTTGAAATCGAAACACAAACAATTTCACCTCCCTATTGTTGAGATGACAATCACATTAGACGATGTGTTGACATTGCTTCATAATTTTATCGTAAGACAGTTTTGCACATATGTTACCGTGACCTATAAAACATTGTTGTTACCATTATCCTCACATCCTAACAACACATACGTCTTTTCATGTGTGTTGTTCATTTGTTGTATCATATCCCAAAATGTCAATTAGAAAATCAAATTTAAATGTTACAATAAACACATTCAAGTAAATCATAATGAAAGGAGTTTATAAATACATGCAATAATAAAAAAGAACTTATAGCTCCGCAAATAACACCAAATAACACCATGTTCTTCTATTACATAAATTTTTTCTCTCTCAATAAGTTCTTACCTTAAACAAGAAGAACACCTAATATTCCATCAATACCTGTATTTAAGTTCAAATTTCCAATTACATTTTTCTAATATTTATGCTATACAGCATTTTTATTATTCTGTGCATCTCATCAATATCTACATTTAAGTTGAATTTTAAAAATACAGATTAAGACTTTTTGTTTTGTAGATAGAGATTAAAACTAGCTAAAAATAAAAGTATTTATTTTTGTTGTTATGCAGTGTTAATTCCAACGGCCTGATTCCTACATACGTTAAAACACAAAAGATTTCACGCGGCTACTTACCTGTTAAGTTACATATTTCGCGTTTGGTTTGGTTTGAAACACCCTAACCCAAACGCTATTGTGTCTGAGTACGACCGGTAGATCCGGTTGCACACTTCTTTTCCTTTTCTTTATCTTTTCTTAATCTTCTGTCTTCAATTGTTTTCAAAACATCGAAGCACAAAAACCGCTTTTCACTCATCAGAGTGCGATTCAGCTCCTTTTCAACTCGGAACCCTACACCTAGGGTTTTTCAGGTTTCTCACTTTTCTCTCCTTCGCTAATTTTTGCTATTCCATTTGTTCTTGCTTTTCCGAGAAACAGATTAGTGCGGAAATGGAAACTCTTCGATCTCGTGTTTCTCTTTTTGTATCGATCAGAGTGTAGTTTCTGTCAGTTTGAATCGTGTGATCTTTTGTTTGTATGTGGAATGGCGGTTATCATGTTTTTACTGAATTTGGAACAGAATTTATCTTGTTGTGGATTGTTTACTGGTGCTTCTGATTTGGTTGTGTAGGTTGCGGTTGAAGTGGATCCACTCGTTCCGATAACTCTTCTCATTAGTTCTTTCATCAGCATCTTGTTATCGTTTGATGCTGTTCTGAACCTTTAAGTTCAAAAGGTAGTAAGTACTGTGAAAATTTTGTGACTCTTTAGTGTAAAGGTTATTGGAGCTAGTTACTCTGTAGTCTGTACTGCACTTTAAACATCACTCGAGTTCTTAATTTGCCAAGATTCCTTGTGGCATGCATTTCGTAATCGGTTTTTGCATGGCTTCTTGCATCCTTCAATCTACATTTTTGGATTGTACAAGTGAACTTTTGAAGTTTAACAATTAGACAATGTTGGTGAGCTTTTGACTCGTTTATTTGTTTATCTGTTGGATCAAGTGAACTTTCTTCTCTTTTGCTCTATCTTTGCAACGCATGATTTTAGGTAGATGTTATTTTCCTAGTAAGGAACCTCAAGAAAAGTTATTCTCCCATAGTATGTGAGGAATTTTATACTCATTACTTATAGAAAATATCTATCTTGTTTAAATTGGTGGTTGTTTTGATTGTACTTACGTTTTCATGCAACAATGGTTTCTGGCTTTTACGTTTGTGTTGTAAATTATTAATGTTAACCTGTATGTTTTCACTTATATTAATAGAAAATGTCTCGAGCTGAGGAACTTTGGGAGCGGTTAGTCCGCGCTGCATTGCGGAGGGAAAGGACTGGTGATGATGCATATGGACGACCAGTTGGTGGTATTGCTGGAAATGTACCTTCTGCACTAGCCAAAAACAGGGATATTGATGAAATTTTGAGAGTTGCCGATGAAATTCAAGAAGATGATCCCAGTGTCTCAAGAATATGTCTGTTTGTCTTATCTTCCTTTGTTTTGCCTTGTTTATCTTTATTAATTTAGTAATTTCCATTACAACATTTTACTGATGTATTAAATACATTACAACTCTGCATACTAAATGTTGTATAAAAAAAGAAAAAAGAGGATGATAAATAAGAAAAAATATATTATTTCTTAATTACTAAATATAGTAGAATTGTAATTAAAACTAGTTTATAATATATATTTTTCTTTGAGGGAAAGCAAATGCTTTATTTGACATTATGTTTGGATAAGGGACCCACAGAGGAAAGTAGGAGAGTAGAGAAAAAGAATAGATTGTTTGGATTGGAAGAAAAAGAAAGAAGTAAAAAATAAAGAAATGTTGAACCCACATGTTTGGTTTAATATAATCATTTTCTTTAATGACACAAGTAGAGTAAAGGGGGATTCACACCAGAGGAGAGAAATGACTAGATGGGTATACTTGGACTGAGTAAATTATTTCCTCTAATTTTTTTGTTTCCTATACATGAGTTTAGCACGAAACTTTTTCATTGCCCTCTAGTTTTCTTCTTATTTTGCTCTTCATCCAACTTTCTTCAATGTTCTTTTTGAAAATAGTGTGACTATAAGGATTTGGGTGTTTGCGTTTAGGGACACCCTTAAAGATGCACCCATTTCATTATAGTGTAAACAACAAAGGATTGCATAAAATGTACTCTGTCCCAGTATTTACCTTGACTATAGTTATCAATAACTGTTTGTCCATCAGACAATGCTGCAATGTACGTGGAATATTCTACTACTAGAAATGACCAAAAATATTGTTTCAAAGGAAAGGAGCTACCTTACAATTACAAATATAGGTGTTCTACCAATTTTGAACTTGATCTATTCATAATACACATGTTGGAAAAATCAGTGAGAACTACATTTCAGCATGTCATTTGCATTTATTTTGTCAAGCCCAACTGTGTCAAACAAAAGGCTTCCCCTAGGTATGGCAGTGTGGAGTTTTCTGAGGAACAAAACTTCAACAAATTCCTTTCTGCTAAAACTTAATTCTGAACAGACATATTATTCGTCATCATTGGTCAGGCTTGTATACCATTCAAAGACCAAATATTGTAAAAATTTAAAGAGTAGTTATATATCTTTAACAGTTACTATTTGGTGAATTATACTAATTCATTTTATGTGCTCTATCTGCTTTTTTTTTGTGTGTAAAAAGACAACTATTATATGGTCTCTGGGCCTTGTTTGCTACACCACATAATAGTTTTTGAGTCATTAGAAGTTTTACTGTTTGATGTTATCTCCCTGGTTTCTTTGGTGGATGATAGGAAATTGTTAAACTTGAAAGGTGAAAAATGGGAAAATACCTTAGGGAACATATTTTTCTCTCTGTGACAAACTTAACCATTTTTATTTTTCTGCAGTATGCGAGCATGCATATTCTTTATCTCAAAATTTGGATCCTAACAGTGAAGGCCGGGGTGTCTTACAATTCAAGACTGGTTTGATGTCTGTCATCAAGGTATGGCTTTTAGTCTAGATTTATGTAAAAAAAAAACAAACTTGTGCTTGGAATACTTGACTTGTGCATGTCTGTTTTTTTTTGTCTGTGATTCTGTGGTGCTTGATTGGTATGCTAAAATTTTGTTGTATGGCCTGTTAATGCCAGCTTTTTTGGAAAGTTCATATCATATTGGGCTCTATTTATTTATTGCATGACTTGTATTTGAATTTGCTGTGGACTTCACCTTACCACCATTTTAATAATTATTATATGCCTATTGCTACTGTATCTTGCAGTGTTACCAGAGCTTTAGATCTAGCTTCCATATTATTTTTTCTAAATTTCAAATGTATATTTCAGAATTCGAGACAAAAGTAGTAATTGAAGGAGCGAAAAGTTTATGTTTCTTCCACTCACTTAGAGATTGTTTACATCAGGGTTTTTATAGCTACAGTAATTTGTATTACTAGGAAACTGGAAACAGGTATAGCCAGTTGGCAAAGCTAGATTAATTTTAATAAATTAAGAATTTCTTTAGGGTCTAGCTCAATACCACAAAATTAACTTGTAAGGTGAGAATTAACCAAGCCTTACAATGCTTATTTAAACTGTATCTCTAGTCAATATGGGACTAAACCTTCACCTTTGTGACTGCAAATAAGGCAGCCCCTACGGAAGCCACAACTATGGCAGGCTAGGAATGACCCCAAGTAAGATGGCTTTTCAACATTAATTGATTACATCATTTAACCCCTCGCATTGAAGGTGGGTGAGCCATAAGCCAAAGTATGGAGTTCAAACACGTTTGAGTTTGTTCCTTAGAAAGTGAATTCTGTTAGGAGATAGTGGGTTGGTCATTGATCTTGAGCTGGAATATGTTGAACTACTGCTACTAGTTGCTTGCTCGGGACTTAATCTTTGACAAAGAAGAGTTCATCCATAGAAATGGCAGAGATAGTGGCTTGGTCATTGATCTTGAGCTGGAATATGTTTAACTACAACTACTACTAGTTTATTGCTCTGGACCTTATCACTTGTTGGGTTTTTATACAAAGTACATACACAAAGTAAATTATGTAAAACATAGTGAAGCATTATAATTTAGAGGGGAGTGAAAGTATGAAAGGGAACCAGAGGAAGAAATATGCAAAACTATTGAATATGCAAATTCAAATGTAAATTTAGTCAGGACATTTAGATGAGCCAAACTACCGAATATTATGTTGATAAAGCACCCGAGTCAGGGAATCAGGCAGAGGGATGGTTGTTAGGTGACCAAATATTGAAGAGGAGAGATGAAAAACATGGACTAAATTAAAAAAAAACTGAAACTGAAATTGAAATCTTGCTTTGAGTATATTCTCAACAGAGATCTGTTACAACTGTGTTGTAGCTCTAACTTACAGCTGTCAGTTCTAGCAGAATGTAAGATAATTTTGGACATGCACTCTTTAGGTAGACTATCATTTTATGATATACAATTTTTTTTCTCCATTTATTTCTAAAATTTTCACTGTCCTTTTTTTGTTTCTTCACTGTAGTGAATTGCTTTCCTCATTTTATTTTCTGGTATAGTTTTTCATAATCTATGTTATTTGTCTATATTTTCAGCAAAAGCTGGCTAAAAGAGAAGCTGGAACCATAGATAGAAGTCAGGATGTAGCTCGGTTACAAGAGTTCTACAGAATTTACAGAGAGAAGAATAATGTGGATAAATTACGTGAGGAAGAAACGAAGTTGAGGGAATCTGGTGCTTTTAGCCGGGATCTTGGCGAGTATGTATTTTGACTTAGAAAATGGCATAACACTTATTTTGACACAGAAAATGGCATAACACTGATTTTGAATGAGAAAATGGCATAGCAATGATTTTGACTGAGAAAATGGCATAGCAATGATTTTGACTGAGAAAATGGCATAATACTGATTTGGGTTATTGCTTCCTCTTTCCCCTTCCTGTTGTGGTATCACATGCCTCAAAATAAGTTAAGAATGTGTCTGATTGTTTGGTTTTTCAGATTCCTTTACGCCACCCATGTGGATAAAGTTGATTGTTATTTGCAATAAAATTTAATTAGTTTTGATAGAGGTCATGGAGAGATTAGAGAGAAAGTACAACTGAATTGAAACTTCTCCCTTTGTTCCTAAATACAAGACTTTTAACAATTTAACTAATCTGCATCTTTACCAAAGTTGGTTAATTTAGTTGGTATCATTTAATTTGTCTTCATTTGTAATATTTTTTTAAAAATCACCCTTAAATGGTTAATGTGAAGAGAGAATATTGGTAGTGGGGTTTAAATATTTAAAACTAAAATCTTCAATTTTCTAATCTTCATTTCATAACATCGTAAGAGATAATTCATAGCATTTATTGTTTAATTAAAATAATTAAGGGTATTTGTTCAACTTTTCTGTCATTCTTCAAGGCTACCAATCCGCTAGATGATGTTGCTTCACCCTTTCTTGATGATTCCTTGTGGCAAAGTTCTCATCTATATAAGCTAGACTTATCCTCTTCAAGAGCTATGTTATCTTTTGGAGATCCTACATTGTCAATATGAACAAACTATAGTATATAAGTAGGTCCAACCCTCACCTCTCAAGCCGGTTTTGTAAGATTGAGTTAGACTTGTAAAATCCACTATTTAAGATGGTGTTAGAGTCTATCCTAGCAAGATTTGTTGGGCCTATTGTGTCACCTGTTGTCGAATTGCTATTATTGGACCACTGACAAATATCTAGCCTCATTCTTGTGATGTTCATTCCTCCATATGAGGGGTTGTGTTGGAGATCCTACATTAATTAAAATATGAACAAATTATAATATATAAAATTAATTAAAATATGAACAAATTATAATATATAAGTGGGTGTAAATCTTATCTTGTAAATTGGTTTTGTGTGGGTGAGTTTGACATAAAGTCGATTTTTTAAGACAATTCTTTCATACTTACACTTAGAGAACTGACCAAGTTCTCAAAGGCACGAGATTTAGGCCAAGATACCAACAACTTAATAACGATGGTACAAGTGTGATATTCAAACTTCAGGCAATTAAATATAAACTAAATAATACTCTAATATTATTTTTAATCTTCTAAGACCATCCTATTAAATCTTTAAAACATTTGATTTTATTTCTTTTGGGCCTCTTTAGGTCCATCTTATCACTATGTTATATATTTTGGTGGCACTATAATGATTATTTAAAAAGGTTGTTTGAATCTGGAACAATCAAAGCTTTTACTCAAGAATACACACTCAAAATTATTAACAACTGTTCCACCTCTTTTTGTTCTCTTTCTTTTTGTATGAAAATTTCATTGTTTCACAAAAAAACAGTTAATTACATAAACTTTGTTCACGGACTTGTCTAATTAATGATTTCTGATTTCTCGCATGGATTTTAATTTACATATGCAACATGATTTTTTTTGGTTATGCATACTGCTTTCTCATTAAGCGTTTTCTACTGAATACAGGTTGGAGCGCAAGACCGTGAAGAGGAAAAGGGTTTTTGCCACCTTAAAGGTTTTGGGAACAGTACTTGAGCAGCTGAGTGAAGAAATTCCTGCTGAGGTTGTGTTCATGCTTTCTTGGCACTCTTAATATTATAAACTAACATATTCATGCTTTTATGTACTTTTATGGATTATCTTTTTTAGGGAGCCTTTGTTGTTTATTATGATCTACTTAGTTGGTTGGCACTTGTGAGAGTTCTCATTTTTGTCAATATTTTTTTACTTTGCAATAATTCACTTTTATACATAAAGTGAAAATAATAGTAAATTGTGAGACAGGTCCTTTTGCAGAACTTTTTTATGGACTTTCTATTTTGCTTAACTTTGTATTAGAATTTATGATCTTTTATCACCTCTTAATTGTTATTTTTTTAATTTGTTTTCTTACCTTCTTTCTTTTTTACTGTTACTTGTTACTGTTTTCTTAATATTGTTTGATCCCTTGAATATAAGATATTTTGATGTTGTCCAGTAGATAACTGCTTCAGAATTTTTATTGTTATCAAACTGGGTTTCTGTTTGGGGGATGGGTGTGTGGGTTTATTAAGTTGACATGGCGGTGTCATGCAATTTCTTTTCCAGTTAAAATTATTCTTGTACCAATGAGTATGTTTCTACTGCATTAGGATAAATATGAGCATCTGTTACGATACAGCACTGTAGTAAGGACGAGTCTTCTACTATTACTGCATGGTTAAAGGATTTTGGAATGGAGTTGAAGTTGCTTTATGAAGAAAGGCAATGTTTATGGTGTTAGAATTTTCTTTTGTATATATTTATTTTTAGTGTATTTTTTGAGTGTGGGACTAGAATTTGTTGGGCTTAGTATTATCTGATTTCATTTGCATTTTTTTCCTATTGTTTTTGTTTCTTTTTCTCTGGATGTAATTGGCTTCATAATAAGAAATGAGGTAAAATGGTTGTGTAGGTGAGTTTGGACCTTGGATGTATGTTATTACTTTTCGATTTCCCATGCAATCACAATGGAATAATTTCTGAAGTTCAGCTATCTATTCATTTGTGTTTTTGTACAGCTGAAGCGGGTTATGGACTCAGATTCCGCATTGACAGAGGATCTGATTGCATACAACATCATCCCCTTAGACACTTCTTCTTCAACAAATGCTATTGTTCTTTTACCTGAGGTGAGTGACTTTGACATTCAAAATTTTTAACTATTCAGGTCAGGTTTACTTTTTTACCTGAAAAAAATTATTGTTAGGTGCAAGCAGCAGTTTCAGCTTTGAAGTATTTCGATGGCTTGCCAGAGTTGCCCAGGGGCTATTTCATCCCTCCATCAAGGAGCACCAACGTGTTCGATTTTTTGCAGTGTATTTTTGGATTTCAGGTCTGTATACCATGATTTCCATGTTTGAAGTCAAGATTAGTGTGATACTTTTGATTGTGCAAAATATTTGTTGGGTTCTCAAACTAAATTATTTTGTGCTCAAGTGTAAATTTAAATTATTTAATTGATACTGCCAAAACTAATAATTTTTCGTAGTTTGACTTTCGGACTTTTATTCTCTTAATTGTCTGAAGTAAACAATTGTATTCTTGCCAAGTCCTTTTTCTCTGTTGCTAATGATAATAACATGTTTCCAGAAAGATAATGTAGCTAATCAGCATGAAAACATAGTTCACCTGCTTGCAAATGAGCAATCTCGTCTTAGAATTCCAGATGAAGCTGAACCTGTAAGTATTTATTTTTTATTTTCAAGTGTGAGGATTTTTTATGTTATACTGTTGTATTGAAAAATATGGGTGGTGGGCCTCAAAATGTTTTAACCCCACGGTGAATATTAGTATGATCAGTTTTTTGTTTTGAGGGCTGTGAGAAATTGATAAATAATATTTTCGGAATGCATATAAAGATGTTCATAGCTCGTTTAGACTGGATTTGGGAAAATATAAAATTTGAACCTATCAATTTTTATTGTTTTGGATTAGTTTAGTTCAGAGTTTTTTTAAAGAATTTCCAAATCAAAATCGAAGCAACACTATTTGAAATATGTGGCTCAAAGTATTATAAAGAATAATTTTTAAATTACAATTTTTTTTATCAAGTAACTTTATGTGTCTACGATACCTGCATGTATCAGGGTGGGTAACGGGCTATTTTTTACAGACATTATCAATATCTTCGAGGATGAGAATGGAAATTTGGTAGAATAGGGTAGTTTGGTCATTCAACATTAAGTCAGTACCGTCATTTAACATAGGGCTCGAATTAACAAAAAACATTGGAGGGGGTAATAGTCGCAATATGACTAAAATATGGGGTGTTAGTGTTAGTTGAAATATTTGAACATTAGACCTACAAATGGTTTAACGAAGGGAAAAGTTTCTCTTCAAATAAATTGATAAGGAAAGTTGTTAAATGACTAACAATAATATGTGCAATTAGGATTAGCAATTCAGTTTGTTAATATTTTTATTAACAGATTTGTCACCCAGATGTTGACATGCATTTTTTGTATGTCTCTTTTCCTTACTCATATTTTTGTTATGATTCCAGAAATTGGATGAAGCTGCTGTGCAGGCTGTATTCCTCAAGTCCCTTCAGAATTATATTAACTGGTGTAGTTATTTACGCATTCAGCCTGTTTGGAGCAGGTACTGTTATTATCCCGATTTTGTTTTAAATTTAATTGATATTTACCAGTCTATGATTGTTAAGATTAAATGAGGGTGTCTAATGGTTCTTGTTCAGTTTGGAGGCTCTTAGTAAAGAGAAAAAAATATTATATGTTTCTTTGTACTTCCTAATATGGGGTGAAGCCGCAAATATCAGATTTCTTGCAGAATGCTTGTGCTACATATTCCATCATGTAAGTTTATTGAACAAGTTTGAGTCAGCACTTTTTTATTTGTGCTTTTGAAGATTTTGCTTGAGGTTAAAGTTTATTGAACTATAATAGGTATTTTTTTATTAACCTCAAATCCTCATGTAAAAGTAGATATGTTGGAAAAACTCTGTATATTGTCCAATAACATGCATATTAACTTCATTAGATGGAGACACTAGGAGGAAAATGAAAAGTCTTGAAGTAAAGGGAAGACTTACGGAAGGTGACATATGCTAAAATAAAATAGCTGTTAAGAGAAGGTGAGAAACATTTTTATCCTTTTTGTGATCAATGAGTGAACTAAGGCGAAAGGGGATGAAGCCCGTTGTGAGACATTACTAGGAAAAGAATTATGAATGTGTTTCCCTAACTGACACTAATCACATAATAAACTTGATAATATGAATAAATTTCCCAAACCAATCCCTAGTAGACTGCTTGAGGGCATATAAGGATTTGCAGAGACGACATACCAATCTAGAAGACTTCCCATGAGAAACAAAGCTGAGAGGTTTCTCCATATAAATTTCTTCACACAAATCCCCATTAAGAAAGTCATTTTTGACATCTAGTTGATTAAGAGACCATCGTTGAAGAGCAACCTATCGAAACTCTCTTTAAGTTAGGCTTAAAGTCCACTTCTTAAGATGGTATTAGAGCTATTTAGAGCTTATCTTACCAAGAGCTTGTTTGGATGTATCGTGTCATCTATTATCGGGCGCGAAGGGGGTATGATGGAGATCCCATATCAACTAGTGATGATGACTTTTCATAGTATATAAGTGGGTGCAAACCTCATTTACAAGTCCTTTTTTGTAAGGTTGAGTAGGCTTAAAATTCACTTCTTAAGAACTTCCAAGATTAAACTATATTATGTCCTAACACTCACTCATATAAGTTATTGTTGGAGGCAAACATTCTTATTCCTAATATTAATATTCTCTGAATCAAATAAAGGTTTTCTTAGTTGAAAGATATGTTTAACAAAATTTACAAAAATTGTGTGTTCATGACTAAAGTAAAATCTTAAAAAGAAAAAATGTTTTGTTTTTGATAACTTAAAACAAAAGCTGCATCCTGTATAAAGGGTTTTTTTTCGCAATTCACCTTAAGAAAATGTTTCAGAAATTTTTGAATGATTCTCTAGAATAATTTGTATTTATTTTAACTGATGTGTTCACGTTTGTGATTATTTTGGTATACTGCAATACATTTTGTTCTTTTTGTGCCTAAATTTTCCGTTTATGTGTTGCTTTTTTTATTCTTTTGATTGTTTAAGATTTTTATTACGAATATGATATGCAGATGGCTAGAGAGATGGATGAAATATTAAGACAGCATATTGCACAGCCAGCTAATAGTTGTACTTCTGATTCTGTGGACGGTGTCTCATTTCTTGATAATGTTATCTTTCCTCTGTATGACATTGTTTCCGCAGTAAGTTTCACCAATTATTCGGCTATAATCTCATCCATCAAAAGTAGCTGATGACACCAATCTTAGATTAGTTTGGCTTATGTTAATGTCATAAACAAGAAAATGTTTTTCCTTGGGGAAAAATTGTCTAACTGCTCCAAGACGTGTGTATATAAATTGGAAATAAATGCCAAGTCTTTGAGTGTGTTTGGATTGTGTGTTCCCTGTTTTCTTTTTTAATATATGTGGAAACAGGTTTGAAAACGTGTTTGATTGGGCTGAGTTTTATAAGAACATTACATAGAAAACAGAACTTAAATATATAGGCAAAATTTTAATTTTGATAATGTTTTTTTTTGTGTGAATATCAGTCTCTTCCTAATGTTCTTTAAGAAGTAATGAATACTAATAATAAATCCTCATGTTATGTAATGGGATCTTTCTGATTGTCTGAAATAATAAGTTGGTTATGTTAAGTGATTTGTCTAAATGATTACTATGGCAGTGTCAGCCATTTATTGTGGTCATTTAATTAGAATATTGTGAGATATCATATTATGTTACCTTCATTTTGTACATAATGATTGACATAGTCCTCCAAAGATCCACAAGGCAGCAAATTACTCCTATACAAAATTTGAGTTTAATTGGTTTCTCAATGTTCAAATGACATATATTTAAACATCATTTTTGCCCTTTATTTGATGATAAATCTATTCTCTGTTGGATTAATTTAATGTACTAATCTTTGGTTAGCGGTGTCTAAATGGTGAAATGCATGTGTTAGTGTATCCTTTTGGTTTCAAAATATGAATTCCGCATTTATTTTTGTGGACTTCAGGAAGCTGCAAACAATGATAATGGGAAAGCACCCCATTCCTCCTGGAGAAATTATGATGATTTTAACGAGTATTTTTGGTATAAGTTATTTGATAACCATTTTTGGTCATTGCACTTTTATTTTATTATGTTTACTGATTCCCCTCCCTTCTTAAGGTCACTCAAGTGCTTTGACCTTAGTTGGCCTTGGCGAACAACTTCTCCTTTTTTCCAAAAGCCTCTTCCCAGATCAAAGGTTTGTTTTGTCTACAATTGTTAGACATATTTCTCTTTTCTGTTTGTTGTCAGTTGTAACTTAATGTTGTGATTTTGTTTTCAGTTGTAACTTACTGTTGTGTTTTTCTGTTTTCAGTTGTAACTTACCGTTGTGTTTTTCTGTTTTCAGTTGTAACTTACTGTTGTGTTTTTCTGTTTTCAGTTGTAACTTACTGTTGTGTTTTCCTGTTTTTAGTTGTAACTGACTAATCATCTTAGTTATTACTTGTCTACATTTTAGTAATTTTCTGATCCACATATAGGATTCTGTAACAAAATTACTAACTCTTCAGAATGTACATATTCAAATGAATATACTTTTCTTTCTATAACAATTATGTTGGATTCTCTTCTAATTACATTATGCAATGCAGTTTCTTTGTATAGCACTCATGTTGGATATTGATATTCATAGTGATGTGCATTGTGGTGGCATTAATTAATTAAAAGGCAGCCATGTTAGTGCATAGCCAGTTGTCGTTCTGTAATGACAGCTGGTTTGGTGTAGGTGTATCTGGTAGCCTAAGCTAATTTCTCTGTATAAATGACGGAGTTCAAAGCTCTCTTTGTGTTATCAATTCATTTTTACCGTTCGATACATTTCACATTTATTTTCTGTCAGTTTCTCTGAATGATTTACCTATTTTTGTTCTTATTTTTTAATGAATAGCAGCTAGTTATGTTCAGTATTCTACTGTTAGCCAGACACAGAGGTTTGGATCGGCTGTTATACTAAAACTGATTGACTATAGCAATGGATTGTTCATATCTAGGGATGTTGGGTTAAGGACTTCAAAGAACTAATATTTCATTGTGATTGGAAAACACGTATCATAAAGAATATGATATAGGTTGGCTCTGAAGACAGCCTTACTGAAATGTCTGAGAATAATCCATATATGATGCATCATAATGTCTTATGGAGTTATTGATAAACTGAGTATCTTATTTGATATTTTTTTGGTCGATGTCCTTTGTTTCTTATCTATTCTTTATTGTATAATGCAGAAAATGCTTATTTCTGGCAGCAGCAGGCATCAGGGAAAAACATCTTTTGTGGAACATCGAACTTTTTTTCATCTTTATCATAGCTTCCACCGATTGTGGATCTTTCTTTTCATGATGTTTCAGGTTTGTACTTGAATTTATTCTCATATAGTCATTAAATTTTGGAAAATACTTGCTGTTCAATCTGCTGTTTTTAGCACTGAATTCTGCTTTCTTTCTCCTCAGACTTGTAAGTTATGTAATCTTAACTGGCATTTAGTTTTTTCGTCTGCATGTTACTTATTTTTTCAGGGCCTAGCCATCGTTGCATTCAATGATGAAAAGTTCAATGGCAAGACTTTGCGAGAGGTTCTTAGTCTTGGACCTACATTTTTTGTGATGAAATTTTTTGAAAGTATGTATTTATCTCCTATGTCTTTCTTGATGTATTTTCTTGTCATCATTTATCTATATTTTCAATTTTTCATTTCTTTTTTAGGTGTTCTGGACATTTTCATGATGTACGGTGCATATTCAACGACAAGACGCACAGCCATCACTAGAATTTTTTTACGTTTTCTTTGGTTCAGCGGTGCTTCAGTTTTCTTAAGTTTCATTTATGTGTATGTATATGCCTTCTTCTGTTATGCATCCTCATCCTTTCGTCAGTTTTTTTTTTTTTTTCAATTTGTAAGTAATTCTACATTTCCTTCTGTTTGTGCTTGACTGCAGAAAAGCACTCCAGGAAGAGAGTAAAGCAAATGGAAACTCAGTTGTTTTCAGATTGTATGTAATTATCATAGGGATTTATGCTGGTGTCCAATTTTTTATTAGTTTCCTCATGCGGATACCAGCATGTCATCGTCTAACAAATCAATGTGATCAGTGGTCTTTTATTCGGCTTGTGAAGTGGTTACGCCAGGTTTATTATGTCTTCAGTTGTTGCTAATTATATTACTTCATTTAGTTTTGTTTGTTCTGTATAATGTGGAATTATGCTGATTGATGTGTTTGTATTTATTGTTGTTTTTCTGTTCACTTATAAAGGAACGGCATTATGTGGGACGGGGAATGTATGAAAGGAGTGCTGATTTCATAAAGTATACCCTAGACTTTGTCTTTTTTCTAATTTTTAAATTTCTAATACATGTTGTAAAAACAAGGTTCTTACATTAAAGTTGTTGATATATTCATTCTTTTAAATATTGACGAGTTAAGAATTGTGTGCTTTATAATTAATTTTACATGCTGAAGTTGCATAGATCCACTGATTAGATACCTTTCTTTTTTTTCTCAGGTATATGTTTTTTTGGCTTGTTATTTTGAGTGCAAAATTTGCGTTTGCTTACTTTCTTCAGGTTGGTGATACATACATTAGTTCTGCTCTTGTATTTGTGGATACATATGGAATTAGACAAATTTGTTCATGTGTGTATGAAGATACATAAACCTGTGAGCTCATATGTTTGTATATTTTGATTGTCATATTTTTGTGGTTTGTAGATCCGGCCACTGGTGGGCCCTACAAGGGATATTATAAAAGAGACTAATATAGTTTACTCTTGGCATGATTTTGTCTCCAAAAGTAAGCATTGGTGTGATTGCTGTGGTCATTGTCTTTTCTGTCTTTCCTTTGATATTATTAGTTATCAAAATGCTTTTACTGTTGCAGATAATCATAATGCTTTGACCGTTGCTAGCGTATGGGCTCCTGTGATTGCTGTGAGTACATTGCCATTGACTTTTTACCTCCCACCCCCTTCTTCAATTATTTTAAGATAACAGGAGGATATCTTAGTCCTTTTAACCACTCTTACTCAATTGGGAAATATGTCTGACAAGGGCTGAAATTGTGTTGTGAAGTTGCAGGGTTGTTAATATAGCATGTTTTGATTATGCAGGAACTGAGTTTCTGTTATGCAGTCTGATAGTGTGTTTGGATTAGCTTTATTTGAATTCAAAAGAAGTTTTTCAGCGAAAAGCTCTTTTGTGAGCACTTTAAAAAAGATATCTTCAGGTGTTTCACTGATTTATTAGTCAACACACTATATAAGCTTTTTGGTGGTTGGAAAAACATAGAATCGTCTCCTATTGGCATAATTGTGTATGTTGGCACCACAAACAGCATCAATCATATGCAGCACCTCAGTTTATCATAAATAAGAGGAAAACACAAAAAATAGTGGGGGGAGCACAGCTGACCCACTAATGCCTATCCCTATAAAAGGGTAGAACAAAATTATCACTAAAAAATCTAGGACAAATGAAGCTAGGAACATTTTCCCATCAAGTGTAACCTTGAGCTTTTGTGTCAAACTCAACAAGTTTTATCAACACATTGATTATTGTCTCTAAAAGTATGCGAAAAGTGAATGCATGTGGTATTACAATTTAGTAAATATTTCATCCATATACTCTGAAGATCCGAAGGAATAATAGAAGTATTGGACCAAGCATGATTAACAAGTTGAGAATCATACTCAATCCAAAGTTTAGTGCAGCCTTTGGAGATAGTAGCTTTCATAGCCAAAAATCACTCCCATCACCTCAGCATACAAGGCATTATGAACACCAATATATGAAGAGAAGCAAACCACAATGGAAGCATGATGATCTCTAAAATTACCCCCACGACTACATACACCAGGATAAGGCTTAATTGCTCATCAGTTCTGCATTTAAACCAATGACAAGTAGGAGGAAGCCAAAAGACAGGAACATAGGGCCACCTTTCTAGGATGTATATTTATTACAAAACTTTTAAGAATATGAGGTCTTGTTTGTTGGATTTCATAGAACCAGTATAACAATTACCATCCTGATTAAACTCAATACAAATCATGTTTTTAACTGTCATAGGATATTGTTAGTGTATGATTATCAAAGCAGATCTTGTTTTTGGTTGTCCATATAGCTTTTATAACACCAATGAAAGAGGCTTGTATTACAGTCTTGGCTTGAGTACTCTAGGATCTTTTCAAGAAATGAAGACTGGAAATGATTGATTCAGCAGCAATATGACACTGGAAATTGATTTCTTGAAACCTCTGTCCTATTCCGTAGTTTATATTTGTTCCCTTCAATTTAACTGTAATGCAAAATTGCTTTCCCCTATGTTTTTGAGTGTTTTGGTTTCCGTTTCCAATTTGTTTATTCTCATTCTTTCAGATTTATCTTCTTGATATTCATGTGTTTTACACACTTGTATCGGCTGTCTGGGGATTCTTGCTGGGTGCAAGAGATAGACTGGGAGAGGTAAGTAGTCTTTTTTAAGTTGTTATAGTTGTCCAACTGCAAATCTTCTTGATAGTATGCTATTATTTATATCTTTCCACCTGTTGCTAGTCCTGTCCTGTAAAATTTAGAAACGAAGATTAGTTGGCATATTAAATTTGTTGCGGTATGTATGTGCTCACCAGATTAGGTCATTGGAGGCAGTGCACAAACTTTTTGAGCAGTTTCCTGGAGCTTTTATGGGCACACTTCACGTTCCTCTAACCAACAGGTGCTGCTCGTGAAATGCTACTTTTCCTGTTTTGTGATTTAGTTCTGTATTTGGAAGATGGCTATGTGTATGTGTTCTACTACCTGTATTGTAGCTATATCAGAATATATCCTCTCTTCTTTCAGTTTTGCTCCTTGAATAGTAAGCTTATATAATTTTTCCTCAATATTATGTTTTCAGGAGTTCCCATCAGTCTTCTGTTCAGGTCAGTGTTTTGCTAGGACAAAGGAATAAGTTTAAATCCATGTATTTATTTGCTTGATACCTGTGCACTAACTCTCGATTAAGAAACTTCTTGATGGGAAGATTACAGTACACTGGTCTCATTTTGATTACTTATATTAAATTATTTTTCATCTAAAGGTTGTGGAGAATAGCAAGGTTGATGCTGCTCGGTTTGCCCCCTTTTGGAATGAGATCATTAGAAATCTAAGGGAGGAGGATTATGTGACAAACTTGTTAGTAATAGAAACTGCTGTACATTTTTTTAGCTCAGTTTATACCTTTTCTTCACTTCATACTTAATACCTGCATGGTCATGCTTTCTTTGCTGTCAGCGAAATGGAGTTGCTTTTAATGCCTAAGAATTCTGGGGATCTTCCAATGGTTCAGTGGCCACTTTTTCTACTGTCAAGCAAGGTAATTCAGTTATATTTGGATAATTCAGTGTATTTATGTTTGTTGTTTCTTTCTGATTAACTGATTTTATTCTCCTATGTCTTCATTTTGTTAATATTCATTAATTTTTCTTTTTGCATGATTGTGTAGATATTTTTGGCTAGGGATATTGCTGTTGAGAGTAAAGATACCCAAGATGAGCTTTGGGATAGGATTTCCCGGGATGATTATATGATGTATGCCGTTCAAGAGTGTTACTATGCTATTAAATTCATTTTGATAGAAATACTAGATGATGTGGGAAGGAAGTGGTAAGTATTAGTTATAATAGTGTAGTGCATCACGCTATGTTTCCTCTAAATGGTAAACCTAATTTATGGTATTTGATATCTTGTTTCTTTACAATTGTTCCATTTTACTAGGGTTGAAAGGATATATGATGATATTAATTCTAGTATCACAAAGAGGAGTATTCATCTGGACATCAATCTACATAAGTTAGCTCTTGTGATATCAAGAGTAACTGCATTGATGGGGATCCTGGTTTGTGTCCATTCCTATTTAGTATAGTTATAGTTTGGCATATTCTCCCTGTTTTTTTCTTGTATTCTTTTCTACTTTCTAATAAACTCTTGTATGTCTTTCGTTTTACTAATATTTGTAAAATGGGTCTATGGTCTTGTTCAGATGTTTGATTGTTGAGTGTGATTGTGGGGTGTTGTGCTTCTTGCGTTGGTTTATTTAGTCAATTTTTAATCAGAAATATGCAAACGTAGAACATCTCGTGAAATTTGAGTTTCACATAGAAGCTTAGTCTTGTTCTTCAAAGTGCTAAAAGAAATGGGTGAAAACTTGAACTTTTACACTCATGCAGTACCTCCTACTCCGTACATTTTCAATTATTCTTAGTTAAGGACAAATTCAGCTTTGCAGACTCTTAGAATGTGACCTTTATACTATAATTTTGTAGAGTTAAGATTTGCACCCAACTATATACTAAAATTTTGATATATCTCTAATCGATGTGGGATATTCAACATATTCCTCCATGTCAAAGACTAGATATCTTGGGGGGTGAGACTAAATATTTCTAGGTGGTACGATAAATTCAATAAATCTTGCTAGGATAGATTTGATATCATTTTAGAAAATGGACTTTAAATCTAACTCAATTTTATAAAACTGACTTAGGTGATGCTTACACCCCCTTATAATTTGGTCATATCTTTAGTCATTTTGTGATCTCCGACACATACCATTTACGAATACTCAGCTTGATGTGTGGTTTTTAATATGAAGGAACAATTTGCTCTATTTCTTGACATTTTCAGTTGGATACTTTGGAAATACTCGTTTGTAAGTTTTGGTTTCCTAATTATGATTTTGTAGAATGTATATATTTACTATTTGAAAATACCCATAAAAAATATAATAATAATAAGAAATCGTATGCATGTTCTTGTATCACATGATCGAATGAGCCTATGAAGTAATCTTACTTGAGCCATTGGAGGGAGGGATCTCTTCACTTTCCCTCTAATTTCATAAAGTAAAATGCATACCCACGCCAGAATAATAGTCATGTGAATCAACCCTGGTTTGGATGCAACCTAATTGTGCAATAATTAGACAATGCACAGCTCAGATTCCCATTTGTAATATACAGGAATAGTTCAGAATTCACCTGTGATTTATTTGTGGTTGAAAATGATTTTACATTTGATAAATTGTCTTGAATTAGGATACTATTGGTGTGATTTTAACAACCCCAGTGGAACATGTCTGATAGAAACTTGGTAACTTTAATAGATAGAATATGTAAAAACTCCCGTATTTACAAAGTAAGACACACTGCATAACATTGAGGTGTGCACCTCCCAGTGCCTAAAAACCCTCATTTCATTTCCTAATGACAAGATATCTCTTCCTCTCCGCTCTTTCATTTGAAAGTCTGTAATGTTTCTAGTTATATCTGCTATTGCAACTTCCTCATTAAGTTACTTACAAATGCTAATAAAAAATTTCATGCATAGAGACACCTAACAATACTACGCCCCTTTGGTTTGTGGCTGCCGAAGTAAAGTCTCTCTTTATGTTCCGGATGCTTGAAGCAAGAGTCCTAGCCAAATCCCTCCACTGTATTCTCATACTAGAAAATAAAGAACAAAATAAAATATATTTTGAGAGCTGGAAAAGGTCTCCCTTAGGTGGGTTATATTTATATACAATAGATCTGTGATACAATAATGAGAAAGGAAAGAGCAAAAGACAAGTAATCCTAGGTACAGAAAGAGACTACCAAAAAACAGCTTTCCAATAAAGTTTACTTAGCCTATGATGAATCTATTCTACCACTCATACATGATAGTTTTAACCTAAGCTAAGTTACAATATAAATAAAGTTAGTCAGATTATATCTCAGCTCTACACACATCAACCCAGATATCTTCATTGCTTGAAAAAAAAAAGGTAATAAACGAATCTCTAAAGTTGGTTTCTAATAGTGTATACCAGTTAGTGTCTGATAGTGTGTGTTGGTCAGTTAGCTTGACATCTGTTGGTTATCAGTTAGTCTCTTAGCTTCTCTTGGAAGCTACTTGATCTACATAAACACCGTTCTCTCTACTTTGACATTTACATCACTAATATTTGGATCAATAAATTCTCTCTGCTTCACAATTATTTTTGAATAGTAAGGTGTCTGGGAAATTTTGGAGTAGGATTTTAGATAGATATACCAGAACTTTTCATTGACCATGCTCAACTCGATACTTTTACAATAGGTTGTCTTGGGTGGGCATAATGTTATAGCCTTGTAGAAATTTGACCTATGTTGACCCAATTTTGTAATAAATTGAATCTGTTAGAAGGGAAACTGCTCATGTGCATTAGTTGCTGTTAAGGGATTTATTTGATCACTTTGTTCTGGTGAATGAATTTGGCTTATGCATGTGTTATATATCTATCAATCTATTTGTGTGTGGGTGTGAGCACAAAGCATGCGTTCGTGTATTTGGTGCCTTACATATGGAATTTTAACATGCTGTTGAAATCTGAACTTATTCTTATATTGACATCTTACAGAGAGAAACTGAAACACCTGAACTGGAAAGGGGTGCTGTTAGGGCCATTCAGGATCTGTATGATGTTATGCGACTTGATGTCATTCCTATAAATATGAGGTTTGTCACAACTGCTGTTGCATGCATACATTGATTTTTGAATACTGTTTTCCTGCTTGCCTGCATCAGGGAGAATTAATTTTGATTTTTCTTTTCTTTTTTGTATAGGGAGAATTATGAAACCTGGAGTTTACTGACCAAAGCTAGGAATGAAGGGCATTTGTTTGAGAAGCTGAAATGGCCGAAGAATACAGATTTAGTATGCTCCAATCATATTTTTCTATATTACTGCGGAAATAACTTACCTTCGAATTTTTTAACCTTTGATTGCATGCAGAAAATGCAAGTCAAAAGATTGTATTCACTGCTGACTATCAAAGAGTCTGCCTCAAGCATTCCTAAAAACCTCGAGGCCAGGCGACGGTTACAGTTTTTCACAAACTCACTTTTTATGAAGATGCCTGTTGCAAAGCCAGTTCGGGAGATGTTATCCTTCAGGTATATCTTTTCTCTGGATGAAATTATTGCCCTTATTTTGTCAGTGCTTATCTTTTCTTTTTGTTTGTGCAGTGTTTTCACTCCATATTATTCTGAGATCGTGCTTTATAGCATGGCTGAACTCCTCAAGAAAAATGAAGATGGAATATCAATTCTGTTCTACCTTCAGAAAATTTATCCAGGTAATTTTACGTCATTTCCTTCTATCAGAATATCAGAGTAGAACGGTATGACCTGCTTGATTTAATTTGGCTTAATTGAAACATATCAGGTTGATCCTATTTCTGCCTGAGCTGCATTGAATGGTTATGCTAATGTAAAAATCACACTTGTCCGATGAATTTGTGGGTAAAATTGGGCCTGTGAAATTCTCAACTTACTTTTGTCACTGTTATTATTTTCTTTTTAGTGACCAAATAAAGGGCTTACCAATTACTTTTAGGCTCAATCTAAGGGTTGTTTTCTGGTGAGCTATTTCATTTTCCAATGCAGTGGCTGTCATATCACCGGCTCACCTTAGTAATTCTGGCAAAATCCACCATTCTGTGATGTCATTGGAGATGCCACACTGAATCTGTGTTCCAGCCATCTACTCTCCTTTTCAGCATGTGATTGGAGCACTGACTGCCTACCAAACCCGAAAATAATTTTTTTAAATTAATATGTTCATCCCTATACTTTTAGGGAATGTTCAAATGTTTTCATATATTTTATAAATAGATCCAATTAGAAACATAAAAGAAAAGGAACCTATATGAATACCCTTGTAAGGTACAAAATCTGCTGTTTAATTAACCAAAATTACCACTGAGATCTTGCAAGCTGAGGGTGATTGGACTGGCCTAATTTCAGCAATTATTATGAGCTCTTAGAGCATCTAAATTGCTGTGTTGCTTAAGTGAGATAGTGTAGGTATGGTGCAGAGCGCACTTTGAAACAAACTATTTTTTTTATCCAGTGTGATGAGTTGCTTAAATGGGTGCCACAGAATCGAACTGGAATATTTATTGTTTAGAAATTTGTAAAACTGTACCAATTGAAGCAATTCCAATTCATTGGCTCCATTGCTAAAATCGGTTAAGCACAAAGAATTGGAGATAAGCAATGGAGTTGTTGTAGTTGCTTTCAGGATGTGTCACAGTGACTAATAACCTAGCAGTCATCCCACTATCCCCACTTTTGGGGTCAGCTCTCTGATCTAGGATCCATTATTGATTACTATGTTGTTATCTATACATTCTTGTGTATAAATTTTAATTGGTCATCCATTAATGGATAGTTTTCATAATTTACTGCAGATGAATGGAAAAACTTTCTTGCTAGAATTGGCCGTGACGAAAATTCAAGTGAGAGTGAACTTAATGATAATTCTAGTGATATTCTTGAATTGCGATTTTGGGCTTCGTATCGGGGGCAAACGTTGGCTAGAACAGGTAATGTTTTACTAATTAACTTGATTTTCTCCTTATGTTTTCTTTTTCACTAGTCCAAACATGGCAATTTGTGACGATTAAATATATATTTTAATTCATGTATTTAAAGATTGTATAATATATAAATTATTTGGAAATGTGGAATATTACATGTAACTAGGCTGTTAGAAAATTCTAGAGATCTCTTTGTAATCGATACAGTAGGGTTAGATCTCTTTGTATAATCGATACAGTATTGTTTCAAATGTATTTTAAAAAAGACTTGTTATACGTTTAAACACACTGGACCAATGTCAAGGAAGATATCTCTTGCAAGAAATTTACTACATTTACTGCTCTTTATTTTTGGAATGCACAGTTCGGGGTATGATGTATTATAGGAAAGCTCTTATGCTTCAGACCTATTTGGAGAGGTCAACAACTGGAGGTAAGGACATTGAACTTCATGGTTTTCCTCATGGTGGTGCCATGTTTGTAACCAATTTTCATTTATTTCAATTTTTCATAATTTAGATTTGGAGGCTGCAGTAGGTTGTGATGAAGTAACTGATACACATGGCTTTGAATTATCTCCTGAGGCACGTGCCCAGGCAGATCTTAAGTTCACTTATGTTGTGACATGTCAAATTTATGGTAAGCAGAAAGAAGAGCAAAAGCCTGAGGCTGCTGATATTGCTTTACTTATGCAAAGGTAGGTTCAACAATTCTATGGATCAAACTTCATTTATTTTGTTTACTAATTGATTTTCTTAATCATTGAATGCTCAAGTCTGTGGTGGAATCTTTTTTGTGTGTGTCAATATTGGTTTAAGAAATGAAGCTCTCCGAGTCGCATTCATTGATGTTGTTGAAACTTTAAAGGAGGGAAAAGTGAACACAGAATACTATTCAAAGCTTGTGAAAGCTGATGTCAATGGGAAAGACAAGGTGCCGTTCTTCTATACTTTTTCTATATAATAACTAGCTTTTATACTTTTTTTATATTTATTCTGGTTAACAAAGTTAGCCGTTAATCTGTTGTGATAAATTCCGATAGCTGACTTAACTACTTATGTTACTTTTACTTTCACTACCTTCTGTTATTGAACTAGATGTCCATAATTACTTAGGTTGCTTTATTTTTGTGACCTCCCTTTATTGAAATGGATTGATATTTTTTTCACAGGAGATATACTCTGTGAAGTTACCTGGAAATCCTAAATTGGGTGAAGGGAAGCCCGAGAATCAAAATCATGCTGTTATATTTACCCGTGGAAATGCAATCCAAACAATTGACATGAATCAGGTCATACCAGTTTTAATAGCTATCTGGATTTGGCTATTTTTTTCTTAATCGATTGCCATGATCCATAAGGATCTATGTTGTGGTAATTTACAAGTTTTTTGCTGTTGCTTTATTTTGACGTGATTTAGAATTTATTATAGGATAACTATTTTGAAGAGGCTTTGAAGATGAGGAACCTTCTTGAAGAATTTCATTCTAATCACGGGCTTCGTCCTCCTACAATTCTTGGTGTTAGAGAACATGTCTTTACTGGAAGGTATGTTTTACTTAAATCCTTTGTTAGTGTCCGTTTTGCTTGGTTTTGTTTCATTTGCACCTCTATCTAATGTCTCTGTTAATGATGCAGTGTCTCATCTTTAGCGTCATTTATGTCCAATCAAGAAACTAGTTTCGTGACTATGGGGCAGCGGGTTTTAGCAAGTCCATTGAAGTAAGCACATTTGAAAATAAGTAATTATTTCTCCTGTCAAGCATCTAACTAAGAATGACAATTCTATTCAGGGTTCGCATGCACTATGGGCATCCTGATGTTTTTGATAGAATTTTTCACATAACCCGTGGTGGTATCAGCAAAGCTTCTCGTGTTATCAACATTAGTGAAGATATCTATTCAGGTATGACGGCTGCTTCATTTAAATTTGGCAGTTCAGGGGAAGGGGCCAAAATGTCAAATTTTCTCAATACAGTAATTTATCTGTGAATACTGCCATTTAGAAAAGTAATGTACCCCTAAGGCTCCTTCTGATGAGAGAGATCATTGTACACAGTCTCTTATCCTTGCATATGCAATGAGGCTGTTTTCAGATTCGAACCCATGACCAAACTAGCCACAAAATCATTACTGTACCGCCACCACACTAGGGCTCACCATCCATTCTTACCATTTAGCTGTTTTAAAAATCTGATGGCTACTTTATTATTTTGTAAACACTTCAAAGTAAAATCATTATAACAAGGACTGCACTCCACGTTATGCGTATTCGACATGTAGTAGTCTGGCATTCTCAGTGGAGTATTTAAGAATTTGGTTTTTCCTCTCTTCTAACTGACTTTTAAGGGTGTGTTCCCCAAGTTCTTGGGTTGTTATCAAGTCTATGTACGCTTTTGACTGATGGAGGGTTTTTGAACAATGGTGCTGTGATATGATATGAACATGTGTATTATGTGGTGCCTATGTCCCACCCTACCTTAATGGCCAGCTTTTGAGAGTAGGTACATTGCTGATGTTTTAGACACAATCAAAGTTTTTAGTTTCTTATAAAGTAGACTTTATGTCTAACTCAACATCACAAAACTGAATTGTAAGGTAAAGTTTGTATTCGCTTATATACTATAACTTGGTCATATTTTTAGTTGATGTGTGTTCTCCGGCACACTTCCTCATATTGAGGATTGAACATCTCAAGTGTGGGAAAAGATATTTGTGGGTAGTCCAATAGCGGTTCGATTGTGGGTGACACGATTGGCCCAATAAGCCTTGCTAGGATAGATTTTGATGCCATCTTTGAAGGTTGACTTTAAGGCTAACTCAACCTTATAAAACCGACTTTGTAAGATAAGATTTCCTACATTTATATATTATAATTTTTTCATATATCTAGACATGGGATTTCCAACACCCACCCTCATGATAAAGACTGGATAGGTCCTATAGCGGTTGAGACGATAGGTCCAACAACCCCTAGAATAGACTCTGACGCAGAAAGTAGTAGTGGAAAGAAATAGATGAAATATATTTCTGAGATATCTTACAAATGTGATTACAGTCTCTATTTATAGACTGTTTTACAACCTAATTAAAGAAAGAAATAATAGGCAATGAAAGCCAGAAA
>Ga0123341_1000090_pt1 | contig 38050 bp, 25 predicted proteins | sample Turbeapinknodule_FD_89959 | JGI IMG/M metagenome (GOLD analysis project Ga0123341, IMG submission 89959) | Root nodule microbial communities of legume samples collected from Mexico - Turtle bean Mexico pink nodule | ecosystem: Host-associated > Plants > Roots > Nodule | place: Mexico: Nepantla...
AAGCAAGTTGACACCTAGGTAGCATAGACACCGATACGGACATCGATACGACACGGATAAGAATACGGAGAGTAAAATTTTTAAAATGTAGGACATGAGGACACAAATCTATATAAATTTATATAATTTATAATTATATAATATATAGATTTGTGTCCTCATGTCCTACATTTTAAAAATTTTACTCTCCGTATTCTTATCCGTGTCGTATCGATGTCCGTATCGGTGTCTATGCTACCTAGGTGTCAACTTGCTTGGTATGCTTAATATGTAAATTTTTAAATAAATGAAAAAATTGGTATTAAAAACATAATATTTACAGCATAATATTTGAAACCGGGTGTGGGAGTGTTCAAGAATTTGCTGTTTGGAAGATGCGTAAGCAAATATGCAAAGTTCAGGATAGGTGAAATCATTAGGTTCCAAAACAAGGCATTGTTGCAGAAACCATTTCAAATTTTCCACTTTCGATATCTAAGCTGGGATCAACAATGATCTCAAATTTCAGAGGGCTGTTCTTTCCTTGTTTCAGCAACATTTTCAGAAGAATTAACCAGACACGGTAAAAGTTGAACTTATCAGGAAGATGCTTTTCCTCCGATTGCAAGCCCTTATCAACCTCTAACGTATTAGATCTCGGAAGTCCTTCCCCGGAGGGTCTTGGGTTAATAACAGGTCTTTCACTGGCATCGTTATCCTTGCATTCATTTCTTGGACCAAGATTTTGGTTATGGATTTCTTCTTTATAAGCTGAGTATACTCTCCCAGCCTTCATGTTCCCAAACAAGATTTCTGCAGTCCTGTTTTTAACGAGAACTGGCATGTAATCAGATTCGTCCCACAAGTATAGCTGCCAAAAATTGCATCAATAAGCAATGGTAAGCAAGTCTATAAGTTTATAAGAATAATCTAAAATGTCAATATTCATATGCATGACAAGACTTGGCTTCCCTCTTGCTATCTGATATCTTTAATTAGGAAACAAATAGTGGCACAAGACACATTCAAGTATACTTTGAAATTTATACACTTGAAAGATGCCTCAAATTTCATTGATTTGGCTATGGATAGTTTTGTTTCAAAAATAAAAAATATATGGAATTGTGAATTGTTCTTGGACAAGAAGCCATCTTTCTACATTCATATGAACTATGATTATGAAATGCAAAATAAATACAGCACATAAATTAATCCTCAAAATCTTATAAGATCTGGATGAGGAGAAACACATGAGCAAGAAGTGTGAACAAGCAATTACCATGAAGGGTCTATATATCGAGCATATTGAGTGACGACGGGTTGAACTTTTCCAACAGATCAGTGGAACAGCACTTCGCTCAAATCTGAAAGAAGGGAAGAATTATCATTCATCATAATGAAAGGCACAACAAGAAGGCTTAATTAATCATATAATCTAGTACTTTGAATCCAAGGGCGAACCACAGAGCTGGCAGCCAGTGCATATGAGATCATCCATCAACTTACTATCCTCAGTTCTGTAAACTCTCCTGCTAATGAAAACCTTCTCCTTCTTGGTATCACCAAGAGTCCTGGCGGTATGTAGTGGAACAATTTCACCAATAGATGCACAGACTATCGCCTTGCAGGATGTTGTTAGCTGAGACACTTCAATAAGTGAAAAACAGTCCCTAGGCCTTTCCTCTTCAAGCACCGTCCAGTTTCTTGGCAGATGCTCTATTTGCTGCGTCTATCACATTCAGAAGATTCATCAGTATATCTTAACTAACACCGTATGGATGAAGCGTATTGGTAGTTTATCTAAGTGAGAGAAGAAAACATGTCAATGACAATATTTTTGTTAAGGAAATTCAAATGTAAAATATGAAATGAACATGACATAATAATCTCAACTACCACCATCATTTATATATTTTGTTCAGAAGATAATTGAATTACAATGAAACCAGACCGGTATATAATACTAATGACATGTACAAACAGATGTTCCTTTTCTATGTAAAAATAAAATAAAAGGATTTGCGAGTAACTTGCCTCAGGACAACTGAGACAACTGGAGTCAAATGGATAGAATGGATAAATTTTAACTTTTTTTTACAAAAAATAGAGTATGCAAAAGCATCCCCTATAACATATGATCCTAATCAACTCGTAATATCAATAATCTGCAGCATTCCTAAATAGAATAAAAAAAAGAAATACAAAAGAGTAGGGGGCTATACCAAAACCTATTCAGGAAACAAACCTATAACGAGGTTGAAACACCTATTCCTAAAGAAATCATCTCCAACAAAACTCGGAATGTCATCCCACCACTGGTTACATTTTTCTTTTACACCGAAGCAAGGAAGCTTATCACCACAATGATAAACTTTTAATTGCATTATAGTGGATGGATTAAAAGTAAGACTATTTTTCGTTGGCCCACTTTCCAAAGCAACCGAATGTGAAAGAAAAAAAAATGTTAGATTGGCACTCAATGAGGTTTAATTTTAAAAGTAAAAGAAAAAACACTCCAGATGATTAATCACTTGGGATCTGTTAAAAATGTATTACAAAACTTCAATCCCTTCATGACTCAAAAAAATCATTTAACTCTCCATTAACCACTCTTTTTAGGATTGGATATTCAACTCGTCTATTTAAAGTATATGATATTTATTTTTTCAAAAAAGTTATAAATAAAGTTTGATATTTAGTCTCATACTCAAACACCAGATGCTGTACCAAAAACTCATCAGAGTCCAAAATTCATCCCTCAAAGACCTATGCTGAAACAATGAACATTGAACTATTTGACCCAGGGAATTGCAAAAAAGTTATTGTCCATCCAATAACAAATGGTGATCGAATCGATTGTTTTTAATTTTCATAATGTGATGGATTGATTGGATTTATGCATGAGTGAATTGGATGATTAGTTGGCAAATGGTACTCTCGTCTTACATAGCACAATCATCATATACTAGACACGAATTGGACAGACAAGTACACAGATTTGAATCCTGTAGTGTTTTTTTCTCTTTTGAATACACCTATGTGACTTAATCTTCTAATAATGAAACCAAAAACCGTAGGATACTAGGATGTTGTTTGCTAATGATACTTTTATGGTTCCATAATGTATTCTCTCACCCTTTTGATAAATTATATAATAGGGAAAACAATTACAGGGCAAAGAAAATACTTGATTGGACTGCAACTTGATGTTACAAATAGTGGATCGAGACTGCTGCACCCACTTTATGACCCTCCTAAGCTTATCCTTCGTTGTCGCCCCAACACGGCACCCTGTTACCAACTCTTCAACAGCTGCATAGAACCAATTATAAAATCAAAACCTTTTAAAGCTTAGACAAACAAATTGTATCCACATTCAAGAATTCTGCACCTCAAATAGTATCTCACATCTAAACGGGAGAGTGGAGAGTTCTAGCAAGACTAGCTGCAAACAGATGGTAAAAACTGTGCACATGTGAAGTGAGGTAACACGTGTAATTTGCAGGCTTCATTAATCATCAGCACGAGAAAAAACTTATGTAAGCAACATAAAACTTATGTTCAGTACGCTGAGTATTGTTTTGCAATCAAAATTAAACTTTCACTTCGGCAGCTCATGAAATAAAAGTTAACAGTAAAGTTACCACGGTGAACTCCAATATCAACTATAGATAAAATTAAAAACACTTCTAGCATATCCAATGGTCAACCATGGTGGTGTTGCCAGACTCACTTTTGGCCAACCCTACACTGGCACACAAGATTTAAGAACATCAAGTTTTATTTGTAATTTTGTTGAGATTTCACGTAGACTAGCTCTATGCTTAAAATTAAGGTTTAATTTACAAACTAGTTTTATAAGTTGAAGTTAGACCTTAACCCAAACTATAAAACAGTATTAGAGCATATTTTTAATGACCTTATTAAGTCACTAGTTATCACGCTTATCATAACACACTCAAAATGTGGAGATCTCACATTGATTCATGATATCACTAAAATAAAGTGAGATACAAACTTCATCTTGCAAACTAATTAAGTAGGTTTGAGTTAAAAGTCTTTACCTAAATTGAAATCCTTGAAAACTGAAAAAAGGACCAACAATCGTCTCATAATTCCCAAGAACCATTAGCAACGGTTGCTTATATAAGAATTGTTGCGTAATTGCTACATTGGTGAAACTGCACAACCATCGATTCTCAAATTTAAGAATTCCATAAACGTCTAGCCTTTAAATGTTACGTAAGTCAAATTAGTTCTCAAATGTTTCATTTAAGCGTTTTCAAATCCAGTGACCGTGTAAAGGTGTATTTTGCTGAGTCATGATCAGTTGCTTCGAATATATATATATATATATAAACAGACACAGATGTGCGAAGAATTGAGAATAATGAAGATAATAATCTAACCAAACAGACAAAATAACAAAGAAAGAACAGAGAAGTACAGAACAGACCCTTCGAGAGAAGAGAATGGTGAGGGTGGACCAAGGAAATCAGCGAAGACCACTGAACGGTTCTGGCCTCAACAGCGTCTCCATATTTTGCAATCTTGAAATCTGCCGCGAATAAAACAAGCGTTAGTTAACGCCGTCAAGTCAACAGATACAAGTTTGGAAGAAACGGAATTTACTCTGTAACAAGACGAGATCGCCGGCTGCTACCATGGAGCCCATGTGTTTCTGCCAAAGAGAAACTAGGAAATACGGCGTCGTATCGTCGCCGACTTCAATGTCGGTTCGGGTTATTTCTCGTTTGGAGGACTTGCACTGGTGATGAGAAAAAAAAAAGGAACGCAATTAAGTTAACAGGAAAAGAAGAGATTGAGTGGAGTACCGAGTAAGAACCTGAACGGGGAAGGAACGGTGAACGAAGACCAGAAGCTGAACGAAATCGCCGATGTGGGAAGAGGCTTTCGAGAGATCGATGAGAGGACCGAACCAGCCAAATGCTGAAGCCATCATCGACTGCGGCTATTGTTCTTCTTCTCTTCTTTTGCCGCCAAAAAAGCGGTTCACCTAATAAGAAAATGAAAAAATTCGACGCGTTTTTATTATTATTACATTTATAACTATTATGCTTAATGTAACCTGGGTAAATCTAGTGTTACATTAAAAAAATAAACTTTCTTTTTAAAATGTCTTCGAAAAACAAAAATATAATTAACGTTTATAATAACATTCTATTTACAGATAGTTACGATTGAAAAAATTATCGAAATTGTCCAAATAAAAAATAATTTAATTGAATTTCCATGATTCAGATATGAGAAATGTAACGGGAATACCAGTCAGTGTAAAAAATGATAACAATAAAGATGAACGGTTGAACACAAAATTATTCGATTTCAACGCTGACCAAAGTCAGAAAGTAAGATACAAAAATGTTTGATAAAGCAAATGAGTAGTACAAGTGATGACCCAAAATAAAAAATTATTGGGCTGCAATCTAAAGAAAATAGAAAGGACGTATGAATCGGGTTCTGAGCCTCAATTAGAGAACCAAATACGTGCACACAGTAAGTAGATGGAACGGGCGGGCCAACAAAAACAAGCGCCAATTCCAATAGGAAAGTTCTGTTAGAAAGAGGCACTGAGGCCAAATCTATAACAGAACCTCCTGCTTTTATCTACACTCCTACACCCAAATCTCAGTTTTAAACAAGTTCATGTTCATAGTACATTGGCAAACTCAGACAATGTAATTTTCCCACCTATGTCGAACTATACACTATTATTCCACAGTAGAGCCGATCCCATTTCTTTAAAAGAAATCAACACTTGATCCCATAAAAATAGGAGCTCATATACAGCCTTACTCCAATATCAAGGGGCCCATCATCACCACCAACAGCATGAAGAGCCACTGGAATTGTTGAAAGAACATGCACTGTGAGAGGAAAAACTGAGGGATCAATTTCAGTTTCCGCTTTATTACCATCCACTTTTTTTATTACATCACTCTGGTTATACGGACAAGAAAGCAGTGCAACTTCTTCAATCGCCCTCCACTTGTTAGACCAGCCCCTCCTAAATGTACACGTATTAGTAGACATGCTAAGCACCAATGTGGATGTTGTTTCAAGCCATTCTGCAGTCAAGCCTTCAACATCATCATAATATATGCGTCGCTCAATCTGCATATGAACAATGCACAAAACAATAATAAGAATGACACCAATTACTTGAAAGAAAGCACCAAATTGCACAAGTAGAATCAAGCAAAGTCTTCATAAAATATCTACAGATCTTTTTTTATCAAGAGCAATGTATAGAATATGCAAATCCTGCATTTGATGTCTCCGAAAGATAACACGAGTAATTATGCACTTGATAGATACAATATTCCTATTTCAAGAAACTGATTCATCGTAAATCCATAGTGAAATGAACAAGGTACTTCTCTTATAGTAGAAATTGGATAAATTACAAAAAATAATAGTAGAACATTCTTATTCACTTTACATACATATGATACCAAGTACCAAGAACCAAGCCTACTTTTTCCATGATAATGTTATGTCAATAGACAAATTATTCAATTAATAGCCAACCTCTTAAAATCGTAAGTTTTCAAAACATGATGTCATCATTGCCTACAAAAGAACATAACATACATTTGACAGCCATCCACACAAAACAGAGAGATTGAATAACCCATTTTCTTAGTCCTGTGATGTGTGAAAGCTACTCTACATACAAAAAGAACATATCTATTGAAGAGACACATTGACTCTATGTGCAAATTAGAACGGCATATGGTCAGAAGTCACTTACAGCTAGCTTTTGAATGTAAATTGACATGAATCTCGGGCCTAGTCCCAGAATTCTAGCTTCTGAAAATAAGACCTGCAGAATAGAAAGATAGACTTTAAGTGCAAAGGAAAATATGAAATCAAGACCTAGGCTTGAAACAAAACAAGAACAAAAAGCTTTCCCGAAAACAAAAAGCTAAGAAAGTTGCATGATGACGACTTTAAGAGAATGATTTAGAATAACTATACCTCCTTTTTCTTTAGGAGAAACCATATGTAAAGTTTATCACAGGCATCCTTAACATTTCTGCTAGCTAGCTTTCTCTCGTTGCAATGAGCAGCAATTTTTGCAAGTGCTTCAGCACCTGGAACAATATACTTCACAGCTGCAACTGATAGTGCTTCCCTGCCTTTGATGGATGCTGCAGCACTCTTATCAAAATTGATACCTGTGAAACATCTTTTCTCCACATCTATTTCCTTATAAACCTGCTTCGCATACAAATCCTCAGCCTCTATGGTAGCAAGCAATGTCCGGTGAACAATAATATCTGGATACCGACGCAGAGGTGATGTAAAATGAGTGTAAAATGGGACAGCCAAAGCATAATGACCCCATTCATTTTCACTATCTTTTAAATCTCCACTACAGAAGTAAGAAGCCAACTGCATTGGCCGAGTAGCATAAGAAATAAGTATGTAGTAAAGCACAGGATCACCCTTGAGCTTTTCCCTGATCTGCTCTAGTGAACAATGGAATTGACCAGAGGAAGTCGTGTTCAATTCAAAACCATGCTTCTGACAAAATGCCATAAACTCTCTCAGCTTTCGCATATTAGGTTCAGGATGCCTCCTTAACAATGCAGCATCAGGATAAGCTCTGCATATGACTTCAGCAGCAACTCTATTGGCCAAAAGCATAAATTCCTCAACAAGAAAATTTGAATCTTTCCTTTCAGAAAGCATACTATCATAAGGAACTCCATTTTCATCAAACAAGATAACAACTTTTGGGTTTTCAAGCCGTAGAGCCCCATCAGTAAACCTCTTGCGTTTCAAGACATTCGAAATTTCATAAAGACTCTTCAAAGACATAATAACATCGGACCATTCAAAATTTCCGTACACTCTGGGATAGCCATCTTCAGTATTGTTTAAACCTTCAAAATCAAAATCCTGGTCAATGATGTCCTGAGCATGGTCATATGAAAGCTTACAACATGAGTGTATAACAGAACGACCAATCCAACGGTCTACAACATCCCCCACATGATTTACATCCAGGAGTATAGAAACAGCAAGTCGATCCACTCCAGGACTAAGTGAACCAATATTCTCTGATAATAATGCAGGCAACATAGGTAACTTCCTTTGCAACATATAGACAGATGTTGACCTAGACTGAGCCTCACTATCTAAGGCTGTGTTAGGTAAAACAAAATATGATACATCAGCAATGTGAACACCTACTCTATAATTTCCATTAGGTAACTTCTCAATTGACAGTGCATCATCCAGATCAGTGGCAGTTGAAGGATCAATAGTAAATATGCACAAATTTCTGAGATCTATTCTACTTTGAATTTCCTTCAGTGGTACCTCCCAAGGAACACACGGAAGACAGGACAGAGCTTCAGGAGAAAATTCAGACGAACAGATTGCATTCTGAAACAAAATTGCATCTAATTGGGTCTGAATTTCATCACCTTTTCCAAATACACACAAGATGTGAGCCTCGGGAAAAGGATTTTCCTCAACCCAACCAACAATTTGTGCAGCTACCAGATCCTTTTCAATTGTCATGTCACCACTTTTCAACCTTTGCATAATGCACTTGGGTAATTTTCTAACAAGAAGCATCATATTAGGAAACTTTGGATCAGTTGGTATCATCTGGATGTAATCATTATCAGAAACCAAATTATTATTCTTCTTGACGTCCTTTTTGGTTATGTCCTTGTAACAAGCCCACTGCTTCACATTAAGATGACCGACAATACCCTCCCGACGAGGCGATCTCTCAATAATAGAGACCACCCTGCCAGTTGGTCTTTTAGAAGGGACAGAATTAACCAACAAACACATCTTTTCCACAGCATTAACTACTTCACTTTGTCCACTACAAGAATTGTTCCTTAAGGAATCAGGAGTAGCATAGTGATGTCCATTAATGCTGTCCCGGTTGGCTATTCCAAGTAGATCTAAATGGTTAGTAGAAACCTGGGAGGTATTATCCTCGCAGACAATTCTTTTTCCAGTCAAAGAATCATTTCTATAGGATATGGAGTTTTGAACAGCATCCTCCTTGTTTTGAACAGGATAGCTTCTGTAATGGGCAGACCCATGATCAGCATCTACCTTATGTTTCCCTTTACTATCCACTTCATTATCTTCTGTAAAAAGGTTGCAACCTTCCGGTGTTGAAGTGTTGTTACAAGACACATTTGGCCCTTTCATTTTTGTCCACAATGGCAAGGGATCAATCTTAACTGCAACAATATCACCTTCCACCTACACAGAACAATCATTAGATATATATCATACAGCAATACAAGGCATAACAAGACAATTTCTGTTATAATATCAACTATAAAAGAAACAATGCAACTAAATCTAAAATCCATGGAATTAGAAATGAAAATTACAATTGTCCAATATAAAGGAGAGAATTACTTCAATCACACATGACCAAAAATTATAATTACTAAACATCTTAGAGAATTGCTTCAGATCCACCATCCACTCCATAAGCCAGTACACACAAGTAACAAAGGCCTTATTTTATTAGGTGAGGTCAACTACATGGGAGAAGACACATTAACAGATATATTCTAGGTAGGTAATTACATCAATCCATGCAAAAGATAATATATGAATATCAGAAAATCTTAACGAATGGACACAAAAATGTATAAGCAAATGACCCAGAAAAAAGCAGAATAATAACTCACAGTGATTTGTATGTGATCATTAGAAAACAAAAAAAGAGGCAGTTTTCCATTAAAAACATTGGAAATATAACAACATTCATACTTACAGCTCTATTCTGGGCTGGAATCCCATTAATCAGAACGTCAGTTGGCACTCCATCAATTTTGCAGTAGGCCTACAAATCCATAGAAGATTTTAAACATCAATAAGCACCAGGTAACTGCAAAGTATATCTTAAATTACCTCCACTCCCACTCCCATAAACAACAAACAAAAATACCAACAAAACACAGCAAGATATAAGTTAGAGAAAAACCTCAACTCGATTGTGAGCATTGACATGAAAGAGAGCTTTAAAAACATCGCCCTTCTGCAAGCCAGAAGAAATTAACCAAATGTTATTTTCATAACAATGGTAGCCATATTAAATTGTGTGGAGACATGTGAGTAAAATAATACCATGTTACTAACCTCTAATGCCTTCTCAACAACCTCTAAAGACAAGTGTGGACTAAAATAACTTTTCTGGCCACAAATCCGAATTGGACCACAAGGGACTGAGTCCTTGTTTTTACTAATTCCCGCCGACCCTCTGCAACCAGCGGGCTCAGAAAATGATTTAGAATTAACTCCTCCGCCATAGATAGGCACAATTCGCAAATCACAAGATTCCACTTGCTCATTGACATGCATGGGGGGCATTGATGTAAAAGCGACATTAAATGCATTGGATAATCCTTGCTCATTAGGAGAACCCACATTGACCTGCTTCAGTGAACCCTCCAAGGATGTGGATGCATGTGTAGGTGTTTCAATTTTCCCTGAATCTGGCAACATGCCCTGGGCCTCGTTCGCTTCAGATGCTATCAAATAACAGAAAAAAAACACCAAGAATCACACAAGAGAAAAACTGAAGACTTCATTTTTTTCGCATTTACCAGACACACAAAAAAGCCTCCTCAAACCATTTCGCCTCAATTATTAATCTAAAAACTTCAAGTTTAAGAAAAATAAACAGTTGATCACCGTAGCAGGTAAACCAAACCACCATGATACATTTTTCATTGATTAAAATAATCAAAAACCATACCCAACAAAGGAAACAGTAGCAGTAATAAAGACAAGACCCACCCGAAAACATAGGAACCATTGGTAAAGAACTGCGATCGGTGTTACAATCAAGAACATATAAATCGGCACACCCTTTCTTTTTCGCTTTGACTTGTCATAAACAGGACAAACACACAATACCAACTTCAACACACACAGAACCGTGTTCACATAATCCACAATACCCATAATCAACACAATAAAAAAATTGAATTTTGTCTTCCGGGCAAGAAAGAAAAATCTCCAACATCTCCACAATAATTTTAAAAAAATAATGAAATTACAGTACCTGAAGTGGAGGAAGGGTTTTGCTTGGATCGACGATTGGATCGGCGCTTCTTCTTCTTCTCCTTTTCAGCGTCGTCCGACCTCTCGACCAAGGATCCTTCAACCACGGTCCTCATAATTGTCGAAATTAAAAAGATGGGAAAAAAATCCTTTCTTGAAATAAAATAAAGGAAAAGGAAATTGAGGAAAAGGAAATTGAGGGAAACGAAAGGAATGAAGATTGAAGAAGAGGAAAACTAAGCTAGAAGAAAGAGGTCTTCCGTTTTTTGGAAAAAAATAAAATGGGAAGAACCCGAGAGAAAGGAATGAAAGAAAAACAAAAGAGAAAGAGGAAGAAGGGGTGGAGTGACAGATAGGGTTTTAAGGTTTACCTAAGAAACCGAAGCTTGTTATTGATTAGAAAAAGAGGAAAGAATGAAGAAGAGTAGAAGAGAAGGAGAAGGAGAGAGAGAGAAAGAGGTGGGTATGGTATGATGAGGTTGAAAACGACGTTATGATTGGTCGGCGGGGACAATGGGCGCCGACTCTCCTTTTCTTTCTCTCTCACTCTTTTCTTCCCAAATCCTCTCTCTCTCCACTTCTTTCTTTGTTTTTTCTTCTCTCTTCCATTACCTGCTTCCTACTCCACTTCAATATCACCTTCTGATCTTCTTTTTCTCTTTTTCTCTTTTTCTCTTTTTCTTCACCCAATAATCCTGAGGTGGGTAATACGAAACGTTTAATTAATGCAGGAATGTAATAAAGATACACCTTCAAGTAAAGATATTCAACTCCTGAATTAATGGTTAAATATATTTTACGTTTAATAAATTTATTTTTGTTTTTAAGTCTAAATTTAATATTTTTATTAAAATAAATTATTATCAATATTTATTTTAATAATTGTGTTCTTGTCGGTTGACTTGTTCGCCAGTTGACTGATGACAAGTTCTAATTCCGTCTATCTTTTCACGAATCCATCATATCTCTTGCTGCTCTGGAATGTGGCTCCGTTGAAACAGAGAGGTTCCTACCTGTTGATTGTACTCCAACAATCAGTCAGGGCGTATAAGAATAAAAAAGTAACAAATTTCAGTCTTAGAAACAGCGTACCTTATCCTGGGGACTCAAGTCCCTTTTATAGCTTACCTTTTGCAACTGCTTTCCATCATGATAATCTAATCATAATTGAAAGCATACTCAACAGGAAAATATTCTGCTCAAGGGCAGACTCTCACGGTGCTGCAACCGAACAAAATCTTTCCTCCAGAGAGTGCATAAAATAATAACAGAATAACCATCAGGTTGTCAACTTAAGTACCAGCATCAGGAGTCCAATTTGTTTACGTAAGCACCCTCAACGTGGCGATACGCTTCTTCTCATCATACATGCAACATAACCCTACGTGCCCTAAAACACATGGGCTTAGGTTTAAAAAGAAAGTATTTACTTAAGTTAGACCCCATGCGCACTAAGCACACCCCTAGGTCCATAATTACCCCTCGCCAGCCGCCTAGGCCTTATGCACAAAGGATTACCTGAATTATACAAAAATGGACTTATACATATATTTTGGGCCCAATTACATGGCCCGCTATCCTGGCCCAAGAGCCGAGTTGACTTGCCTGTGATAGGTGTTGAGGTCCGACCACTAAGCGCTGAGTTCTAAGCGCTTTGGTCCAGTACACAAGCCCGCAGTCTCGAGCTGAGCTTGCTTCAGCGAAGGGACTACTTGCACGCCCTTGGTGGCTTACGTCTCCTTCTCGTAGTGGCGGGTGTGGTGCAACACACGAAGCGTCTTTGAGATGACATCTCACCATACTCCATCACGAGCGTACATGTGGCCTTTCATCAACGGTTGGAAGGAATTGTCACTTGCTCTTCCCAACATCGTTTTACTTAACGTTGAAAAATCCTCAGCGTTTCTCAATGTTTCATTTCTCCTTTACGAAGCTTTTGCGTCTCTCTCAGACTCTTTGCACCTCCTTCCTCAATCTTGGAAACCTCATCACCTCGACTCGTTCTCTGAACACAGGTACCTCCTTCCACTCAACTCATGACTATGTTCTGGCATCATTGTCAGATTGACACTTTCATTATGACCATATCGCCTGGGCTGAGACTGTTTTGTATTCATTCTTTTCTAATTATTTTGATTGTTATTCCTACTAGCTTCATCGTTTTTCTTGAATCTGAAATGCGTGTTGTTTTCATTGCCTGAATGTGTGTCTGCATTTGCTTGTTGTTTTATGTTCTAGATACTTTGTATGATGGATTACCAAACCATGTACCCCTGGAAACCTGAGAACCTTCTAGAGGAAACCTCCATATACACCTCTCATGATCAAATAGTGATTTACACGAAAAGCGAATGCCCCAAGAAGTGTATTTTTGGTAGGGAAAACGACAGAGGCCTTAAGTTAGTGCCATGTAGAGAGGACGAGCCAGTCTGTTGCGATGAGTCCTCGAACCCTGATGGTCCATTTTTCTATTTTTTATACCACTGTATTTAAGAAAGTTCTCCTTCGCTTTTGATATGAATCCAAATAGAAATGACAATAAAATTGGGAATTTAGGGTTACGGAACGAAATAAATTCAAAACAGTAACATTAGAAACATGGATAAAGGAAGGCGCCACAAACAAAGTTTGATAAGCCTAAGAATGATCACCACAAGAATCGGTGGATTCTTGATAAGATCGCAAGATGCAGGGAAAAACCCTAGCAGAGAAACACTCTCTAAAATTGTCAAAATATTCGTTTTTCCTATTCTGAGTTCCAATAGTGTATAAATTACAAGATTAGCTAGAGGTCTTTTCTTGTTTGTAAGAAAATAAGACGAAACTACAATCCTTATATTTCAAGAAGGATCATTTGCCCCAAAATATTAGCCACCTTGTGCTGTAAAGTCTCTTAGGCCTTTTTAAGCCCTCCTCTTGTCATGGGTCTGGGATGGCTTGGTCAAGTTCCTCCTCACTATGCCCTTTGGTTTGGATGTCCTCATCAGCTTTGCCTTGTATAATTTTGAAAAAGAGCTCCTTACCGAAATCAACATTGTCCCAGCTACATCCAAATAATTGGGCATTTGTTCGGGGTTTCTCCATTCTTTGCACACATTTTGGTCTTTTGCCATCTGTGAAAGTCTTCTTATATTTCTTTAAGGCCAAGCGTTTGGGCTGCCAATTGTGGGTTTCATTTAATGGAATGGTTGGGAAAGCATTGTTCTCGCTCTTCCAGCAATCGTATAAAAGCTTCAAAGGCAAGTTTTTGAAGGTGCGCTGCAACAAGAGGGACCCAACTCTTCTATATGGGTTCACCTTATACTGGACTCAGAAATTGACCTTCCAGGGTGCTCGATGCCTGGAGAGCATGTCGCAGAGGGACCAGGAAGTGTGCCACTTCTTCTCCAACCTGAAGGTGGTTTTTGATACTACCACTCTCATAAGTCAAGTGTTCTCCTAAGGGGACTAAAAGCGTACATTGGTATCTTTCCTTCTTTTACTCTTACTGATGCTGACTTGCTAATTTGTTTGCTGAACTTCCCTTGTTTTTCTCGCAGACAATATGTTGGGTAAGCTCAACAAGAAGGACTTGGCAGCTAGAGTTAAGAAGATGAAGGCAGATGCCCAAGCACTCCGCACTAAGGACCTTAAGCTAGAATTTGTTGTCGACGCCGCCCCTGCTCCTACTGAAGATGAGGAGACCTATTATGGGTCGTTCTTCAAAAGGAGACGAAAGACCACCACTGAACCCTCTGAGCTTTCCATCTCAGATGGGCATGCTCCTTTACAATAAGCTCCGCCACCAAGCCCTCCTCCTCTTGGTGACATGGTAGTGGTGCAGGAAGGTGAGGGCACAAACACTCAGGAGGAAGGGTTGTGGGATCCTAACTTGGATGCTCCTTCCTTCTTCCTTGAGAAGGTTTTACTACCCACTAAGACCAAGGAAAAGTTGGTTGGCCTCGAGGAAGATCACTTGGTAGAGCAGGCTCTAGTTACGAACTGTCTAGCTATATCCAAGCTGAGGGAGTGGAAAGGGTCGGCTGAGAAGAAGTCCCATGAGGTCACTGAGCTCCTACAACAGGTTGGAGGCCTCAAGCAAAAAATGTCAAAGCTTCATGAATAACTCCAACGATCGCAACAAGAAGCTAAGGCTCTCCTGACTGAGAAGTCCAAGGAAACTTTATTATCTGACAAGAATGCGAGGCTCCAATCTAAGGTGGATAGGCTAAAGGAGAAGCTGGCTCAAAAGGACGAAAAGCTAGTTCAGAAGGCTGAGGAACTGGTGAAAGATAAGGAAGCCCTCATCGATGACGCTGCTAACTCATACATGGCGGGCTTTGAAGACGTCGTTGCCCAAGCCTCAGGAATCTATCCTGGGATGGACTTCTCCCAACTCGACTTAGGCAAGATGGTGGTGGACAGGCAACTTGTAGATGAGTAGCATTTCTTGTAACCAGCCGCCCTTCGTGGCCTTCTAAACAATTTTAAACTTTCTAATATCTTGTATGTATTAACACATTAATTTACTTATTTAACTCTTTTAGTTTCGGCACACCTCGACTAGTATATTAACAATGCATGCCTTGGTGAAAAACGACTAGCATAAGCTTATCATCTAGTAGTAATATAACTAACTACCTAAACAACATAATGCACCAACCAAGTATGGGAAATTACAATGCTCTGGTAGAGCTAACCTGTGGATGATTCATACCCCCTGGCCGCAAAGAACGTCTTACTCGTTCAAACGTTAATTGATCATGTGAGCAAGAATCAGGCCTCTCGATCTTGTTGAACAAGACTCACATGCTTAGAAAGACCACCCACTTTCTGAGTGCAAATTTCCCCAGCATTGAGGATGACTTGAGTATCTGACTTGGGTGCTAATCTCCACACCAAGTTTACTCTTAAGTAATTGCCTTTATTTGCCTGGAGTATCTGACTTGGGTGTTGGCTTACATACCAAGTCTACTTTTCACACCTTCGTGGTACACTGCTACCCCGCAAGGTTAACCTTAGCTTTTCCTACAAAGTGCCCAAGCTCGGGTGGTTTCACCAACGCCGAGGTGGTTCGCATTACTGACCATAGATAAACAATTTCCTCAGGGCGCCTACTCGAGTATTCTGACCGAGTGACCTTACCTGTCTTTAGCTACACATTCTTAGTTATAGCTAATCACAACTTAGTACGTCTGGGCCAAGAATCTTACTGAGAAGAGAGCGTACTACCTCATGGTGGATACTTAGGGTGCATGAACTCATAGTCTTACCAAGACAGGTCATCTTCCCTAATTTACGCCGAACTATCTTAGTTACGATAAACAAAAATTTAGGATACCTGAACTCAGAATCTTACTAAGACAAGGTCGACCCACCTCATAGTACATGCTCGGGACACCTCATAGTACAGGTCGTCTTCCCTGACTTAAGCCAAACAATCTTAGTTATGGCTAAACGTGATTCTGGGCTCCTGAACTCAGAATCTTACTGAGAAAAATTCGTCCCATCTGAATCATTATGAACTTTAGAACACCTGAACTTGGAATATTACCAAGAAAAAGTCGTCCTACCTGGGCTTAAATAATCACAACTTCAGAATGTCTGAACTTGGAATTTTACCGAGCTAACTTTTTACTGAGAGTATCTGATTCGGGTGTTGGCTTACACACCAAGTCAATTTTTTCAATGTTAGGGTAGGTTGACTTACCTACCCTCAGCGGTCAAACAGTCTTAATCCAATTCTGGGTGCCTAAACTAAGAGTCTTACTGAAAAGAGGTTATACCATCTGAATTATGCAGGCTTTGAGACACCTAATATTGGAATCTTTCCAAGGGCACAATTTCTTTCGCTTTAGAGTTTATGACTTGGGTGTTGGCTTACACCGAGTCAACTCTTCGATGTTGAGGTAGGTTGGCTTACCTGCCCTCAGTAAAACAGCCTTAAGCCAATTCTGGGTGTCCGGGCTCAAAATCTTACTCAGAAGAGGCTTCCCCATCTAAATTTTACAAACTTCAAGGCACCTAAACTTAGAATCTTACCAAGGAAATAGGTTGCCTCGTTCAATATTCTCGTGAGTAGTTATACACACATGGCGCTTACTAGGATAATTCACCGGCCAAGTCGCCTTATCGTGCGCCAACAAAGTCAATGCACATTATCCAACTTTTGTTTGCCTTCTTTACCAATACCACGTTTGCCAACCAGTTAGGGTACTGGATTTCCCTTATGCGGCCAACTTTCAAGAGCTTTTGGGTTTCCTCTTTGACGACTACGTCTCTCCTCATTCAACTTCCTCCTCCTCTGTATCACTGGCTTGACCTTCTCATCCATAGTGAGTATATGACATAAGAAGTCAAGATCTATGTCGGGCATGTCTGCAGAAGACCATGCAAAGGCATTCATGTGCCTTGCTATCACTTCGGCGATCTGGTCTTGCATCTCTCGACCTAGTAATGAATTGAGCTTGAACTTCTTCCCTTCAATCTTCTTTTCCTGAACCTCACCAGCAGGCCCAGGTCGTCTCTCGTTGGTGTCTTCCACTTGGGTGGTCATCTCTGGCCCCCGTGCTTGGGTGGTGACCATACACACTCCCTTTCTGCCTTTCAGGCTATTCTCGTAGCACTTTCTCGCTGCCTTTTGGTCAGACTTGATGACGATCACCCCTCCGGGCAACTTCATATTCATGTGCCTCGTCGAGGCCACCGCGCCTAACTTGTTCAAGGAGGGCCTACCCAAAAGCAAATTATAGGCTGAAACAACATTGACCACTAAATACCTTATATTGATCATGCGTGATGAAACGCCATCTGAGAAGGTCGTTTTTCGGCTCAATGTGTCCCCACACCTCCACCATGTCTCTAGCGAAGCCAAACAAACAGTCGTCATACGGTCTCAACTAGTCAGGTGATAACTATAGGTTATTAAACGTTATTCAAAACATCGCATCAACCAAGCTCCCCTGGTCAATGAGAACTTAGTGTACTCTTCTTCCCACGGTAACAACGGAGACCACTACTGGATCATCCTCTTGTGGGACCACGTTTTCCAAATCAGCTATTGTAAAGGAGAGGTTGGGTTCGGCTGGCTGGTCAGACTCCTGAGCCTTTACTATCATCATCTCCCTCGTAAACTTCTTACGTTTGGAGGCGAAACACTCTCCTCCTGAAAATCTTCCTGAGATGGTGTTCAGCTCGCCGTGGACTGGCACCTCATATCCCTGGTCTGCTGAAGGGATTTCTTTCTTCGACCCTCCTGGGTCCCTTCCAAATATTCCTTCAAAAATCCATCTTTTATCAAGCCCGCTAACTACTAGCCTAGGGCTATACAGTGTTCCGCGTCATGCCTGAAACCTTTATGGAACTCGCACCAGATCTCCTTGCGTAACCCCAAGTTCCTATTCGATTTCGGAGGGAACCTTAGCTTATCTGCCATTCCTGGCATACCCAACAAATCCTTGTAAGTCATCCGGAACTTTGGCCGGAAGGGCAAATCGTCTCTCGCCTTCGTCCTAGGTTGGCTCTTCCTGGACGCATAGGGTGTTTGTCGTGCGTCTGACCTCTTCTCAGTCGTGGCTTCATGGAGCCTCAAAGGCTCAGCTCGACTGCCTTCTTTGGGCTTGACTTGCCTTGGGTGCATGCTATTGTGCTTCACTGATACGACCTCTTCTACGGCGATATGAGCGACAACTCATCGTCGTATCTCCCCAAATTTCCTTGTTTGATTTCCGATTAGTGAGTCGCTGAACGACCCTAACATAATCCACTGCCCAAAGGTGTGGACCATCAAGGCCTCGTCCTGGGTCTGAAGCTTCACTGCGAACGCCCCAAACCTGTTCAAAAAATCCTTCAGAGCCTCTCCCTGTCTTTGTTTTATGCCAAAAAGGTCGAAAGAGACTGGTGGTTGGGCTTGATTGAAAATGAATTGTTCCCTGAACAATCCAGAAAACTGATCGAAAGAGGTTATGTGGCCATCAGGAAGGCCAACAAACCACTGTAATGTCGTGCTTGTGAACGTACCCATGAATATCTTGCAATGCATAACATCTGGTCCTCCCGAGATCATCATCTGGGCGTTGAATGTTGTAAGATTGGTCTCTAGGTCTTCTACACCTGTAAACACAATCTTGGGCGTTATGAAATTAGTTGGTATGATAGGGTCCATGATCGCCTTTGAAAATCGTATGGGGTGAGCCCATAGTTGAGCGATCGAGCCTCGTTCTCCTGCAGAGCATTCGTCGAACTGTTGTAGACTCCTACGCAATTCATCATATCATCATTAGTCTTGCGTAGCTCGTCATTGCTTGCTCGAGACACATCTATTTCTGCTATCAACTGGTCTTGCCTGAGCAGTTGCTCAGCTCGAACTTTCGCCATGAATCTCTCCTGTTCAGCCTTGGATGTCGTCATTGCTTCCTGGAGAGCACTCACAGTTTCCATAAGTTGTTGTATGGTGGGGTTGTCATTCCCTTTAGATCCTAATGGGCCTTGCCTTGTATTCCTCCTCACGTCTAGGATCTCGAGCATGACTGCCGGTGGGATCTGGTTTTATCGGGCCCCACGGTAGGCGTCAAATGTTCTTGTTGGTTGACTTGCTCGCCGGTTGACTCTGATGACAAACTCTAGCTCCGTTTGTCTCTTCACGAATCTATCCTATCTCTTGCTGCTCTGGATTGTGGCTCCGTTAAAATAGAGGGGGCCCTACCTATTGATTGCACTCCAACGGTCAAGTCAATACAGGGCGTATAAGAATCAATAAGTGACAAGTTTTAGTCTTAGAAATAGTGTACCTTAACCTGGGGGCTCAAGCCCCTTTTATAGCTTACCTCTTGCAACAACTTTCCATCACGAGAATATAATCTCAACTGAAAGCACACTCAACAAGAACATATTCTGTTTAAGGGCACACTCTCATGGTGCTGCAACCGAACGAAATCTTTCCCCCAGGGAGTGCATAAAATAATAACAAAATAACCACCAGGGTACCAACTCATGTACCAAAATCAAGGGTCCAATCTGTTTACGTAAGCACCATCAACATGGCGCTACGCTCCTTCTCATCATAAATGCAACCTAACCTTACGTGCCCTAAAACACATGAGCTTAGGTTTATAAAGAAAGTATTTACTTAAGTTAGACCCCATGCACACTAAGCGCACCTCTAGATCCATAATTACCCCTCGCCAGCCGCCTAGGCCTTATACACGAAGGATTACCTAAATTATACAAAAATGGACTTATACATATATTTGGGGCCTAATTACATGGCCCGCTATCCTAGCCCAAGAGTCGATCTAACCTGCCTATGACAGGTGCCGAAGTCCGACCATGGAGCGTTGAGTTCTGAGCGCTCTTGTCCAGTACAATAACAAATGAATTTTTTACGATGAGTTAAAATATTTTTATTATTATTATTTTTATTATTAATATCACAATTTTTATAGTATGTTTGGATAAAAAGTTTTAAGAAATGTAATTTTGTTATAAAATTTGAAATATTTTATAATAAATTGCATTGTTTGGATAAGTAATTTAAAAAAAAATACAAATTTTAAATAATTTTAAATTTTGTATATAATATATAAAAGTGAAGTTCTTCGTGTTTAGGGTTTAACAGAAATGGGTCGAACAAAAAAGCATTGCAACACAAACTGCCAAGGGAAAAAGGGTAAGAATGGACTCCAATTCTCCTGAACCACCATCAAGAAATAGGTTTTGGAACAAAGAAAAACAAAGAAGATATGAAGAAACCAAGAATTGGGCCTTCATTACAAAGAGAAGAGTGCAGTTGCAACCCGAGCAGTATGATCTATTTTTAAATGGGTTGCAAAGAAGAAACTGGATGAGGCTAGCATAACCCTTAAGTAAGTATGATCTTGAGATAGTACATGAATTTTATGTTAATGCTAGGACAGGAGGTGAAGGAACTCAAGAAATGAGGTCAAGAGTTAGAGACAAACGGGTGCCCTTTTATAGGGACTATATCAGTGCTTTTATGGAAGATCCATTGCAACTGAGAGGTGATGATGATTGCACTTATCACCAGATGAAGGCTAGAACTTATGGCTTTAATGATGATGAAGTGGATAGAGAAATCTGTTTAGCTAAGCCCAACAGGGAAATCATGGACAATTTAAAAAAAAAACATATGAAGACCTTATCTCAAGTTTGGATGGTATTCATGTTAGCTAACATGGTGCCCATTGGTCATGCGTCAGACTTGAATATTCCCTGGTGTCATCTTCTCTATTACCTCTTAAAAGAAGATTATTTTGTTAATGTTGCTAAAATTATTTGTTTTGAGATATATAAATTTGTTAGATTAGAAGTTAATTAAATAATCAAAAGGCCAAAGGTTCCTTGGGGTTCCTTGCTTTGATAACTACTTTATGTGCAGCTCAAGGGGTTGAGGTAAACCAACAACAAAAAACATATCAGCCATTGATTTGAAATTTATTGTGAATAATGAACAAACTCTGCAAGTTGGTGATGCTCATATTCATCATTCACCAATCCACCACCCTGGCTGATACAACCCAACTTGACAAGCATATGACCAATGACACAACAAACACTTCACAACTAGGTCAGTCATCTCAACATACAAGACCAGACCCACCAGGCCTTAGAAAAACCTCAACAGAAGAAGAACCAAACATGGACCAGAATATTAGTTGTTCTTCCTTCTAGTCTTTTCACAAGACAAGTTTATGTAAAATAAATTGGGCTCACTTACAAGTGCCAAATAAAAGAATAAGCTAGAGTAAGGTGTGCTTAGTAATTAATAAGTGCCTAAATTCAGTAATATTTCATTTTAAAATATAGACACTTATGAGTACTAATTGCTAATTTACATATAAAATAATCCTTAATTTATGAATTTATATATTTATACACTTTTATGATCTTTATTTGAATAAAATCATTTTATTCCCAAATTTGATGTTAATTGCAGGTTTCAAGGGAAGAATAGAGATTTGGAGCAAAGAAAAATTATATAAGCTAAAAGGAGAAAGATGGAAGGTCTATAATGTGAGTTGATTTTAGGATTGTGCATTTAGGTGACACTTTATATTTGTGATTGAGATTTTTTTAGCAATTAAGAGTGAAAACCTAAGGAAATTCCCCACTGGATATTAACTTAACCAAGTGGTCAAGTAGATGTGAAGGTTCATTTCACAAAGGCAAAAGAAAAAATTATAATGTGAAGATGATGACAATTATAGGTGCGGAATTAACAAGGAAAGCAAGAATGAAAGGTAATAACCGAATGGAAACAAGACAACAAAACAAGAACATATTTATGAATTGAATGGAATGACAATGGAAGGAAAAGATGAAGGAAAAGGAAGCTTATGAGAAATGGAGTTTGAGATGATGAGCACGCCACTTGGATGATGAAAAGACTCCAAGATAAATGTTGGAAGCCGCCACTTGAGAGTTCTCAAATTCTCACATGATAAGACTAAAAGACTAAGAGGACAAGCCTCACTAGCATCTCACACAAAATGTGTAGAGTAACTTTTCTCTATTTCATTCAACTTGTAAATACAATGAGGGAGGCCTCCTACTTATAGGATGAGGAGCCTTGGAAAACAAGAAAGAGGGTAGAAGGGGAAAAGGAAAAGTGGTGCGGTTTTTAGGGTGGACTTTGGTCAAAGCCGCACCATATACATAATTCTAGAAGCTAGGGTTTCCTTCCTACCCTAAAGGACTTCTCATAGGCCCATTTGTATATCTTCACCTCCTATTTATGCTATATAGGCCTACTATATGGAAATTACAGAAAAGGAAACCAACTGATGCTCAACACCGAGAGTTTGTGCTCTGCTCCTAGTAATCCTCTGGGGTATGGTGGGTGTTGAGGTCATGGTTTGGGCTTGGTCAATAGGTGCCCTCTCTCCTTGGTCCTCATCAGTCCAAAACGCACAAAAGAGAGAAAAAAGTCAAACTCAACAGCGGAGATTCTCGCTTGAGCGAGAATGCTCCAGTAAGAATTTTCATAAATTAACGCTTTACTCGCTTGAGCGAGAATGCGTTAGACAAATTGGGCTACTTTTATGTTTTATCAATAAGCCCATTAGCGCGACGCAGGAAGTCACCTAACCCTAGCAAATTAGGTTAAATAGGGGGCTAGAGGCACAATCCTAGTGTGTCAGATTGAGAGGAAAACACCATTGAGTGATTTGTAACCAATTGGGAGAATGGAATGTGCTAGAAGTATGCGTGGCTAATTCTACCCTTTGGGATTGAGAGTTATATATTCAAACTCTTATGTATTGAGGTAATATTTACATATTATATAATTCAGTTCTTGATTGATTATTGGTATTATTTTTTTGCTTCTAAATAGTTGTGACATGTTTGAGAATATTAAATCTGACCGATAGATATTTTTAGGATTCTGACCTAAACAAGAATACTTCACATATTTGAGTGCTAGAGATAGACTTGAAATGTTAATTGCTATTAACGTCTGAGCGCGACTCTGAGTTTTTTTTATAAGTATGTGAGAGATCGATATTTAAGAAACATTCTTAAGAATTTTCTATGCGAGAGATCGATATAAATAAATTTTATACGGGCATCAATTTCAATCAAAGAACTTAATATTAGCATGCTAATCAAAATACATGAGAGTGAGAGAGATGAAACCCAATCCCTATTTTTCCAATTGAAGCAATTACTCATTGATTTGTTTTCTTGTTAATTCTTGCCATTATAACAATCTTCAAACCAATTTTTTATTGTTAGATTATAAGTTAATCAGAATAATCATAAGGCCAAAGGTTTCTTGGGGTTCCCTACTTTTTGTGCAGCTCATGGGGTTGAGGTAAACCCAACAACAAGAAACAGACCAGCCATTGATTTGAAATTTATTGTGAATAATGAACAAGCTTCACAAGTTGGTGATGCTCGTATTCATCATTCACCAATCCACCACCCTGGCTGATACAATACAACTTGACAAGTAGATGACCAATGGCACAACAAACACTTCATAACTAGGTCCGTCATCTCAGTATACAAGACCAGACCCACCAGGCCTTAGAGAACCCTCAGTAGAAGAAGAACCAAACATGGACCAGAATATCAATTGTTTTCCTTCTAGTCTTTTTCACAAGACAAGTTTCTGTAAAATAAATTGGGCTCACTTTACGGGTGCCAAATAAAAGAATAAGCCAGAGTAGGGTGTGCTTAGTAATTTGGGCTTATGTCAAGCCCACCTTTCATGACATGTGCACCTAGGTTTAGGATTTCTTTGACCTACCTTCTAGAAGGTTTCTCACAAATGACAACCTACCCCTCTATCTTGCTTTCCAAGACACTCTCTCCTATAAATAGAGTGTCTTGCCTCATGTATTTCACACATTGAATTTTGAAAGTAAAGAAACTCTGTCAGGGTGTTTAGTGAGCTGAGTCTCTTATTATCTTTGGGTCTTATCTTGAGTGCACAACACCTCAAGTGGCGGTTCCATACCATTCATCTTGGAGTATCCCCTCCTCCAAGTGGCATGACAACTTCTCGTCATCCATTAGTTTTCTCTGATATCTTCATCTTTTCTTTACTTCACCATGCACCATTTCCATTCCCTCATATGAATTTGTGTTCTTCTTTTTCCCTTTTCGATTTCTATATTGTTTTCCTTTCCATTTATGCTTTTTAATTCTCACACCTCATCATCATCGTCACCTTATATTGTGTTTTTCTCTTTATCCTTTAGAAGTGAACCTTCACACTTACTTAACCACTTGGTTAAGTTCGTGTGTAGTGGGAATCTTCTTTGGATTTTTCACCATATTCTACTTAAAAAATAAAAAACTATAAACAAAGTGAAACTCATAAAATGTGCAATCTTAAAATCACCTCACATCATGTTGTATTCAGAGCATGGTTATCTTGTGCTTAATTGCTTTTGAGTTGATTTCTGCCTTTAATTTTCATCACATTTCAATTATTTTTTTTTCTTCAAGCAATTTCAATTCTTCCTTTAAATTCTCGCCATTTACAATTTCACCTTTTTTTTATTCATTAAGCACTTTATATTCTGCTTTTGAATTATTTTGTGTCAATTTTTTTCCCTTACCTCTTTTGGGTTGAGTATTTTGTTCTTAGTGTTCTAGGAGTCTTTACATTCATTCTAATTATTTTTTCTTTTAATTATAAAGAACTAAAAACAACTAGAAATTGTTTAAGTGGTAGTTGATTTAGTTCCAAACAGAGAATTCAAGTGATCATATGAATTGAATCCCATTCTCTTTGTGAAAATTTGAAAGTGAAGTAAAAATATGCATATCAAGAATGTGGAATTATTGAATCCATAAAAACAAGGACAAAAGAAACAATTTGAGGCATTCACTTTTCAAGATAAAAATATTAAGAGGATTTTTTTATGTGGTAAATTATTTTCACATTTGTGGAACTTAATCCTTCTTACTTTTACACTTTCTAAGAAATTTAAAAACTTCATAGCTAAAAGTTTAAGTAAGTTTCTTTGAGTCTTCATAAGTGCTTTTCTTGTTTATCTTGTTAAAAGTTTTATCATCCTCTAAGTTCTAAATTGGTTTAGCTTTCTTTCATTTATCTTTTCTTGCTTGTCATTAAATTTTCTTAAAGTTTTGTTGGGGATTCTTTGCATGACCAAGTGATATGAGCTTTGACCTCTTTCACTTAAAGTGTTGCTACCAAGTGTAGACTCTTTTGTTCTTTTGAAAACCTTTCTTGAGTGATTCTACCCTTTTGTTCCATCCTTTACTAAATAGCTGAGTGATACACGTGAGTGAATGCATTATTTGTTGTTAAAAAACTAATTGTTTATTTTTTGTTGTGCACAAATATGCATCATTGATCTTCAGCGGAATCTTCCAAACTAAAATCTCCTCAAAAGACACGTCTTTTGGGGGAGCTTAAGGATAATAAGAGGAGCTTGGCCCATAAGAAAGAGGAAATGCGACAACTAATGGAAAGGATGCAAAGGCTAGAGGATACACAAGCGAGACAAAACCGCGAGAGGAGATGAGAGCCTAGAAGAGCTACAAGAAATTACATGCACTATGGAAGTAAAAAGGAAGGAGATTGGAGAGTGAAAAATTTTGAAGCTAGGCGCCATCATCAACAACCAAAGAAGACTTTACCTTTTGTAAAGTTACCTAGTTTTAATGGGAATAGTGACCCAAATGTATATCTAGGATGGGAAACTAGGAAGAGGAGATTGAGCAAAAACATGGTTTTATCTTTCTAGTTTCTTTTTTTTTTTCAGTTATTTAAATTTTTTATCTTTCTAGTTGTTATTTTTTTTCAGTTGTTTATTTTTGTTTATTGTATTTTATTATTTTTATTTTTTTTACTTCAGTTGTTTAATTTACTTGTATTGTTATTGTTGAATTATTTTCAGTTTTAATTTAATTGTTGAGTCGTTTTCTAGTTTTATCTTTTCTTGAATAATAAGAACTACAATATTAAATTTGAATAATAGAAAAAAGTATTAATCAGACTTTGTGTTTGAATAATAAATAGTAGAGTGAATTAGACAAAGGTTGAATTTTTTTTATTAAATCCATATTCAAATGTGGTTGAAATTAGGATACATAAAAAATTAACAGGATGATTAATTAGAACAAAGAATGAAAAAAACATTAAGGAATGAGACTAATTAAACCAAGTGAGTGTATGAACCTTAAACAATTTTGAGAGGTTTACTGATGAATTGACAGTTGTGGTTGCTTAATTTTTATTTTATGCTACATCATAACAGAGCATGAAGATGATTGAGCCATTTGTGTTAATTATGAACTCAGGGCCAAATAGCTAACCTTTATATAAGTATAATTCGCTCTTTTATATATCCCTTTTGAGCCAATTTTTATTGTTATTATTGCACCCTAAACCTTTAATGATATATTTTCCTACCCATTGACATGTTTAAGGAAGGAGAATATAGATGCAATATATATAGAAAGGGAATGGTTGGTTCTAGTTGTTTTAGAGTTTAAATAATTCAGTTATTGGAAATAGGAATAATTTGTTCATATTATTTGAAAAAAAATCATGTTAAAATAATGAATAAGTAAAAAGAAAATGAGGAAAATTACGAAGTCAAAGAAAATGGCGATTAGATAACACATATGTACTATAAAAGACCTTAAGATTCATGTTTCTAATATGATTGTGATATGAAGATGAAATGAAAAGCAACTGTGACTTGTTAGGATTCAGTGAAATAGAGAGAAACACTTGCCTATGGGCATATGAGAAGAAATTTCTTGATGAATTGTCATTTTATTGTTTTAGTTTGATCCTGGAAGTTGATTGTATCTATATTTTGCTATATTTGAAGTTGGAAGCAACATAAGTTTCTAATTTAATCTGTTGTTAAGTGAATAAAGTTGTTTTAATATTTAAATTCAAATATGGTTCAATTACTTTGCTTTAGGACAAACAAGATTTTAGGTTAGAGGGAGTTGATAAGTGCCATATTTCATAATAAAATACAAACAGTTATGAATATTTATTGATAAAATAATTATAATTTAACCCTTAATTTATGAATTTAAACATTTTTACATATTATTTTTTATTATAATACGAATAAGAACGATATATTCTCAAATTTGTGTTAATTTCATGATACTAGGGAAAAAATGAAGATGAAAGGGCAAAAGAAGAATAAACAAGATAAAAAGGGAAAGTTGGAACGCTGATTCAACTCACTCAAACTCGCCTAAGCCCAAAGCACTCTAGAGGAACTCACCTAAGCGAGCTCAATCTCGCATAAGCGAGATCACTCTAGAGAAGTTGGACTTTTTCTCGTCCAACTTGCCCAGACGAGTCCAATCATGCCCAAGCGAGAAGTCACTTAGCCCAAGCCCAACTACGTTAAATATGAGGCGTAAGGCACAACCCTAAACATCATTGGGAGAATAAAAGGTGATAAAAAAACCCTAAAGGAGGTAGCCGTCAAGGAGAAATAACTTGAATCTTCTTTTCTTGCTTTCCATGCTTGTAATGGCTAACATGAATGGCTAATTCTATCCTTTGGGATTGGGAGTAATTTTTCAAACTCTTATATATTGAGGTGATATTTATACATAATATTTTATTTTTGATTGATGATTCATATTGTCATTTTATTCTTAATGCTTTTTTTATCATGATTTTGATCCTTAGATTTGATTGAAAAGTACTTCTAAGCATCTGACCTAAATGATAATGCTTAATATATTCGAATGTTAAGAATATATTTAAAATGTTAATTGCTATCAACATCTGTTTGTAACAATAACGAGTTTTTATAAATATGCGAGAAATCAATATTTAGGAGACTATCTTAATAATTTTGTATGCGAGGAATCAATATGAATGAATTTTATATGAGCAACAATATTTAGGAGACTATCTTAATAATTTTCTTTCTTCTTCCCTTTTCATTCCTTACAAAGCAAAAAAAAATCCAAAACCCCTTCCTAGAATCTGACCACCACATAATTGATTCTAGGCGAAAGATTCAAATGCTAAAATCAGAAAATGGAAGCCAAAATTACATTTCCCAAAAACCAAATTATGATTACCCATCGAACAACCTTCTTTTGCTCTTGTCCATTGTCAAAAAGAAAAAAAAAACATCACCAGAATTTGGTCCCTTAGAAACTAAATTCCAAAAGGGTTTTTGTTGCGAAAATGAAAAACAAAGGCGAAAATTTGCTTATTGGGGGAGTTGAATTATCACATTTTTATTGTAAATGATTTCATTTGGGGAAATAATCTTGGCACTGGCCCACTTAGGGAACAAATTCCTAAGTTTGTACCACTGTGGGAAATTTCTCGATTAAAGAAGAGACAAACTTGGAGTTTACAAAACATGGAGGTGCAGGAAGATGTAGTGTGCATAAGAAAAAGTCTACTTTGAAAGGGGTTAAGAACATATATAGAAGAAATAAAATCTACTTTAAAAGGGGTTAGGAATATAGATAGGTCTTTTTTGGTAACTGAGGTAGCTATTTAAGTTGAGGATATGGAGATTTTTTTTTTCACCTTATGCTCCTCGACCCAATCGACGTATATAATAGATAAAAATATTTCTATTTAAAAATTTAGTTACCTTTGTTATGTTTTTTCTCTTGCTTAGTTATCTTTTTTTTTTCTTTGACTCTTTTTCTTGTTATGTTGTTACCCTTACTATCTTTTATTGTTGTTGTCATCTCATTGTTGCTACTGTCAAATGTCACCATCAAATGTGATGATTGTGTTGTCACTAATTCTATGAAAAGTGTGAGGTTTACATTGTTTCTTTCATTTTTCTGAATTTTGCACATACTTTGGATTACGTACTCTAAAAATTTCTCATAATATAGAATTTGAAAATTTACTTTAGATTATGCAATCTGGTAGTGTTCTTTTGGGAATAGTAACTTTTGGATTCAGGAGAGTATTTTATATTGCACAATTTGAAAGTTTGTAAAAAATACTTATGAATTGTGCAATCTATTTTTTTTTCAAAATTGTATTTTGGATTATGTAATATGAGAAGACAATTTTGTATTTTGGATTATGTAATAAAAAATCGGTTCTAAATGTCAAATAACTATTTCAAATTGTGTAATTGATAAACTTTTCTTCAAGTTCTGGATTTTACAATCTAAAACAATCACTTTTGTCATGTGAATTGCATAATTTAAGAAGTTTCCATCTTGCCTAACCTAAAAAAATATGTGGAATGCCTAATTTAGATATAACTTTAAACCATAAATACAAGACAATTTGAAATCAAAACCTAACATATCAAATTCTTGTCGACCTTCAAACTTCACATTATAATCTTCAACTGAATCTCAACTAAACCATAAATAATAGAAAGCAAAAAACACCCATGTATGATACGAACCACCATAAATGTAATGATAAAACTTTCTTCATTATCATTTAATACAAGAATGTCAAAATGCGAATTGACAAATTTATGGAGCAAAGGAAGAACTTATAGAGGTGTTAAAAGTAATACCTTGAGAATTGATGGAATCGGGGGTGTGTCTTCCTACAACCCTACGTTTTTCTCCCTGTACCTCTACATTCATGTGCATTCACAAAATTATCCATGGCAATGCAAACCAGCCTCACCATCCTTCTTTCTTATCTACAGTTTGGTGCACACTTGAGATAAACCCCATCATTCTCCTTAATAGTCATTTTAAGGTTCTAGTTAATATTGACCTCTAACTTGCCAATTGAATCAAGAAAAAATTGATTACGGAACACCCCACTTGAGAATCCATTTTCCCCCTTACAGATTAAGCATTTCGTGATGCATTTTGTTAGAAATATAGGCCTTAAACAAGAGGGGGTGAATTTTTTATGAAATATTTTCGCAAATATTGAAATAGACTAAAGGAAATGTAGAATCAATCAATTAGAAATCAGATCAGCCAATTTGAAAACTGTTTTTAATGATTGCAAAAAATCAACCGGTTGTTTTTGCGAAACAATCGGTTGTTTATATCAACAATATTGAAAATCAAAGAAAAAGTAGTTTTAAAGAGTGTAAGGATACAGAGATTAATAGAGAATGTTTATACTGGTTTACTCTTTATCAAGAGCTACATCTAGTCCTCAACAACCACTGAGAAATCACTAAGTAATCAAACCTTGATTACAAACAACACACCAAAGTGGTGATCTTGAACCCTTCAAGAACACACACCACCTTTGGCAAATACCACACAATTTTCAGAACAACCTCTGAAACTGCACAACACCAATTTACACAAAATTACAGTAATTAAGAAAGAAAGGAATGGAGTACACCTCAGTATAATCACAGATTAAAGCACAGTGAATACATGACAATCCTATTCCACACTCGAGAATGATCCAAAGCTCTTTGAAATTTCGAGAAACTAATTTGAATGATTTCTCTTAGTTGATTAAAATCCAGGAGCGTAAAATAACTTATTTAAACTCCAAACAATTGGTCAAAGCATTTAATACAAGATCCAAAATCAGTTTAAATCATTTAAAATAGATTAAAGTCACTTAACAAAATTCTGTTAAGGTTTTTAGAAAATCAATCGATTGAAAACACGAATCAACCGATTTAATTGGTTTGACAACAAAGTCAATCTTTTTCAAATCCTTTTCAAAAAAACACTAAGTGTAAAACAACCGGTTGAATCGACATTTCAATAGTTTGAATTTTCACTTTCTTTAGAAAACACATTTTTTTCAAAAGGATTGAAATCAAATAACCTTGGATCATTACAGAGAGTGGATTAAAATATTAACAAATACAAATACATCTAGACACACACACAACCAGCAACAAGGATCTTCATTCATTCCACTTGGACTTGGAGACATCAAAGCACCTTTTTCAACACATTTTTCTCTTTTGGATTACCTGTTATGTACGTGAACCCGATTTCTGAAAACCTTTATGTTTGATATCTCAAGCTACTAAACTAAATATGTTTGATGAAGCCATAAGCCTTGAAGAGAAGACTTGCTGCCTTATGATAGTCTAGGTAACTTAGTTTAGTGTTTGTATCTTGATTTATCTTCTATCACAAGCATATGATGAAGGGTCCAAGCACAAACCTTTTTTAAAAGATTTAAACTGTTTTACTTACTAAAAGGTTTTTTCAATCAATTAAAAGTGCCTTTAACTAGTGAAAATTTTGTTTCCTGACACATTGTAGCTTTTTCAATTGATCGAATCTGCTTTCAATTGGTTAAAATTGTTTTTACATGAAAAGTACAGTTTTTAAATTTTTTATTTGAAGAAACAATCTGTTAAATTTTCTCTGATGGAGTTTATCTCTAAAACTGTTTTGAGTTAGTTTTGTTTCCATTTTCAGTTTTAACTACTTAAAATCTGTTATTAACTAAGTGTTTTTGGAGAAATCAACTTGTTATTTCTCTTTCAACCTGTTATTTTCTTAACAGTTTTCAAAATTGATTTGTATTTTGTTTATGTTTTGAATCTATAAAAGGAAGGCTTGGTTTCTGATTTGAGTATCTCTTCACTACACACATACCTACTTGTTTTCAAGCTTGAGAGAATTATGAGTGAATTGGTTTTTGGAGAGATTTTAAGGAGAGTTCTTGGTGCTTTCACTTTCATCACTTGCTTGAGGTCAAGGATTCATCAAAGTGTTGTTGTTTGGAAGTCCCTATTTGAGTCTTTTGAATATGCAAAAAAGGTGTTTTCGTTTCATATCACTTCTATTTTGTATGTTTGTGCTGTATTACTTCTAAGAGAGTGTTTCTTAAAGTCTAGCACTGCTGTTATAGGGTTTTATAGGATGTGTTTGTAGTTATTGCAATGTTTAAGAGCTGTTCTTAGTTGTCTTTGTGTAAAAAGATACTTTTGGTTTAGTGAAATCCATCTTAGTGTGATGTGAGATTGAATGTAGCTCATTTTGAGTGAACTCGTATAAATCTTTGTGTTCTTTAAGTTTTCTTTTCCTACACACTTTCTTTTGTGTATAAAATTGTGCTTAGTGGTGTAAAATACAACCTGTTATTTTACAAATTAATGAATTGTTTTTTCATTTGTTGATTCTGTTAACAAAAATTATTTAATCTGTTAACTGGAAAGATAGTTTGCTCATTTTTCTTAACTTAGACTTGAATCAAAATTTCAATCTATTCTTTTGAGTTTTAATATGAGTGACTTAAATTGATATCAAGAATTATTGCTGTTCAAGAATAATGTGATAAAATTTATTTTAAGTGGATATCTTGAAACTGCTTTTGAATTTACTTAAGTGAAAATATTAATTTGTTGTTTCTAGAAATAATCTGTTAATTTTTTGATGGTAGTATTTTGTTATGAAGATTTCAACCAATTATTTCATAAAATAATTAATTATTTTTTTCTGTCAGGATTGAATTTTTTTGATAGTTACAAAAATTATCCTAAATACAATTCACTCTCTTTCCTTTTTCCCTTTGTAAACTTAACTCCAACCAGGTCAACACTTTAAACACCATAACCACCCTTAACTCTTAAACACAACTCATTGTTTACCTCCAATTACCAACGTGGCCTTCCAAAATGCACCACCACCTCCACCATAGCTCTGCTGACCTCAACGTACCTGCACCAACGATCACAATAACGCTGCCCTTTGAAATAAAACTGAAAAGGTTAATTTTAGTATTTTGAAAATTATAGGGATGCAGGAAGAAACATTTAGGGGTACCCAAAGAAATATCCATGGAATTGTAGGGGCCGTGGGTAGACACTCGTTGGGTCCGGCCCGTGTCAATACAAATGACACCTACATTTATTGTCAACCAATAAAAACAAGACACGTGTGAAAATTGCGTTGGGGCTAGAATTGACCTTGAGTCTAGAAGAGCGTTGATTTTAACAAACTATAAGAACAAATTGAAACCCAATTCCCCTTTTCCGTTCAATTGCAGCAATATTCTCCATGGCTTACGTTGAGCGAGGTATCTTCCTCTTCTCAATTCTTATTCATATCAATTTCCTTTTTATCTGATTTATGTATTTATTATTTTCGTATTTCCCTATGTTCAGTTTCCGATTCATCGGTGACACTTGCATTTGTAGAACCTATAATATCTTCTTTTAGATCCAATACTTTCTTTTTAATTCTGTTTTAGTTTTTGAAACAAGCTTCCTAATTCTGAAATCTCAGAATTACTTACTTTCGATGATTGCTGACAACCTTATATTTTCAGAATCATACTGATCGGCTTTCCTTTTTTCCTTTCAATAATTTATCAATGAAGTTTTATCTTTCTTTTTTCTGATTTTTCATTAAACGTGTTTATGGTGGCGTAGTATAATATAGTCTGGTGTGAAATCACTTATTTTTGTATCGAATGGTGAAAAAAGATGTACGCGACATAGTTATGGTTGATCAAACGGAACTAAATTGCTGAAACAAACAAGTAAAACAGGAATCTACTAATCAATTGATGTATAGAGAATAGGTTAATCCTGCTTTGAAGCATGACTACTTCATTTTTTCAAATGTAACATATACACATCAGATACCAAAAGTACATGCTGGGTGTATATAAGTACTTGTCAAAATTCTTTTTTAGAACATTTATATGGTAATTTGATCCCCCTCCCCCCAATGTCAGTTTTCCAGATTTATTTCCTCTCATTTTCTCATGCTTGTTTCTCTATTTATCATTCTATCCTTGCTTGTGAGATGCGAGATACTAGTTTGTTAGATGTTTTGACTATAACATACTAATATTTTATACTCTTCAGTAGCATACCCATACCTTTAAATTTTAAAAAAATGCTCGATTCTGTATCGTTTCCGGGTACTGGTACCATAACTGTTTTCATGCAAGATAGTTGTCCAGTTTCTCTGAAGAACTGATGGAGCTCAACTCTTCCACGAGGGATTGTGATCAGTTTCATTTTCTTGTTTTCCATCACATTAGCTCCAAATGTAACTAGTAATGTCAGTAATGCAGAGATAGTATCTGTTGCCGAGGCGGTTGTTATAATGAAAGTGAAAACTACGTAGTGGAGTTGCTGGAGTAAATAACAGTTACTACCATTTAGAGGAGGTCATTTGGTGTTATTGTTGGTGAATCAAGGGTGTGTCATTTCAATTTGAATTGGATCAATTTCTTTTTATCTGTTTCAGAGGCATTGGTGAATCATGAGCTTGTCTTTTTCGATTACGTATTTGTGCCACAACGAAGAATGATTTCTCATCTTCTCATTCTTTTGTACATTTGTTATCTAGAAAACGTGTTGGAGAAAATTATGGAATGTAGTTCTAAACAGCATAATCATTGTTGAAGAATCCACATTAACTAGAGATAAGGTTAATTCAGAATATATAAGTGAGCACAAACCTCACTTTATTCGATCGGTTTGTGACAAACCTCACTTTATTCGATCGGTTTGTGACGTTGAGTTAGACTTAAATACCACTTTCTTAATATGGTATTATAGCCATTTAGAGCCTATCCTTATTAAATTTGTTGGGTATATCGTGTCACGCCCAATTTGGTTTTTCCTAGTCCACGCTAGAGATGTACAGTCCTGAGCATGAGAGGGTATGTTGAATAACCTATATTGACTAGTGATAATGACAAATCATAATATATAGATGCGTGCAAACCTTGCCTTATTAAGTTGGTTTGTGAGGTTGAGTTTTGCTTAAATTCCACTTTCTTAAGAATTATGTTATCTTTTATTGCAAAACATGTTATCAAATTAATGAACTATTTTTATATATTAACATATGACGTAAATATAAATTTTGATAGATATACAAATGAGGTACAAAGCAGTCGTTTTCTTTTGCACTGGGTACATATATTCAAGGATAGATGTAAAAGATTTTGCTCCCTTTCCCATTTCTTGCTTGTAGATCTTTATTTTACCCATTTTTTATTGCGTTTTATACAAAGATTGCTGTAATATTTTCATAATTAGCCTAGATGCTTGTGACTGAAAATATACTTGCTTGAAATGGCCAAATTTGTAGTTGAAGTTATTGATCAACTTGAAAAATAGAAATTTGATGGAAAAGTTATTGGCCAAATTCCTAGTGAAAGCTACTGATATATCTTTTAATGCTTATTCTCTTGTTTAATGTTGTTTCTTTCCCTGGTTTGGATGGATTGTAATTCTATCTTATGTTCTGTGATGTTTAGCTTGATGTTATTATTTTTTTATTGCTATTGCTGCCTGATAAGAAAGCATTACTGATTGAAACTTTAGAGTGAAACTATGGTAGTGTTTGGCCTGACTTTTTTTGTAGCTTGAAAAGTACCTTAATAAAAATTGAAGTTTATAGATGTATGGTAATTCTATAATCCTTTGAGTATAACTTAAAATTTCTTGGATGATTAGATTTTTGAAATACAGAAGAAAATGGAGCAGAAATCAAACACTCTCCTAAAACTAGCTTCTCTAAAAGATCCTACTTAAAGATTTTTCATTAATTTTTTTTGAAAGTTTTTTTCTTAAAATTCTGTTGGTCTAACTTTTTCTTTTAAGGGTAACAACCCAAAATAAGCTCTGGACTAACATTACTTAAGGTCACTAGCTATTATGTGGTTCCTTTGAAACTAAATATCTGGAATATTATTGTACTGCTTTTAAATGCGTAGACAGTTTTTTGGCTTGTGTGATGGATCGAAAAGAAATCTGTTGTAGGCCCTATTTGTATAACTGAATGCTTTTAGGACAAAGAACTATGTAATTAAAATGAATTGCACTTATATAATTTAAAATCAACTTATACACTTCTACTTTTATAGAAGTAATCTAACATCTTCAGAAGTTGAGGTGTTCATTTTGATTTTATATATTTGAATTGTTTTGCCTTTCATTTTACTGTAAACTTTTTCAAAATTGGGACTTAAGAGGATTTCTTTCTTTATACTTAAATGATTATATGTCTTCATATTGATTCTTAATGGGAGCTTGATGCATTTTGTGCAGGTGTTGTCAAATCAAAGCGATCAATATGGCGGCTTAAAACAATCACAGATTTTTTCTGGGCCATTGTTAACTTCATTAGCGTCTTTTTTGCAACAATGTTCTCGGTAACGTTTCTTGATTCACAGAAAAGAATTTAAGGAATATGTGGTTATTGTATAGAATTCATGCATGCTCATGATGTTTCACTCTTTAGATGGAAAAATCAGATGCCTATAGAAAAGGTGCTGTCGGCAAAAAATGGGATGATGGTGCTCCTGGAGGAGGACCTGGTGGTGGTGGTGGCGGCGGACCATACGGTGGTGGTCCACGAGGCCCTCCTCGTGGGGGTCTTGACAATGTCCGTGGTCTAGATAGTATAAGGGGACGTGATCATAGTAAGTTTATTATTGTTTACATTGCTTTTAATCTTTAGTTATTTAGATATTTATTTTTCCTTTGTAGTTTTCGTTTGCTAAAGATATCTTCTGTGCACTTACAGATTCACTTCCTGCCTGTGGCTCCTGCTGTGGCTAAGCGTTAGAGATCTAATTTGTCTATATATGCCTTGTATGTTACGGTTCGTATCTGATGTTAAACTCGTGTAATATGTAAACATTGATAAGAGTTTCAAGCTTTATATCTGGGCGTAGGTCGAAATAACAAAATTGTACTATTGTTGAATGTTAATAGTTTTTATATGACCATTTACTAGTAACATATGTACTTCTACAGAACTTTTCTTCCGTTATGAGCTTGGTTTATGGATTAAAGGTGTTATCAGTAGTTGAGTAGAATTTTGTTTTTGTTTGTAAAACAATGCACACGGTTTTCTCATATTTTTAATGTGAAACTAGACTTGTTTGGACGAAATTTTTTAAATACTTGTAAAAAATTGAAATAGAAATTTCTATCAATTTATATAAAGTTAACAGAAGCTTTTCGTGTAATTTTTCAAAAATTTTACTTTTAACCTGTATACAAGTTATTTTGGTTAATAAAAAAGTTATTTATAATTTTATTATTTTTTTGAAAATGTATATGCAAAACTTTCTTGAAACAGCTTTATATTATGACCTGTTATGTCTGACTTCTAATAAAGTGAATAGAATTGTATGTATTTAATTTAACTTGTTTTAGAAAATAATTCTTTATCTTCAATAAGACATTATTTATGCTTTTAAGTTCTGTTAATTAGGCATGTACTTTAAAATTAATAGGTGAACGTTTCGTCTAGACTTGTTTGTGTTGAATAGGAATTTTTGGAAGAAACTTTACTTAGGCCGTGCAGGACTAAACTTCATAGCTATTGCATTCTGTACTCCCATATTTTGAAGCTGCACCCATAAAAATTGAAAATTTCAATTTTATCTTTTAAAAATCTGTATTTTGAATTGTATAATAAAAAATGAAAGTATATATTCTAGATTTGTAATATGTATTTTAAATTATATAATTAAAAAGATGTAATAAAAAGTTTATTTTTTTTTTAAAAAATTGTATTTTAAATTTTACAATCCGAAATGAAGGTACCTATTCTAGATTTATAATATATATTTTAGATTATATAATTTAAAATACATATT
>Ga0123341_1000091_pt1 | contig 38028 bp, 31 predicted proteins | sample Turbeapinknodule_FD_89959 | JGI IMG/M metagenome (GOLD analysis project Ga0123341, IMG submission 89959) | Root nodule microbial communities of legume samples collected from Mexico - Turtle bean Mexico pink nodule | ecosystem: Host-associated > Plants > Roots > Nodule | place: Mexico: Nepantla...
AGTTTTTTCGAAGTGTTTTTATTTCAAACTTAAAAGTTTGCGAAAAACCTTTTTTAACCATTCCCCCCCCCCCCCCCTCTAGTTTAAAGCCATACATTCTAACAGAAGTGTTGTGTGTTCTTGAGGGGATCAAGATCAACATTCTTGGAGTGGTGTGGTGTTTGTCAAGGAGTGGTGTGTGTTCTTGAGTGGTTCAAGATCATCACTCTTGGTGTGTGTGAAATCATGTAAAGTCAGAGGGTGTTCTGACTAGAGGTGTGTGGTTGCAAAGAGGGTGAGTGGGTCTTGTGGTTTCAAGATCACCTGTTTGTGGATGTGTTGTTTGTAATTTGTGATTGATTACATAGTGAATTCTCAGTGGTTTCAGAGGACTGGATGTAGCTCAAGTGTTTAGTGAACCAGTATAAACATTTTGTGTGAATCTCTCTATCCTTACACTCTTTAAATTACTTTAAATCTGTTTTGATAAAACTGCTAATAAAAACAACCGACTATTTCGTAAAAACAACTGGTTGATTTTTTGCATCAAGCTTAAAATCAGTTTTATATTTGGCTGGACAAATTTTCCATTGATTAATTATTCATAGCCTTTTCACTCTACCTTCAATATTTGAGAAAATCTTTCAAAAACAATTCATCCCCCTCTTGTTTTAGCCCTATAATTCTAACAAACTTAAGCATGAAAAACCGTGGAGTTTCCACTTAACAGAGAACTAACCTTTTTATGAACTATACACCCACATTTAAGACAAGTCTATACTCAATCTCAACTTGCATAGGTGTATTCCACAAACTTGGCCAAGCGCCATATACATTGATCTCACCAAGCTTTGCTTCACAGAGCGCCTACTCGGATAATCATACCTTCCTGAGCTTAGTCGTCTTATTCCGCTCTAAGAATGATACATTCATCACTCAAGGTAACTAAACTCAGATAACCACTCGTACACCGAGATAACCCCTCTTATATAAGCGAATGATTCTACTACGTATCATTTAATCATTTCACAGAGAACCTGAACTCGGGTGACTGTTCACACACCGTGTTATCCCGACTTACCATGTACTAAAACAACTTATCCGTAACATCTATTTGCATAGCGCTTATACTCGAGTAGTCACTCTTACGTCGAGTTATGTTGTCTTACCTTGCATCGAGTCAAATAAATTATTTTGCAGAGCGCCTGTACTGGAGTAGTCGTTCTTACGCCGAGCGTTGTTGTCTTACCTTGCCTAAATACTTCTTTTACATCAATTTTACGCATAGGGTGCCTACACCCGGGTAGTTGTACTGATACCGAGCTAGGTCGTTTTACCTAATACTAAATAACCAATTTATATGCAAGGGGCTTGTACTCGGGCAGTCGTACTAACACTGAGTCAGGTCGTCTTACCTAATACTAGATAGCCATTTCACGCACAGGGCACCTATACTTGGATGGTCGTACTGACATCGAACTAGGTCAACTCATCGTGTGCTAACTCAAATAAATCAACTGAACTAATGCACTATCTTTCAAGAACAAATTTATCACTAGATGACCTCATTAAAGAACCCCTTCAACGGAAAAAGAGCACATTGTTAAAAAAAATCATTAAAATAAAACATCTTAACTAAAGTAAAACTTGAGGTTTTTCATGTTCCACGTTCGATGAATAGCTCCCCCTGTCCAGGGTTTCTAGCTTGTATGCTCCATTCCCGAGCATCTTGACTACACGAAACGAGCCAGTCCACTTTTGATGAAGACCCTAGAAGACTGGGCGCCTACTGACCACGCCCAACCTCTAAGGAGGAAGACTAGGAGCATGACCCAAGACCTAGGGCCCGGGCAAGATTCTCCAGCCATGATCTCAGCACCTACCATACCTCAGAGGATCACTAGGAGCAGAGCACAAACTTTGGGTGCTGAGCATCAATTAGTTTCACTATTTGTAATTTCAGTAGTGTAGGTGTCTTTTAGCACGAATGGAGGGGGGTGCCTAGCTTTTTAGCTCATGAAGCCTTGTAGGGAAGGAAGCTTAACCTAGCTTCTAGAACATTAGGCTTATGGTGCGGCATTGACCATAGTCAATGACCTAGGCCGCACCACTTTAGCTCTTCCCTTTCTACCCTCACTCCTTGTTCTCCCAGGCTCCTTTAGTTATACAGCACATCACATTTTATAGTATTTTTTATCATCAAAACTCTTAAACACTCAGTCTGATGGGTGATAAATTGTCTGGTTTGCTTACAATATGAAGAACATTTACTGCATCTACAAGCTTGAACATGGAGAGACAATAGTTGAAGAATTATTCATAGCTCATATAAGAACATTCCTAATTCAGCGTCTGAAACAAGAAGATTTAGTACAAGGTTCTTATTAAGTTGATTAAGAAAATTATTTAAAAGAACGAGTACATGATGAAGAAGTGGAGAACGTGATTCAAACTCTGCTAGATATATCTATCAACGTTCACACAACCACAAGTGTAGAAAGAAATTTAAAGTGCAAAGACCGTAGATATCAACAAAGATAAAGTTTCTTTATCAAGCATCTAATGCATTTATGGAGACACAACAAGACTAGATGATTGAAGAAAGGAAACAATTCAAATTGTTTTACATGCTCAAAGACGCGTAGAATCAAATCAAAGCAAAAGTTGTCATATTCAACGTCTAATGAGAAAAAGATGATGAACAATATACATCAATGAAGGATATGACTGGAGATACTGAAGATTACAATATTGAAGTATCAACGTTCACATTTAGACAAATAAAATAAACAATTTAAATTACATTTAATGTCCAAGATACAGAAGGATCAATTAGATTAAAGAACTTCCATATCAAGCGTCTAATGACTATGTGAACTAAAGAAGAATTCAAAGCTCAATCATCACTATCTAAAAGCTATATAAAGACCTTAAAGATGAAGAAGAAAGACACGAAACATACGAGAGACCGCAAATACAGAACACGATCAAAATTCTAGTGTGCATAATCTTACTCTATTTGTATTTCATATTTGCTATTTCGAGAACTTATACTTTAAGGAGTGAGCCTTACACTGTAAATCCTTCAATGTGTGAAGATAACCATGTGTGCTTCCATTGTTGCTCTCTTATTGAGAGTGTTTCTCACTTGTTGAGAGGTCTTGGTCTCAGGTGGAGATTAAGATTAGTTACCTGGAGAGGTGTATAATGCTTGTTACCAGGAGAGGTGTGTAATTCTTGTTACCTAGAGAGGTGTAGAATACTTGTTACATGAAGAGGTATAAAAAACTTATACCTAGAGAGGTGTAGAATACTTATGTTAGTGAAGGCTCTTAAGTGGTTTTCTTAAGGGGACTAGACGTAGCCCTGTGATTGGGTGAACTAGTATAAAACTTTGTGCCTATTTCTCTCTATCCCTTGCTTATTATAATTTGTGTTTGATTGTGTTTTAAAGTACTGAATTGAGTTCAGGCTTCATTCAACCCCCCTTTTAGAGCCAATTGTACCTACACATACAACATTAAATGCGTATATTTTCTTTACGCAACTCTCTAATACACGACATGACTTATTAGACCTAGGTTAGCTAACATTTTTCCAAACTTAAGTAAAATATAGGATCTAACAAGTTTGATTCCTTTGTTGGACTACCAATTTGCGTGAAACAACTTTAACCATGTTTTTCATATGGATCCAAAAGTAATGAACCTTCACTTTCAGAGATAGGGACAAGATGGTTCCATGGGAGAAGTGGCAGGTTTGCAAGCCTATAAACACTATAAACAAGAAGATCTAGATAATATTTTTTGTACTGGCAAGAGCTTGGTCCTTGGTCCTCGGTCTTGGACCAGCTACTACTTGGTTCTTGGGTAGGGTGGAAGTCAGCTCGGCCATGGACCTGGAGTTAAGGTAGTGTTGAAAATGGGAAGCTTTGATGTATCAAATCCTCATGGAACTTGAAGCTGTGCAGCCTTTTAGGTTTGGTTTTAGTTATGGGCTTTAGAATCTATGTAAGATCAGTCCTTGATTCCTACACAAAGCTTGTTTCAATCTGTTTTAATTTCCATGCAAAGGGAAAAACAATTGATTAAACTTTCGAGACAATCGGTTGTTTGTCACTTAGTTGACAAAGGAGTTTTGAAACTGTTTTTTTGAATCAGTGGTTTAATTGCTGAAACCAATCAACCGGTTAAATCTTGGTTTCAACCAATTAAATGTGAGTTTTCATAACAGTATTTTGAAAACATGTTTTAACTGATTCAGTTGTTCAAATCTGCCTTAAACGGTATCTTTTCAAAGGTTATAAATATAGCCTTCTTTCAAAAGTTTAATATAGAAGTTTTACACTCTGATTTGAGATCAAAAAGAGATATTACAATTTGTTTGTGCAAAAGAGTTTTCCAAAGTTTAGCAAGATTGCTTTTAAGCTTTGTTGTGATTCAAGAACTGATCATAAGGCTTCTAGTTTACTATAATTCCAGGTGTTTTCTACCCTTTCTTAGTTTCTTGTAATTGTTCATATTACTTTCTGTAAACGTGTTTGTAAAATCCTGTAAAGTCAGTGTGACTCTGGCTTAAGGTGTGTGTTGTGTGCAAAGAGGGTGAGTAGGTCTTGTCGTTTCAAGATCACCTCTTTGTGGGTGTTTGTAATTTGTGATTGGTTACATAGTGGAATGCTCAGTATTGGATGTAGCTCAGGGATTGAGTGAACCAGTATAAACCTTGTGTGTAAATCTCTCTTTCTCTCAACTCTCTATCTGTTTCTGTTAGTTTGTTTGATTAAATCGTGCTTTTAACCGGTTGAATTTATGATATCTGTTTCTGTTAGTTTGTTTGATTGGCTTTCTGAAATTCTTATCTTTTTTTATTGTTAGGAATTAATTCTAAGGAAAGTGTTTGTGAAAATCTTTTATAAACAATTCATCCCCTCTTGTTTAAGCCATCAATTCTAACAGGTAGCGGTGTTGGGCCAGTTTGAGCCTAATTTTCTAATGATATGCTACGATTTAAATTCAAGTTGTATGTGCTTAAAGATAAAATATAAAGAGATATTTTAGAAAGTTATAAGATAAAATATAAAGAGATATTTTATCTGTTGCGCGTACATGTTTGATGCATGTAAAATACCTATTGATAGATGTTGTTAACCCTAAAAAGTTAGGGAGGGGTATGTATAACAGAATGTGGCTTGCAGTTAGCACCTAAAGGTCATTTTTGCACGTGGCAGGTGGTTTTCTGTTAGAGACATAAGATAATGTGTTTATTTTTAGTTACGATCTGCTTATCTCAAGTGCAATTGTTGTATGTGCGGTTACAAAAAGGGGTTGAAACCCTAGGCGAAGGTACGTTGTTTTTACACACTACACTAATAATTATTGTTGCTTTTGTGAGCCCTTACTGTCTTGATCTTCGGAGTGCGATCGGTCGTTAGAGTGCCCTCTGTCTTAACAGGAACAACATCCAAACATTAAGGAAAGCACGAGTTCCACCACGAGGCAGACGGGGTCCAAGTTCGCCTGCAGAAGTTTATCGGCAACCAAGTCAACTGGCAAGAACATTTGGTGCCCACCGTGGGGCCCGATAAAACTAGGTCCTACCCACAATCGGGATCAAAGCTATTAGGTGATATGAGGAATACGAGACCAAGGATATTTGGACAGCAAGAAAGCGACAACGTTACCATGCAGCAAATCATGGAGACCATGAAAGCCCTCCAATCAATGAATGAAGAAGCCAAGGTTGACCAATTAAGGCCATTCCTCGAGCGTGGAATGTGGCAAACCTTAAGTTGTATTTCACCTAAGATATTCTTGCTTAATGCTTTCTTTTTTGAACAATGGGTGATAAATTTGTTCTTGGAAGATGATGCATTTAGCTTTGTTGATTTATTTGAATTGGCACATGATAAGCCGACCTATCTCGGTATAAGTACGAGCATAGGCACTCTGTGGGATTGATTTGTTTGTTGATTTGCGTAAGCACAACACAGGTAAGTCAACCTAGCTCGGTGTCAGTACGACCACTCGAGTATAGACGCCCCGTGAGTAAATGATTATCTAGTGGCAGGTAAGACAGGGAGCATGTGTACCATGCAGGAGAGCTCGTCATCTCGACCCAAGTGTTTGGGGGAGGTCATCTCGGTGTTTGGGCACGAGAGGTAAGTCATGAGCTTAGCTCAGATGTTGGTCAGCCCAGAAAAGGCAACAAAGATAAAGGAATATTTTATCTGTTCCGATATTATTCTGAAGATAGAAGATGAAAAAGATATTTTATCTGTTGCGATATTCTATTTCATCTGTTGTGATATTATATTTTATCTGTTTTGATATTATATTTTATTTGTTGTGATATTATTATGAAGTTAAAAGATAAAGGAATATTTTATCTGTTGCGATATTATTCTAAAGATAAAATATAAGAGATACTTTATCTGCTGTGATATTATTCTGGAGATAAAGGATAAAGAGATATTGTATATGTTGTGATATTATATTTTATCTGTTGTGATATTATTCTGAAGACAAAATATAAAGAGATATTTTATCTGTTGTGATATTATTCTGGAGCTAAAAGATAAAGAGATATTTCATCTGCTATCATATTATTCTGAAGATGACGTGAATGATTAATTGTCATTTAAATATGTTGTGATATTGTTACCATGATCATGATCCCTCGCAGGAGAGAAGTTATTTTTGTTATTGGATATAAAGCGTAGTAGTGTAATAATACATGTCTAGGAAAGTTCTGATGAGGAAATTCTTGGTATTTAAGCGCGTCCATTGGTGACCCACCTCTCTTTCCTGGGAACTTACCTGGTGTACTAGTTCACGATCTACAATATGCAACAAAGATCAACTCTGACAAATTTTCCATAACTCATGTGTCGAGAATCATAAATGATTATGTCCTACCGTAGCTCGACAGTAAAGGGCAGTATAACACCAAACTTTTATACCATACAGGTTCATAGAAGTGTTGGGTGATGAAACCTATCGGCTGGAAATCCAAGATGATAGAGCCATTCCTCGGGTAGGGAACGAGCTAAGCCTCAAGTTCTATTTCAGGTTTTTTAACGAGGTCATCCAGTGGAGAATGATGTACGAAATATGTTTTTTCATTATACTCGGTTGACATATAGGATGGCAACTTGGTTGGAAAGATGTCCATGAAAATGCCTTGTGTGTTCGAATAAGCAAAGGTACATGGTGACTCTCAAGTCGCAGCTCGCCACTGTTGTAGTTCGAGCCTTCGAATAGGTACATTGAGGCTCAGGTGCACTGACCCTTGGCTCAGAGACAATCTGGATATGGACACCCCTGATCGCAGCTCACCACCTTTGTGGCTCGACCACCCGAACAGGTAAATAGCGACTCTCAAGTCATCGCTCGCCACCGTTGTGGTTTGAGCCATTGAACAGGTGCGGAGCACCTTAGTCTCTTCGCTGAAACAAGTTCAACTTGAGACTGGGCAGACGAAGCACGAGTTCCACCACGAGGCTTAGTCCAAACATTAAGGAAAGCACGAGTTCCACCACGAGGCAGACGAAGTCCAAGTTCGCCCGCAAAAGTTTACCGGCAACCAAGTCAACCGACAAGAACATTTTCGTTGATTGAAAAAAATATCAAAAGATGGACGACTTATTTCAAATCCCAAAAAATAGCAAAGAGTGAAGGTACAATTGGCTCTAGGAATGGGGGGCTGAATCGAGTCCAAACTCCATTTGAGTATCTAAAAAGTTATAAAAGCAAATGCAATATCTAAAAGATAATATATATATATATATATATATACACACACACACAAAGAAGTACACACAGAGTTTATACTGGTTCACCCAAGACTTGGGCTACGTCCAGTCTTCTTAAGCAACCTGCTTAAGAGCCTTTACTAACACAAGTATTTTAGACCTCTCCAATTACACAAGTATTCTCCACCTCTCCAGGTACAAGTATTCTCCACCTCTCTAAATACAAGTATTCTACAGCTCTCTTTCTTGGTACATGTATTCTACATATCTCCAGGTACAACTTAAAGCAGATGCATATGTTTGTAAGGGTTAAATGCACGCTGGAACTCATTCATATCAGACGATACAAGCATCGACCAAACGTCAAATAAAACACGATAAATAGGAAAGTGTCCATACATAATCTTTATATTCTTATAATGCTTTATTGGATTGTGTTTATGTTTTCTGAATCTTATTTGTCATTTTGAAATTATTGAAAACATTATTTTTAAATAAGATTATTGGATCAAATGTATTAGAAAAAAAAATTGAGAAAAGAGTATAACATTGTGAAGCTTTCAAAAAAATAGAATTATAAATTATAGTATTCATTGATACTTATTGTGTTCCATAGATTAGGAAAGAGAGTTAAAGATTCACACAAGTTGAAAACAAAAGTTTACTTTCTTAGCGTCTAATAGAATATCGAAGTTGACAAGCAAGATTTGTGTTAATCAAGTGTAAAACAATATCAAAGATGTTGAAAAAAGAATGCAATATGTGAAGTACTCTGAAGAAGTATAAGAAAAAAAAAGAAATCGCATTTAAGAAACATATATATATATAGGTGTGAGTGGCCACCTGAGTGTGTGCAGTTTGGAGGTATTGAGTGTTGGAGATATTTGGAACGGTCCGGTGAGTGCAAACGTGCAGTGAGTGCAGAGGTGTAGAAGGTACTGAGTGCAAAGAGAAAAGGTTACAATAGAAAGAGAAACTTGTAATGTAAAAAATTAGTACTAGAGCCAGGTTAAATAATTTTATTAGTGAAAAATGGATGAAGTTGCTCGGTTTAAAATTTGTTTTCATTAAGGATTTTTTTTTGTCATTGTAGCTTCAGATAAAACATTGAATATTACTAAAATTTGTCCTCATGTTTCATGGAAATTTAATAATAATGTATTTCAAGCTGATTTTTTAGTTTTACCCATTAATATCATTTGAGGTAATTTTAGGTATGCAATGGTTTAGGACTATAGGTAATTGTGATAAACTTACAATGACTTTTCAACATCAAGGAGAGACTGTTATATTACAGGGAGGTCGGAAACTTACTTCTCCATTGCAGGTTTATGGGAATTTAAAACCTGATAAAGTCAACATATGTTGTTGTCAGTTCAAGCTCCTTATTTTATTCAACATCAAAAGGGGGGGACAATTCAGATTTAACTCCTATACAATAGAATCAAATGGATGATTTGGTTCAACAGTTTGAGGAAGTCTTTCAAGATCCTATACAATTACTGCCAAAACGCAGGTAGGATTATAAAATTACTGTTACTAGTGATATTTTTGTTTGTCTTAAACCCTGTACATATCCTCATTTTCAAAAGGAGGAAATAGAGAGACAAGTTTAATCCTTGCTCTTTATGGGATTCATTAGAGAGAGTCTAGTTCCCATAACTCTCCATGGGTATTAGTAAAGAAAAAAGATGGTTCCTAGAGGTGTTGTAATGATTTTAGAAAGCATAATGCATTGACAGTAAAAACTAAATTTTATATTCCTTTAATTGAAGATCTCTTAGATGAGTTAAAAGTGACACAATATTTTCCTAAATTAGATTTACGTAGTGGCTATAATCATCTAAGATTGCATGAGGGGGATATCCATAAAACTGCTTTTTGAACTCATAGTGGGTTATATGAATGGGTAGTTCTACCATTTCGCCTTAGTAATGCCCCGGCTACATTTCAAACTTTGATGAATGATATTTTTCGACCATGTTTGAATCAATTTATTTTAGACTTTTTTTTATGATATTTTGGTTTATTAAAAAACATGGGATGATCATATTACTTATCTAAAAATCTCTAATTATTTTGAACCTAAATTCTTTGGTTCTTAATCATAAGAAATGTAGTTTGGTAAGTCCCAAGTAAAATATTTGGGACACTTGACTTGAGAAACTGGTGTTAAACCTGATGCTACCAAAAATGTAATTGTTTCAAACTGGTCCCAACTGAGGTCTTTAAAGGAATTAAGGGATTTTGGGATTATTCGGGTATTATTGAAGATTTATATAAGGCTATGGCAAGTTGGTTACATCTTTTATTGGAATTAGTAGCCTAAACAAGATGGGGTAAATTGTTTTTACAAAATTTTCAAAAATTTTGGAAGTAGAGTGAAAAGTTCTGAAAAATCAACCAATTGATTTTCTGTTCAACTGGATAAAAGTTCAGTTTTGATGTTCTTTACAGAAATTCAACAAGTTGTTTATACCACCAAAGAAAGCACAATGATTAAAACAGTGTAAAAGAGAAGGGATAGAGATATTCACACAAAGAGATTTATAGTGGTTCACTTTTAACCAAGAGCTACATCCAATTCTCTGCTAACCACTGAGAATTCACTATGTAATCAAACTTAGATTACAAAACACACACCAAGAGTGGTGATCTTGAACCCCTCAAAAACAACACCACTCTTTGACAACATCACAATTTTCAAAAACACTTTTCTAAAACTGCCTTACACAAAATATACATTATAGCGTTCAAAGTGAAAGAAATAGAATACACATGGGCTATACAAAGTAGAAGAACAAAAGTGTACAAAGACCCAGTCCTATTCCACACACAAGTGATGATTCAAAGCTCTTGAACTCTTGAAAAACGTTTTTAATAATCTCTCTTGCTTAGGTTCTAGGAAAGATCATCAAACAACATTTATATAAACTTAAGCAAGTGGTTAAAACTGTTAGATCATAAATCAAAAACAGTTGGAATCATTTAAAAACAGTTTAAAATTCTTAACAGAATTTTGTTATAAAAACAATAGATTGTTTTCTAAAACAAAATATTGAAATAATTTTTTTGTTACGGATTTCATAAAAACAAGTAGTTGTTTTATCAAAATAACCGGTTGTTTTAGTTTGATGGTGAAGACAAATAAAGGAAAGCTTTTTCAAATCATTTTGAAAACCACTAAGTGTCAAACAACCAGTTGTTTCGACAATTCAACAGGTTGAAAAACTTGTCTTAGCCTCAATACCTTTGAGTAACAACTTTTTAAACTAGTTGATTAAAAAAGTAACTAACTAAAATTTCCCAGCTTTTAAGGAAAAATTTCTTTCAAAAGAGATGAAGAGTTAAGTGAGCTTGGATTAATACAAGATGTGAATTAACAAGTCAAAAACTACTAGATAACACACACACACATAGCAGCAAGGTCTTCAAGCTTTTCACACAAATGTGGAGGCATTAAAGCATCTTGTTCAACAATCTCCCCCTATTTGATGAAGACAAATCTCTGGTTTGTTTGTGTTGTAGTTTTTGAACTTGAAAGGTCCTGCAAAAGAGAATTGTATACAATACAAAATAAGTATAGCAGGAGGATAAAACAGTTTCATCAAGCACACTCAAAACCAGTTTCTGCATAATTCATAAGAAGAAAAAACAAAGTGTGGCAGCAACTCCATAGGTTGCATCAGGAACTTGCTCAGTTGGATTTTCAGTGCCTTGATCATCTTGTTCATGTTCAGATTGATTCCCAACATTTGGTGCAAATTGGTGTCCATCATTTGTTTAGTTTGAAAAGGACCCACACATTCTTCTTCTTTGCTAACCCATTTGTCACCAATTTTGGTAAATCCCATCTTGCTATGTGACCCATTATTAATTCCATGAGATGGTTTTACCACCTCTAACAATTATTCATCAAGATCAACTTCAAAATATTGAAGAAATTTATATATAAGAACAACATAAGGGAAATGATAATCACTTAACCTCAGATTTTTGCATATGCTCCTTGAAGAGATGTATTCAATTCATTTTGATGTTCTTCATTATGCATAAATTAGGACAAGGTCTTCTTCAATAAGAAAAACATGATTAATTCCCCTTGGAGTTAACATCCATGTGACAATGAAGGCAATGATCCTCTCATTCAATTTTAAAGCACCTACAGAAAAACCATTCACTCTCAAGTGAGGATTTTTTAGACAACTCACATAGAATTGGATTTTGTTGAAGTCCTCCACAACACCTATGTTCCCTTTGTTGATCCTTATCCCTGAGTATTTTAGTCTAATGATGGTAGTGGATACAACAAAAGTGATCTCCATATCTACCCCTTTGACATGTGAATACATGTTCTCACCATCAATAAGTAGATTTGTGTAAAATACCTTCACAAGATCTGGATAAGTGTTTCCAGACATCTCAAGAAATGTTCTTAGTTTATAATATTTCAAGACCTTCCTCACCTCCTTGAGATTTTGCTCCTTTAGCTAGTTGAAGGATATCAACTTTGGGTTATTGATGACCTTTCTACTTGTCTCGTGTAAAAAATTTCCAATTTTCTCATTGTCACGCGAAAACCAATTTTCAAGATGTCCAGCCCTTTTGATAGCACATGATTTATTTCTCTTTGGTGAGGGGGGTGAAGAGGCCATGATGTAGAAATGAATGTATGAAGGTGTACTGGAAGAACAGTTTCAAGTGAAGGTGCAAAAAACAAAACAGGTTTTTTTTTATGAAATATTCAGTTGAAAATCGTAAACATATATAAGCTGAAAAAGTTGGCCAAGATAAATTGGCTATTAGTGAGTTGTTTTTCCAAAGAAAAAGAATCTTCATTAGTGGAAAAGAGGCAATGTGTTAGTCTCAGTAGAAAAAGTTTTGACTGAACTTTTATTATGCTTGACCATTCATAAGAAAACTTGAATTTCCAATAAAGCAACAAAATATATTCCCTTATGATCAGATTCTGAGGCATATTTATTGCCTATTTGACCAACAATCGGTTTTGAAAAGGCAGAAATAGGTTTAACCATGTGTAAGCAATTTTGGCAGCTTTATGCAGAGGTGTCAGAGGCAAAACAACAAGTTGTTTTGAACTTTCAACTAGTTGTTTTACTGTGACAGCAAGTGAATATTTTCCAAAAAAAATTATCTTCCAAAGTGATGAAAAAATGCAATATGTAATTTGGTCATACCTTTGCACAGAGATAATCTCAATAGATTCACCCAAAAGAGTACTTTGAGATGTTTATATGGTCACCAAGGGACACTTACATAAGTTGAGAAATGAAAACACACATACTCTCTTTATTCTTGAAGTTTCTCTTTTGAGCAGTCACTATGCATGTGCCAAGGATGTCTCTTGACTTTCAAAGAACACTGCAAGACATATACATGGAGAAGTGCAGGCACAAAGACTGACTTTACTCTTGTTGGTTTTCCCTTAAGTAGTTATTCTTTAAACTCAAGATGTTTCTTGGCTACCAAGGATACCTACAAGAAAAGGTTAAGAAGCAAGATTTTGTCCCCTTATGAATGTGGGTCTAATAATGTTAGTAGGAACCTTAGGAACCCATTTCAAAAGACCTTTAGGAACATAAAGCCTCCTAACTTTGCAGAATTTAATAGTGTGGCCCCTTTTCATGTAGTAAAAGCATATTTTAACTGGATGTTTCGATAGAACAACAAGTTGTTTTTCAAAGAAACTTGAGAAAGGTTTTGAAAAAGGTTTGTTCTTGCTATTTGGATTAAATCCCAATCCAGTCTTGCCAAAAACACAGTTTTGATAAGCAAAAACAGTTTCAAGATTGTATTGGCCTTTGGAAAACTTATCCATAGTTTTTAAAAGATAGTGAACCTTCTTTTTGAAGGGAATAAGAGTTTTCACAAAAGCTTGAGTCAACACACTTACAATAAGAGTTTTGGTAAATCATTTATAGGTTTTCAAAATCAGTTTTTGAATTGCTTAACTCTTCTTCTAAGGTCTTGACTCTATCTTCCAACCAGTTGTTTAACCCTTTCAACCATTTATTCAATAGGGCTAGCCTGTTAGCTTCCTCATGAGTTTCTTTGAAGGCATCAAGAAGTTAACTATAGTTTTCAAAATTCAAAAAAGTGTTAGAACTTACACTGCTAGTTTTTGGACCTTCTTTTGCCATCAAACACAGATTGACTTCTTCATCTTCTTTTGATGATGAACTTGAGGATGATTCATCATTGTCTTGCCAAGATATGCAGGCTCTTCTTGCTTTGCCTCTCTTTTCAAACTTCTTGTTAGCCCCTTTCTCTTTGCTCTCATTGTTTAAACAATCAACCTTGATGAGACCCTGTTTCCCACATCCAAAACAAGTATAGTTTGTAGAATTAAATTCATCGACTATCTTACTATTATACCTATTTGATGGTTGGTTTTTGCCCTAACTGTTCTTCTTCAAGAACTTGCCAAACTTCCTTGTGAGAAAGTTGAGAGTCTCACTATCACTACACTCACTTGAGTCTTGATCACCCTTTTGACCAGGAGCTTTTAAAGCAATGTTTTTCACATGTTTTTCTTTATTTTCTTGGTCATTAAGTCGATTCATCTCAAACTCATGCTCTCTTAGCTTTCCAAACAAGGAGGCAGTGGTCAATGTAGTCAAATCCTTGGATTTAGAAATAGCACTGACCTTTGGTTGCCAAGATTTATCCAAGCATTTGAGGATCTTGATGTTCTCCTCTCTTTCAAAGATTTTGCGAAGACCAATGAGGTGATTTACCATGTGAGTAAATCTCTTCTGCACATTCGAGATGGTTTCTCCTTTAAGAATCCTAAACATTTCATACTCTTGGATCAAGACATGCTTCCTTGCCCTCTTCACATATGTTGTGCCTTCATGGGTAACTTCAAGGATGTCCCACATCTCCTTTGCAGATCCACATTGAGAGACCCTGAAAAATTCATCTGAATTCAAAGCATAAGTGATGATGTTCTTGGCAATGCAATCATATTGAGCCTTTTTATTTTCAATCTCAGTCCATTGGGACTAAGGTTTTTCATTAAAAATAACATCTTTTTCAAGCTTAGGTATAAAAGGGTCATTTGTGATAGCCTCCCAGATTCCTCTATGATTCAACAAAAAAAATCATTATTACCTTAAAAAATTGATAGTTCAGTCCACAAAACAAAGGTGATCTGTTTATAGAAGCACCCTCCCCAAAGGGTAGTTTTTCAGTCATTTTCAAAAAGGTTTTAAAATCTAAACTTGAGTAACTTTCAAGAACTCAACTCCTGATTCCAATTGTTAGAATTAGTAGCCTAAACAAGAGGGGGTGAGTTGTTTTCACAAGATTATCTAAAAGTTTGGAAGTAGAGTGAAAAGTCCTGAAAAATCAACCAATTGATTTTCTGTTCAACTGGATAAAAGTTTAGCTTTAATGTTCTTTATAGAAATTCAATTGGTTTTTTTCCGAAACAATAGGTTGTTTATACCAGCAGAGAAAGAACAAAGATTAAAACAGTTTAAAAGAGAAGGGATAGAGAGATTCACACAAAGAGGTTTATATGAGTTCACTCTTAACCAAGAGCTACATCTAGTCCTCAGCTAACCACTAAGAATTCACTATGTAATCAAACCTAGATTACAAAACACACGCAAGGAGTGATGATCTTGAACTCCTAAAGAACACACACCACTCCTTGGCAACACCACAGTTTTCAAAAACACTTTTCTAAAACTGTCTTACACCAAATACACAAAATTACAATGTTCAAAGTGAAAGAAATAGAATACACTTGGGCTATATAAAGTAGAAGAACAAAAGTGTACAAAGACTCAGTCCTATTCCACACACAAGTGATGCTCCAAAGCTCTTGAACTATTGAAAAACGTTTTTAATAATCTCTCTTTCTTAGGTTCTTGAAAAGATCATCAAACAACCTTTATATAGACTTAAGCAAGTGGTTAATTACCTGCTAGTATTTGCAGCCTTTACCTATTCCCAACCAAGCCTGGAAATCAATCTCAATGGATTTTATAACTAGATTACCTAAATCTAAGGGTATGACTGTTATTTTCGTTATAATTGACCAACTAACGAAATATTCTCATTTTTTGCCTTTATCTCACCCCTTTGGAGGGGTTGCGGTAGCAAAGCTATTTTTTATAATATTATCAAACTTCATTGATGGCCAACAAACATTGTTTTAGACATGGCATTGGATGAGGATGTGGCACTAAGGTTTTTTTGTAATTCTGATGGGAGTGATGTGGCATTGAGGGCAATTTTGTAAGAGTGTAAAGGGTTAGCGTTTGAGTGCGGGTGCGGGTGTGGAAGCGGAAGAGTTTCGAACGAAAGGGAGAAAGAAGCAATGACCTTGTCTGAGGGAAGGAGAAAGAAGTAGTGGGAAGCACAAACTAGGCAGTAGAACAAGCGAAGCGCAAACCATAAACATCTTTCTTGAGCAGTCGCCACTACTTCTTTGTTTGTTGTTCAAGTGTTCAACGTCATTGGCTTCATCATCAATCAGAACTGGCCCTATATTACACCGGGTACTCGAGCCAACCAATGTAATATATTGGCTTACCAACTGCACATTTAAGCCCCTATATTACACTGATTGGCTCGAGTAACCGGTGTAATACATGGCACAGCTTCCTGCAGACCTACTGTCACAACCAAAGTGGTTTTCCCGTGTGTGTGTAAGTGGTCACTTGTGTTATGTTATGGTTACAACTCTTCACACCTTCAACTGTCTCAAATGATCCAGGAATTTCTTATGCATCACCCCCACAACATTAAAAACTCACCCTTACAACATTAAAAATCACTTTCAATTTCGTCATTACAACCCTTTGTGCTAACCACGTGGTTACCCATGGCAGAACTGGACACCCACCCTACCAAAACTGGTTACCCAACCACAAGTTCCTCCACATGTACTGGCACACACAAAATTGGTTACTCGTGTGCCTTTAAGTGGTCACTTCTGTGACGTTTATGACACCCAAAAAAATTCAAAAAGTTCTTGAATATGGGACATATATTACATTGGTTAGATGACTTAACCGGTGTAGTATGAGCCATATATTACCCCAATGGCAAAACTGAAAACCCACCCTACCAAAACTGGTTACCCAGCCATAGGTTCCTCCACATGTACTCGCACACGCAAAACTAGTTACCCGTGTGCCTGTAAGTGGTCACTTTTGTGACGTTTATGGTCACCCACTCTTCATGAAAAAAAAATATAAAGTTTTTTAATATGGAGTAGATATTACACCCATGGCAGAACTGGACACACACCCTACCAAAATTGATTACCTAACCACAGGTTCCTCCACATGTATTGGCACACGCAAAACTGGTTATCCGTGTGCCTGTAAGTGGTTTCTTTTGTGACGTTAATGGCACCCAGTGATGTGAGTTGATTTTAGATTGCACATTTTAAAGGTTTTCGCTTTTGTTTAGATTTTGGATTTTAGCAATTTAAAGGTGAGAACACTAAGAAGATCCCCACTGGACACGAACTTAACCAAGTGGTTAAGTAAGTGTGAAGGTTCACTTCACAAGGGCAAAGAGAAAAACACAATAATATGGTGACAATGATGCAAAGGTGCGGAATTGAAGAGAACATAAAAGAGGAAACGAAACAAGACTAAAATGATAAAGAATGACTGAATGGAAGGAACATTAAAGAACATGAAATGGAAATGGATAATGACGCAAATAAAGAAGGAAAAAGATGAAGGGATGAAAAGAACTTATGGATTAGAAAGGGAATTCACGACACTTGGAGCAGAGGGGATTCCAAGATGAGTGATGCAAGAGCTGCCACTTGAGATGTCACTCACTCAAGAAAAGACCCAGAGTCGCCACTTAGGATACTACCCACCCAAGATAAGACCCAAATAAAAAGGAGTACTTAGACTCTTAATTCACTCAAGCAGAGTTTCTTTACTTAAAAAATTTCAATGTGTAAATATATGGAGGAAGACACCCTTTATATAGGAAGGAGTGACTTGGAGGGCAGGATGAGTGAGGGGTAGAAAAGGAAGGGGAGAGGGGCTACCAGGGTGTTGACCATGGTCAAAACCATCCCTTAGGCATAACTTCTAGAAGCTAGGGCTACATTTTAACCCTAATGGACTAGGCACAAACTAAAATGATAAATACACCCCTATTATACTAAATGAACATACTCTAGCCTATTCTACTATTTGAACCCCAAAGTGAACCCAAATTATTTACAACATGTTTTTATTGTTAAGAAGACCAGAAGAAAAAACAATTGATGTTCTGGTGTATGCCCTATTCTTCTTCTGGTAAGGTTTGTCGGGTCTTTGGTGGGGCCTTGACTTGATTGCTGAGATGACTGCTCACCGTGTGAATTGTCTCTTGAGTCCTTAATTATCTGTTTGTCTTCTTGATTATATCAACCTGTCTTCATGAAAAAAAAGTCAAAAAGTTTTTTAATATGGAGCATATATTACACCAATTAGATGACTTAACCGGTGTAATATGGGTCATTATGAGTAAAAAACATAATATATCACACTGGTTGTTACTAAGAATTTGTGTAATATATATTTTTACCCTATTTTGAAGCTCACCCCTCACCGCTCATTCGTGCTACTATCCTATTTTGAACTTTACATCACCGAATGCAATCTGACTTTGTCACGTCATTGTCATGTTTACAACATCAAATGTGTTACTGTGCAATGGTGTCAATAGATCGAGACTCATAAAAAAATTGAAATTGATTATAAAGAAGAAGATAATAATGTATGTGTACTTTAATAAACATTACTAAATAGAAGTTATATATAGAAAATATATAAACTGAATTTAATATTGTTTTAAGAACTAAGAATTTTATTTTATTTTCATCATTTTAAATTTCCACAGTAAATATATTTTTTTCTTTATTACATAATCTAAGAATGCACGGGTACGCCACGATCAACAACTAACACTCGACGTCTCTCTCTAACCATTGTCTCTTCCTCTGTCTGTTTCATAGTGGCTTTTGAATTTGAAGTTTCTTCTTCTTCTTCTTCTTTACCAGAGCAACACCAACCTTCGATTCGCTTTGAGGTTTTTATATTTGTTTGTGTGAAATCTGAATGCGCTAATGGCAACAACATCCTCTGAATCCAACGAGGCATCAGATCACGTGGTTGAGCTCATCGTGCGCGATGTATCAGCACCTTCTTCTGCTGATGCTGAAGCCGATTCCGAAGAAAAAGACCAAATTGCCCCTCTTCTCTCCCAAGAAAGACCTAAGATCAACATCTTCACTGCTTCTTACCCTCGCACAAAACCCAGAGTACTTTCTTTTCATTTGCTTCCTCTTTCTCTCTCATATTGCTTGTGATAAAGAAATGAAAATAAATTGAACTCTCCTAAGTTTTTTTCAATTCGCTGTCACAAACTTTGACGTCCTTTACTGCATAATTATAGATTTTAACATGATATTTCCTTTAAAATTCACATTTACTTATAATTATAACAGAATTCTGTGAATGGGCTACATTACGTAGGGATTCCTCAATTTGAGTTTTTTGTTAGTGATGATTTGGAGTTGGGACTTGGGGGCTGGCTCAGTGATGATTTGGATCGGGGATCATTATGTAGATTTTTTTTGGATGGGTGTGTAGTATGCAGGTGTTTTGGGTCGTGCAGGAATACATAATGTAAGGGACTTTTGTTTGAATGTTTGAGTGTTGTGTTTCATTTTTATGTAATCGGTTTGGGTATCCCTTGTACCCTGTTAATGTAATATATGTTTATTAGCTGATGAAAAATATAGGGATTCCTAAAGTGTATCTTGCACATGCCAGGATGAATAGCGGAGTGACGTAGATGAACATTAAGAGTGCAATGAAATATATTTAGTTTGTAAATAATTAGTAGTCCTGCACATTACGGTGTTACTGTTTCGTGTTTATAGTGAACTCTTTATTTGGTTACATATTACATTACGAATATGTTTTAAAATTGTGAATCTTTTGGTACATTGATGTGTCGTTACACTTATAATTTGCTTTGAACCAGAAGTTTATAATAAAATTGAAATTATAAGAAACAGAGAGACATTGGGCTTAACTGTGTTTTTGAGACTCTAGAGGTGCTTTATTTATATAGAGAAAATAGAATCAATATAATAAATAGAGGAAATAAAATAGAATCAATATAATAAATAAAGGTAATAAAATAGATAAAACCAGAAGGAGTAGAGTGTGAGAAGTGTCCCAAATATCAAAGTGAACTAAGATTAATGAGATGAAGCTCATTACAATCATGTAAGGCAACATGAATTTGCCCAATATAAGGCATATATAGGGCCCTCAAATCGTCGTGGAGCAAGAAGTGTCAAGTGATCTTGGCTTTCACCGTACAGATGTTGTGTGTTGTATGTATATTGGGTACGAATGTTACTCTAAACTGATGCACGTGTCTCATGGGGACAAAAAATAGGTTTGAGTGAGGTGTCGATAGTAGATTTGATAACATTAGATAGTTGAAAATCAATTGTTATCTAATGTTCATGTTCTTATGTAGGAACAGATTCAACAATGGTAGTGAGATGAGATTTGTCTCAACTCACTAACCATATCCAACTTTGGAAGCCTAATTTGAATATTAGAAAAAATGAGAATTTGTTTTTAATTTTGATTGGATGTTGGAAGACATTTGTTTTAATCTGGAAAAATAATGAAATAACTTGAGAGAAAAATTGATTGAATCACCAAATGAACTCCTAAGGAGTCGCTACCATAAGGGTTGGGTCGCATGGAGGAGGTGACTTGTGAGGCACCACACATATTTCGGTGGGAGCTGTAGAGCTGTGCGAGAGATGATATTCATGAGGGCATGTCGATGGGTGGTTTATCTCGGTGTATGATTGGATAGATAAGCTTAGTGTGATCCCAACTTTGAGCTTGTCGGAGCAGATGGAAGTCATAGAAAAACTTATCAAAGATGGCTCCAGAATGGTGCACCCGAACTTGATAGATTGTGGGTCTATTGGGCAAATACAGTTTTTTTAAAGAATCTAAATACCATGTTAAACTATAAGAAATAGAAAGACACTAAGCTAAAACTGTGTATTTTTGAAACAACACATGTACTTTATATATATTTAGAAAACAAAATCAATACAATAAATAGAAGAGATATGGTATCCTCTAATAATAAAGGTATTATATGGGAATAAATAAAAATGTTCTTAATTATACATGTAGAATCTGAATACTCGTGATTATAAAATATTTGCACCTTATTTCTATAATATGATAGTAAATATCATAGATACTATAAAATTTTGTTATATTGATGTGTTGTTGTACTTATAATTTGTTTTAAAATTCAATCTCAAGTATTGGCTTCATACCTTAGTATATGTCTAGAAGCACAATGAATTGAATAAAAACAAGACTGATATGTAATGTAATGGATGGGGTTTTATACTTGTGGCTGAGTAAACTACGAATTTGCTTTGAAACAAATTTTGTCTATTCTAGATTCTTGCGTGGCTTGTATTTATGATTTTAGAATAAAGGAAAGTTGGTTTTCTGTGTTCCTCTTAAAAGGAGAAAAAGAAAATAGATAATACAAAGTGAACAATGAACTAGAGTTAATTTCTCTGCCTTATATTTTATTGCAGAATGAGGTGACAAGATTACTTGAGTATGAGGAATCTTCGTTCACTCATTTTATATTGTGGGTGTGGAATGGGTCCAAATACTCTGGTTTACTTTGTATGGCTCTCTCATCTACCATCTACTTTCTCATGGGGGTTCTTACCAATATATTTTCTGGTAATGTTCTATTGTTCAGCATGGTATGTTGTATGTTCTGTTCGACATTATGTATTTGCAGAATAAGGAAAACAACCAATGAAAAAGTATTTAGTTGAAAGTATCTAGCAATTTTGATTGTGAATTTCCTTGGTGTTTAACTTTTAAGTTTAATCTTACTATTTTGTGTCTCTTCTACACGGTTTGCATCTAGAGCTGGATCAACGTTTGGAACTAGATCAACATCTAGTGCTTGGCTTCGTCTAATGCGTGTACTTCGTCTAACATATGTACATTATTGGGGTGCATGTACATTGTCTAGCGCTTCTTGCAATCTTTAACATTAGTACGACTCTTTTGGTCTTGTAGCATATCGTTTGTTGATGCTTGTATACTTGCATCTTGTTGAGACTTCTCCAACTTTGGTGACGCCTGCATCTTGTGATTATTTTGGTCTGATGCTTTTCTAGTTGAGTCTAGTCTTCAACAGACTACCTCTAGTGATATAAGCTATGTTTAGAGCAGTGAGCATGCCTCTGTCTTTTATAAATGATGTGTCTACATGAACTTGTTTTATCTCGCATCTTGTACTTATTGCGTGACTTGCATCTTGTTAACTTTCTATTCTTTGTACAAGAAATATCTTATATTATCTTTTGCTTTTGTCTAGTACTTGTGTCTCACTAGGTAGCTTATATCAGACGAACCAAACTGTCTTGTTTGTTATTATCAAAACTTGGGTGTCAATGGCAAGACTATAGGATTAAGACTTGCATCTTATCATTGGACTTGTCCATGCCTTAATAGAGTGTAGTTAAGGTAGATAAAAATCCAAACAAAGTCTATAATTCTAGAAGATAAATTAGAAAATCAAACAAATGAAGGTAATTAGTTATTATTACCTTTTACTAACTCCATTGACAAGACTTTGCATCTTCTGTTTAGCAATATCCATTTCTTCATAAATAAATCTCATGGTTGATTTCTCATCTAAATCCACGATGTGCAACACATCAGGTAGAAAAAAATCCAAACAAAGCCTATAATTCTAGAAGATAAATTAGAAAATCAAACAAGTGAAGGTAATTAGTTATTATTACCTTTTCCTAACTCCATTGACAAGATTTTGTATCTTCTGTTTAGCAATATCCATTTCTTCATAAATAAATCTCTTGGCTGATTTTTCATCTAAATCCACCATGTGCAACACCTCAGGTAGGGGAAGAACACTCGTGCAATTCAAAATATTTTTCCAAAACCCCTCATCCAGTATCAAATTTCCCCTCCATCTCTAGTTTTTACAAATTGATTAGATTGCCACACCTTGAATGTGAACATCCTAATAAGTGATCCTTTATTTCCATTCAAGCATCCCAACGTCAAATAAAAAGTGGCAAAACGAGTATTAGACAAATATGTTCCTTTAGTAAATTTTGTGTAATAAGGTAATAAGATTAGTTCTTTAATAAATGTAGGTTGTGATTTTTTTTACCACTCGCTATTGTCTCTTGATGAAGTGATATTTTCTTATCAAAATTCCCAACATTAAATAAATGCAATGAGCTGCATTGCACAAGGTGTCCGATATAACTTATGTCTCTTATTTTGCTAGTTACAATTAGGATCACTTTTCCTTCTGCCAACCTCCTCAACATCGTCCATCAACATTAGTTGCCTTACATATGTCAGAAGCATCATTTGACTTGAAAAAGACAATAAACAATCCCCTTAGGACTATTTACCAATAAATTAAGTATAGTTTTCATCCTACTATCGATCCATCACCTATCATTATTGTGCACCCATTTTTCTTCTAAAAAGTTTATGTTCATCCAAGTTTTGAATGGTCTATCCATCCTTTTGCTTCATATATTTCACCCTAATTTCAAGGTATGATGGTGGCTTAAATCAGATACTGTTAGATATTATTAGATATAATTAGATATTATTAGATATAATTAGATATTATGAGATATTATAGATATTACTAGATATCTCTATTTTTGTAATGGGCTTAGCCCATATGTTTCTTTTCCAATATACCCAAGGGATTACCTATTATTTCTTTTCCTTTTAATATGGTATCTAGAGCATAAGGTTAGGGTTCAATTTTTTTGGTGAACCCACTGTTCACTGGAATTTTCCAGCCACTGCCCCATCGTCTCGCTGGAGCCGCCACCGTCGCCACTTCGCCAAAGCCGCCGCCGGAATCGTTGCCGGAGACGCTGCGTGAAACCGCTGCCGGAGCCTTCATCTTTGTTGCTGCACCAATTGACCGGTGACTGGATATGTCTTTATCCTCTATGGCTTCTTCCGCTTCCGCTGCCACTATGGCTTCTTTCGCTTCCGTTGCCACTATGGCTTCTTCCGCTGCCGCTGTTGCTACTTTCGCTGTCATTATGCCGGATCCATCTATTTATACTAATTATGTCAATGTTCAACTCTCAATTGACAAATTGGATGGAACCAATTATGACACTTGGGCCTCAGATATTAAGTTATGGCTTAAGAGTCAAGGTTATGTTGATCATCTTACCCATCCTAATGTTGCTGAAAATGAGGTTTCTTGTTGGTTAAATGTTGATGCTCAATTATGCATTGTTATCAAATCTACCATTCACTCATCTTTGAAACAAATTTTTCGTACCTATGAGATATGTTCAGAAGTTTGGGAACAAACAAAATTATTATACACCAATGATACTCAACGTCTTTAGGGTGTGTGTCAAAATCTCCTCACAATTGTTGCTCCCAAACGTCTTGATGGTACAATGGCAGAATATCTAGGTAAGCTTCATGCTCTTCTTCATGATTTTAATGAGTTATTACCTTCTGCCCCCACTCCTTCCCAAGAACTAGAACAAAGATCCAAGTTTTTCATGTTATTGGGTTTACATGGCCTTCCTGATGATTATTCTCATGTTCGTGATCAAATATTTGGATCTCCTATCGTGCCCAATTTTACTTCCACTTCTTCTACCCTTCTGCGTGTGTCAGGTAAACACACCACTGATATAACGTCTCATGTTGATGACTCTTCTGCTTTACTTTCTCAGCATAATGATCGTACCCACCCTCACAAGCCGGGCAAAGGGCGTCACAAGTGTGACCATTGTGGCAAACTTGGCCACAAAATTGACAGATGCTATGCCTTACATGGTCGTCCTCCTAAATCTGTTGCGGTTGCTCAAACTGCTCCTGTGCAACCTTCTACTGTGGACCATACTTCAATTGATACCCCAGGCCAACTTGCTATTTTCAATGAATTTCTTAATTGGTATGAGGATCGTTAGAACTCTAGTTCCACGGCTTCTATTGCACATTCAGGTACATCTTTTGTTGGCCTCACTCACTCTACTTCCCTTGGCCCTTGGGTTCTAGATTCAGGTGCCACAGATCACATTACTGGTAATCAATCTTTTTTCTCTTCCCTATCTACTACGGGTTATTTACCTTCAATTACCATGGCCAATGGATATAAGGTACCATCACATGGTGTGGGTATTATTAACCTTTTTCCTTCTTTATCTATTGATAATGTTCTTTATGTCCCTGGGTCTCCATTTAACTTATTATCCATTAGTCCTCTCACTCGTTCCCTTGATTGTGTTATTTCTTTTACCAAAGATTCTGTTTCTTTACAGGACCGGAGTTCGGGACGGATGATTGGCACCGAATGTGAGTCTCATGGACTTTATCAACTAAAAATCTCTGCACATGTTGGCGCGATTATGGATTCTCCATCTCTCATTCATGCTCGGTTGGGTCATCCTAGTCTTGCCAAGATGCAGCAACTTGTTGCAAGTTTGTCTAATGTGTCTAGTTTATCGTGTGAGTCGTGTCAGTTAGGGAAACACATTCGTAGTTATTTTCCTAGTAGTGTCTCACAACGTGCTTCATCTCCTTTTGCCTTAGTTCACTCTGACATTTGGGGACCAAGTTGTATTAAGTCTAATTTAGTATTTCAATATTTTGTTACTTTTATTGATGATTATTCAAGATGTACTTGGGTGTTATAATGAAAAACCGTTCTGAGATGTTTTCAATATTTCAAATATTTTACAATGAAATTAAAAATCAATTTGGAATTTCCATTCGCATTTTGCCCAGTGATAATGGACGTGAGTATCTTTCTCATACTTTTAAAAATTTTATGGCTTCTCGTGGTATTCTTCATCAAACTTCATGTGCTTATACACCTCAACAAAATGGGACAGTTGAGCGCAAGAATAGATATCTTATTGAAACAACTCGTACTATTTTAATCCATGGTGATGTTCCTCAGCGCTTTTGGGGTGATGTTGTTCTTAGTGCATGTTATCTCATTAATCGCATGCCATCTTCTGTTTTAGATAACAAAATTCCTCATTCTATTTTATTACCCTCTCCACTCTTTACCTCCCAAAGTTTTGGGTCCACATGCTTTGTTTATAATTTTATTCTTGGTCTTGATAAATTATCTCCTAAGTCATACAAATGTGTGTTTTTGAATATCTTTTTGAGCTACATATCTGAATCATAAATCAGTTGTTAAATACTCAGTACTGTTTGAGTTAGTACTCAATATATGGATTTTGCATCTTAAGTATTAGTAACGGACTCAAGCAGTATTCAAACAGGCAGTGGATGCAACACAAGACTCTCTTGTAATCATTCTCAATAATATAATTTTGCATCTTAAGAATTTTGACATACTATGTATGTTAGTTATACCTTCTAATTCTATCAGTATTTGTTATATTATTATTTAAATACTCAATTAAATTTAAAATATACATTTTATTTATCTATTGTGTTAAATTTAAGATATATTTTCAAGATTTACAGTTCTCGTTTTTACTTTTCAATTTGTTTTAGGTGTTTCCCATTTTAATTTTTACAATAACAATTTTGATTTGGCAGTTCAGGCAATTCCTTTGTTTGAGACCGCTTTTGCAAGATGTGCAATTACCTTGATACTGTCATATTTGTGGTTGAGAAGGAGTGAAGAACCATTATTTGGAACATCCCAAGTTAGAATCATTTTACTTTCAAGGGCCCTTACAGGATGTATATCAATGTCAAGTTTTATATATTGGTAAGTGGTCATAGTTTTTCCCTCAATTTTAATTCCTTTCAGCATTTCATTTGTCCTTTTGGTAATTTTTCTCTACCAGACTTTACCCCTTCAATATTTATCTTTCTATTCTCATAAAAATGTCATAATTTTAGAATATTTCATCGTACTTTTAGGATGTTATTTGATACTGGATGATATTGTTTTCTTCAATGTTTAGTTTTTCATACATGATATATATTATTGCACTAATTCTTAGAAGTACAATAATGGATAAAAGCTTTAGCAAAAGAATTTGAATTGCATTTTGTAGCTGATCATGCAAGTTGTAACTAATGATAAGAATCTAAAGACAATATTCTTCATATTAAGCTTTGTAAAACTTTTCATTTGTAATTTGACATCCCAATGATTTGCTTAATAAATAAAGTTTAGTGCAACTCACTTATTCCTTTTCAACCTTTTATTTCTATTAAACTCTAGGAAAGAAAGGAACATTCATATGAAATTGCGTGTTTATGAGACATGAATATACTTTATATATTGTGAAAAAGAAATTAGTGTAATACTGAAGACTGAAAATATGATAAAAAGAGCTTAAGAGATTAGGTATCTCTCAACTGATCTTTGTTATTTATAGAAGGAAATTACATCAGGAACATCAAAAGGTACAAGAAAAAGGTTGTATCTAGGTAATTAATGTTAATAAGTAAACAACTCATAGGTACAAAATATAGTAGTTTTCTATACAAACTACTTACTACCTATATTTAATACCTATTGCAACATTCCCCTTCAAGTTGGAGCATACAAATTGTATGTACCAAGCTTGGAAGAAATAAATTCAATTTGAGGTCCCCTAAAGGATTTTGTTAACACAATTGCAAGTTTATCATTTGAATCCTACAAACTCACTACAAATTTCCTTGGACAACAATTTTTCCCAAATAAAATAATAGTCAAGTTCTATGTGTTTAGTCCTTTCATGGAACTATGGATTGGAAGAAATGTGGATAACAATTTTGTTATCACCGTACATTTTCATTTGTTTGTTCTAGAATTTTAATTCTAGAAGAAATTGTTAAACCTGGACAAGTTCACTAGTGAGAGACGTCACTGTCCTATATTCAACTTCAACTCTAGATCAAGCAACCACACTTTGTTTAATGTTTCCTCTAATGAGAACACAATACCTGTAGTGAAGTGTTTATCCATAGGAGGTCCTGCTCAATTAGTATGACAATACCCAAAAATTTGGGTATTCCCTTTATCTTCATATAATAAACCTTGTCTTGGAGCCCTTTTGAGGTATCTTCAGATACGAATGGTAACATTCCAATGATCAATACAAAGATTTTGCATAAACTGACTAACAACACCCACTGCAAAAGATACATGGGGTCTAGTAGTAGGGAGATAAATAAGTTTCCCAACAAGTCTTTTATATCTCTTTGGAGAGGTTCACCTTGACCTGCCATTAGTTTTGGTTTGGATCCATTGGGCTATCTATTGGTCTACAGTCAATCATGTCGGTTTCTTTCGTGATATGTAAAGCGTATTTCCTTTGAGAAACTACAATACCTTCCTTTGATTGAGCCACTTTAATGGCTAGAAAGTATGAGACTTCCAAGATCTTTGGTTTGAAAGTGATTACATAACTGTTTCTTTAGCTGTGAGATTCTAGTAGCATAATTTCCTATAATAACCATGTCATCATCATACACAATTAAGTAAACACATTTTCTAGATGAGGTGTGACAATAAAAAACCGAATGATCTGCCTTACTGTTTTCATTCCAAAAGTTTGAACAATGTGATACAATATTCCAAATCAAGCATGAGGAGATTGCTTGAGACCACAGAGAGACAAATGTTACTTACCAACCAAGCCAGATTCCCCTTGAGCAACAAAACCAGGAGATTGCTCCATGTAAATATCCTCTTCTTGATCACCCGTGAAGGAAAACATATTTAATATCTAATTGACGAAGAGGCTAATCAAGTATAGCTACCATGGAAAAGAAGACACGCACAATAGTCATTTTGGCTACGGGAGAAAATGTATCACCATAATCAAGGCCATAAATATGAGTATATCCTTTGACCACCAATCTAGCTTTGAGGCTATCAACTTCATTTGGCCCAACTTTAATGACATAAACTCAACGACAACCAACAACCTTTTGTTTAGGTGGAAGAGGAACTAAGTTCCATGTACCATTATGTTCAAGAGCCTACATTTCATTAATCATGGTTTGTTGCCATCCAGGATGATCAAGTGTCTCTTTCACATTTTTAGGAATTGTAATGGAAAATATAGAGCAAACAAAAGAACAATAGGAGGGGGACAAATGATGATAACTTGGAAAATTATAAATAGTTGCGTGCAGTGTGAGTACCTTTTCGAATGGCAATAGGCCAATTGGAATCGTCATTAATATTAGGAGGCATAGTATGGAACAACGATGGTGAAAGACTTGATGAACAAGACTCACCATGCAGTCTTGGACCTGTCATTAGAGTTAGTCATTGGGAGGTGATAAAAGGAGGAGATGGTCCAGGTGAATTGGGCTAATGAGAAGAATTTAAATTATTCAGAGTCATTGGAACAATGTTTGGAGTAAGATACACAGGGCTCCACTAAAGCATAGGCAAGACTTGGTGGACAACATTAACATCTTATGTGGAGGAAGAGAAGAAAGGAGTTTCTTGAAAAAAGGTGACACTTGCCGACATGTAATATCTTCTAGTGTCAGCTGAATAACATCAATACCCTTTTTGAAGACCAAAATATCCTAAAAAGACAAATAACTCGAGCTGAAAGTTTATCCCAACTTGGAGACATATCATGTACAAAACACACAACCAAAGACTCAAGGAGATTGTGAAACAAAGGTTCATCTGGAAACATAATGGAATATTGAACTTTATTGTCCCCTAGATTCATGTCCTTCACTAGTCAGTTGACATGTACTATGTTCTTGTATAACAAAAGAATTTTCATAAAAGGTTATTGAATAATTTAAAGATTTAGTTATTTGATTTAAGGAATTTAGGTTAAAGGGACAAATCGAACATGCTTTAGGTTCAAAGACGGAGAAAGGGAGATTGGACCAATTCTTTGAGAAGTAACTTTGGATCTATTTGTTAAAGTATTAAGATAAGATTTTTAGTATGATAAAGGGAAGAAAATAAGGCAACATTACCAGAAATATTATCGGAAGGTGGCGGGTGACCTTCACACGCCTAGTTGTAGTAGATGGATATGACATACATGGCAGGGCGTGCCAGAGAAACAAAGGATGTGACTAGGTGGGTTGGACGTCGCATGATGAGACACACCTGATTTGATGATCGTTGAAGAAAAAGGTGGTTGGCCTACAACAAAAGCAGTGTATTCATTAAAATCATGTGAAGATCCAAACGAGGTGTTTGTTGTAACAAAACTTTGATTGGGAAGAACAACAACAACGGAGATGGATGTGGACGGCAAGGGATAATCACAAAACTAACAGAGAGGGATCAACCTCCTTTGATACCAACTTAAGACTTCTCTCGAATGATCTTTACTATTTATAGAAGAAAATTATATCAGGAACATCGAAAGGTACAAAAAAAAGGTAGGTTGTTGAATGTAACGGACTTAGCCCATAATTTTTATTATTCTGATATTATATTATTGATTCTGTTATTATGTTATTGATTCTGTTATTATTTTCATTTATAAATAAAAACTACCATGTGTGTATTTTACACAAGGGATATCAATCCTATATTTATCTTCATTCTTAATATGGTATCCAGAGCCTAGGGTTAGGATTCAATGTTTTTTGGGTGAACCCATTGTTCACCATCAGCCGCCACCACTGGCGTCAGAGCTACCATCGTCGGAGTTACCTTTGTCGGAGTTGCTGCTGTTGTCACCAATTGGATGGCAACCAGATCTATGGATTCGTCTCTTACCACTATGCCCAATCCATCTATCTATACTAATTATCTCAATGTTCATCTTTCTATTGGCAAATTGGATGAAACTAATTATGACACTAGGGCCTCAGATATTAAATTATGGCTTAAGAGTCAAGATTATGTTGATCATCTTACCCAATGTGTTCACATTGTTGTTGCAGATGATGCTTCCCGTTGGTTGAAAATTGGAGCTCAATTATGCATTGTTATTAAATCTACTATCACTCATTTTTATTACAAATATTTCGTGTTTTTGAGATGTGTTCATAAGTTTGGGAACATGCGAAATTATTATACACCAATGATACTTAACGTCTTTTATGGTGTGTCAAAATCTCCTTATTGTTGTTGCTCCCAAACATCTTGATGGTACCATGCCTGAATATTTGGGTAAACTACATGCTCTTCTTCATGATTTTAATAAATTATTGTCTCCTACCTCCACTCCTACTCAAGAACTATAGCAACGGTCCAAGTTCTTCATATTATTGGGCTTACATGGCCTTCCTGATATTCTCATGTCCATGATCTGATTTTAGGATCACCTGTTGTTCCCAATTTCACTTTCACTTGTTCTACCCTTCTGCGTGTGCCAAGTAAACACATCACTGATATACCTCTTCTGCTTTAATCTCAGCGTTATGATCACTCACCCTTCCAAGTCTGGCAAAGGGTGTCACTGGTGTAAACATTGTGGCAAACTTGGCCTCAAAATTGATCGGGTGTTATGCCTTACATGGTCATTCTCCTAAATATGTTGTGGTTGCCTATAATGTTCCTGTGCAACCTTCTACCATGGACCCTACTTCATCTGATATCTCAGGCCAACGTGCAATTTTCAATGAATTTCTTAAATGGTATGAGGGTCGTCAAAACTTTGGTTCCACTGCTTTTGTTGCACATTCAAGTACACCTTTTGTTGGCCTTACTCCAATTCTCTTGGTCCTTGGGTTCTCAACTCAGGTGTCACCGATCATATTACTGGTAATAAATCTTTTTTCTCTTCTTTGTATACCTTCGATTATTTACCATCCATCACCAATGGCTCTAGGGTCTCATCCCATGGTGTTAATACTATTAATCTTCTTCCTTCTTTATCTATTGATAATGTTCTTTATGTTCATAGTCTCCCTTTATCTTATTATCCATTAGTAGTCTAACTCGTTCTCTTGATTGTGTTATTTCATTTACCAAATATTACAGGACCGGAGTTCGAGACAGATGATTGACACCGAATGTGAGTCTCATGGTCTTTACCACCTACAAACATCTGCAAATGTTGGCACGGTTAAGGATTCTCCATCTCTCATTCATGCTCAACTAGGTCATCCTAGTCTTGTTAAGATGCAACACCTTGTTCCAAGTTTGTCCAAAGTGTCTAGTTTGTCTTGTGAGTCATGTCATTTAGGTAAACAAAGTTGCAAGTCTTTTTCTTGTAGCGTCTCACAATGTGCTTCATCCCCTTTTGCATTAGTTCACTCTGACATTTGGGGACCAAGTCCTATTAAGTCTAATTTACGATTTCAGTATTTTGTTACTTTTATTGATGATTATTCAAGATGTATTTGGTTATTTTTAATGAAATCTCGTTCTGAGTTGTTTTCTATATTTCAATCCTTTTATAACGAAATTAAAAATCAATTTTGAGTTTCAATTCAAGTGATAATGCTCGTGAGTATCTTTCTCATTCTTTTACCACTTTTATGAAATCTCATGGCATTCTTCATCAAACCTCATGTGCTTAAACCTCTGAACAAAATGGGGTGGCTGACCGCAAGAATAGACACCTTGTTAAAACTACTCGTACTATGTTACTTCATGGTGACATTCCTCAACGTTTTTGGGGTGATGTTGTTCTTAGTGCATATTATCTAATTAATCGTATGTCATCTTCGATTTTAGAGAATAAAATTTCTCATTCTATTTTATTTCCTCGTGAATCTCTTCATCTCTTACCACCTAAAGCTTTTGGGTCTACATGTTATGTTCACAATTTTTGTCCTGGTCTAGATAAATTATCTGCTAGGTCACACAAATGAGTTTTTTTGGGTTTACTAGATCTAAAAAAAATATAAATGATTTTCACTTTCTTTTAACCGTTATTTCATTTCTGGAAACGTTGCCTTCATTGAGTCTTTATTTATTTATTTTAAGTCTTTATCTTCTTCACCTGTGTCTCCATCTAAACAATTACATATTCCAGTTGTCTTTGATCCTTCCGTTATGTCTAGTGTGCCTAAAGATTCTCCTCTTCTACCACCTCTTCAAGTTTACAGTCATCGTCAGTCTTCCCATCGTCCACAGGATGACTCTCTTCTAGTGCCAAATCTTCCGTCCCTTCCGGCTCCAATAGTTGAACCTGATATTCCCATTGCCATTCGTAATGGTATACGTTATACCCGTAATCAATGTTGTCAAACTCGTAACTCGGAGGCGGATCAGAGAGATAAAAAAAACTCGTAACTCGGAGATCGTAACTCAACTCGAAAGAGTTACTATTCGAGTTACTATACATAAGATAATTCATGAAACGGTCCAAATTCATAATTTTGAGTAAGCTATGATTTTTATTTAGGATAAGAAAATGTGTTGGAGATGAAAATAATTGTAATTTTTTAAATGGGCCCAAAAAACCTAATTTTGAGTAAGATGTGAATTTTATTTAGGGTTTCAGCTGCACATAAACAGAGCACATTCCATATTTAAATTTTAGTTAGGTTTTATTAGGTTAAAATTGAAATGGGCCTTTGGTATCTGTCTCTTAAGTAAGCTATGATTTTTATTTAGGGTTTCAGTCGCACACTACACCACATTCCATATTTAAATTTTGAATGAGGTTTTATTAGGTTAAAATTGAAATGGGCCTTTGGCCCAAAGTTATGTCTCTTAAAATTTAGGTTTAGGTATGTGCTGCCCGCATCTCTTCCTTCCTTATGCGCGGCGCCACCGCAACTCCTCCTTTCTTATGCACGAAGCCGTCGCAACTCCTCCTTCTTTATGTGCGGCGCCGTCGCAACTCCTCCTTCCTTGTGTGCGGTGCCGTTGCAGCTCCTCCTTCCTTATGTGCGGCGCCGTTGCAGCTCCTCCTTCCTTATGTGCGGCGTCGTCGTAGCTCCTCCTTCCTTATGCTTCGCCAACGTCATAGCATGCGTTTGCAGTGGTGTGCGAAGGCGGCGACGACGTTTGCGGAGGTACTGAAAGGCGGCGGCGAGCACGAGCGGCGCATTAGGGTTTTTTTTGGACCGCGTCATGGATCGCGGAAGCTCATGGATTGTTCGATCCAACCCTTGGATCACTGGATCGCTCCGATCCAGAGAGGGTCCGATCCCACCTCCGATCCAACTCGTTTTTGCCTAAAAGGATCGTAAATGCACAAGATTGGCGAGTTAACTCGCGATCTTGACAACATTGCCTGTAATCCCTCTCCACATTATAATGCTTTAATTTACTATTGACTATTTCAACCCTTTTTACTGTCACTCAAGCGTTGGGTGTATCCATCTTGTAGTATATGTTGATGACATTGTTCTTACAAGCAGTGATCACCATGGCATCTTACAGGTTAAACAACACCTTTGTCAACATTTTCAGACCAAAGATCTTAGCAAACTCATATTTCTTGAGGATTGAGGTAGCACAATCAAACAACGGTATTGTTATTTCTCAGAGAGGACGTACGCATTATATATTTTGGAGGAAACTGGATTAACGAATTCAAAATCAGTTGAGACACCTATGAATCCTAATGTCAAACTCGTACCTAGTTAGGGGAAGCCTTTCTTAGATCCTAAGAAGTACAAAAGATTAGTTGGAAAGTTGAACTACCTTACTGTCACTCGTCCAAATATCTCATTGGTTGTTATTGTGGTGAGTCAATTCCTTAATTCACCTTGTGTTGACCATTAGAATACATTAATGGTTCTTTTGAAAAAGGCTTGTTATATGATCACAATAATCATACTAGAGTTGTATGTTATTCATATGCTGATTGGGAGAGGGTCACTATCTGATAGAAGATCTACTTCCGGATATCGTGTTTCTATTGGTGATAATTTATTTTCTTAGAAGAGCAAGAAACAAAATGTTGTGGCAAGATCTAGTGTTGCAGCAGAATATAGAGCTATGGCTTCAACTACTTATGAGTTTATTTGGCTTAAACAGTTACTCAAAGAATTGCAATTTGGAGAATTCAATCAAATGACACTCATCTGTGATAATCAGGTTGCTCTTCATATTAGCTCAAATCCCGTCTTTCATGAAATGACCAAACATATTGAGATTGATTGTCATTTCATTCTAGAAAAGATTGTTTGGAGATATCAAGACTGAATTTGTTAATTCGAATGGTCAATTAGCAAATATTTTCACTAGATCTTTACAGGGACCTATAATTGATTATATTTCTAACAAGTTTGGTACATGTGATTTATATTTACCAACTTGAGGGGGAATGTTGAATGTAACGGGCTTAACCCATATTATTATGTTATTGATTTTGTTATTATTTTTATCTATAAATAAACACTCTTATGTGTGTATTTTACACAATTGATATCAATCCTATATTTATTTTATTCATTCTTAATATAGGTAATTAATTCTATTAAGTAAACAACTCATGGGTACAACGTGTATAACAGTTTTCCAATACAACTACTTACTACCTATATTTAATACCTAACAATAATAAATTGGGGAAATGTGTTATCCTCTAATAAAAAAAAATATGATATAGGAATAAATAGAACATTCCTAATAATACATATATAATCAAGATATTCTTGATTTTATATAGTATCAACATTTGTTTAGCATTCCCCCTCAAGTTTGAGCATTTAAGCTGTCTGTGCCTAACTTGTTGCAACTATAATCTATCCTTGGTTGTTATAGAGACTTGATGAATATGTCAACCAATTGTTCATCGAAGTTGACAAATCAAGTAGTGATGTTTCTAGATTCTAGTTTGTGTCTTATGAAATGATAATCTACCTCAATAGGTTTGGTCCTCATGAAAGATAGAATTAGAGACAATGTGTATGCTACTTTGTACATACAAGGTGCATTTTGGAACTTCCTACAAATTTAAGTTCTTTGAGGAGTTGTTTTGTGTATGCTACTTTGTACATACAAGGTGCATTTTGGAACTTCCTACAAATTTAAGTTCTTTGAGGAGTTGTTTTAGCCATAAGTGAATATTGTCATTGCCTTGTATTCTGCTTCTACACATAATCTTGCCACAAGATTTTTTTTCCTTTCCATGATATTAAATTACCTTAAATTATAACACCATACTTTAAAGTGGAGCGTCTATCGCTTGGTGACTTTCCATTATTTGTATACATGATGCCTTTTCTAGGAGCCTTCTTAATGTACATTAAGATCTGTATAATTTCCTCCCAATGGTCTTGACAAGGAGGGTTTAAAAGCTGACTTACTATGCTTACTACAAAGGTGACGTCAAAATAAGTCACAGTGAGGTAATTTAGCTTACTAACTAACCTTTTATATCTCCTAAGATTCGAATACAATTCTCCTTGGTTAGGTATAAGTTTGACACTTGGATCTTGGTGTCTCCATAGGCTTGGTATTTATCATCCTTGTTTCTTCTAGATTGTTGAGAGCATATTTTCTTTGTGATACAGCGAAACATCCTTGAAATGTGTCACTTTTATGCCAAGGAAATACCTTAGGTGTCCAAGATCTTTTATTTGGAACTTTTGAGCAAGATATTAAAATGGGATAGATACATCCTTGGGGAGGATGACGATAGAATATAAAATTATTAGAATCACTTTGTATTATTCCAAACTGCTAGATGACAGTATGAAAATGCCCAAAGCATGCATGAGGTTATTGGCTGAAGCAATATAGGGACTTACATTGACAACATACTATATTAGATAACTCTTTTTAAGTAATAAATCCGTAAGGTTGCTCTATGAAGATCACCATGTAGAAATGCATATTTGATACCAAGTTGAAACAAAGTCCAGTGGTGAATAACCGCGATGGAAAAGAGAAGTCAAATAGATTTGATTTTTGCAATAGGTGAGAAAGTTTAAGTATAATATTGGTCATAAATTTGTTTGTATGCTTTGCCCAACCAGCTGAGCTTTATAGCGACCAATGTTACCATTAGGTCCTGTTTTTCTACTACCACTGGAACCTCACCGTTGATTTCCCAACTGGAAGAGGAACCACCTAATACCACTACTTTGAAGGGCACATGTCTCGCCAATCATTGCTTATCCCCACTGTGTGAGATAAAGCTTCACTAAGAGAGTTAGTCATAGGAATAAAATAATGTGCACACATAAGTATAATTTATGGTGGATAGCCAATGATAACTGAGTTTTGTATAGTGGGGAGAAGGGTTACAGGTAGAATGTTTACCATTCTCAATAAGAACAGGCTAATCATATCATTTTTAGACAAGATAGAATGAAGTATGGGAGATGGTGTCGAGGAAGGATCAAGCATGTCCTCCATTATATCACTATCTGTCGAAGATGGTTCCCATCTTGGAATTTCAATAGGCCGTGAAGGATATTAGTATACTTGAAGAGGTGCTGGAGAAACATCATATTTATGGTAGTGGTGGGATAGTGACTGCATATTTTCATTTGAATGAACAACTGTATAATATGGAACAAACATAAAGATAGAAAGAGACTACAACACACAAAACACAAATAAAGATCATGGGAGAAACATCGACACCATTTCTGAAAACAGTGTTGTCCCACGAATAAACATTTAAATAACTAAGAAGAGAGTTTAACTTTTTTTTTTTAAAAAAAACAAAAATTAAAATATGGGGGGACTAGACCAAAACCCATATATTAACAAAAACGATACATAGGTAGACTATACCTATTCATAAAGAATTCTAAGAATAGACTAGATGGAAGCCTATTAAACCAATGAAATGATTTTCTATGAATAAATCCTAAATTAGCCAACTTATCAGCACACGCATTCCCTTTGTGAAAAATATGAGTAACCCTAAACCTAATTTTCTCGTAGTAATTAAGACTAGTATTCCATCGATTACGAAGCATCTACGGAACATTAGTCCTACCAGTAAACCAGCACAAACCAAGGTAGAATCACATTCAAGCCATACTATTACGAAGTGGACTTTAAGCCTAACTCGACCCCATAAAATTGGCTCAATGGGGTGAGGTTTGCACCCACTTATATACTATGAAAGGCTCTAATCTCTAGTCGATGTGGGATCTCCAACACACCCCTCTCACGCCGAGACTACCAACTCATGCGTGGGACCCCTCACGCCGAGACTACCAACTCATGTGTGGGACTATATATTATGGGTGGTCCGATAGCGGCCCGATAGCGGGTGGCATGATAGGCCCAACACAAACACTCGCTAGGATAGGCTCGAAATGGCTCTGATACCATATTACGAAGTGGACTTTAAGCCTAACTCAACCCCATAAAACCGGCTCAATGGGGTGAGGTTTGCACCC